>OMLO01001881.1_pt1 | contig 16543 bp, 16 predicted proteins | sample 1674811 | NCBI WGS metagenome assembly OMLO01 (sample SAMN06265003, study PRJEB25207) | coral metagenome | isolation source: Coral host | place: Mexico:La Bocana,Puerto Morelos, Mexico | collected 2008-11-13 | reverse complement strand
CTCTAAAGAAACCCAGAAGATTGTGAAAGCGTTGCAAAAAGAGGTTGGTCTCCGTCCTCATGGCCCACATGAGTTCTACAGCTTGAGTGTTTGCCCCAGCAAAGTAGCCCAGCATTTCAACAGTCGAGAGAGGGAATCTCTGGACATTCATTGGGCCTTTCTCCAGGTGACTCGGTCTGTCTTGGGTGGGCATTTCCGAAAAAAACATGGGAAGGAAACCCTTACCTACTCTGAATCAATCAGTAATCTAGAATTTCCCCAACTTACAACTTTGACTTGAACTTTTACTAAACCAACTCAGACGAGGAATAGCAACAGCATTGGAAGACTGAATCTGAATACTCTGAATACATCCTGACTTTTGACTCCTACTTCCAACTTCTAACTTACTACTTGTAACTTCTTCTTTTCTCCTCAGCTGTCCTTTTTCTCAATTATGATTCATGATCATCATACTTTTCATATTATCATTATTATTATTATCATATAGGTTTTTATCATAATAAAAACATCAAAGTTATATAAACAGATTTGCACATAGTCCAGAACCGCTTCAAACCGCTTGGCGCTATTTGCTAAGACATAGTCTGAATCCGTTTCAAACCGTTTGGAACTATTAGTACCACCCAACCCCAAAAAATCCCAAATAGTTTCAAATAGTTTCAAATAGTTTCAAATAGTTCCTGGTATATGGGTGAGTTCGCAACTAGTTCCAAACCGTTTCAAACCGTTTCAACCTACTTAATGGGAAACAGTTTCGAACCGTTTCGGGCTAATAGTTAAAATGATATATTATATAATATATTTTTTTAACATAATAATAATATAATATAGTAAAATTGTAATATAATAATAATATCATATAATGATATAATATAATTCAATTTGATATGATATAATATAATGTAATATTAAAATATAATTCAATTTCATATAATATGAAATAATATAATAGAATATAATGTAATATAAAGATGATATGTAACTTGTAGTAATAGTAATAGGCTTAGGCTTAGGAATATAGTTTGTTTTTCAATTTATATGAAACATATTAAATTTTAGATTTTTCACTTTTAATATCATAATATAGGAGAAAATACGGTATCATTTTGTACTGAGTTATACTGAAATATAATCAACTTGTTCTGTTTATCTTATATCTCGTAACATACACCGCATATCCGCATATTTTAGATTATTAGAGACATGATATATCTGATATGTTTCGATTAGTTTTTTCTAATTTCAAGTTTACCATCATGAATCATGACCCATGAATATGTATTATATCTCTTAGATTAACTTACAATCAATATAATTCAATGTCATTTTGATATACGCAGTATCTTTAAAGTCTATAATATATGATGTATGTGAAACGTGATGCTATGTAAAATGATGATATAATTGATGATATAATTATGACTCAATTATGACTCCTTTTTCACTGTGTTTTTTGGTTTACTGGAACCGTTCTTGGTATCATGATAGTAGTTTGATCGGAATCATTTCAAACGCCATATTGTAAGAATACCGAAATCATAAGTAATAACATAATATGTTTTCACAAGCAAAGGTCGTCAGACTCCGACTTACATCAAAAAACTTCTTGGAAATAAGATATTCAGAAGACAACCACCAGTCCCAATGTTATCAATTTGTGACTGATTGGTGTTGGTCAATGATTAGTCATTCCGCAGTTCCTGATGAAATTGCTTCACTCTCACAACTAAGGAGAGGGGACGGAAACCAGAAGGTGACCACTGCACCATTGACTTGGCCAGCAACTTGGATTGAACAATTGATATTACCAATGCCAGATGTCATTTTGAAGGCTGAAAACAGTATCCAATATCAGAAAAGTGTTTCATGATGTCTTGTTCCTACAAGTTTTGGTTAGCATTAGTATTAGCAGCATTTAACTAAATCTGCGAATGGAGAACCAGGCATGTATCTTCACAAGTCAAACTCAAACACAAATTCAAAACATAATGATTTGATTTAATTCATGATTCAGTTTTTATTTGAGGCAAAAATGCATCAAAAAGTGTGTACAGTATTCCGAATTCTGTATTCCCAAAACATCTTCACATGGGCCCACATCACAAAAACCTTTTGACCCGGGGACATTCGTGATTTCTCAAACTTAGGAAGCGTCAGCCGGCGCCAGATTAGCAAGTATGGCTACTTACCTGCCTTGACTACTCAAGTCAAGATCTTCGATTATGCAAGCATGTCATGCTTGTCTGGAGAGGAAAGCCGTATGTTGTGACAGTGGGTGGAGTGATTCAGAGGTTTACAGCTACAGGTTCAAATGCATTTCTATAGTGACTGGCGAGTAATTTTTGACGAGGTAAATGTAAATGATGTGATGTAATAATGTAACTATGATGTAATATGTACCTCGTGTAACTTATCATCACGTATCATTCCCTTACCACTTACTAGTTACATTGTTGCCAAATAAGTTGTCCAGATGCGTTTAGAAGCAATCCGTGTTTTATCTTTTGCTGTCTTTGCTTATGGAAAAGCTTGTTTGGAGCCAGTTTACATGTGTGTGATTTTATGGAGAAATCTTCCGGTCCCACACCCTTAAATGACACATACTACAATGTTGAGGCAGTGATAAATTTACAAAAACCATGCCACTCAAGTGCTGTTGCAGGACCTTCTCACCTTACAGGGTTTTGATATCCAGCGCCTGCAGTTCGCAGACATGTCGTACAAGGACATGAACAAATTGACTGGTGACTGGAAAGCAAAGGTTACGGTATGGATATTTGGTACGGTATGGACGATCCAGTATATTACAAGGAATGTTACTTTGCTGTTTACCTTCTAAACTGAGCTATTTCAGCCTTTTTCACAGTTTTGGCCTTGGCAATATTTTTGACATCATAATCTGCAGTTGCAGCTTATAATAGAATCAAATAAATATGTGACCTCTGACCATGTGCTTTCAGGAACCATAAAAAATACGTTTCTGAAAAACATTAAATTTCAAATGACTAGTTGGACACTATCAATCCCCCCTGTCCACACCATGCCTTGTGTCATATCTGAAAGGCCTTTCCAATCCCACTAATTTAAATAACTTTTGCCTTTTGCTGCCTTATAACTTCTCTCCATGAGGTGATAGCTGGAGTGTTCCAGTGGTTGGTGCTGTGTTGACTGCCCTTTTGGCAGTACTTTTGCCATTCAAGTTGAACCTATGCCACCTCCTGACTGATTCATTGGGGCACTTTCATGGATTTTCCCATCCGGGATCTAGAGTGGCTGACCGTGAGACATGAAGATGATTCAGTTTGGCGCAAAGTCCAGGTTGATCCAAATGCTCCTGGTGCACCCCAGCTTGGTGGGCCCCCTCCCCCCAGCAGTCCAGCAAAGTCAGAAAATCGAAATGAATGGAACTTGAGTGATGAAGAATGGATTCTGACTGAGTGATTACTAGGCTTTTTGACCCGACCCAGTCTGTTGCCAGGTGACAGGTGCCGGGATTTTTAATTCGCAGTTGATGTGAAGTGATTTGTCATTTCACGGAACTTCTGTAGATGTGGAACTGGATGAGCAGTGTATGTCCACAATTTTGGGGTAGTCCGAGTGAATCTGAAGGATTTAGGATTCAAAATGATTGTGGCGACTGGAACAATCACTATCAGATCTTGAAACCCTCGCAAAAAAAATCAGGGCAGCTGTGAGCATGCTTGCTTCGATGGTGAAGGTTTAGATTTGTTTTACTCAAGAATCATAGAAGTGTACTGCTACACTACACTCGTTGACTGATTCTCAAAATGTTGTGACCTGACAATATTTTTCCAAGCTTTGCATTTCTGAAGGGGCAAACATATTCACTATGTTCAACAGTCCTTGAAACAATTTTTATCTGAAGAAATTTTGCTGGTTCGAGTTGAAGAGCCTTTTTCGAACACAGTTCTTACTTAGAGTCTTCCGCTGCTAGTCTTAGAGATGCCAATGCTTGTGGACGACTCTCCTAAGGGCAAGGGGAATGAGGTTCAGGAGCAAGTGCAGGAGGGTAAGGAGGGTATGGATGGGTCTGATTCAGGGTCTGACGGGGAAATGCCAGACTTTGGTGAGAACGTTTGCCCAGCGTGTATGCAACAGTTTGGCGCCCAAGACGAGGACTGCCCTTTTCGGCCACTGGGTGCTCAGGGTGATTTGCTGCAGTTGATTTTTTACTTATAGTCTATAGTCCAGTATAGTCAGTCGTATAGAATTCAAAGAGTTCTGCAAAACAAATCCAGGAACATGATGGAATATGAGTTGTAGTTATGGTCCTAGTCATATTCATGTCTAATTAAACAATGAAATGATACAATGATACAGTGATACTGATATAAGTAGTTAATATATCATGCGAGTATTTTGTGAATATATGATATGAACATGTGATGGTGATGATGAGCAAGGAATATTCATCATACACTGAAGACTTTTCAACTAGATCCAACCGATCATACTTTCAGCAATGGCAGGATGGCCCGGAAGGGCACAGCATTTTGGTGATAGCGACCAAGGGGGAGAGGAATACTCTGCCCACTCACAGGAGTATTTGTCGCAAATGCACTTACGTGAAGAGGGGGTCGTTTAAAGGCGCCAAACTTTCCACGTTTGTTCGGATGCTGCACAAAAATCCTGCTCTCAAAGGAAAGTTTCTTGGATACTTTTTGAGAAGGGTGTTGGCATCATTGTTGTTTTTTGAAATGTGTACTGTAAAAAAGTATAGTATGTTACAGTTACATGTTACTGTTACCTGAATCTGAAAATGAAGCAGCATACCGAAATTGAACTTGAAATCTAAATCAAATAGATAGGATTGGATGGGTACAAATTACAATTTATTACAAATTCATGTAACATGAATGAGACTGTACAGTATACTTTTGATTAATATCATTCATTATCATTTATTATTATATTATATTATATAATTATTTTTATCATATTATAATTATTATATTTTAATATATCTTCTGATTCTGATTCTTATTCTTAAAGTGTCACAGTGTGAACATCGGCGTATTTAGATTTGATTCGATATTATGATTCAATATTCTGAAGTTAATGATAAGTTGTTACTAGTTCAGGTAGGATATGTAGATGGACTACAAAAATATTTTACCAAAGAAAATTCCAGTTTGCTCCTCCCAGGTTCAGAAGCTTGAGGAAAAGGCACGTACGTGCTTTGGCTGCGAACCCAAAAGCAAAGCCACGCCATGAAAGCGTTGACCTGAAACTCTACCTGAAGAAATCCACCTCCAAATACGTGGATTTCCGCCAGGACAGTTTTGGGCAATCGGCCATGGGTTCAGTTTGTAATTGACTTTAGCCACAAGAGTCATGTGAGAGTTCACAAGAAGGTAGAGACTGCAGTCAGACTGCAGTTAGTTTATAGTTGAAATTCCCTTTGTCAGTTGACTCTTAGACTTAGAGTATATATACTGATAACCTCTGACCATAGATCAGCTGAACTCCAACCATTTGGTGTTCAACTAGGCTTTGGCTTTGACATTTACATTTTCAATTTCTATGTGATGTCAGTCACATCTAAATGCTAAACAATTCCAACAAAAAATGGGAACTGGTTTTTGGAATTGTAGCGTTTTTGCAATGCATTGCCGCCATCCAGAGGAGTGCGATTGGCAACCAGTGCCTGACTTTTTCGCGGCCCATGCGGACCAGGCTTCCATCAAGAAACTTCGCTCCACAGCCCAGAAGAAGGCATACTTGGAGAAGCGAGGATTTCGCATTCAAAAGGACCGGGCTCACAGGGTTGAGATATTTGGTATTTGTGGTTGAAATAACATCACAAGTCGCAAATAACAACAGTAACTCACCACAAATCACCTCGCAACTAGCCACACCACTTGAAAGCAAATCAAATCACAAACACATCACCCTAAAGCACATGACATCACAGCCATGCAACGGCAAAAGCTTCGTTCACACCCAAAAAAGGTTTGGGCATCGCAATGGTCGGTCGCCTGGAAAACGTTCTATAGGCAAATTCTTTCTTTGCTATATAGTTCTTTTGTCTACATGTACTTATACATAGTTACATACATACATACATACTGTTGTACTTATACGTCACCAGCCCCACCCATCATTTATATCATTTTTTTCTAACTAACATTCAGACCTAAAGCCAATGCCGTGAGTAGCCAATCAAGAATTCAAAGAGCCATCCATCCCATTGTTTGAAGGTCAGGGAGTCAGACTTTGTAAAGGTCAAAGGTTTCTTTCAAAGGTTGACAAATCTTGCCCATCGCACCATGCTTTGTTTGAGTGGATACCGGGATACCTCCTTTGTCAGCAAAGGTTCTGAATTTCCCTGTTTCACAATTTCCAGCCTCCATCATTTTTGAGGATGAAAGAGGCATTGACGGAGTGGTGATCTTGCCAGAAGGCAACAAGAAGAAGGTCTTGATTGGCACACGTTTGGCATCGACCAAGGAAAAATCAGGTAAGCATGACACCAAGGAAGGCATGGATGAGGCCTTCGAAAAGGCATCTAGCACATTGCAAATTGAGGGACAGACGAAGGAGCGGTAACCAAGGGGTGGAAACTTTTCACACGCACTTTCTGTTAGCTTGAAATTGGAATTGACCACATCCAGAAAATACATTGAAAGAAACAACATGTAAGATGTAAGTAAGACAGTGAGACTGACTGTAAGACTCTGTAGGATTTCAAGACTGTAAGACTGTAAGACTCTAAGGGTCGTGAGACTAGTGATGCTAAAATTGAGTGTTCACTTGCATTATGTTCTCAATTTCAGTTTTATCATACGCGCGATGAGTCAATGAGTTTTGTTTCTCACTGACTCACTGTATTCACTTGATGATCCCGAATGATCCCAGTGAATGATCTGATCTATCATCAAAAATCATAATTCAAATATTGTTAGCCTAACTTCGAAGACATTTAACTCATTATTCATCATTCATCATTGATGATCATGAAGTGTTCAAATCAAATCAAATGATAATTAATAATTATGTATCCGAACTCCTTACATACGCACTGACCTTCCCAATTATATTATATTTCAAGAATCTCATCACATCTATCCATCCAACATCGTTTCAAAACAAAATGTCCAGGAAGAGATACTCGAGAACCTCAAGGAGGAGAGTGAAGAAGATGCTGAAATGGAGGATGCCCAGGAATCAGAGGCGGATTCCGATGATTCTGGGTTTGGGCTCACTGACAAGAAGAAGAAAGTGAAGAAACAAACCTTAAAACGACAGCCCAAGAAAGCTGCCGTTCCACCTGATGCAGTTCCTGCGAAGCCTGCGGCAACCCAGGACCCCACTGTCAAAGATGTCAAAGAGGGTTCAGTCAGTGGTTCCAGCAATGCCAAGAACAACAAGGCCATAGCCCCTGACAAGTTGATGGCACAGGCAATGGTGCTGAAGGATTCTTTGCAGCAAGCTGCTCCATTGACAATGTGGCAAATTCCACAAAAAGCCAAGGACATGGATGGCAAGATCAAGAAGGCCTTGGAAAAGTGTGACCGATTGGGAGAGTTGAGTGATGAGGCAGCCACCAAACTGAAGGGTGAATTGGAGGAGTTGACATCAAGGCTCAGCTCTTGGATTGAATTGGTCCACCAACTCCGAGTTGCCATGGATCCCAAGGACTTGAGGTCTGTCAAGATCAAGTTGACCAGCGTTGCAGATGCTCTTACCGAGTTTCTTCTATCGTCATTTGCTGGTGAATGTGTGAAGACTGTTTTGATGGACATTGGCAAGGTGTTGCTGGAGGCCCGTCTAGTCAGCCAAAAACTGAAAACGTTTTAAGAAGAATGTTTTTCCAAGCCACCATTCAGTTGATAAATGATTTAAATTTAAATGATGATGATAAATTGATAAATGTGAAATTGCAACATACAGCATAACAATCACTTAATGTAGATTTCAGATTTCAATTTAGAACAATCAAGTATGAATTAAATTATGATGTGTTTTTTTGGTGTGATACGTACAAATAGCATACAAGTTTCTAATAATAATTATATAGAATATTCATATTACTGTTACTGGACTGACTATAGTACGACGAGGATATCATCAATTACGTGTGACTTATAATCTGATAATTTGTAAATGTTGTTTGGGTCATTTGCCATTTTATTTTCTGCCAACGCTTTGAATTTGATATGAGGCCATTGCATCCCCAGAAATTGATTATGCAGCACTTGATCGAAGCATTTTCTTTGAGTACATATAAGAAGCATCGCTCTGAGAGCGACATCCCTTTCAGCCTGTCTATGCTACACGCTGCGAAGTTTGACATCAAGCTCTTACTTCAGGTTCAGCAATTAGTGTGGAACATGTTCATCGATCGATTGAGATCAGCTTCTGCAGAAGTTACTTTGGCTATCCTGCAGAGTGTGCCATTCTGGTGCGACACTGACATTTTGGTACTGAGGTGTGATGTTTCTGTTTATGATGGGTGATAGACCGGTGGCCATCCCTTCAAAATTAACATGCCACAGTAGTTGATGGCAATCTGGAATTAATTTCTTTGACTCTTTATTCCTTTCATTTTTGTTAACTAATGTAACATAACATAACAACATAACCATGTGCATGTTGCGCAATTCACACTGCTGGTAGTAGTAGTTAACAAATGTTAACAATCTAGTGCTAGTGATTTGTAACAACTAGCAAGTTGTGACTGAAAGAGATTGTGATAAACGCAACCCTGACTAATTTCAACACTTGAACTTGATCATTTATCATCACCAACAAAATTGACAGGCTTCCAAAGTTGGAGGAGAAAGATGCCATGGCTCTTGACATCAAGAATGACGCTGGTTTTGAAAACGCTAGTGGGTTGGGTCTCAGTGTGGTGACAGATTGCCAGAAACTTGTGGCCTGCAAAGTCGCTTCTGATGAAGAGAAGTCCTTTGATGCATACTACCCGGTGGAGAAAAACCACATGAAGATTCGGGCAACCAGCCAGTCTTACTCTGCCAGAGTGAACCTTCTTTACCGTTCGAATGCTTACCTCAAGACATGGGGTCCAAAGATGAAAGTTTTGTGTTTTGCATGCGACAATGTCAAATTAGTCATTCAACAGTCATTCAGAAATTCATGATATGTAACCTGTAACCTGTTTTAATGCTGTACTGTACGGTATGTCCATGTCATGTTTTATGATCTTAGTAGCCTTAGGCCTTAGTCTTAGTTCTAGTAAAGTTCCGCAGGTTGCAAGTGCATGTTTTCTTCCAGGAATGGTATACTATAGATTTTCATCATGAATCATGAGTCAAAAATTAACTGTTCAGAATTTGAAAATTTATATGACGTATAATATAATCGATCAGTTTGCTCGATCCTTGGCAGGAAGCTGTGGAGCAATGTGCTGGGTGTAGCCAAGTCGACAATTTCATCTGACCAAGCCTTGAAAAGAGCCACTAGCGAGATGAACCAAGCCAGGGAACTTTGCGATGCGTTGCGAGCAGATCAGTGGGAGATGGCTTCTTTGCAGGAACTCATCAAGAAAAGCCGCGACTATCTTGAGGTAGCTACCAACCTCTCTGAGGAGAACACGGAAATGCAAAGGGCAATGTTGGAATTGCTTGAAGAGATCAGGGAACTCACTGATGAGAAGTTCCCAGGAAAGGATTTGGATGCTTTTGCAAGTTGGCTTTCAAAGCAATGGTGTGCCGGTGAAGCAGCTACTCCCAACTTTTCCTTCACAGATTTCAGTGACATCAAAGACATTCTCCCACTCCTGCACCTTCGAGGCTGGTGTTCTGCAAATGATGGCAAAGTGGGACTCAGAAAACATTACCAATCACCAGCTATGATATTTTTCCATCCATGCAGTATGGTATTGTAACATACTCTAAACTTAAACAGTATAGTAATAGAACTAGAAATAATTCAAATTAATAGTAGTCAGTAGTCATAGTCGCAACTCAGAATAGTCAAAGCAAACTGTTTAACTTTTCAACTGGAACGGTGACTGCAACTGCAACAAATGTGAAACAAAGTACAAGTTTCAAGTTGGAACTACTTACTGATAGACACTGATACTGATAATCAGCAAAATTGTTTGTGTGTGTGTTGTGGCAAGCAGCTTTGGGGAAGTTGACAGGATTGGAATTGGTGTGATGTTGTCCCTGATTGGTTTTGCAGGTTTTTGAAACGGTTTTTGTATTTAACTACAAATCCGACAAATCTGAAATACATTTGAAAAGTGGCCCGGGTAATTGCGAACAAATCAATTCAGATTCACATCATCTCTCCATCTCTTGTTGGCAGGTGATATGATTGCGAATGTGCTCAAGAGCGACGGTAGCATGCATACGCACATGGGCATAATTCTTCAAAACATTGAGGACTACCAGAATGAGGGCACCTCTGTTGACCTGAAAGCGGCCTTGAAGTTGGTCAGCATTTTGAGGCAGCAGTTGCAAAAGGTCACAGCAACTTTTCGTGGTTCTTGCGAAGGTTGGCCCACGTATTTGGAAAAGGCTCTGGATCGACTGACAACTTACACCCAAACAATTGGCGTTGAAAGCATTGGTGTGACCTTGAAAGAAAAGGGCGCTGCGGCTGCCTTGGCTGTGCTTGATGGCTTACCCAACATTTCAGGTGACTTGGCGAATCTCAAGTACATCTTCCAGAATCAGGATGGTCTGCAGACTAGCATTGAGAAAGATATCCCTGAAAAACCGGATGTCAATCAGCTTGTCAAGATCTTTGGGGCGGTTACAAAAGCTTGCAATGTGGATGTGGGCCTTTGCAGAAAGATGTGTCCCCCGTTGGCTGAGAAGATCGAAGCTTGGCTTGGGAAAGTCCAAGAAGCAATGCAACTTTTCCTGGATGCATCAAGTGTGAGCCTTTCAGATTGGAAGAGTGATCTCGCCAAGTTCAGGCAGGGTCATGCAAGATCTTAGTTTTGGTATGTGTTTGTCTTCCTTGTTTTTTGTCCAAACTTGATGTGGACCCTGTGACCCTGTGATCATACCAAGCTGTTCTTTAGTGCTGAAAGTCTCTTATCACGCAACAGGCCTATCTTGGAAGCTGCAGAATTCTGGCAGAAGGAAAAGTTTGATGCTCTAGCTTGGATGTTCAAGGGAGACGAAACGGTCAATGCAGAGATGAAGGCCTTGGTAGACTTACGGGCTAACTTTGAGGAGAAGTTGTCAGGCATCAATGCTTTGACTGCCATGATTCCAGGATGCAAACGCTCTGAGAAAATTTCTTGGCAATTGACTCAGCTTGAATGTCTACGCAAAGATTTCGAGGCCCGGTTTTGCAGGGATACTGGATACTGGATACTATTTAAGATCTGAGTCCAAGATCATGTAAGTAATGAATAGCAGTAGTGACAGTAGTGGACTATTTTGTTAGATCATAAAATCATAATTTTGTTTTTGTATGAGTTGTATGAACGATTTTTTATCATTGATTCATTGATGATATCAATTTGGTAGCAATGTTCTGATTCTTGACTCTACAGTGGAGGACAACATTGGAGAATGACACAAGGGTCATGACAAGACAGACAAAGAAACTTTTCAGCATCAAACGAACCATATCAATTTTCATTGTGAGTTTTCATTAGGTAAAAAAACTCAGCAGTGAAACCACCACCCACCACCATTCATTAAGAGTGTATGGCGTATGGTATATTTCCATGACTACTAAAGGCTAAAGGTATACAGTACGCAGTGGTATGCAGCATGTGTTTGCACTTGGCAGGAGACCTCTGACGCTACAAAGCGTGTGGTGAGTTCTACAATGTGTGCGGACCTTGTCATCAATGAGAAGAATTACAACCCAGTCTTGGAGGCATACCGGAAAGTGTGCAAGTTCATGGCTAACAAGCTTGGAGCAAGCCCGCAGGATCTTCCACCTTTGTTAAAGACAAAATTGGATGCTCTCACTGAAGTGAATCTTAAATGGATGAATCACTAGTAGAGTTTTTGTTTGCTCTGGCTCTGACTGTTCCCCCAAAGCCTGGATTGATTCAATTCTCTGGGATAATTTAAATGATATCATCAGTGATATCAGTATCATCAGATATAAAATATATCATATCAAATCATTGGTTGATCTGGGACCAATTGCCAAAGCAACATTTTGCGGTACATAGACTGCAGATACAAATTGTTTGGGAAACTTACTCTATGTTCGGGATTTTCATCACCACTTAAACTTACATGATTTGGTCTCCTATCAATAATCAATAATGAATCAATATCATGTATCATATCAATATCCACTCGCACATCTTGACTGGATGTAAAGAACAACATATCGATTATCTATTGATGATTTCAATAATCTATCTGAAGTTCAGATAAATCAGATATTTGATATTTAGATTTAGATCATCAAAATCAATATGTTTTCTTTACATCCAGTCAAGATCTGCGAGTGAGGGGTCCAAAACCTCAGGAAAGAGAAGCCTACGAAGGCGTCCAAGGGCGCCAAAACTTCTGAGCCTCCTTCTAAGAAATCCCGCAAGACTTCTAAGTAGGTTTTTGCACATTTTCAGAGTGAATGTGCAGTCGAGCCTTTTTTTAGGCGTTTTGGAGGAGGATAAGGGGTGGCAGCCTTGAAAAGTTTTTTCCACTTAGACTTAAGTACCAGCATATTTGGGGGTCTCCGAAAATGGTGGTACCCCCAAAACATCCATTTTAATAGGGATCCGGGATTCCACTATAAACCATCCATTTTGGGGTACCCCTATTTTTGGAAACACCCATTTAGACTTAGACAGAGACTGAGACTTGGACAACAACAGTACCACCATTCTGACCATTCTGTTATCATTATCATATTGTTTCCTGTCATAGTACCACTGCAAACACAGCAGAAGTACAAAATTACTGAACACCCCACATCTGCAGCCTTTGTGTTTACATGTGTTGTCACCTCCACCTCAAGTCTTGGAAAGACTTCACTGGCGGTATGGGTACTGCTACAAGTGGTTATGGGATGATACACCTGACGTATCTTAGGATTTGACAAGCCGGCTTTCAGTTAAAAAAGGAACATGGAGCCCTGGAGGCCCATTTGGCGTTTTGTGCGGGAGAACTCAGGAGAGTTCATCTACAATGAGAAAGGCCAATTCCTTATGAATGACCAACCTCTTTTTTTCAAGGAGGTTTCCAAAGGTGGGAGCTAATCCCGGTCCATATATACCCCATGAAAGTTCATAGTGAGGAGTCAGGAGTTTGAATACACACAATAGAGAAATACTTAGAATAGAACAGTATTATGAATCATGAATGATGAATCTCAGAATAAATCAAATATCATATATTTATGTAGTGTATAATTACTGTACGACATGTTTCGCGGTGGTTGCCGCCATTTCTCTTTTTCATCTTATTTTTGGGAGGTGCCTCAGCCTTTTATGGGCCAAAATTTGCAAATAGTTTCCCCAAATTAGCAAATAGTTTCCAGAAATTAGCAAATAGTTTCAAATAGTTTCTGGGAATCCACAGACAAAGAGGCTGAGGCACCTCCCAACACACATCTCTTTTTTTGTGGATATTTCCCATAGTTTCCAGCTATCCGAATCTCATCCCCAGTCCTTGCTGTCGTCACTGTCCTGGTGTGGGTTTTTCCGGCAGATTCGGTCACTCAAAATTCCCGAGATGTGGTGAGAAACGTAGGCTAGGCCTTCCTTGTTGGCAGGTAGGGGTCTCTGTTCAATACATCTCATTTTGCGTGGCCCATCCAGTATACACAATATAGATTTTTCAATTGGAATAGTTTCCACCAGGCAGTCCATGTCGGACATGGGACAAGCCATTCATATCACATAGAGTACAAGAACCAAGACCTAATCTCTGAAAATCTTGCAACATGCATGCAAATACCACCACATCTTGCAAAGGGACAGAGGTATACGAACTTGAAACTCCCCCGAACTGACATCAAGGCCTAGCGTTGTTAGCGACCCTCACATCAAGGCCTTAAAATGTCGAGACCTTGATGTCTGCAGATTGAATCACCAATCATTGGATTTAAAGTCTCCTAACCGCACCTACAATAGGCACATGTTGTTGACATCCTTGTGTTAACTATTGGCTAAATCCCCAAATATGGGTTTGGGGTTACATGTTGGGGGCCCAACCCAACTTCTATGAAACCAACACCCATTAGCATTGACTGTTGCATCTGTTGCCTCTTGCTAAGTGAGGGAACATCTCAAAGTCCAGCGATCAACTTACCACCAACCAGCAAACCAAACACTACAATGGACCTAAAGAAAAAAAAGAGATTCAATCAGCTCACAGCTTCTATTTCCCATATAGATTTTTTCAACAAAATCTTTCCTCTGAAAATATGCCTTTTCAACAAGAACCATCAAAAATCACCCCTTGTTAAATTCGGGGAACTTCGTGGATTCACGCCACCGATCCCATGTCAAAAAAACGCCTCGTGGACAAAAATGGGCAGGATGAAATTGGAAGCGGTAAGCCTCAATTTCACCAAAATTTTCAGGTACCTAAAATAGAGGTGCTGAACCGTATAAGGCAATTTTGGGGGGTGGAGTTTACATTGAAAAGTAGAACTGAAAAGGCTCACCAACCATGATACATATAGCCATTATTCCAGAAACCATAGGCAATCCCACAGCGAACCCTTGGATTTGTGACTGTTCGATGCTGGGAAAAATTTCCAAAGATATTTTTCCAGATTGTGGTTTGATGGTGATTTACTATGGAACCAAAGTAACAATCACCTGAAACAAATCTAAGTCGCTGGAAAAATACTGAAAGAAACTGCAGGATGATCTGGGTCTTGGATTATCAGAACTGAACAGTCTGATGAGCAGGCTTTTTGGCAAAGATGAGATGATTTAGAAAAGGGAAACCAAATTAGAGTGACTCTTGAAAGCGGGTGAGCTGATAATCATAATTCCAAACGATAGAAGGATTGGCGTCAAACAACATGCTCTGAAAGAAATAACAGCAGTAGAATGCTAAACAAAAATTACCATTCTTGAAAAATGATCAGTAAATTTACAGGAGTTGCAAGGATAACCATTTAAAAAAACACAACACATCATATCAAATTACCATCACCCCCCCCCCCCAAAAAAAAAAACAAGGTCAAAAAACACATGAACAAATGGTAATTGGTTTTTTTTCTTTTTGTTGCCCTTTTACCTTGCATCCTGATTCTTTTGTGCATAAAAGGTGTCCGCTTTTGGGAGGCCTATTTTCAGAGGGCAATCTGTCATTTTTAGGGAGTTAAAAGAAACAAGAAGTTGGTGATGTGAATTCGTCTTCGTTTGTAGATATTGTCTTAAGGAATGGTTTTTTTACTTGATATTTACATCACGACCATTTGAAGGGGAATGCTGTTAGTTTACTGCAAGGCAGTACGAGCGCTAGACCTTTCGCACCCCACAACACCGGAAGTCACCCCAAACAAGTCGGTCCCCCACCGTACACTAGTTTTATCCATCCCTGGAATATGGTAAGTTGAACCCGGGAAGTTTGGGTGTACCTATGGTAAATGTGATGAATTGGAATGTACAGTCTATGTCAATCCCAATGGTACACTAGCAAATCCTTATCTTTGGTCTGTGCATATTTTTTCATATCTCAAAGCTTCTTTTCCTATGGGGAATGCTTTATGGGGAATGCTTTCCGGCTAAATTGAAATGACAATCAAACAATAAACAAATCCTACTGGAAACGTTCCAATCATGATACTGTTGCAAGTGACATTTCAAAGGCTGGTGAGATGATTATTCAACCACAGCTAAATATGCTAAATTGAAGGTTAATTCAAACGGTTTCTGCACAGTTCATCTGCGTGTGGCTGCTGGGTGATCAGTTTCTGCTCTGTTTTCCTTCTTCTCGCCACGCCCCACGTGACTCAAACAAACGATGGGTTCGGCAAGAAGCGCAAGCTGCGCTTGTGCTTCCACGACGCCAGGAATTTTCTTGGCTTCATCAAAATGTTTGAACCCAAGATCTCTTTGTGAGTAACCTCACTCAAGGGTTCCGTTCTGGTCGCTCGCCCCTTTAGGGTGCTGACGCAGAACTGAAGAATGGGCTCCACTTCTTTTCGAGTGGCTGGTGTGCTCCAGTGCAGGCTCAGATACTGGAGCCTGAAGAAGTACCTGAATTGACTTTGGCCAAGATATCTCCCAGACCTTTGTCAGGCTTTTCTTGCGGCTGGGAGAGAAATCCAAAGCATGTTCCATGTCGCAGAGAGGTGATGGCTTCCTTTTGAATCCTTGGGCCCGGGCGCCTTTACTGACAGCATCCTGGATCTCGTCATAGTTATTGTTTGCCTTCCCGCAGTGAGGGCAAAACTGAAAGGATGTTTGCACCTGGCGCTTGCAAATTGCTGTTCACATGGAACCCTTCTCCACTTCAGCCTTCAAAGTTCTCATTTGAATATTTGCTACTACTTGCCGCAAGGATGGGTCAACGCTGCTCTTTGGTACCCTTGAGGCTGCGGCAACACGTTCTTCACATCAGGATCTGTGTAAGGTCTTTCCTTTTCTGGCGCAATGCTCTTG
>OMLO01001880.1_pt1 | contig 16544 bp, 8 predicted proteins | sample 1674811 | NCBI WGS metagenome assembly OMLO01 (sample SAMN06265003, study PRJEB25207) | coral metagenome | isolation source: Coral host | place: Mexico:La Bocana,Puerto Morelos, Mexico | collected 2008-11-13 | reverse complement strand
CACCTGAACGACTAGAGGAAACAACGAAAGGACGAGCGATAGAACGAACGACCGCAATAAAAACTAAACAAACGAACTAACAAAGGAACAATCGAACGCTCGACCGGACAAACCAAGCTACGAACATATAAACAACCTGACGAACAAAGGAACGAACGAACAAAGAAACGAACGCATCGATTCAGAACGGACTGACTCGGCAAGACATTACAGTTCTGCAAATTCGATTCTCTTTTTCCCGCTATAATTAACAGCTCTGTTGGGAAGGGGTATTGTTGGGAAATGTTGTTCAGACTCATTAAGTCCTTATGTTTTATAGTTCCAGTTCGACTAAAACATTTAATACATTATTTAAGTTCTTATGTATTTTATGCTTTGCGTACATTTTAATAAGAATAAAGCTGTGGATAAAAGTGACCATATTAAGATGTTGATGAAATAATTGAAAAAAAAAACGGAAATAAGAATATTCTTTCAACAGTAGTATTCTGTCGTTAGTGACAATTTTGACTCGGTCTATCTCATTACCTACGGCTTAACTGCTATCCAATAATATTTAATCTATTTTATTTGTAAATTCACAGATGAGCCATGTGTATAATTTCATTTATTTATGTGAGCTTTTCTAAATATATTGACGAAAAAATAGAAAGTTGTCAGTTTCCTTTTTTAAATATACCGCTGAAATTATTGAAAATTCCGTACAAGCATTCCTTTAAAAGTTCTAATAAATTCTCGCCAGAATAAAGGTTATCCCTTTCGTTTGATTACGTATCAAAAAGGTCTTTCTTACTTCACAAAGTGTAAATTCAACAATCACCTATAATCAACTACAATCAGCTACAATTTTCCAACTTTAAAAAAAGGCTTGCAATATCTACTATGGATATCTTACAGGTTTCTTTAGTTTGCTAGCTGATTTTCAAATGAACTCACGCTATAAATCCGCAGCTGCCAGGAGGAGAAGTTTCCAGGTCAAGTGGCCACAGCAGATTGCTTATGATAGTTAAAATGAGAGACAAATTTGATTGGTTACCGATTGGTAGACCTTTTGTGATTGGCGTGATGAACCCACCCACATTCACCGAGTATGCTAATTTAAAAATAGCTGTATTTGCCAGCAAAACAGCTGCAAACTAATAGGGCCTGATGCCGAATGTAAAACGAAAAAATATAATTATTAGACGTGAAACGAACTACATCACTCTGACTGCTTCAAGGGAAAGAACAATCTAAGCTGTTCGAGGAACATCCATGTAAGAATTGTGTAAGGTTCCAAACGGATCCAAGCTGGGATAAAACCCTACCAACAAACAACAAAGTAAAACTGTAATCCTACAAGCCTACAAGATAATGGTGCACAGTAGTAATCAAAAGCAAATAGCACTGACACGTATCTCTCCTTAAGCTGTTAACACATAACCGATCAGCGTAAACTTGCATTTTGCGGCGCAATACGCCATTTTGCTTATGACTCACAATGACTGGTGGGCTTCATCGAGTAGATTCCAGTCCTTCGCGGGGGGATCCCTGGTGGGAAAATTCACTTTCTTTGCCGCGAAACATAGAGCTCATTCAAGACCATACAGGTGAACATTTTGACAACACATGCAACAGTTGCACAGGCAACACCAGTGAATAAGCCTTATTATGCTAGAGCATTCAAAATGTTACCTTGTAAAATCCCATTGGACCAAGCCTTGCTGTGTGAAGTATGCAATGCATAATGCTCTGTAAAATAGTATTACCGCAAGTAAGTTGCTAATGCCAGACCGGAAACCAACAGTACATAATTTGTTATATGCTTTCTGTGACAAGATAAGGCTTAGACAACTTCTTGTGCTGTTAGGAAACGTCAAAGTGATGGGATACTTGTTTCAAATCCGCCATGAATCTGCCCTGACACATGAAGCTTTGGATAGAGGACGTTTAATAAGGCAGATTTCAATTCAATTTAGAATCATCACGAGCGTCGAACGGAAAAAAAAAGATCCCGATGCACCCACAAGGGCGGAATAACCTTGGTCAAGATAGCGAAGTGGAACGGGGGGGGGGTGGGGTGAGTGACAAACAATTAGGTGCACCGCGCGGATGTCAGTGAAGCCACAACATCGACTTTGGGGTCGAATGCCAAGCGTCTCTCTTATGAGGAAGAGTTGAACGGACAAAGAGAAGCACACAAAGAGGTGGCTAATTTGAGTCGGATGGCTCATTATTCATGTCGATAAGTCGCACTTTTTCATTCCCAAGAGGGATTTATAACAATTATTATGGAAGACTGATAATTCACATAAGCACTTAAGACTATAGGTTAAAACACAGATTTGTTATATAGCTGTCCCCACCTCCAACAGCAACAGTTATCTTATTGTTAATTTCAAGGTCACATTATTATCTATCGATTCAGTAATGTTCTCGTCCTGCAATTTTATATCAAATTACTGCGTAAATTGCGGTCAGGACGAAAGGCCACCATCCAAGGTATCTTTAAGAGTTGCTCTCGTAGAAAGGATAAAAACGCTGCCATGCCCGTTTTAAAATAGTATATTGTAGGGGCAAATAAAGCTCATAAGCAAAAGCTTCCTTTAGGGTTTTTATTCAAAATTTTCACCAACATCCCTCATAGTCTCTTAAGATGGGTGTCCCCTCCCATGTAGCAATATGAGTTGTACCTTGTACTGTCCTGGCTTTGCTTCCATGAGTCGTGTCTTCATGACATCAACAGGCTGTGTGATGCCAGTAGCTATTGTACCCTATATAGTAAGTGAGAACTTGATTAATATACCTATGAAACGAATGAAGTTAATACAGGGGAATTGTTACGAAGTTAACAGAGGGGAATTGTTAAAAAGTCAACAGAGGGGAATTGTTACAAAGTTAATAGAGGGGAATGAATTGTTACAAAGTTAACAGAGGTGAATTGTTGCAAAGTTAACAGAGGTGAATTGTTACAAAGTTAATAGAGGGGAATGGTTACGAAGCACTTAGCCCAAGCGCGAAGCGCCATAAATCGACGGAGAGAAAACGAGGATCCGTAACTTACAGTACGGGCCGAGAAGACAAGATTAGTAAGATGTTTATTATGTGTGTGTCTGACGGGTTTGGGAACGAATTCTGTTCCCGCGGAACGACTTCAGATTTCCGACGCACGTCGAAACCAAGACGAGTCAATCCGAAATCGTTAACTCGTTAGCACGTTTGAAATGCACAATTTAAAGTAAAAGAAAAGAAAGTTTTTAAACTTTTACACTGCACTTGCCACAAAAGTTAAGTAACGCACGAAGCATTTTGGCAACAAAAACAGCTCTAAATTTTAGCGGGCCGTGCAGTAGAACACGCACGCTGAACTGACGAATCACAGGACACTAACAAGAGGCAGCCTTGTTAGCTGTTTACATACGTGACCTCACTCTAGTTCAATGACATATAATTACATATTCCTACCGCTATAAAACTTGCAGTAAAGTGTGTGAACATGTTATCACTGAAATATCTGCAAATGATAAAAAAATACCAGTCCATTATGTAGAGACTCATCATCAAGTTTTCCTAAAAGATGAAATTTCTCTCCGTTAAGAATAAAAGGACTCTTCCCATTCAACAAAAAAACTTCGGAATTTGTTTTAAATTAGAGCAACTGCTTCGGAAATTTCTCCGGAAAGTTTCTGGAAAATCCGAAAATTGTCGAGGGCATGGTTGTTCCAAGGCCAGTTAACGCTAATCCTGGATTGCAAATAAACCAAAGATAACTTTTTGTTGTATAATTTAAATTGTTTTTTACGGCTTATGTTTTGTGTCGGTTGAGATTAATGAAACTGAAAACAGAAGACCAGACAATATACACAGAAAACCTCACCGCAAAGTTCAAAAATCAAATCAAAACTTTTCACTTATCATAGGTTAGCTTATTCGAGCTTTCAACAACCCGGCCAAGGAGCTCTGCGTTTAGGCTTGGCTAAATGAATATATTGAAATGTTGCAAAACAGTTATTAGGCAACAAGATGAGAACAAAAAACGGAGTGTTACAAAAAGCCATTGCTTTGCAGCACCGTAATCGGCCCGTGGGCATTACAGTAGAAGATTGCCTTAGAATTAGCCAATCTGAGCGTGTGTTATATCCGCTACAAACACAAAGCATATAACAAATAATTTTTAATACAAAAATTGTATTTATTATGTGTACCACTATCAAGGATATACTGTCCATATTGAATACGCTTCCTGATACTTGCCCTGACGGGGCACTTACCCTGTTGTGAGTAATAATTGTTTTGTTTGGTCGTAACAGGCTACCTATGAGAAAAAAAATAAAACTATATTTTTTTTGGTAAGTGAAATTTTATCTCGTGTGAGCTTTTTTTTTCAAAAATAAGGTATAAACAAGTTTTATCCATTAATTTAAAAACTAGCTTTGATTCCTTTGATCAGTATCGATTAGCAGTAATGATACTTAAACAACAGTTTTCATCAGAGGCAATGATACTGATGATGACGACGATACCTAGCGGGGATAACTCCAAGTTACGTGAGCACACATCTCACTGACAATACCCAGTCGAGAACCAAAACCAGAGTATTGCATGAAGCAGCATTGCTTTTATACACTTAAATAAACCAAATTTATAAATCGAACAAAGTGATTATCACTTTTCCACCAAGTGTTAACTGTTATGTCTTTAATGGTATTTTATTATTACTTTCTCCTTCTGTTTTCGCGATTCACCTTTTAGTTTCATGATGCTTGAGACCCACAAAGGTTACGACACCGCTTAACGCCGCTGTGAAAATTTGCCACATAAATTTCTAACATGTTATAATTCTAGTCATCAAATGATTACCTATATACCGCACTGTAGCTGTTAGAGCAGTGGATTCTCTTAGGCTAAAAGGCTTCTAATACTAAAACGTATATTCTAAATTGCAAGTGAACACTCACCTGTGCCACGGTGATCAGTACAGCTCTAAATGACGTCATTTGGACACCCTTCATCCATGAAGCAATACCCTCTGAGAAACACAAACCAACAACAAACTGAGCGAATCCTCATTTTCATTTGATTTTGGCAATCAACTGAATCTGCTGCGACCAATTACATGGCAAATCTAGCCACAGGGAAGGTTATCACACGAGGGTTTCTGGTTTATTCATCTCATCTCTTATAGCTGTCCCACCTGAGCCAATAATACTCTACAGACTCGTCTTGCGTTCAAGGTTTGGTTTACACTGTGAGAAATTTGAATAACAATTAAGAGGTCACTTTACTAGATTCATGAACCTAGCGCGTGAAACATGTAAGACAATAGAGTACTAATCTAACTGGTATTAGGCTATATATTGAAAAAATCTGCCAAGTCCCCAATGGTAAAACAACCGGCATGGGACAAATATATATCTTTTTTTAACAGCATATGACAATGTATTAAGTTAAGTATGTTTCATTAGTTTGGTGGTGAGCATACCTTCTGTTGCTGTTCTGTATAGACCATCAAACACATGCTTGTAACTGAAAAGACCAAAGATTAATACCAGTTAAATCTTCAATCAATCAATCAATCAATCAATCAACCAACCAACCAACCAACCAACCAACCAACCAACCAACCAACCAACCAACTAACCAACCAACCAGTCGGCCAGTCAGTCATTGATGATCAGTGAGTCAGTGAGTCAATGAGTCAGTGCAACAGTGAGCCAATGAGCCAGTCAGTCAGTCGATCATGACGATTGCAGCACATGCGCGGCTTATTCACTTTGATGGGACTTGGCCCTCATGATTGTAATCTAAGTTCTTTTCCTTTCTTTTGCTGATGTTCTGTTCAGTTGTGTCAATGGCTTCTGAGAGGGAACATGTACCAGACTCACTATAGCTGGCCGTCCTGTACCATGATGTGGTATTTGTAGGCAAGGTAAATTCATTTCTATGAGCAGTCATTTACGTCCCATTGCAAATCTGTAAACTCTGTGCCACTTTGCCACCCTTCTTGCTAGTTCTTTGTGCCATTCTTGTATCTACGCTTATGTTAACTGTCAAGAACTGGCAAAAGCTTCACACAGTTATTAAGTGAAACAAGCACTATCGTAGCGTGCGATCAAACGTCCCCTCCCCCCACCAAGGACGATAGATCTCGTTTTATGGTGTCGGAGATATTTGTCTCATCGTTCATTTCGCTTTAATATAACAGTTCCACTTACACAAGTATCTCAAAGTTTTCCTGCATCTACGATACATGAAAACCGTTTCTATCGCTTTCGTGCTAAATTTTCAGTCTCACAAATGGTCTTCAGGGAGGGTAATGTTTTTAGTTACCTCGTGACACTATTGTGCATCAAAGCTTGTCACAGAAGATAGATAGTTGCATTTGTAGTTCACAAATATGTATTGAAGCTTTGCCATTTCTCTGTTGCATTTCCTTTCATTGGTCACCTCAGTTTGCTTCCTTTAGAATTCGTGGTTCAAAATACAATGTACCGTAACGACGCACTAATGTTTTCGCCTTCTCACAACATCTGGCATTTGTTGAAACCCTCTGCTAGAGTGGTGCCCTGTCTTTCTTAGTAGTATTGTGCTTTGATGACTATTCTCAGAGAGTCGTTACAATGTCCTTCCCTTCCACAGGTCCTCCTTCCCAAAGCACTTGCTTACTTAAAGCCTTGTTGAAGGCTTTTGCTAGAGTGGTTCATGTAAGTTGTGTCTTCCGTAGGTGTGTTGTGCTTTGGTGCCTTTTTCTGGAGGGTCGTTACAATGTCCTTCCCTCCCACAGGTCCTCTTTCCCAAAGTACTTGCTTACTTAAAGCCTTATCGAGGGCTTCCGCTAGAGTGGTAAGTTGTGTTTTTCTTAGATGTGTTGCGCTTTGGTGTCATTTTTCTGGATGGTCGTTACAATGTCCTTCCCTCCCACAGGTCCTCCTTCTCTAAACAGCTGCTGCTCCGACTCGTTTTATGGGGGTCGACCATAAACTTGCCTTGGTACCTGCCTTGGTTTTAAGCTGAATAGCAATATTGCCCTAACAAAACCATATTTTCCTTCCAGCAAGAGAGGAGAATTACAGTGCATTACAAAATGAACTCAATAAGTTCTTGCAGTTTTGCCTGCTTCGCTAAAAGTGGATAACAAAATCAATTTGGTTGTATCTTTCTGTTGCAACAAACTACTCACTTCCTTCTCTTGGAAACATCCATTATTTTAACATCATTTTGCATTCTGAAAATGAAAAGAAAACTGATTAGAATAGCATTAAACAATATCAAGAAAACTACAGACAAATGAAGAGTTTAACTCGTTTGTTTGAGTGACAGTTATGTACAAAGTTATCTAACGGTTGAGAATTAATAATTGGCCCAGAAGCTAGACTCTCAGTCAGAGTTTTTTTTTTTCATTTAAATCTGGATTTTTATCATGCAGACATTTTTCCCCATTCCTTTGTCTTGATTTGTGGGCAGGTGTAGCTGCTTCTTATTAATTCTTTACAATAATTTCCAAGATTTCTCAGATACATGTATTTACACGTTAAAAAAGATGAGTACACGGCAGTTAGTTTTGCTTTTATATTTATTTTCAGTTTTGATGGCATACAGTACACTGCTAAAAAAAATAACTTCTCTGACTAAAAAAAAAATTCTTTTAAAATTATGTAATAATAACCAGGTGTGGATAATTTCATAGGTTTGGAAAAATTCCACAAATTTCATGAGCTTCTTAGGACTTTTTACTGTCAGAGTAAATAATGCCAGCAATTTGGAATAATGTCCACCTCACAGTGACTGTGCTCTCCTATCCAGTAGTCAGGGGTCATGTCCTAGCCAGGGACCTTGTGTTGTGTTCTTGGGAAAGACACTAGACACTATCACAGAACCTCTCTCCACCCAGGTGTATATAATGGCCTTACTAATAAATTGGTACTGGAAAATTTAATGCTGGGGGTAACCCTATGATGGACGATATTCCCTTCAGGGGAAAGTAGAACTTACAAACTCTAATTGGGTTTGCACACAGACACAGGGATAAGCCCTGGGTGTATGGCCCAGCTGCCACAGCACAAACTCTTACCTTTTACTTCTGGCCCTGAAATCACTGAGGTGTTAGTCGTAAAACTGTAGCTCTTACCTCACATTCACCATATCTGCAGGATTTCCTACAAATGCACCCACAAAACCTAACAAAGAACATAAATTATATTTATTTTTTGAGGGTTTAATGGTAGGCAATATATAAACATGCTGTGATATGTGAGACATGCTAGGTAATGATTATAAATCCAGGAGTGAACTCAAGTTAAGGTTAATTTTGTCATGTCTCCCTTCACCCAGCCATCGATTGCAACAGTTTACATAGGTGCAACAGTTTACATAGGTGCTAGTAAACCAAATGCTGCCTGGGGTAACCCTGTGATGAAGTGGACTCCTATGCAATGGATAGCAGAAATGCTCCTCAGCCACTTCATGTTATGAAAAAAGAGATACATGTAAGTGCCTGCTCATGCAATAGGCACGCACCCCTTCGTTTATAATGTTATATCAAGTCAATAATGTTTAGGACAAGCAAACCATACATGTTGGTAACAAAAGCAAATATTAAAGCCAAACCTTTTTTATGTCACAGTCACTAACATCCTACAGTTGCTTTCATTTGTAAACTGACAAACTCAATAAATAACTATCATTAACACTTTATTAGCCAATTACCTGACATAGCTCCGACAGCGATTTTTTGATAAAAAGGCAATGGGGCTAAGAATTGAATGAATGTAAAAAGGAAAATTCAGTCAACATATTATAGTTTGTTTTATTAATTTAAAAGCCATACATGTATATTTATTTAGTTAATTATCCTACCCCACTACAAAGTACAAAATGCATCGATTGAGATGTCGAACGAGTGTTGATTAAGGACGCTAATCGATTCTTAATTGCAGATGTCTTTAAAACACACGACACCAACACTGAATGGTTTACCAATAACCAGACTACAGAGCACATTCAAATAAAATAATTTACACATAATTTAAGCAATGCATGGTATGCCAGTCAAGTTGCAAACGTGCATGTCTCTTTCCTCAATTCAAAAATGGTGTTCAGACAAGTAACCCAGAGAAAAACACACTGCAGTTCAACTACAAAATAATGTCCATGCATTCCTCAGCTACAGATCTAGAGTATAGCTATTACATGTAAATGAATGTGAATTTCAAGTTACAACAAGCAAGTCATGCATAAGGTTTGTATTTATTATCATCATCAACATCATCGTTACTGTTATCAACATTTAATTATCATTAATTATGTTCCCATGGAGCTCGTGTGCCTGGAAATAATGTTTTGCAGATATTTTCTTACCATCTCCTTTTCTAAGTTCAGCTGATACTACTTCATACAATCCGTAGCGTGTTGTGGAGTACGTGAGCTGAAAAATATGTGCAGAACATAATATAATAATATTACCTTGAATGAACGGTCTATGCAGGAATTATTAGACATAATTAAGCCAAAATTGGCAAAAAGACATAAATTTGAAGCATTTAATTAGAGACAATAGAGAATATAGATGTACTATTAGTAAGAGTAGTTAGTCTAATCTAGATACCAAATGCAGGCCCAAAGCCAGATTTTTTGTGGGGGTGGGGGGTTGCATCCAAGGACAAAGTGGACTAAACAATCAAAACATACTTAATATTCACTTTGAGCTCTTTGGATAGTTGCAACCTGGCATATGGGCCCATGCATCATGAAAAGACTTGCAAGATTTCGCTACAGCTCTTGCCCTTTTCCTGTTCTCTCCTGCCAGCACCAAAAACAAAAAAAAAACTAAAGCAATAATATTTTGAGAAACTGCACTTGCCGGTATGTTCTTCAGCATTCTGTAATAACTATGAATTTTGTAATACCTTATGCATTTTGTAATAAAGGTTGTGGCGTTTTGTAATAACCTGCAGATTTTCGTATTTTGCACCCTTTTGTATTTATAAAAATTTTGGAATTTTTTAGGGAATTAAGATTTTAGTTTGCAAATTGATACACCTCTCTGACTAAAATTATGCCACCTGCTTATTGACATACATTTAGATTAACGTAGAAGCATGTGGGTCAGTTAGGTCCTAAAAAGAGCATTTGTTGGCAAATTCTAAAGATTGACACCAATTTGCATGTCACTGAACATGAACATTTCAATTATTAAGACATGTATCAATGTCTAGCTAGAGTATTTTTCTGCCAACTAGTCATGGCCAAAGTTATTAAAAAAATATCTTTCTTCTTTCATAAAAACCCTGTAAATATAATGTGGCATGCCTTTGTTAAGCAGCAAGCAAATCACCTGTCTGGTGAGAGAAGCAGATAGTCCATTGTAGAGGGCTAGAACACCTTGTGTCCGCACTACATGAACAGCCATGGATGACAACCTCTGTGTTACCTGCTGTTGAGTTTGCAGATGAACCTACAAGAGACGGATTAGATAGGAGTGAAACTTCTTGAATGCTAAAAACCAAAACCTTGACTTCAGTTTTTGTGTACATGTGAAGTAGCTAGCCTAAGAAAATTTCTACCGGCCACCCCTGGATGCGAGATTAGTCCATCGCAGGCTCATCGCAGGGTTACCCCCTAACGCCGAGTGGAAAGTAAACTGTTTTGCCCAACACCACAATTTAATGACCATGAGCAGGGCTCAAACTTGGGTCATTTGATGCGAAGCCTTTCCAATTTACGCCTAACAACATTATAAAACAGTCATGATCACGCATCATTACACTTACATGAAGTATAAAACTACGCGGAACCTCTTACAAGAGGCCGCGGCATAAAGAGAGAAAATTTTAAGTTTGTTTAAAAACTAAGAACACAGTCAGTTAAGCTTATCTTATGCTGTAGCCATAACTTGGGAAGGGGCGAACCGTTCAAACAGCTTACGCAACACAAGGCCTACCTTCAGAAGATCCAACGGGTGGGTAAAAGCAGCCGCCATAGCAGAAGCGATGCCACCAAGATACCATCTGTGTTTCTTAGCTGTTACTTTAACAGCTCCAGATGTTGGCTTCGCTCCCTCTTTTACTTTAGCTGACATTTTTAGCCTCCGTTCTCCGCCGTTCGCGTGAGCTGTGATCTATTACATAAAATACTTCATGAGTTTTATATAACGTGATCTATTCTCACGTGATATGATTGCAAAATAAGGAATCCTGGAACTCGGAACAGTGAGCGGAATACACGGAATTCCAGGAATCCTCGGAATGACCGACCAATAAAAAATTTAAAACAATAGACTCTATGCATAAATGGCTGCCGATTTAAAATTCTTTTGTATGCATTTAAAAATTCTTTTTTTTTTTGTTTGACGACTATCGCCGGCATTTTGTACTCGGAAAAAAATACTCAAGCGCTTGAAAAGACCCCAACACAATGCACTGAAGGAGAAGGTTCTCGAAGAAAAGTACTGCTGCTCCATTGCAAAAGAAAGAAACCCAGACGTGTAGTGTTTTGTTATAAAACACTAAGAAAGCGACGAAAAGGTGTAAAGAAAAATACTCCCCTGCAGTTCAAAAGCACCTCACCGTCTGATACATGTTCTAAGTGTTTGTTTTAACAGGTGCTTTCTGCTGTTCTTTTAAAGCCAATTCTCTTTTATAGCTACTCTATGGCCAAATTGATTGCGTCGATGGGTTGTAACTACTAGACACTTGAGCAGCTTGCATTGACATTGTCTACGGTTAAATTAAGACGGTGTCTTGCAGTTACCAATGACCGACATTATCTACGACATTATCTCAAATTAAGACGGTGTCTTACAGTTACCAATGACTGACATTATCTACGGTCAAATTAAAACGGTGTCTTGCAGTTACCAATGACTTTAGAGAGAAGCTTACATTGACGCTGTCAGTGAAGGATACTGATACTAAATGACATCGTATGGAATTGATCAGTAATAGAGAAAACACATAGCTAGGCCTGCATTTAATGAAAATAAATGCCAAACGTGTTTTGTCAAACAAAATTCCACAGTCGATTTTTTATACTGCCATGGACAAGATATTGCTTTTTTAAACATAGAAAATACTTGTTTTTTTTTTTAAAAAAAAAAAAACAGAAAACGCTGCTACTCGTTTCAGCTGGTAATTTAATTTTATTGTGTACCAAAAGGCAATTATCCAGACTAAAATTTGCCGCCGTGTTTACCATGAGTCGACAAAGGATAATATGTGGTATTTGTAACATAGTCCTTGGATCCTTTTGCGGCCTTTAATAGCTTTCCACATACCCGGTGGGGGGGGAGGGGGGCGCACATACAAAACGGACGGGGATTCTTGTCGTACTTTTTAGAGATTAAAAAAGTGCTTTTGATACCTCGTAGGGTTTTCAGCCTCAAAAGGTCTACAGCGGGAGCTTTGAGGGTAAAACAAATTGCCAGGGATAAGATGTGTTGTTATAGAACTGTAACCTCTTAAGGGGTGAAAAACAAATTCAAACCATTCCCAAAACCGAATATTAGTACCTCTAAGGAGTTATCTTCAACATTTCTGACGAGCACCCCTGTCGTTTTTATATGGTGCCCTTCCCCCCTCCCGGGTTCATATGGTGGTTTCATAAGGCAATTATGTAACAGATGATTCATTTTGAAAACCTCCATTTGAAAAGGGGGCAACAATTGGTAAAGAAAAACTGAAAAGTCAAACAATCACTGTTAAGGAGCACTTCAACCGAACAACTCAAGATAGCACCACACTAAAGAAAGCTTTGATAGCGCCTTGCAAAAGAAAATTTGGGTAAGGACTTTGAACGAAGTTTTCAATTTACCTACTATTTCAGTTTTAGCTTACTCTACCGAGAAATTAGTTTTTTTTAGACATATATTCTTTGGTCGTTCATACCGTACTTTGCGTAGCAATGTAAGTTAGCATCGTTAGGGGCTTTCTGTCCGAAATGGTTTTCTCCGTTCCTAACTTGTCTTGGAAGGGCAGGGAGCAAAGAAATTGTCAAGAGACTCAAGTTGAAATCTAGTTAGGCATATGATTTAGACCTAAAAGTTGTGCTAATTTCATGATAAAGCGGAAAACATTTTTGTTTTTTCTCGCAATCGTTTGAAAACGGAACGACAAGAACTTACACTACAATGTTGATTTCTTTTTTTGTCAAATAGCCAGTTAGTCTTTTACCATCTTTCAAATGACAACGCCCATACATTCATAACTTTATTCTTATGTAAACCCCAATCGAATAGAATATTGGCTTACGACTGTGAAAGAGTCATTATCAGTAAGAAATGCAGGGTCGTACAATAGATTCACCGATGGAGAATCAATGTGTTTTTTTACAGCGGAACATCAATAGAACTGTTTCTTTCCCAATGGACGGATTTTTGGCACTTTCCTCATGGAAGACTTCAGATAAATATGAAATATAAAATAGGAAAAGTAGTTTAAAAAGAGACGTGCATCCACAGCAGCGTTAGAGACTTTGAAATGGAAAATTTACATAAAATTTGCGACAAACCATAAACAGAGCAACACAATAATAACCGCCTTCCTTCACAGATACGGCCTTTCCCTCATCTATTTTCTGCAGGTTTATCCAACAACGCAAACAAAAATTTCAGAAGTTAACAACAACTTAGCCCTTTTAAACCATTTTAGTTTTTGCTGAGAACGTTTTGATTGTTCCTTACTTCATCCGGGGAGAAATGTATTCAAAGTTTCGTTCACTGGTGGCGTGTTTTTCAGTAACGACAAGGCAAATCTGTTTATTTCTTTACGGTCGTAATGGGGTGTGACATTTAGGGCTCCTCAGACCTTCAATGAGGTGGTCGGGTAAGAGGATTAATTAACAGCATTGCTTATCCTAAATTTCATCACCCCACTGGGTTGGAGCCACAATAAAACAATAAAAATTTATTCACATACATTAAAAGAGACAGAAAAGTCCTAATGTTAATAAAAATAAAAGTCTTGAAAATAGAGCTGGTGCTTTTGAAGCGGTTTGACACATTTCTTATGACATATTCCGTGATTGACGAACGGTAAAATGAAATAAAATTGTTATTGTTAAGCCCTTGTATCTCCAGTTCCAATAAGGTTTCTAGCCTGATAGGTGTATAGGCCTCCTGACGACGCTCACGTTTAAGAGATAATTCAGTTTATTTTTCACATGTAGCCTTGTAAATTGTTCATTGAAGCAGGCCCTTAACCTCATTTTGGACGTCCACTTTTCAAATCCTTGCTAAAGGCCTGGTTTCAATCCACGGATAGAAATGACGAAATTTGTGCAGTCGAGAGTTCTGAGTCCTTTGATTAACTGTGATTCACGAACATATGGCCTTGGTCTAATTATTTTCTTTTATGGCTAGCACACCGGGTACCTTTCAACTAATTTATTTTTGTCTGACAAAATAATGTTGTTAAAAGCCAGTAGCCGGGCTCTATCATTATAACAAAATGAATGTGTAATTTCGCTGCTAAGGGATACATTGTTACCATACTTATCGAAGGTTGTTGACACAAATACTTATAAGTAAAAGACACAATGCTACTATAAATATAAATACAACATTTTTCAGTACAGTTGATTCCTTATTTAATTTGTGTCCCTTTTTTGGTCCCTTTGCGAGCCTGTGCCTTTCCAGACAGGATCTGGGATTGGCTAAAAAAAACTGTAGAGCAAAGAATGACACAATAGTCATGTCACCGAAAGCAATAGAAACTACAGGGTAAGAGAACGAATCAAAATAAAGGTCTGGAAGAGGTACAGGATTACTCTCCCTTTGGGCTTATGAAACCGCCAAATAAAAATATTGCCTCTAGTTTAACTAAATTATATTTATGGACGAAATAAAACGAATGATTAAAGGACATTCGACGCCTTGCCTTAAATCTTTTTGAGACCAGCAGACTGTATTTAAGGTGTCGCTTCGAGTCGGACACAGGCAGGGACGAGAGTGCTGAAGCTCTAGAGAAAAACACTAACATACTCAACGGGAACTGCATTTGTACTTAGAGTTTGTTTCAACAGATGTTTTTCGATTTTTTTTTGAGATTTTTTTCCATGGATTGCATACACTGCGGCCCTACTAAAGAGAGCAGCTGTTGTTAAATATGTGAACACCCATTGTAAATGATAGGACGTTGTTACCTAAAGAAGAACGGGAGGAAATTGCCCAATGTCATCCTGAGAACACTAACTGCGCCTTTACTCAATGAATAGAAATGTTAAACATGTTTTCTTATTCAGATTTTATGATTATCTTCTAGACATTTCGCATGAAACTTTGCAATTGGTTTCTTATACTGTCATGTATGAAAAACACTTTGAAAACAAAAGAAATCAGAACGCTACACGTCTACACTTTTACGTTGGTAATTTACTCTGTGCCAAAAAGTAATCACCCAAGCATAAACCTGAATAAAGGCTTTCGTTAAAAGTAAAATATACTAATCGGCACAATATAAGGCAAAACATAATTTTTTTACATGATATATTGAATTTTTTGTGTTATTTTAGGAAGGTTTTCTCTCGCCGCTATCAGTTAACTTAGTTTTCATCACCATGGAGTCAAATTTATGGAAAATGAATTCACAAACGGCAGTTTTAGAGACTCTGAGACAAAGTAATTTACACAAAATATAGGAGAACACAAAAGAAAAATATTATCCATCCTCTTAGATAAATACGCCATTTTCCATATCTAGACAATCTGGACAATCGTATCTGAATACGTCGAAGACATGTAACGTTGACTTCAAAATACGGCCAATTTTTTATCAATAGTTCATATCAATAAAACTATGTTGTCTTCCTCGCATGTTAAGCCTTTTATCTATTATAATAAATGATTTTTTTTTACCTTTGTTTTTTAGTTTTGTTATACTTTTATTACATTCTATATGACTGTGGATGACCATAAAACCGAACGAAATAATATGAAAATTAAATTGTGTGCTTCTCGTATTTTCAAAACACGTGTATTTCCAGTAGCAAATGAGATATTTTGTCCTGTAATGCTGTAGAAACTGATGAAAATCAAAGAGTAGTTATCTGTATAAGTAACATTATCCTCTCTATCTACAGAAATCGTGGTTCCAAAGTAACGTTTGACCAGTTTACTTGTTATGGAGAAAATATACTTGTTCGCCATGATTTTGCTGGCACGAATGCCATGCCAACACCAATATGGCGGCTTCAACAGGCCGCCACCACCTCCACCTGCAAGAGGTACTTGAAATAATGTTTGTCTTTCGACTTTCTCTTTATCTCCTTTCAGTGTTTCTTTCGACAATTAGCGCAAGAAGTCACTGAAAGTTCAATAATAATATTGATAATAATAATGATGATAATGACAATTTAAATATTTAAACTAGGTATGTATGGAAGATTAATAAGATGTAGGCTGCGTAAGTATATGGGGGGGGGGGAAATAAATGAGATGTAGGCTGTGAAGGTATATGTGGGGGATCATTGAAATGTAGGCTGTGCAGGTATACGTGAGGGATTAATGAGATGTAGGCTGTGTAGGTATATGTGGGGGATTAATGAGATGTAGGCTGTGTAGGTATATGTGGGGG
>OMLO01001878.1_pt1 | contig 16550 bp, 4 predicted proteins | sample 1674811 | NCBI WGS metagenome assembly OMLO01 (sample SAMN06265003, study PRJEB25207) | coral metagenome | isolation source: Coral host | place: Mexico:La Bocana,Puerto Morelos, Mexico | collected 2008-11-13 | reverse complement strand
GATTCTGTCGCGTTCAAATATTGCTTTTCATGTCTAGGGCTGCTAGTAAGCAGAGGGGGGGGGGGGGGGGGGGGGGCGCTCGTCACGCTAGAAGCCTGGCGATCCTATAGAAAGTCTCTGTAAGAGGAGGCTATCAATTCGGATCAGATTTCTTTGTACGTAAGTGTGATGGATTGTGCTACATGGAATTGTTTCTCTTGGACTACAACGCCGCGAAGCGATTAGTTTCCATATATCTTCGACAGCCCACGTGAAAATAAATGATCCACGCGAGTTATTCGCGCACAGCACGTTTTCGTGGGTGGGCTCTCCGGAAAGCATAAGGGCTTAATGAGTGGGAGTTATTTTAGGTGTCCCGCATCGCCACGTTTAGCAAGAGGGGTAGTTCCTTGTGCACTGTGAATTGTATTTGTGTTGGGATGCCAAACAGGGGTGGATATTGCCCCAGTAAAAATGGTTTTGAAAGAGAACAGTATTATATCTACTGTTTAGTTAAGTTGCTCTCGCGTGATCATTTGTGCTGGTGGTATCTTAAAAGTATCTGTATTTTTTTTGTTGGGAACACTCCACTTTACTCATAGAGTTGATTTTAGTCGCTATCTTTTTTGAAAATGTAAACATTTGAATATGAAACATTAAAGCATTTATCCCGTCTTGTGATCATCGTCGATGTCTCTAAGGCCAGCACAAAACTATAGAGAGCCACCTTAAGTGAATAAATGATGTTGTCCCGCTCTAGGGGATTCTTTTCCCAGGGTTAGCAACCCGTACTAAAGTGAAACTCCAAGAGCAACGAGAGATCCTATGATTTTCTTTATTGAGCCACAATCTTCACAAAGTAGATGCAAACGCGATTGCATAGTTTGGGGTGATTTTAAATAAGTTACACGTTAACATTATACGATTATTTTGTCGATTTCCTTCGATGCAGTTGCGCTTCTTGGGAGAACACTCTTTCAACAGGTTTTTTCGGCAATCGCGCAGAGTACTTCCTTTCGCAGAGGCACAAATCCATACTCCTATAAACAGGAATTCAACCAACAGTTAGACAAAAAGACCTGTATGTGATGAACATCTATGCATCAAGATTAAAGTTATCGCAACGGCCGCTCACAACAAACAATTAGCGCAGTTTAAGAACAGAGAAACTCGTGTGCGGGGAAATATGTGATTGGTGCGAAGCGCGGGATAGCGAGTAGCTGCTGCCAAGCGCGAGAAAACGTTAGTGGTGGTGAGCGAGAGCAAACGCGTGTCAAGGAAGTCGCGATTGGGTTTCGTTTTCTTATTCTGTTGCTATTTTGTGACTAATCGTACAGTCCAGCATACGTCATGTGAATCACTCAAGACCGGTGATAAACAAGAGACAAGTTCTTATAGAAAAACGACGAATATTTCTCCGCTGTCGATGAAGAGCAAGTTATGCTCCCTGACCCCTGGAGTGGCACTGGGGCTAACATCGTTTAATAGACGCTTCTTTTTCACAACCGCAATTATGGCCTGCGGGGTTAATGGAATAACGGTATTCAACTGTCAAGTTACCTCCTGAGGTAGTTGAAGATCTCGTGTAGCCTTCGGGAATGCACTGTTCTCCTGCGGCACCTTAAGACCAAAAAAAAGATAATCAAAATCACGGTATGAAGGTTTTCTGTTGACTGCCGTTGAACCAAAAAGGTCTAACAAGTCTTCGAAATAACGCGAAACATTTTAAATTTGTGTGATTCATGGACGGGAAAGATGTGTGGAGCTGCAAACTGACAAAAGTTCTTTGTAGAACTGAGTTCAGCTGAGTTCAAACTGACCACCGCAAACCGGACATTAAATGAATATTGTTTTAGATTTGAAAATCGTTGAAGGATTATTCAAGAATATCCGAAAAACTGGCGACAACTTTATTGAACAGCAGTGTGAAATTCTCCGAAATGTTCTCTTTGTAATATAGCCTGTAGTGTGCTGTTGCTTATAGCGTAAAATACCACAAATAAATGTAGGTCGTCGTTTTTTAGACACCCCTTATCTGAGGAAAAAGTTTCGTCTAGTATCCTTGCCTAATAGTTAAATTTTATCTCTAGCTATTTTCAGTTATATCAAGTTGGAAACAGTTTTAACCACTTAAAACCCTAGTAGTTATTAAGTTCGTTTTACGTTACTCTACCTGCACAAAATTTTTCTTGCCACGTCCATTACTAAAGTAACCCTCGCTTACAGCAATCATACTCGTCAGTAGCACAACGGTGAAAATCAATACCTGAAGTTTGCCCTTCATCATACCTAGTGCTTACTACAAGCAGCAATGAAACTATGTCGCCGTGACTGAAATGGTTAACTATCCGGTTTTCAGCCGTTCTTTTTATGTTGTACCATTTCGATCTGAAACAAGATCCACTTAGCGGGGGCTTGGTAAAGTACCATTAACTTTGTTTACTGTAAGTTTTGTGAGATGGCTGATATCTCCAATGGTTCATTTGAACTAAAGATAAGGAGAATTGGCCGGCTGAAATTCACTCAAAGTGAACCTCCTTGAGCGTAGATAAATTAAAGAGTATTCAGTTTTATCTGGCAATGAACGAGCCACATGGGTTTTTTTTCACTGACCACAATTTGATAAAAGTTTTTTTCTTTAAGTTCTTTTAATATGACCGTGATGTTAGAGAAGAAAATTACATTTTTATCACTTTTAAACATTTATTGGGAATCCTTTCAAATTATCTTTTGCTATCTTTTATCGCCCTTTTCCGCGCAAAACAAACACACAATTTACCGTTTATCAAAAAGGACGTTATTGCTTCCTTTTACAATGGTCAATAATCATTCATCCGCAATAGGTAAGTCTCACGAAACTTGCCGAGAATATGAGTAACTGGAAACTAAATAAACTTCCATTGTCCTTTGGACACTTTTAACGGACGCCACTAGGAGACAAATTTGAGAAATGCTGCGTGTTTATTCTATAAGGTGGAAGGGTATCTTTTACAATACGAATAAGCTAATTGAGAGCAAATAATGATTGAATTGAATTGAATTGTAATTTCATTTCAACCTCATTCCCAGGCTCCTCTTTCTCCCGGGAACGAGGTTAATTTCTTTCCTTAAAAAAGAAAAGACAAAATGGACTTGCACGAGCTAGCCTCTAATCAAACAAAATTTTCGGATTATGCTCAGATAATATTTCTCCAAGGTTAATAGGTTAATGCTCTTTCCTTGGGCCTGAAACTACAAACAGTACTAATTACAATGTTGACAAACTGAATTAAGGCTTTTTGTTTAAACAGCGAAACCAATCTTCAGTCACGAAAATCCCATAATGGAGAGGACCTGCGACCATATAATTTCTTCCGTTCATGTTCAGGTACTATTTCTGGTTTTTCCGGACACCCTGTCAGTGCCTGAATCCATAAACAGTTGTAATTGATTACAATCGTATTAAATTTAATTAGCGTCATTTGGACAACGCGGCATCACGCAGTTTGGCAAATAGGTCATCTTTTCTAATCTATAATTTTATAACTGCTATTTATACACTGGCACTATGAAAAAGATATAATTATTAAACCTTTTTTGAGATCCACGAGAAAAATCAGTGGCAAATTTATAGTCTAATGGACTTGCATGACCAAGAATAATATAATCTTTCCAGATCATGTTGAGATAATATTTCTGGTTCCTGCTTTTTCCTTTGCATTGGTCACCGTTCTACAAACTGTACTGATCAGATTACAATGTTATTGAATTTAATTAAGTGTAATGATAAGATTATCAGAGATAACTAAATGACTCGTGGCAGTGGCATGCAACTGGGCTAACTCAACATCAGTCCTAAAGGATGAAGTCAAGTTTTACTTTGAAGTAATCAATGACAGATGCTTTACTGTGTTTATATGCCTTTCTTCTGTGTTCTTAACAGTTACAGCGTCTATATCATTATGAACTACTTTTTAAACATATTCACCATTTTCCAATATTCTACAAAATTCTTGAAATTCAAAATGGCGGATGTTGGTTTGTAGGGATATATTACGTCATAATCTATGTGACTACCGTGAAAAGCCTTTCTCTTTACATGCATTACATTAATTGCATTTTTCGAAAAACACTTTTTATACTTTTCACCATTAAGGTATCAGAAATCTCTTAAACTAAGAAAACTCCAAAGCACAAATTTATCTTTTAACTTGGTACCGTTGATCCTTGGCTCTCAATGGGATCGATAAACGTTTTTCAATAGTGACCGTTCGCACCCAAAATGTTCGCACGTGCATATTCAATTTTTCTACTATAGGCACATATACAACCACAATCCCCTTCGTTACTTTGACGAAAGGTTAACGGTCGTCAGCTTCACAAACTCTCTGAGGCGGTAATTTACCTTCATCAACCGCAAGCTGATAAATAATGATCTTTTACTGTACAAACCAGTTCAGGGGAGGATCCAGAAAATTCAGAGAGAGCCGGGTGAACGAAAAAATTGCGTCAGAACACTAGCACTCCTCCCCCGTCTTAAATCCGCCCTTGGAGTTAAAGTCGCCGGTTTAACAGTATATACTCAGAATCACTCTTAACCAATGAGTAGCGGGATTAATTCGCAGCCTCGTTTCCATGACCTCTCCTCTACCCGCCCCATGGAGCGACAGAGAGACCCTGGGAACGAGATTGCCTTAACCGCCTCTCGTATCTTGAAATTTCGCAATACATGTAATTCTCGACGGTCGTAAGAACAAAACAAAATGTAACTCAAGAACTCGCTGTGACTCGAGTAAAAATGTGTGTTTGCGTAACTTACTGTACCTCCCGTATGTATCCAGGCACTGGAAGTTATTTCACAAGAAGTCTTTGCGTGCTGGTACTTTTGTGAAATAGAACTGCATAGTTTGAATGAGTGTCTTTGAGAATGACTAATTTAAAAGACAAACCCGGCTCAAAACAACTGCAATTAGAAGGAGTATCATTACATAACGTTTGCAAAGAATATAGATGAATTTCCAGTTTTAAGGGCATCTAGCCGGAAAATAATTGGTAGCTAGCTGGTTAATTTTATCTTACTGTTTTGAGCGCTACGGTAACATCAGTACAGCCGATTGTTATAACATATATGGCCGACAAGTGAATGAACGATTATTCGAATTTTTAAAGTATTTAGTTATTTTTACCGGTTTATTGGATCTCTTGCCAGTGCCTCCTATGCTACTGCTGGCGAAACTGTCACCCTCACCAACCATACTTGATAGCAATGCAAAAGTAAGTAGCAATGCTTGAATTTTGGTATTCATCCTAAAATTGGCTGGCTGAAATTAACAGATGGAAAACCCGCGTGTTTCGTCGTGACTCCCTCGGTTGTCCCACGTAGAGTGAACGTTTCGTGTCTTCGCTTTTTGCTGAGCCATTTATATAACCACATTTCCAAAAAGACCCATATAAACGAAGTCTGCGGGCAATGAAGCTAACGAATACCATAAGTTATTAATCTTTTAATTTTCAATTTTTACTATCGCCACATCCATGTGGTGGTTTATTGACTTAACAACGTAGCATTATCTACTTCGTTGAGAATTTAAATGTAATAAAGTTCATTATCATGATACTGGTTAAACCCACACTGAAGGTGCATTCTCAGCTGTCCTTTCATTTCCGCTGTAAAATATTTTTGTCCATAAGAATACCTTTCCAGTTAATGCTCACAACTAATTGGTTTTTAAGAGGTCAACTTATCATACATTTTACTGCTGTCTTCACTCATTTCCAGTCTCTCGTAGAAGAAAATTGGTCTTCGTCTTTGCGGGGTTTATTAAACTTTGAGGAAATTGCTTTTTCCTTATTTCCACTTGTGGCTGCGGCAAAAATGTCTTCTATGCTTTACTTGCATTTGTTATCAGACGAATTATTGTCTATTGTGAGACGTGTACAACATTTAATAGCACAAGTGTTCAATCGATGTTGCAACTGTACATGTCAGCTGAAAAACTCTTGATAAGATGTAATGTAATATATGTTCAGGGTCAACAGTTTTTCCAACAGTGTTAATTACAAAGTTAGTTCATTTAATGAAAGGCAATCATTAGATTCAGCTTCGCTAAAAAAGTGTGATCGAATATCAGACGAAAGACGCTTTAGCGGTTGATATGACCATCCCCCTCCTTTTCCTTGTTAAATAGATTAATTAAAGTTCTGATACATTAGTCACGGAATTTTATCCAGCTGGTGTTAAAATTGAGATATACCACAATAAAACCATATTGAAAAGCGAGAAATGATGGTAACTTACTCATTCATCATCTTCACAGCAACAACTTCCAGCTATTAGGTTCTTTCACTTCCCGTTCTTCCTAGAAATGATTATAAAGGCCTGCTTTTTAATTTTGATTGCCTCCTTCACTATATTTTGGTGAGACAATTCAATGCAATGCGAAACATTTACAGATACTGAGATAAGGTTGGTGGACCCGAAGAAAGAGCTTGTCTCTCCCGGTCATCTCGCTTCTTTACAATAAAATATAAGACTGGGAAGTCCCGTGGTCGATTTTGCAAACAATCTTTTTTAAAGAAAGTGAAGTGAAGTCAAAACAAAGAGACTCGTACCAGGCGATCACCACCTAACATCTTACTAGGCTTCATGTACAGGAGTAAAAGAAGCGACTGAAATTTTATTAGGCTTCACGTCAAAGATTAAAAGAGACCACCTGACATCTTACTGGGGTTCGTGTTAAAGATACCATGTGTCTAACGTGAGTGCGCTTGTTGCCGGTCTGTCTCTACTCATGTCCAGTTTCTTGGCGAAAAAATGGGTCTTTGTGTTCGAACAAAATCATATAAACCGTGCAACAAGTTTTTTTTCACCCGTAATTTTAAGGAAAAACGATCGTTAAACAAAGTGAGAGTTGTTTTAAATGGGAAAAACGAGAAGCAAATCGTCAAAGAAACAGCCCCCGAGTTCACCAAGCCTCCGTAGCATGAACGAATAGGAGTGTTTCTACTTCTCCTGGATATGATGCTAGTCCATCGCAGGGTTACACCTTAACATTAAATTTATATTTCTGGTTGAAGAGAAGCACTGTCTCTCCTAAGACCAAACCCAAGAGCACGTGACCCTCTGCCATGGTTTCATGAATCGAACCCAGACAGCACCCAGACAGCTCGATTCTGAGTCCAACGTGCTAACCATTAAGCCTCCGCACCTCCCACAACGACTTGTTATGTGATACGCCAGCATCCCTTCAAGCGACGTTTTCAGATAATTTCTTTTTTATATGTCAACAACAACGTCATGTATCCAGCTAAAAATCCTAGAAAATATAAATATGTACAGTAACAATAATAATAATAATAATAATAATAATAATTGACGTTAAAACCACTGTTTTGCTTTGCGTTTGAGGTCGCATTGAAGTCGAATCGCCTGACACTACGAACAAAATCGACGACACTCTATGATTATCTTTAAAATTGTCGGTCAGACGTGTCTGACAGACGTCGTGTTTTCATTCAATCTTACTTACATGATTTTTAATTTGAAAACGAGCGCAAATTAACAAATAATTTGGCGTTTAACCCGAGACATACTTCAACGTGTATGACTCCACGCTTCTCCTTACAGTAAAATTAAAAAATTAAAAAAAATCAAGAAAATACCAAATTGAAAATGGCTCACAACACCACGCAATTTTGGCGGCGTCAACTCAACGGCAACTCTTGACGTTAATGACATATTTCATGTGCAAAATGACATCAAACTCTTAGCTTTTTCTTTTATTTAAAGGAGAAAGGCGATGAGCAAAAATAAGCTCATTTGTAAAAGGGTATTGTATGCTGGGTTCTCAGAACAGTGTAACGAGGAGAATTGATCGATTTTAGTTTTTAATGGACAAAAATCTTGTACCAGAATAATTCAGTCAAGTATGTAATAATCTTTTTTTGCATTTTCTAAAAGCGAAAGCTGTAAATAATTGCTGAAATAGTACCAAAAGCAATTTCTCATAGGAACTCGAGAAAGTAAATTTTAAAGATCAGAGAAAGTGTGCAAACACAGGTAAAATTTCATCATCTGTATCATTTCAACAGTACTCTCAAGTAATTGATATGAGCTGTAAATTTTGTTTTCGACATTGATGTTGTTATAAACAGCCAGCCAGAAGTTTGCAATCAGCCATACAACAAATACTGCATGGTACAAAGTTATTGTGAACTTGTTACTCGAACTACTGGTGAATAATACTGAGTTCGCTGATATGACTGACGCTGCATTATGCAGCGTTTAAAGCAGGTTTAAACGCTTTTATTTTATCACACATTTAAGAGAATTCTTTGTTTTTCCATGGTTCTTTCTTTTATTTAGTTACAAATTCATCAATTTATTTACTAGTCATACATTTTTTATCTTGGAATACGCTTTTTTTTCGAGAATAAATTAATGTAAGCTAAGCCTTGTCTTGTCTGGTCAAATTCATCGTCGACAGGTCCTCTTGCATCGTCAACAGATCCTCTTGCAATGCTGGCATTGCTCGTCCCTTCGAACAGGTGCTACGTCAGAATCCTTTGAACACAAAATAAATGAAGAGCATAAAGACATAGAGCGTTTTCACATGACATGATGACGAACCTGTTTGTGTTCTTCTCGAAAAAGAAATTATCTCATTTAATTTTGATGTAAGTTTCTCTCTTAGGTGAAAATCTCCCTTTGTTGTTTAAGAACATTATGCCCCCGTAAGAAAAAAAAACCGCTCTACTGATGCTTGATCAGAAAACAAGCATAAAAAGGAAAGATTTTGCTTAATTTAGATTACTGGTAACACGAAAGACTGTTTCGCCACATTTCCAAACACCGAGAAATAATTGAAAATAGGACTCACAGGGGAGCATATGGTGAACACTGTCTTGAGTGTGTGATATATCTTGTTAATCGAAATAAAACTACTGAAGAAGAAAACGGCGAAAGCAAATCGTAAAAATCAGATATTCAAACACCGTCACGGTTATGAGTGAGTAATCCTGTAACTCTTCCAGACCTTTATTTTGATTCGTTCTCTTATCCCGTAGCTTCTATTGTTTTTGGTGACATAGCTATTGTGTAATTATTTCTTCTCTTGTTTTTTAGCTAATCTCAGATCCTGCCTGGAAAGGTACAGGCTTGCTATGAGATCCTTCGTTTAAACTTAATGAAATATTAATGAATTCTTTACATCATCAGATCATCAAATACCGTCACAGTATCGGCGCAAATCCTAGACTCTTTTTACATCAGAGCCACAGGTGCACACTAAATGAGAAATGGCATCCGAGATCTGAAAATCTACTTTTAGCTGATAAATCACCGAAAACAATTAACTAATAGTTGACGTCCGATACCAATATCTCCATCCAAACCCTCGTTTAAGATCAGGAGCCAAAGGGGTTTGATTAACTTTTGTTCTTGGACACAAAGGCAATTCCTTAGGCTAACGAAGATTTCTGTTAATTTACCTCTCGTACCAGTCGAAAATTCCTTGTTCCAAGAGGTAGCACATCCCTCTCTTCCGAACGCTTGAAATCAAAGTGGACAACATTTCAATAATCATTATTGATTACATGATGTGCACTCTGTGGTTACAAACAGTCAGTCAGTCGGTCAGCCAGCCAGACAGCCAGCCCAACCAGCCAAACCAGCCCCTCAATCAGTCAGGTAGTCACTCAGGTAGTCAGTCAGTCAGTCAGTCAGCCAGGCAGGCAGGCAGGCAGGCAGCCAGCTAACCAGGCAGCCAACCAGCCAGCCAGGCAGGCAGGCAGGCAGGCAGCCAGTCAATCATTCATTCAGTCAGTCAGTCAGTCAGTTAGTCAGTCAGTCAGTTAGTCCGTCTGTCAGCCAGTTAGTCAGTCAGCCAGCCAGTCAGGCAGGCAGTCAGTCAGCCAGCCAGCCAGCCAGCCATCCAGGCCGGCAGACAGGCCGTCAGTCAGTCAGTTAGTCATGCCGTCAGCCAGTCAATCAGTCAGCCAGCCAGTCAGTCAGTCAGTCAGTCAAGTAGGAAGGTACATTTAGTTAGAGACTTACTCGCTCACCTACCAACTCACACGTTCAACACTTACTGTCCTTGTTGTAACTCGTTTTCATTTTCTAATGTAATTCAGTAGTGCATTTACCTGTCTACTGGATCGCTTGCCACCTACTCGGCTATGTTGAGTACTGAAACTTTCACCCTTGGTAATCATGCTTGCCAGTACTAAAAGGGTAAACAGCAACACTTTAACTTTGGCATTCATCCTAATAATGGTTGACTGATAAAGGCCTGTATGCTAGAAACGCTGTGAACCAGTTTTCCTAAAATCCGTTCATTATATAAGGTTTGCAATAACTGAAACCAGATACACTTCGTCGGTAAGATAAGCTCCTACCTGTTGAATTTCGCATGTCATTAGGAAGTTTGCGAACGCCAGGGGCAATAATTGTTATGTGCGTCAGTCCTCAAAGATAATGAGGAAATACGCGCAATTAAATGGAAACTCCGAGAGAATTGTTTGTGAAGGTGGTAATGTTTATCCACCATCTTAACAAGCACTCCATCCGGCCCGGAATCTTTGTTTAGGTATTCTGTTGTTAGAGCACTCAGCTTTCGAAATTTGTAGAGATTATGAAACCATTGTAGGACTTGGCCTGAGTTTCTTATTAGGCATGAAGGGTGTATAATTACAAAATTTTAACGGTGTGTGCGGGAGGAGATTTTCTACCTCCGCTTGTCATGTAACTTGAAGACTACGAGCAGGGTGATTCCATTCTTGCTGTGTGTAATTTTTCGCGTATAATTAATTAGCGCACACGCACGTACGCATCATTTCCTTCAAGCCAATCTCGACAGGACCCTACTTAGCTCCCACCCACTCTTTTAAAGCATACTTAACATTACATACTGTGGACTATAAAATTTCAGAATTTAAATAATAAAATCCTTTTTCGATGAAACCACCTTTTTCAAAGCTTTAAACGCATTGCATCAAATTATTGACTCGCTAAAACTTAAAAGGGGAGAAATTTAGGTAGCTCAGTTAAAATTAGATGAGTTCGAGTAGGAATTAAAAATTATCCATATTCTTGATTCAAAAAAGACATTCACTTTTCTATCTCTTTCTCAATTGGTTTAATTTCTTTTTTCCCTTTGAAACAGTGCTTTTTTCACAGCAGTTCATCAGGCAATCTAAGAATTCTCCAAGTGACAAGTGATTTCGTAACTCTTCTTTTTAATCCCTTTTCAACGAATACATCGGAAGGTCAAATTTGTTACCTTGATAATAATTAAAACTTGAACACCGACATACTAATATTAAATCAGTTAATGATTTTTTGGAGTTACCATTTTAATCGATTAAGAAGTTAATTATGCAAAACAATTAGATTACTAATGGTGAATGACTTGTAACTTCCACTTACTCGATCGATAACGTGCTAAGACATATCTGTTTAGGAAGGAAGAAAAGGTGAATTGCAGCCTTTTAAACTGAGAAACTTCTAACTTCCACTTCCTCGATCGATTACGCACCGAGAGATATCTGTTTAGGAGGGATGAACAGGTGAATGTCAGCCTGTCACTGTTCTTGCATTTGTTTACACAAGCCTTACGTGGCTAGCCGTGTACTCACGAAGAAATCGTAGCTCTATCTTTGCCAAATAAACCTAAAATATGATAAGGAACTCAGGGAACAAGCGTATTTTATTTACCATTTCCCCCAAATTTAACAGCAACACCTTCAGTGAGTTTAAAATCTGTTTAAAAAGGTGCGCGCCTTCAAATCACTCTATTTGTGACAATCAATCTGCGAGACTTAATAAGCGCCTTTTTCTTCAGAAATGACCTTTTTTGAGCTAAACCATGCCAAAAATCATATGCCAAGATCAATTAATTATCTTTCTTTTGATATCTGGTAATTAATTGTTCTCTAATATCAGTGGGTTTGGCTTTGCGAACTGTTTTATCAGATCATCGCGCCAGTTTATCAGCCGATGGGACAGAAAATTATGCATTTCTTGGGGAACAAGTAGATCGAATTATTGAAATGCCCTCGACGTTCCAAACTGGGTTCACTACAATCGCAAAATGATGAAGCGAAACTTTCAAATAATACCGTTTTGGAAGTCATTTCCTTTTCGTGACCAGAGCTTTATCCTGAAATCTCCTTATCGATTAAAATGATTAAAAAATTGTCAAATTTATACGTGGAAAGTGATGAGATTATGAACGATAAATAAGTAGGCTTTTGTACATTATGCTTTTGTTTCCCCACTAAAATGCTCGGTCTCCCACAAAAAAGTCACCAAAATGCTCGGATAATGCTTGTTATACAATTTTTTTTAAAAATTAATTTCGGCTTTATTATGGTGTTAACTGTTAAAACTTACAAAAACGTACAAGTGTTGTGAGTAACAACACATAAAAGTTCATAAATGCAGCTCTATCAGGGTGGCATTTCCGTTTTTGTGAATTTTGAGTTTTAGTCTTTATTTTCTGTAATAATAATTTTTAGTTTCTTGAAAAAAATTAATTTTCCGGGAAAATACCACTAAAATTCTCGAATAATGCTCAATGCTTTTGCCTCACTAAAATGCTCAAAAAAATGCTAGCATAATGTACAAAAGCCTAAATTTATACAGCCATGAATAAATGTTATCTCTTTGGCTTCCAATGTGGGTTCCGCTCAAAAGGAAAAATGTGAAGAGTTTTCCGCCATATAGAGATCACTCCATTAGTGTAATTGAAAACTTTTCTGAATACCATTAATCACCTGATAATACGAAAGGAAGGAAAGGAATCGAATCGTCTTTTTAACCATCCAACATGCTAATGAAGATCAGTTCCAAACGTTTATATTTTTCTTACTGAGGACAAAGAGGTTTGGCTTCAGTGCTAAGTTGTTTTATGAGGGGAAAACCTGTAACCGCTTTAAATATTTCTAGTTAATACTGAGAAAAGGCGCCCACGCAAAAACAAGGATGTAACCTTAAAGAATAATACATGTTGTCAAAACTTAGTTGTAATATCTTTAACGCAAACGTGTCTGTAAGAAGCCTTCTCATCTGCATTGGGGATTATCTCTACAAATGCAACATAGATATCTCCGCCTGGCCACAAAGATGTCACTCTGAATGTAAGGACTACGGTTTGTACGTATCAGCAGGGAGTATATTAATTTTTATTTTACCCAAATTCTCATAAGCCGTTCAAAAGCCGTGTCCATTTGTCCCGATATCCTGTGATATTAAGTCACTTAGCTGATATGTTGGAATATTGGCCCAATTTGGGTACGGCGGTGAAAACTGACCTAACCGTACCATTTTTGTTACTCGTCGGCGGCATATCAGGCTGGTGTGGTGTCAATCTCTCCAAAATACGATCCATGGCTAGACCAAACGCCTGATAGCCCCCCGAAGCTTGCCAAAATACTGCGATTAGGTATTAGACGTATAGACATTTGAAGGCTGCTTCACTCGAAGTATGTTTCATTGACGCCTTAAACGCAGTATTCCAATTTTTTCCAATATTTGCTCCAGTCCCCTCTTGCGATCGGGATTAAGAGCCGATCTATATTTAGCGAGCATTTGTCGACTCACGGTGATAGAACATGAGGAAAGTTGGGACAAGCACGACAAAAGCGTAATAGTTTCTCGGGGCGTGCCAGTTGTACTCATAAAAATATTACTTTCAATTTTGTCGAATTTTTCCAATGATTATTCTCCTAAAGTTCACAAATTAATGTTCCCAGAGTCCACTTAAAACTTAAACTTATGCTCACCAAATGACATCGTTTCTGTGTACATAACAGCGAAAAGATAATTCAGAAGTAAATAATTATTATGTTTGGCTCATTTTTTATAAATTCTATTGGTTAGCTTGTATTAGTAACCAGGTACGCTAAAAATCGCAGATCTGCTGGGTAAGTAAATAATCAGAACTTACAGTTACTGTATTGTAATTCCGTGTTATGACTGTGTAACAAAGGAACTGAAAAAAAAAATTAAATTTTTGAGCTATATAATGCTTGAAAAATGTGGCCATTGTATAATTATGCTGTAGCTTTGTCAAAAACAGCCGCTTGATTAGATTCTATACAAGTCTTTAAATTTCCAACTGGCCTTGTTTTGTTGCTTTACAAGATCAGGCGTGAAACGTTTGGTAGAATGTCCATGTTCAAGTCGTTTAAATCATTCAACTATGTAGATATCAGCGTATATTTAACCGGCTCAGTGAACATGAAGTGAGTTTTAGTTTCTGAAAAAAACAACTACTAAAATGAGCAGAGAAGGATACAAAATGGGATACAATGGCAGAGATACCCCTATTTATATATCTGGGTGGAGAGAGGCACTGCGAGAGTAAACACAATGTCCCCGTTCAGGGCTCGAACCACCACTTGATCTAGCGTCCAACGCTCTAACCGATAGGCCACTGCGCCTTTCACTACAACTTGGCACGTGATACGCCAGCATTCGCACAAGCGACATTTTCAAATCTTTCTTTCTTACATAGCCTTGTGTCTTCACTTAATCTCACCTTGCTTAATCGCAATTTCTTGGATTAATTATTAATTTGGATACGAGTTCACATCAGTGCATATTTTGGACATTTCACATTATAATTTAATCATGTTACAACCAAGGGTCTTTATTCATCACTCTTATCCATTTTCTAAACAACTGAATGAAAAAAAAAGGAAATCAGAAAAAAATCCAAATTGGACCTGGTGCACAACACGACGCAATTTTGGTGGTGTCGAAATTTTCCCCATCCAATTATTCCCAATTCGACAGCTTTACAGTCCGATTACAAATAATATAAGGGCGACAATTCTTGACATGAAGGATTTATATTTCTCCTACAGACATGTATAAGAATTGAACCATACGTGGAAACTCATCTCAGTATCAAATCTCGTTATCATGGAAAGTTTGTTTTTATGTATCTAATCTATTTGATGAAAGTAGAAATGTGATAAACCAAAATGGTACAGCAAACACCCACAAACTGAACAGATTTGTATATTTTAGGGTAGTAGGGTAGTTTTTCACAATTCAGGCTGATTAAGTTCCTAATCTAAGTTATTACCTGATTTTGTGGAGGTTGTCGGAGTGTAACCATGGGCAGAGACATTGTACAACTAATACATAATTGCTTAGCACATTTCAGTATTTTATTTTATAAGATATTTAGATTATAAATGGTCCTTAATGTATTGTAGTTTTATGGAAAACATAGTGAAAATCCAAAAAATGCAATTCTAAGAAAACATGTACACAGTAGCCTTTTGCCAGAAGTTCTTTAAAATTCTGAAATTGGAGTGAGCTTTTGTATAAGAAACAATTTTTCTTAGGCATGCTGAACAGGTTCTTTTCTTAAATCACTAGGTTCTTATGTGCGGGTTTTCGTTGTTTTCTGATTATGAAAATTCTCAGAACTAAAACTGAAAGAAATATATGGCGCCAGTGAGGAGAATTAATATTTCACACTAAGGATTGGCAAGCCTAAATTACAATATTTCGAGTGAAAACCGTATCAGCCTCAGCTGGTTTTCATGAGAGTCCTCTGTCCTGGTGCAATTAGAATCTGAAGTGTTGGTTTTTGTGGAGGGAGAAAAACTGGACTGAGAATCTCGAGAAAAACACTCGAAGCATGGCGAAAACCCGAACAACAAAATCAACTAACGTACCCACAACCGATTGGACATTTGAAGAGACACTGTATGCTTGGCCATGGGTTTTCTTTTATTTATTTAGAAATTCGACTATCTATATATTTATTCGAGTATTGTTTATTTTGAGAATACTTTGTCTTTTTTTTCAAGAATAAGTCCATTGGAGCCTTTTTTTTGCTAAATTGACCATCAACATGTTTCCTTGGCAAGCTCACAGAGTTGATCCTTTCGAACACAGACTACGTCAGAGTCCTATAAACAACAAAAAAAGAAATCAATAGTTTATCCGAAATAAATTCGATGTTGCCGTGCTTCTGCTTCAGTACTAGATCGCATTTGACATCAAAATGCGGAAAAAACAAAACGTGGCACACGAGGGGATAGGGCTATATAGGGCTACATCTGTTCTAGGCAGAAGTTTAAAACTAACTATATTTTCATTAGTTTACCTCTTGATCCTGTCGATATTTTCTTCTTCCATTGCTCTCTTCCGAATAATAAAGCTGAAAATTAAAGAAGACTGAACAACGATGTTTCGATCATTATAGATCAGTGTGCGTGAAATTAGCCTGTTCCAGGCACCCGGTCAGTGGGGACGATCGCTGGAAAACGCGGGCGGGCGACGAACGGAATCAGCGACGAACGAGATACGGGAGAGAAGAGGAGGTCGTTGCCCGCCCGCTTTTCGATCTTCCTACTGTCCGAGAGCCTGGAACAGGATAGCGTGAAATGCGTCATGCGCGCAGTTGAAGCCTTCAGATCAGTGTCGAACGGTCAGTCAGTCAGTCTTTCAGTCAGTCAGTCAGTCAGTCAGTCAGTCTTTCAGTCAGTCAGTCAGTCAGTCAGTTAGTCAGTCAGTCAGTCGGTCAGTCAGTAAGTCAGTCAGTCAGTCAGTCGGTCAGTAAATCAGTCAG
>OMLO01001877.1_pt1 | contig 16550 bp, 6 predicted proteins | sample 1674811 | NCBI WGS metagenome assembly OMLO01 (sample SAMN06265003, study PRJEB25207) | coral metagenome | isolation source: Coral host | place: Mexico:La Bocana,Puerto Morelos, Mexico | collected 2008-11-13 | reverse complement strand
ATACTAAAACAATTAGACCCTTCGCCCTCAAGGGCCACGGGTCAATAGCCCATTCGGCTTCGCCTCATGGGCTATTGGCCCGTAGCCCTTGCAGGCTGCGGGTGTAATTGTTAATGGTGCCGAGAACTGTAAAAAGGGCTATCAGAAGACACTGGAGACAAAAATATGCAAGCGCAGTTCAGGTGTATTTGCCAGCAGTAGGCGTCTCTCAATACAGCTGTTTTAACAAAGTTTGTCCCACAAAACATATAAGCGTACGCGACAATGTCGAAAGGTATTATGAGTAATGCTAGTCTGAGGTGTCTTGATTGACGCTGCAAGGTGTTTCAGCGTAAAAAAAAATGAAGCCTTAGATCCTATTGGACCTTAGCTGCCGGAGCTTATCCCCGGTTTCAAGTAACATGGATAAACTATCCATCGGCGCTGTGGCGTTTGCGGGATAACCTTTGTCGAAACAGCCGTATATAACACAAAGTTTAAGCCCTGCGTTTGGCTGTCAACGCGACAACTTGAAGCGCTTTCTAAATCGAGCTTTATGTCACAAATTCAAATCGCAAACTGTTTAGCAAGAGAATGCATGTGAAAACAGTAAGGTTTGATCCCAAATCCCTCGTTGCTTCTACATGGAACGTGGTAATTATAATTAGCAGGAAACTGTAAAATGGACTCAAGATATCTCAAAATGCTTGTAATTGGAGAAGAAATATAAACCTACATTTAATTCATGAAATAGTCTACATCAGTTACCTGAGTTCGCCTCGGGGCATAGAGATAGCTGGGGAGGATCTAAAATAAGAAAATGGGACATTATAACACGTCGACTAGGCCTCAAAATACCGGAGAACCATTTCCGAGGACTTCAATTTTAAATTTTTCGGGGGGGGATGCCCCCTCCCTAACAGGGGATCGCCTTCACCGGTCTGTATCTCGAAGCCCCGTCTCTAAAATCCCGTATCCGCCCTCAGCCCGATATGATGACAAGAGAAAAAGGGCTACAGTCAAGAATGGTTTTGCTCAATGTGATGAAAAATGTTATCTGGGATAAAGCCTTCAACAAATATGAAAAAGGACCCAGCTAACTTATAGCTTGAGTTTACCAGCCATTCAGGTGATCCTTCACGCAATGAGTGAAGCAATGATTCGCAATGACCCGCGATGAGTTCGTCAGTCTATGGTTTCCTTTGAATAGGTTCAGTAATTGCTTACTTTCGTGTGTCTTCTTAAGCACATCTTAAAATTAGATACCACATGCACATCAGCTTCATCCTGTCGTAAATTATTTCCTGAGTCCGACTGATTATATGACTGATTGTTTTTTGACATAGAATAGTTATCATTACCACTAGAAGAAAGAAAAAAACATTAGTAGAAAGCATGCAAGTATTGGCCTTCAATTTATATCATTTGACATGAAGATGGGATGTACTTTTTTTCAGAAATAATGGATGAAAATTTCACACTAGCTTACTTACATAATTCACACAAGTACGTCATTTCCGATACTCTTAATCATGAGATCGATTGGAAATTGACACAGTTTTTCCTTGCTCTAAACTAAAGCGGATAATTTGTCTTGAATTTGTTGTTGGAATGACAACAAGCGTTAGCTAGCATGGAAGGCGTCCAGAAAACATATTGCACGCAGTAGGCTTTTGCGGTCAAGTTTTGCTGATTTAATATTTCCTTACATTTCCTAGTCGGGTCAAGAATTCAATGTAATACCTTGAATCTGTGAAAGGAATTCTACCGAGAAACATGTTTCTTTTACTCATAGTAGCAACTAAACAACATCTGATTGAAAGTCATATCTGAAACTTTCATTGGCCTAGAGTCTAAAGTGACACCTGAAATAATGGCACCTATTAAACACTGTGAGGTAAAGTCTGCATACGAGCCTAAGTAGCCCATCAGGCCGGAGCTTATCCCGGTTTCTGTAGCATTAAGCGACTAGGAATATTGCTACTCTCCCCTGTATGGGATGCTAGTCCATCGCAGGGTTACCCCCAGCATTAAATTTGCCGGTACCCATTTATACACCTGGGTGGAGAGAGGCACTGTGAGAGTTAAGTGTCTTACCCAAGAACACAACACAATGCCCCGGCTGAGGGCTCGACACCGGATCGCTTGATGAGTCGAGCTCACTAACCATGAGGCCACCGCGCGCGCCACCCTATTAAACACTGTGGCCGATCATAATATTTTTTCGGTCGCTTTCATTTCCTACCTGGTTTTGCGTGGTTTGAAGAATGCTTTGTTTATATAGCAAGAAAAACGTCCTCCCCTCCCCCCTCCTAGAGTTGATCGGCAACAGTTGCCTCGTTTAAATTTCCGTTGTGGAAGAATTTTACGTTATCTACCCCACCTCCATAATTCAGGCGAATTTTTTACTAACAAAAGTGGCATTTTCCTTAAATTGAGAACTGAGACAACACTCTGTAAGAAATTTGGATGGCTTCAAGTGAAGAGTGCAATATACCAGGACTCGCGTCAGTATTAAACTCCGCTTGGCAAATATGGCTTTCTGAAAGCTGGATGCAGCGTGAAATAACAGATGCAGCCAAGCAGTTGTTTGAAAGACGTTATCAGCATCCATCTTTAACACAATAGACTTATTTCTCAGGCGAACCGTATGGCTAATATGCAAATTATTTCGCTGCATAAAGCTGTGTTTCAAAAAGATAACACGGAAAAAATAAAGTAACTTTCTGAAGGATTGAATGCATTTTTGATCGATTTTTTCTTGAAAGGCATGTACACGTTACGAGACTGCAATTATCGAAATTTACCCGTTAACCAGATGACCACTACACCAGTGTAAATGTATTTCTGCGAATTTTACAAGCGATGGGGGAAATATCTCCTTCAAATATTAGCATTTCCGAAAGTAAATGTTGAATGGCCGTTCAGGAGTTGAGAATTCAAAAGCGGTGTTTTCTAATTAAAGAAAGAAAACTGGAGAGATGGGGCCAAAAATGATTAGTTCTGGCTATTCAAATAATTTCAAGCCAGCAGTCAGTTAGCACTAGAATAAATTTTCCTGTGAGGTTAAATGATTGATTGGCAGTTTAATAAGACGACAGCTGCGGTTTTGTTAATTATAAAGAAAACATTGGAAGCTTGTGAGTCAGTTTTATTTTAGAAGCCACGAAAATCAACAATTTTTAATTAGAACTTTTTCCGTCTCAAGATATTGTTTTAAGCTGACTGACATAATTTACAGCTACAAACCTCAGTGCGTTTTGTGTTCTTTTCGACCTATTCTCAGAATGAACAACATAAAATGGCTATAAATATAACTAATAGGCCAAACTAAAAGGCTTACGGCTCTTCGTAAACAATGCACGAGTTAAGCTAAGATAACCAAAAACTTTTACATCTTCAGGTCTAAAATCTTAAGAACTAAATGAAATTTTTAAAATTATATTTATTTATATAATACACACGTCTTATCGACTTGAAAAATAGCGATTATTTGTAATTTATCTTGCATGCTTCGTTGCCTGATTCAGCGTTAAGGTTTGGTCGTTCAGTAAAACATGTGAAATTTGTTCGCTGTTCAGTTACCGAGGCGAAATGTGTCTGTGAATCAATGCTCTTCTGAACTGCTGATTACGCCAAATAACTATACAAGGATTCAGTGCCGAGCTTGCAAAAAGCAGAGTGTAAGTCCACAACCGCCTATTAACTTCTCCTTCACCTATTAAATCGAGAATAACATCAGGTAAGAAGCATAACAAGGTAGTGCCCACCAAGATGGCTGATGTGATGGCCGCGGCATTCTCATGTTCCATGGTGGCAGCTTGTTGGTGGTAATTAGCCGTACCCACTTGCTCTGTGATTTTTGCACGTTTTCGCCTCGACACCCAGAGAATTCTGACATAAGTCAGAACCAGGCTCAATATCATCACAGCATGGGCATATGCACTGACAAATTTCCCTGGTTCTGTTACGAAGACCACGCCGATTGTTATGGACAAGACCCATGTCAACACTATGACCACGAGAAGATTCCTTCGTGAGACGAGCAAAAGATGAGAAAATGGTCGCGCCAGAGCCTTCATTCTGTGATAAGTGATTAGAACGAGGTTAGAGAAAACCACATGAAGACCGATGAAAGCTGTTATCTCGAATGCTGCAAGGAAGCTGTCGTTACTGCCGTCGTTACTAAGATAGTAGACGTACATTGGCTGCGCAACTAGACAGTTTATAAGATCTGCGGCTGTTAAGGACACGATCAACAAATTCAAACCCTTTTGAAGGTCTACGTTTTGATGAATCGCTACAATCACTAAACTGTTCATGACGCTGCCAAATATACTGAGAAAAGCATTGACGATGCTCAGAGAAATAACCCGTGCGGATGCCATTTTAAGTAAACTGTTATGTAGACGCTCTGCGCGATCAACACTTTCTTCGCTGTTTAGTTACGGTTAGAAGCTTTTCACTGAATCTGACTTCGGAAATTATTGTTTGCTCCAGTTGACGAGAGAACGCACGTCCTTAAATTGCAAATTTTGCATTTGTTTGGGTTGTGTCGCCGTAATTTACGTCTCGAGATTAATTGTAAATCAAGAGTTTTCGGCCGTGGAAATGAATTTCTTGATTTTTGCAAAAACAGTAACGACTGTGAAGTTTTCCTCGCCCTTGTTCAGCTCAGCTTTTTTTCCGAATTAGACCCCAGGCAGTTGAAGTTCTTCTTAAAAATTTAGAACTGTCTGAAAAACATTTGATTTTTTCAATGACGATTCTACCTTGTGACCGTTCTGACACAAGATGTGTAGGAGTTGTCATTTTGGACAAAGATAGGCCGTAGCACCTGCTCAATAGGCCAATAGAAATGACGGATGTTGAACGAAGACTTCTCCACGCTTTAAATATGATATGGAACCGTGACATGTATTGAATCACGAATAATATGAGATACGCTTTTTTTTTTTTTTAAATAGTCTTGATAAAAAGCAAGATCATACCATGCACGGCTTACAACGAACGTTTTCAACTCGGGAGCAAAGTGTACCGTTGGTTTTTCGGTTATACCACGGCCATTTGTATTTGCTACTCTTTAATTTCCAAACATAGAGCTTCTGCATAACAAAGGAAGTTTTCTTCGGTTCATTGTTGTTCAATATGCGCTTGAAAAAGAAAAATTAGATGTCGCCATAAGAGGAAAATTGTTGGCCTTCTGACGTCAAAGACTAAAGCTTTCATGGGCTGCAACTGTACTTCGAAAACTAATTTATCTTTATAACGAAAGTAGAAGTTCAAAATACATATATATGTAGAGTAGATCGGAAAGAAAGATAAATAATGTTAAACTGGATAAACTCGGTGTGGGGAACTATGTCAAGATTCACACCTGTCTAGGATACTAGAAAAAAAGACATTTAGTAGAAGAACAAGAAATTAGCGCACGACGCATTGTCGCATTTGAGTGACAAGACTAAGAAATGCCTATTACCATGTTATCGAATCCGTTAAAGGCAGTTCAGTCCTTCAGCGCTGACTGAATAAATTTCTGTCGACGAGTTATGTCCTTTCCATAACGATCAAAAAACGAAGTAAACAGTAAGATCACTGCCAAATTATCGAAAGTGGTTAGTTACAGGTCCTGTACTGCTTGATGACGTACCAGTTGCCATAAATTAACATAAAATATAAAAAGAACAAATGCGTGTGCTAAGTTGCGTCAAATGTTTATTTAACAGAACTGAATAATTGTAACTTAATTAGAACAACATCTAGTCATGGTAAACAACAGGCAACCTCATTACCCAGATACATCAGTAAATGTATACGAAACAGTTGAAAATGTAAATTGGCCACCGTAACGAGCCTTCGTCAATTAACTTAGTTGATATAACCAAATTACCTTGTTACCCCTACCGACGCACAGTTTCTTTAAAAACTTTCACCCTTTATAAAAAACACAGTCCTTGTAGATAGCTTGATCCATCAGCTGTTAATATATTCTATTTTATCTGCATCAAAATAACTCCCGTCGATTTCAGCGTAAGTTACGTTATACCAACGTTGTATCAACATACAGAAAAAAACGATGCGAAAAGGAAATTAAAATCACTAATTATGCAAAATTGCTATAACATACAAGGACCGATAAGCTTTGTTTGCTGAGGCTTTCGATAGAAAAATATACACTTGGTTGCCTAAAGTAGGCCAGCACCGTTTATTAAACTAAATTAAGCTATAATGAATAGGTTACTTCTAGTCGCTTTAGCCTCTTTTGTTATACGAGGCCTTCCATCACAAGACCGACTCTCCTTTGCATTCGAGCTTATAATTTATGATGCACTATTTTAGAAGTAGTTTTAAATTTATTTTTTACGTTAAATTAGTTTTAGGAGCGCGAGTGAATCTTGTAGAAAAAGCTCTTTAAAAATATATTATTAATATTAATATTATTATTATTACTATTATTGTTATTATTATTATTACTGATTATTATTAGCGGGTGAGTAAGGGAAGGGTGGGTGCAAGTAGTTTTAGTGACGTAAGTATAAAATCTAACTCGTAACTGGAGTAGTCTCTACTGAATGGAAAGTAGCCAAGGTGATTCCCATCATTAAGTCTGGTTCCATGGCAGAAATTGACAACTATATAGACCAATATAAATTCTCCCTACACTGACAAAGATTTTAGAGAGAATGGTGCACAAACAATTACTGAAACATCTCGAATTCAACGGTTTTCTCTTTGAGCATCAGTTCGGTTTTCGCCCCAATCGCTCAACAGAATTAGCAGTTACTTTCTTTACAGACGTACCTTATGCGAAAAGAAGGTAAAGCTACGTACAGGAGCTATCTTCATTGACTTGTCTAAAGCGTTTGACACCATCAACCATTCCGTTTTGTTAGAAAACCTGTCTCGCTGTGGCATACAGGATAATGAACTGAACTGGATTACGGACCATTTATTTCTCCGAAGGCAGATCGTTCAATTTAAGGGAGTATTGTCAGAACCTAACCCTGTTTTCGCAGATGTCCCCCAAGGAAGTATTCTCTGTAGTAAATAAGTTACGAAGTCATTCTTATCTTATTTTAGTTTTTATCCTTATACTAGAAGTAATCAGAGATTAAAAGTGCGTTCTAGGAGCTTGCCTGCGGGCGACATGCAGATTCGTGTTTTTCATCCGCAATCCACCAAAATACGCACTAGAAGTCGTGCACAGTTCCGTCAGATTTCGATATAAACGACCTGCAAAACGTGTGAAAAACATATCGCCTGAAAACAATATTTGCATTTACTTACCGAGACTTTAACTATTCACACGAACCAAGGGAACCAAGTGAACCAAGCGAACTAAAAGCGAATCGAAGCGCACGAAGCACGTGCCACATGTCAGGTACGAAGCACATGCGACATGTTAGCACGTCAACGTCATAACTTTGCACCAGTTTTCTGACCGAGACATGCCCCTGCGGTCCTCCTTGATTTTGGTGCCCTTACAGGAATGTCAAAATCTTCTGCATAAAGCGGCCACAAGACATCCAAGTCACAGCACGAAATTAGGATTGCGTTCTCCTTAGTCGAACGCTATTATGTTATTTAGACGTGACCCCTTTGATAACGGTACGCTTGCACTGAAGGGCTATCCCGTATAACTATTCGTTATTATTATTATTATTATTATTATTTATTTATTTTTGAAACAGGCAAAATTTTGCATTTTCTTGATGTTTGAAAGTTCTGTATTTATTTTATATAAATGTTTAAGTCGTCGTTAATTTTGGCTATTTAGTAACGTTTGCTCCGAAAATTTAATACTGACTTAGCAAAAAGTTTACAAATGAGGTGCTAGCGGTGTGTTTTACTCTCGAGAAAAGATAGGAATGCACCTCTGTGACGATAATAGGTCATTTTAGACCCGGTTTTGAGAATTTTGATCTGAAACTATAAAAGGAACACATGCTTAAATTACAAGGACTGGAAAACTCAGGAATCTCTTTCGAATGGTGGATCAAGCCAACATGTTTCTAATTCGTTAGATGAATGTCTGGAAAACTCAGATATTGAGAATTAGATACCCTTTCCCTGATCAAAACTATTTTGTTATTTATTTTCCTATTTTCCTGATTCGTTTTATATGTTTGGTTCACCTTGAACTTTCTTTTTTTAAGTTCATTTGTGATCCAGATCGCTCTTTGCCTCCTAGTTGTTAATAGAGTGGCCATTCAACGATTAACAGAAGTCTCTTAAAGTGAAAAGAACGTCATACCTCTCTTCCAATAAAAAGCTGGACAAGCGCTGGAATTACAGGAAGGAACAGACTAATTATGTAACTCAGCAATAACTTTCGTAACAAAATTTTAATCATCTATAATGTATCTTTACGAAATACACTTATATACTATCGATTACATTACCTAACGAGATCAATCTAGTGTCACGGTTTTCCTACAAGTAACAGTGTCTGAAATTTTTGTTTGCAGTATATTCCATATCTGATTTTCAGAGAGAAAATAAAATACAACCACAACATCAAATTCACAGCAAATTTGCAAGTATTGGTAAAATCTAGTATTTAATTATTCATGTCCACTGAGTTTTCTTTTTACATTCCAGTCCTGGTTCATTTCACGGATGTCAATAAATAACTTATTAATAAAGTCATAAATCAGATGTAACAGTCGACAACAATTGCAAGAGTCCTGCCGTTTGAAAAATTGATAGTCCTGAACTTACTTTTACAACCTTGTTTACAGACAGGAATTCTAAAAACTCTGTTATAAATAATGCGGTATACATATCGTTCAATACAAGCATTGCCCGCATTCCGAGCAGTCCGCGAGACTTGGGTCACTTTTTCATCGCCCTCTTCAACGGGTGAAGCTTCAGCTTGAATTCCAGTTTCTTGTAAGTCAGACTTTGATGACTTTTCCAGCTGCCCCAGTCCCTCGGTGACAGAGTTATCATCAGTGGCGTAGAGTTGTACATTGAGGAATTTTTCGTCTCCAAGTCCACTTTCTTCTCGGTCAAGGTTTGGATTTTCCAGTTCACCCAGCCAAAGGAATGTATCGTTATCTTTCAAATTATTTGGTTGTAAAGCATCTGTTGGTCTAGTCTCGGCGTTCCCGGCAGAATTCAGAAAAATTATTAAAAACAGCGACGAGACAGAAAAGATCATTTTATTGTTCTGCAAAATAAATCGTGTATTGATAATTAAAATTGAAATTTCTGTACCATTAAAATAAAACTTACACCTTTTCCCAAAAATATTTTTATGCAGCTGATCAAAAGCTAGTCTAAAAAAATATACCCAAATATGTGATTGCAAATATGTTTGAGAAAGTTTCTAAGATTCAGCTCAAAACAGTGTAAAACTTAAAACAATTAAGTTTGGTTTCAAAAAAATTTATAACTTGATACATGCCATTAAATTACCTATGCAGCGACAGAGGCAGAGATGATAATTTTATTGTTCTGCGAAATGAATTGTATATTTACAATTAAAATTGAAATGTCTGTACAAATTTAATGTAAACAAATTTGTTGATTTTGTCCAAAAATCCTTTTATGCACGTGATCAAAACCTACTCTGAAATTCTTAAATATATGCCCAGATATGTGATTGCAAATATATTTGATTTCAAAAAACTTGTAACTTGATACATGCGATTAAATTACCTTCGTAGTTCCAAGACTCATTCTGTTTCTGTCTCCTTCAATTCCAAACGATTGATTTTAACCTGCTAAGTTAGAATAACAAATTGGAAATCATCTCCACATAGAAGGTCTTTTATACACTCCACTGTTTAATAAAGATAAATTTAGAACAAAACTAAACGGAACAAGAAGCTATATTTTCCGTCAATGTCTTCCATTTGATTGGTAACAAAAAGGTTAATAACGGAAAATAATAATTCATACTTCATAAGGAGAGGATTTTACGTTACAGCTAGTCACACAATTCTATTCAAAGTGAGACTAAGCGCAAATATTTTCTTCTGGAGTGTATTGTTATACGAAAACCCTTGCATGCATCACTTCTCAAAGGAAGCTAAACTGAGCCAGAGTTTCTGGTATCTATCTATTTTACTCGACAATGAGTTTTCTATCTAAATATTTGCTTTATCGCGTATTGTTTACGTCAAGTTCTATTGTTATACTGAAAACTTTGCATGGATCGCTACTCAAAGGAAGTAAACTTCGTATCCGGCCATTTAACTGGTCTACAAGTTCTTTTTCTGTACAATCCTGTAATATTTGTGTGCAAGAGCTTGGGGGAAATCCTAGCTCGCATGTCTATGTCAATAGTTTTCTAAATGCATTGTTTTATATTTAGTAGTGAATGCTAGAACGATCCGATAGCGTATTCAACTCCTAATTGATATTATGTTGTAATCTTCTTAGAAATCTTAGTTTGTGTGGATTTCATCGTAAGGCACGTTTATTGTCTTATTGATTAAGCTTTGTAGCGTGGTATAATGTGTGCGTCGTTATGACATGCACACAAAAAAGGAAATAAACACGAAAATTACTTTTTTCGTTCTTGGCCATAACAGTTTTTTTTTATATCATATCATGACATAACTGCTATCTTCATAAATGTAGACAATTTTCCCCTAAAGATAGGCAAGGCGTTCAAGTCTCGTTTTCTCTAGCGCATAGGTATACCGAAACGTAGTAAGGAGCTGCTAAATATCGCCTTTTGTTAGGAAATTTTTCTAACCAAAGGCGTTAAATAACTATTTATGTCATACTGGATGCGTATGGCGCCTATGTATGGGTGATTCCTCTGAATTGCGTTGCACATCCCTACTGAGTATGATTTCTGGGTCCCTGGCGCGGGCTCATCACGAAATATCCTTCAAGCTAAGCTCCACGGCGAAAAATGCTTGTTTTCTCTTAGAATAGCATGGTGACATATATTCTCAATTGCGTAATTTTGCTGTTTAAATTATTCTATTTAAGTCAAATAATAAAAAAAAAAACTTATTAAAAAAGAAAAGACAAGAGATCTTGCTTAAAGCAACAAACAAACAATCAGAGAAACCAATTGTTAAGAAAAAAAGACAAAATGATCGATCTTGCTTGAAAGCAACAGTGTGTAAAACTGTTACTTATGGATGATTATGAAAGATTAGTTCCTGAAGAAGTATAAATAGAGTAAAATTAGCCTATCATATTTGTTTTGCAAGCATGGTGATCTATCTTTTTAATTTATCTTCCAAACAGTACTTTTTATTTTGTGTTAGCGTCTGATCTCCATAGAAAGCCACCTTAAAATGGGATAAGGAAGTTAATGCACCATTCACGCCAATGCTACCGTTTGATGGAAGATTGCACATTGAGATTCAATTGTGACCCAGTTTTGAAACGCTTAGAGAACTATTGCTCGGATTATAAAAGATAAAGGCAAAAGTAAGAACATAGTTAAATCTTAAAATTCATGCAAATGAACATATGGAAGATCATATATTTGAACTACGGAGAAAGATATGAACTCATGATTGATCATCGCAGTTATACATGCACACAACTTAAGCAGTTGTAAAACTAAAGCCTGAAAAATTTCGGGCCTGAACGGGATTCAAACCCATGACCTCTGTGATACCGGTGTAGTGCTCTACCAACTAAGCTATGAAGTTCACTGGCAGCTGGTCACATTGTGAGTTTGTGATATAGCTATAGAGGGGGAAGAATGCAAATGAATATATGAAAGATCACATATTTGAACTGCGGAGAAAGATATGAAGTCATGATTGATCTTAAGTTGTTTTTATAGCTGAGATGATCAATCATGACTTCTTGTTATGATTCAGTTAGAACCATGGGAGATGGAATCAAATTTTTAACGGCGAATCGAATCAAAATGTTGCTCAGAGAATATCTGGAAACTGATTAAGAAATCAGATAAAGACATTTACAGAATCAAACTTACATTAAAGGCAACAAAAATAATGAATGGTTTGACAGTTTGCTTTGAAGTTGGTTTATTAAGGGTGTTGGAATCACAAGAAGATGTCGCGTTTGTGTTGAAAAATTAAAGAAAACTTAACTTTCGTAACAAAATTTTAATCATCCGTCATGTATCATTACGAAATATACTTATATTCTATAGTTATAATTGAAAACGAGATCACTCTAGTGCCTCGATTTCCTTATATGATATCTTATACAGTGTCCGAATTCTTTTCTTTTTGCAATATATCTCATACTTGGTTTCCAAGAAGAAAATATAAAACAAAACAACAACAAAACATCAAATTTACAGCAAATTTATGAGCATAGTTAAAATCTGGTAGTTAAATGTCATATTCATATTCACTGGGAACTCTTTTCACATTCCAGTCCTGGTCCTTTTCACGGATGTCAATAAATAAATTGGTAACGCCATAATTCAGATGTGACAGTCGGAAACAATTGCAAGACTCTTGCCATTTGAAAAATTTACAGTCCTAAACTTACTTTTACAACCTTGTTTACAGATAGGAATTTTAAAAACTCTGTTATAAATAATGCGGTATACATATCGTTGAATACAAGCATTGCCCGCATTTCGAGCAGTCCGTGAGACTTGCGTCACTTTTATATCGTCCTCTCTAACTGCGGATGCTTCGTCTTGAATTTCAGTTTTTTCTAGGTCAGACTTTGATGACTTTTCCAGCTGCTCCAGCTCCTCGATGGTATGAGAGTTTTCTTTAGTGGGGTAGAGTTGTACGTGAAGGATTTTTTCGTCTCCAAGTCCACTTTCTTCTCGGTCAGGGTTTTCATTTTCCAGTTCACCCAGCCAAAGCACTAAATTGTTATCTTCAACGATATATGGCTGAGAAACATCTCTTGGTCTAGCCTCAGTGATGCCAACAGAGTTCCAAAAAATTGATAAGAGCAGCGACAAGGCAGAGAAGATAATTTTATTGTTCTGCGAAATGAATTGTATATTTACAATTAAAATTGAAATGCCTCTACCATCGCAAAACAAATTTGTTGATTTTCAGTCCAAAAATCATTTTATGCACGTGATCAAAACCTGGAAATCTCAAATATATGCCTAGATATGTGATTTCAAATAAGTTTGATTTCAAAAAGCTTGTAACTTGATACAAGGGATTAACTGTACCTTCGCAGTTCCAAGACTCATGCTGATTTTGTCTTCAATTCCAAACGATTGCTTTTAACCTGCTAAGTTAGAATAACAAATTGGAAATGATCTCCACATAGAAGGTCTTTTATACACTCCAACTGTCAAAAAACGGTTAATAAAGATAAATTTAGAACAAAACTAAAAGTAACAAAAAGCTATATTTTCCGCCTATGTTTCCATCTGAGTCGTTACCGGAAAAGGTTAATAACGGAAAACAATACTTATTCCTTAGTCGTCTGGAAGTATGAACTAATAATCGCCGTGAATTATGTAATAGTTTCATAAGCAGAATGCACTTCTTTTCAGCTCGTCACACAATTCTATTCAAAGTGCGATCTAGCGCAAATATTTACTTTATGGTGCGTTGTTTACGTCAATTTGTATTGTTAAACGGAAGCCTTTGCATGGATCGCTACTCAAAGGAAACTTTGTTTAACTGGACTACAAAGTTACTAGTGATCTAGTTCCTTTATTATTTCGGTGCTAGAGAACCGTTTGCATATTTTGGGGGTTTCGTAGCTCGCCTGGCTTTGTTAAGTGTTCTTTAAAGTGGTTAAACATTGCTTTATATTTAGCAAACTCTAGGACGACCTGACAGGATATTTAAGTCTTGGTGTAAGCGCGCCTTACAATCTAAACTTCTTAGAAATCTTCCAAAGTGTGCGCTGATGTCATCTTGTCCTTATGATTAAACATTGTAGTGTGGTATAATTTGCGCTTCGTAACAACATGCACACAAAAATGAAGGAAACAGGAACATTACTATTAATCGTTCTTGGTCATATCAATTTTTATAACATGTTATGACATGGCTGATAATTTTATGTTTAAAACAGCTTTTCCCTAAAGAAAGGTAAGGAGTTAAAGTTTGGCTTTCACTAACGCATAGGCATAAACATTAGACAACAAAGAAAAAACGCACTGAGGTGCTACTAAAAAGCGGTTCAATAAGGAATTTTCCTTTCTAAGGGCGTTTAACATGAATTTCATACTTAGTACGCGAATGACGCTTATGCTTATTTTTATAACCTTATGAAAAACTCTCTTAAAGGTAATTCCTCTGAATTGCATTGCGTATACCTACTAAGCACGATTTCTGCGTCATTATCGTGCACTCATCAAGAGATTTCCTATAAATAAACGCTAGTTTTCGTTTAAACGAGCATGGTGACCTATATTCTTGTTTGAATTATTTTCGCGTGCAAATAATCCTCTTTAAATCAAAAAATTAAAAAAAAATTGCTCTGAAAGAAAAAAAAAGATATAGGCGAAAACAAAAGTGTGGACTTAACAGCTACTTGAGGATGCTGATCTTCAATTTCAATGAACGTTATGAACGTTTTAAATCAATCTTGTTGAAAATGTGTGACTTTTTCCTGAAATTGTATATCACATTGTTCCATATGCTTTTTTTAAGACCTTGTTAAATAAACTTTGCTTCTAGCTACAGCAAAATGCAATGTGAAGTAATGAAATGACGCAAGTGAGTAGTGTCAGTACAATCATAAATGGGGTATGATTGGCCCATCATATCTAGATCTGTTTTGCGAGCACGGTGACCTAATTTATTTTTCGAAACACTACCTTGCAGGGAACATCCTAGGTCAGTTAACAAAATGTAAAATTGTTCGACCACTTTATTCTATTTATTTATTTATTTATTGAGTTAAGGAGGTACCGTACCCTAAAATATGGCGATGCTTATACTAATTTGCATTCCTTGAAATTACAAGATTTAAGGCCCTTGAAAATTTGTTAAAAAGATTGTGAAACAAGCTTTGCCGAATTTACCTCTAAATGAGTGTGAAATTGAAGGAGAGAACAAAGTGTTATAAGTTTTTTTATATAGCAACGGCCATTTACGGTTATAATTAGACAATGACCAAAATATAGATTATTTTTAACATATATGAGCGATCATTACTTTTTAATAAAGCTGTCGAGAGATTCACAACTTGCCGTATAATCACTTGGGAAAAGCTTTGCTTGCATGATTTACTATCACAGGCTCCTTCATTTCCCTTATGAAAAGGGATATTTCCCACAACTGCGGTAACTTAAAACAAAAGAAAACTACTATTACACCTCTCCCCGAGATCCAAAAAAAATTACATTTTAACGTCTGTCACGTGGCATTTGTCCACTAGGTTTGGTGCAAAATAAGGTTATTTCCAAATATAGCCTGTAAAAATCACTGAAAACAACAGTTAATAGGAACTGTTAGCGTCAATGCTATAAAATAAAACATCCTTGGCTGGTTACCAGTAAAACCTTCAAAATTTGATATTTCCTCAAATAGTTAAACAAACACTTTGGTCCCTTCTAGGGGATCATGGCACCTAACTGCTCCCGTTCATTCCCTCATTACCGCATAATATTGGTGGCTAGTTGGAATAAAATATAAGTACATGTAATTTCTTGCTGCTTTTTTTTGTCTTTCCCAAAACCAATAGTTTAATTTATTGGATAATCTCCAAATCAAAAAAATAAAAATCAATTGTTTAGATGGAAAACAAAGCAACCGAGTCACTCACTCACTCACCAACTCACTCGCTCACTGACCATTATGCCCACTGGCACGTAGGGCAGCAACGAAGTTCTTCCACTTCTGTCTGACTTTGGCCAGCTGTTGGATCTTTTTCGGGCTTTTTTTTAAGCCTCTCGATTCTGTCTCTACTGTACGTCGCCATGTATTTCTTAGGCCTGCCACGCTTGCGCCTGCCTTCGTGAGTCCAGTGTAGTGCTGTCTTTGTTATGGATTCATTTTCCTTTCGAATGCCATGGCCAATCCACCTCCAGCTTCGTTGCATAATAATAGTACCCATAGAAGCAGCCAAGTACTAAGGGAGAACGGGTTCTGGTGGCTTTAACGACGTTTTTCTGAAAATGATATTTAAGGAATTGAAAATAAACTGTGATTTAAAATTTATGTAAAAGACAGATTTTAAGCGATTTTTAAAAGAGCCAGAGTTTTACATGTTCTTAGTTGGCGAAACTCTGTCATGTAGGGTTCCGTATTTTGTATTTTAATAAAGGTAATTTTTGGGGAGAGCCAGCTTAAAATGGCAAAAACGCGAATGAGGAATTCAATGGATTACTTACTCCTTTCCTATCATGGGGGTGGAGTCTCAGTCATAACAAATCGTATTTGACACGGTTTTAAAACGTTTGGATGAGCAATTTATCATAAAGTATGAAACATGGCTAAGGTGCCACTAACTCTTAACTTTTTGTTCCTTTAATGAAAACTACCAGTTTCCCTGATTACTTCAGCGTTTCTATCATTACAACCGCGCAAAGTGGGATTTGCGTACGGCTAGTAGTGCTGTAACCACAAGAACCGGGCTAAAACACTCAAGAAACCGTTGACTGCAATCATGGACAAAAGTGTTGAGACATTTTGCCAAACTAACGCTTTCAAACTAACAATAATACTTTTCTTTTGAAT
>OMLO01001876.1_pt1 | contig 16561 bp, 10 predicted proteins | sample 1674811 | NCBI WGS metagenome assembly OMLO01 (sample SAMN06265003, study PRJEB25207) | coral metagenome | isolation source: Coral host | place: Mexico:La Bocana,Puerto Morelos, Mexico | collected 2008-11-13 | reverse complement strand
CGATTTAGCATCAAACCAGAAGCAATTGCGTTTATTGTGGGGAATCGGACTCCATACTCATACCTTTATTGAGTGCCAGTATAAATTGGATGCAAAAGTTTACAATTTAAGTTGTACAAGTGTGATTTGCACTATCCTTGTTTATTAGGTAAGCGAATGTTTTGCCTTTAAATTGTGCAAGTGTTGTGAGCTCGCGAATCTCTCTTGGCAGTTTGTTCCAGGCATTCGCAGCCGAAAACTTAAACGAGGTCTGTCCACGTTTGGTCTTAACTTGTGGGGGGGTACTCAAAAGAGTTTAATACGGGGAGGCTCCGCCCCGAGGTCCAACCCCTTATATACTTTTATATACCATTTTTTCAGAAAAGGTACCCCTTTCGCATACCTTTTTTTTTTTGAAAAAGGCACCTCTTTCATATACCTTCTTAAGAAGACTTATGAATAAATCGTTAAAACAGGAAGTGTTCTTGTCATTTTTTTCACGTAGCGCGTATTAAAATAAAATGAAACAGTCATAAGTTGCGTCGGCTTGATTTGTTTTAATTCAAGGCCCTTTTTAATACCCGAATGAAGATTTTCCTACCCTTTCGTATATCTGAACTTGTGAAATCCCTACCCTTTGATATTCCTGAAGCCTGAAAAAGGTACCCCTTTCGGGCGGAGCCTCCCCGTATAGGCCATTATAGGAAGTACCCCCCCGGGGGGGGTAGATCTAATAACGTTGGATCTCTAAAGGATCGGCAATGTCTCTGTGATCGTCTGTCAACTGCTTAGGGCAGTTAATGTTGTTAATTATCTTGTAGACATATTGTAGCTTGATGAAAAGGCGTCTACTGTGAAGTGATAATAGCTGAAATTTAGCGCGCATCTCCTGAGTACATGTCTTACGGTCAGCATGCAATATTATTCACATTGCTTGGTTTTTCAGGCGCTCTAAACGTTGGGCGTTTTCTTTGCTGCTGTAAATGAATCCACTTAGAAATATGTTAAGATTCGATTAAAACTTGTCAAAAAAATGCAACTAGTTTTATTGTTATTGTAATTATTTGTTATCGTTGGTATTCACGTATTTATATAATTTACTTGTATGTTTTAGCAGTCATTGTAGTTACTCATACTGTTAGTAAGACAGTCTTAATGAGAGTTTATACTAGCCCACCAAATATCAGTTCGCTCGTGGGCGATAGGTCTCAACGTGTCACATGACTGAATATTCCCCTCCATTCACGAAGTATCCGAGTAAAAAATCTTTGAAGTATAATAAACACACAATATAGGCTCCATTTGGCGTGAAAATATGCTCGTAGAAAAACGTGTCCAAAAATAGTACCGTCCTAAATTTTTAAGCGAGTCAGAAATATTTAGTTTTCGTTTATGAGCGTGCTCTTGTTGAGACACTGTTTGACGTATGTAATGGCCTGAGAGAACATGTGTATGGCACTTCTAGCCGTTGTATTCAAATCTTGAGCGTGCGGTAAAACTTCGCCTCTTGCAGGCTAAGTGCACCTATCATCTTTTGCCGATGTTGTTTCAGACTAATTCGTTTTTTGTAGCCGAAAATTTGGTTCAACTATTTGTCAGCAAAGTGTCCGAGATTGTTGTCAGAAATTTGTGAAACTGAAATTAACTTAGATGCCGGGCTATAATTACACGTCCGAAAGTTTTTTGCTAGTAATGTATTTGTCCTTGGACATTATCTGTTCACCAGAGCGCATATTTTCCTCGAGCTACGCTCCCAGAAAACTGTTCGCTTCTCGGAACTGATAATGTTGTAGTGGACAGTGCGTCACTGGTGAACGGAAATTTGCAAGCAAGCTGCCGCTTAGCCGTTGGTTTCACGTAGACGTTGGAGGTGTAATGAACTGATGTGAAACTACAATATTTCTGCTTGGGTTGCGCGTTGGGTTTGCAGCCGGATGGCCATCGCTTCTCGGGTCGGGCGTTGCGAATTGGAGTGTGCAGCGTTATCTTTCTTTTAGGCAAAGTAAGAAGCGGTGACTATGAAAAATCGCTTCAAATCAGCAGATAAAGCGAAAAGACAACAAGCAAATTAATGTGCAGTGGAAGTAAGATAAGGCATTTTTATTTTTTTAACACGGATCGTAAATATTCCCACGAAGGGACTGTTCGCAAGGACGTATCCCAAAAATTTCAGACTAGTTTGAATTCGTGGAACTAGCCGCAGGAACCAAATTTAGGTCCCGCGACTAGATTTTGAGGCAAAAATGGCTAGTTCACACGATGGGACTTGTACCTCGACTTGTTGCAGGGACTCGTCGTGGGGACTAGTCCCCTCGTGTGTGCCGACATTACCTTTTGTCACATAAATTTAATTAAAATACCTGATTTACTTCTTGTGTACGACCAGTTTTATAATTTTGAAATCAACAATAACAAAAAAATTCAAAAAATACACCATCTCATTTTAATTTATGTAGCTGACACTCCTCAGTGAGGTCTGGAACAGAGGTCTTTGCTGTCAAGAAGGCAGTTTCTTGATTGGCTCAGTTAGCAAGTCTGCCGTACTGTTACCCTCCCCAGAATTGTTCCTTGATGGCAAAGGCACTGGCGGAAAACGCGGGACTTTTGTTTTGTTTTGACCAGTCACTTTGTCAAAGAATTCTTCCATCTTCTTTAGAGGCACTGCATTGTGCAATGTCCGCAAGGGATTCAGGGATTCCACCTTGGTCATTTCTTCATAAAATTCTGCAACTTAGGATATAAAGAAAATTTCCAACAGTTAGCATGAGACGTCAAAGGTTTTTAAGACTTAAAAGCTCATATTGTGCGAAGGACAAGATCGTGGAGATGTTGCTTTTTTTCAGTAAATACCAGTGAAGAGTGACTAAATACTATAAGACAGTACGTTTTAAAACACGGTCTATCGGGGTTTATGTAGTACTTGTAAATAAGACTTTGTTGTTCTTACTGCGTGGCTTGCTACTTTTCCTGGAGATTTTCGTAAGGGAGTGTGGCCTCACAACCCAAGCACTTTGAATGTCGAAGGAAAGCTTTTTCAGGGCACGAATTGCAGACGCAGATCCTACACAGAACAACAAAACATGGTTACACCAATATTGAGAGATACTAAAACAATAATTTAATAACTATCTCGTTGCTCGTTGCTCGTTGCTCGGTTTATAGGGGCGATGGTGATGAGGTAGCTATTAAAGTTCCTCCGTTCCTCCAGGTGAGAGTGACGAGCATCACAGAGCATATTGTGTAAAAGTTTGGAGCATTTTAAATACGAATCTTGGCTTTCGTCAATCAGCTGGCGCCTGTAGGTCCTTCCTCCCCTTATTCACTGGTTGAGGGTGGGGAAGCGTCAAAGAGCACGTTGTTCTATTTTTTGGGCTTTCACAGAAGAACACGTTGGAAAAATGAACAAAAACTGCACCCTCGATCAAGTTTATAGTGAAAGAGTACAAAGAAATGTCCAACTGTTTACAGTGCACTCGTTTTATTCTAAGTTGCTGATGAAATTCAGTCAGTGATGTGGAACCCTTAAACAGCTTTCTGTCATATTGCATGAACAATGCTAAAAACTAAGCATCAAAAACTGTGCGGTTCAATTAAGTACAAGTTATCTCCAAAGGCCATGGCTCCTACAAAACTCGAGCCATCTCAAGAGATTTCAATACTAAGTACTTGAGATTCTGTGGTCGTTTTTGTCGCTGATAGTGACCTTACCAGCATTGAATCTTTTCTTGTGTGGAGTCTTCACTTGCTTACCATGCTCAAAGCTAACCCTCCGCGTGCGAGCAGCCGGAGGTGAGTTTTCTGTCAATAAAGCAAGTCATTAGAGTGAAAGAGGTTAGAAGATGTGTTCAAACCTTCCTACAAGTAATCATTTCCTGTGAGCGTGACAATTCAGCTAAGGATTCAGCAAAGAAAAAGAACAATAAGAGCCTCTTTCATCTGCGAAATTTTGTTGCCAATCAAATGGAACGGCCCCATTGTATGTTATCCGAACTTACGGCAATGCTTCAGGCAGTGATATGGTCAAAACAATGCTGCAACCTGCAATGTTACAATTTCACACTACAATCTGGCAACTTTGAATTGGAAATGGCCACTTTCTTCATCATTTCATCATGTCTTTACATACTAACCCATTACACAATATGCAATGTGCAATACTCTTCTTGAAGATTTCAGAGCTTGACCAGTAAGGGATAAGTAATAGTCAGTGCACGCTATACCACATAACTGAACTTCATTTTGGTTTTCGTACCATTCCGTTTACATTGCAAAGATCCAATAGAAACTGGCAACGGAATACTGACAAGAATTACTAGGCATATAATGTTTCCTTTACTAAGTTCCCTCACTGAATATGTACTATTAAAATCTACTTCAATACTATTAAATTAAACAAACCAGGTAGGCTATTCAATCACACTACACTATTATTAAAGAAGTGCTGACCTTTCCAGGGCTTTTGTAGTAACAGTGAATCATACTTGTTTTGCTATTCAGATTTCTCTCGCGTTCTTATGCACGATAACTGCATGTTTATTGCTCACTGCATACCTTGTGAATTCGTGTCAAGATTGACATTTTCTATCATAGAATTAGACTTAGGTCGGCCAACTGGTACATGAGATTCTGATGCACGTTCTTTCACAATAAAGGTAACTGAAGTGACGTTTCTCCCTCCTTTTTCTTTCCGTGTGACATCTGGACTTGCAGTTGCAGCATTTTAGACTTACCTCTACTGATTTGTGTGCCTTTTTTCCGAATCTGTTGTCCAGGGTTATCAGTGGTAACACCATGCAAACGCATTACTTCATTGTCACTCATACTGTGCCGCCGTCTGATTAACAGCTTTTCCTCTCGAGGTACTTCATCCACGGACATACCAGAAGAAAGGCAAATGTCCTCCACACTTGCTCCTGAGGCAGAATCCGAGTAGTCATCGCTTCCGATTGCAGAACGTGGGAGCTCATTTCCGCAGTAATTAACTTCATCATAAGATTCAAACGCATTAATTTTTGCTGCTTCCTCGGCATCAGCCGACTCCGGAATCTGAGAAGTTCCAATGGCTTCTTTCATACATACTTGATTGTTGTCGGCCTCACGCTGCCCAGGATCTGTGCTCGCGGTTACAAGTAAATGAGACGACGTGGTAGGATCACAAAGAGATGGGTCTTTACTGATACCACTATCCGATGTATACTCACTATGGTGACCGTTATCCATCATTGTAACTTCATCAACTTTGCTAGTCTTACAAGCATGTTCTTCATCTCTGTCAGTTGAAGGGAACTTGGCAGTAGATTTGATCTCTTCCTCGCTGGACTTTCTTGATGCAGACGTACTTGCCAAGAATTCTGGATCATCCATGGTCTTTGCTCCAGGGCTGAAGTGCAGTTCCACGTGAAATCGGCGATCAGAAAGAGGTTCAGCCTTGGGGTCTTCATACAACATAAGTACCAGCTGAGTCATATAGTTTAGCTCGGGAACCTGTGCCAAGAATTCTACAGCTGTCTGCCACTGCTCATCTGGAATATTCTAGAACGTTTGAAACCAAAAACAACACTACCGTAAAAATATGAAGAACCACGTAACAAGTGTCTTTACGCGGCAAAACAAAAAAGAAATAAAAGAATTAGTCTTGAATTAAGGCTAAGACTGACGGACACTGGGCTTTGAGAAATATGCAATGGCCACAGGCATTGCGTACAGACCAATCTCTTTGTTGTATGAGAACTAATTTAAAGTGATAACACCTACACAGATTTTAACTTACTTCAAAAAGCTTTCCATGTCTAAGAGCATTCAGTACGGTATGTACGTGACTCGCGCTGGTGAAGTACAGTCGTGTCCGAATTTGACGATGGGGAGCTTCAACGCTCTGCAAGTAGCTATAGAGACAAGTACGTGAAGAGCTTTCGCGAGATATATGTTGTAGTCAAAAATTAAATTCAGGCGGTAAAAGTAATTTTAACCTAGTTGGATTCTCAATTTCCTTTGTCTTCCAATCCTAATTATTCATAATCAATGAATAAGTAGAGTTAAGAGACAAAGGAATTTAATTATTTACCTGAATTTAATTTTAAACTACAACAGATACAAAGTTGATAAAGACTCAGAGCTAACTTACACAATACACAAGTTGACCTGATCAACCTTTTTCGTATTATCACAAGAACCATAATTATCTTTTTGTCCTTTTAAAGACAACCTCTCCTAGCCTTAAAATGTCCCTCTTTTACTCCAATAAAAATTGTCTATGAAGGTAAACTAGCGTTTTAAAGCAATAAATAGACGAACTCTGCAGCGGCGTGGCCAAACACTGTGCACATGAACTACTTTGTTTTTGCTTCAGAAGATGCACCATTGTTTCTTTCCCATTTTTCCCCTTTGATCCTTTATTCCAATTAAAAAAAAAACACACTTTAATAGCTGACACAATTACTGGTAACCCAGTAGTTTACATTGTGGGCTATAAAGCAAACAAATATTACAAATAGAACAGAAACTTGTTAAGAATTCCAGTAGTAGGCTGACCAGCTGGCTATTTACAAGCGTGGAGGAGTTGAATTTGGGACCACCGAAGACAAATGCATCCAGTGGAGGGGAGCAGGACCTTTGAACCCGGGACCTCCCGGGACTTCCGGATTCCGCCCTAACCACTAGGCTACGCCGCCTTCCTTTGTTTTTGTTACTATGTGAGCAGGTTTGCTCGATCTTTAGAGAGGTGTAGTAGCTTGAGAACTACTTCACTTAAGGTTGAATTTTGAACAACATTAAATTCAACGCTCTGTCTACTTCTTACTCAGGACTTAGACGAGTATGGATGTCTGATGAGTTAGCATGTCGCAAATCTCCTTTGATGTTTTTTAAGAGCCTTCCGCATACACTTTGAGCAACGCCTAGCTTCTCATCTCGTGTGATTCCATATTCCTGAAAGACATTTAACTCGACTTAGTTACAGCTATTTGCGTGACGGATCAAAAATGGTAAAACAAGTGAAGCTAAGTGATAAAAGTCGATTTGGTTCTGAACTTTCCCATCAGGGCACGTTTCCACCAATTCGATTGAGAATATTCATTAATATTCCACAATCTTGTCAACCAAATCATTCCAAAAAAAAGTAAACGAATATTTTAAATGCTCAACCAAGTCAAATAGCTGAAAAGAGTTAATTGAAATCAGTTGTAATTGAACCGGTTAGTTCTACAAGATTAAGTAAGAACACTGACACAAAACAATAACGGCCCGTGCGTGCGAGTGAATGTAGCTCTAAGGTCCCGTCCATGTTAAGCCGAAGAAATTTGAAAACGCTGACCTTGCATTTTAGTGTGGACGGATAACATTTGGAAAACGGAGGTTTTCTAAAACGATGACGTCTTGACGTTTACGAATTTCTCCGGGGTAGTGTGGAGAGCAAACACTTCAAATTTTACCGGGGTAGTGTGAACTGGGCCTCACTGCCAGAGACTAACGTGTTGCATAAGGCACTACGAAAATTCTATATCCTTTATCTGCAGGTTTTCGAAGGATCAACTCACCTGTGGAATAACGATGTCTGCAAAAGCCTTTGCACACTTGTACAAATCCAGACTGTTGATCAGGTCCAATTGACTAAATTTAAGAACAAAATACAAAGACTGAGTTGCCGGTGACCGTGAAGTAAGAAACGTACAAGTCTCTTAGCTATCTGTGGTCTATTAGCACGTGTGATAAGGAAGAGTATTTTCAAATTCAATTTGGATCATTCTAATACCATAAGTGTATGTGAGATTTGTACAATACACCTATAAGTTCAACCGTTTGAAAATTACGTAAATGAAGTTTTATGATCAAGTTCCAACCTGTTGTGCTGTACATCATACTTGATACAGTCGTAGATATCTGGAATAAGGCTTAAATCAAACTTTCCACTTCTCAGCTTGAAATCCTGAGAGACAACAAAGCGATTTTGACATGCTACGTTATAAACGTAATAATAACGTTGAACTGTCAGATGTGGAAGCTCTGCAAAATCTTCCTACAAAAGCCGGACTAAATAGACTTTTGCTACAACAAATATTCTTGTTGCAATTCATCCAATCAGCTACCAGTATTTGCACGAAAATTTCAGCACCAAAATTACACAGCTGGGGCAATTCAAAATTATCTAGTTAGAGCTAAATGCATCCAAAAGGAAGTCACGGAACAAGATTAACATGCCAGATATTAATGTTTTACGTTTCCCAACGTAGGTAACCTTTTCTAGTTTTGTCCATCTGTACATCATCAGTTCGAGTGTTTCATCCTGGTAAAGAAATGGATCTGTGACATAAGAAAAAAAGAGAGAGAAAACGTGTTAATTAACCTGAAGGTTGAAAAATAAACACTTCATATAATAATAAACCTGTTAATAAATCTCCGTCTGTCTATCTTACAACTGCTACAGTTAAAGCAATTTCACATTCTTTTTCACAATCTCCAAACGAGAACGCTTCAAAATAAGTACCATCCTACCTCTTGGATCATAGACTTTCTGAGCAATCAGATCTTTCAGATGTCCGGTAAGAGCCTGCATTAGGTTATAGATCTTCTCGCACATTTTGTAAGGATTCTTGACAAACTCCATGGCATTGATCACCGATTGACACCTCGTTGGCGCAAGCTATTCAAAATAAATGTCAGAATAATTGATCTGTTTAATGTGATTATCTGGGTGATTGATACTAAGAATGACAGTTACTGGGGACTGACGTTAAACTCTGAGTTCTACCCTAGTAGCACATTACACTGGTTTCTCATCTGAAGTTTCTTTAGAGTCTAGTTAACAATTAGACCCGCAGCCCGCAAGGGCTACGGGTCAATAGCCCATGAGGCGAAGGACTCGATGACTATTGCTAATAGTCCCCTAGTAGCGTAGCCAATCAAAATGTAGGATTTGCATTAGTCCACTAGTTGGGTGATACTAATTTCCTATAGCGATCAGGACCGTTTGTATTCTCATCTTACAGGCACGCTAGGCCATCGCAGGGCTAACAAATTGATACACCTGTGGAGAGAGTCCAAGACCAAGACACATTGACTCAAGGTAGGGCCTGACTTCAGACTCCTTGCGCACTACCAATAACCCAGCTTGTCCCACTGATGTTTGAACAACCTGATAAATACTACTCCGACTCTCAGAGCCCCAGAGCTGTTACTCCTAGCTTCAAAACATGGTGCTAAAACATTTATTGACAGTATTTTGCCAACCATCTGAAGGTGGGATATTTTGTATACAATGCCTCTGAAGCAATAGAGGCCTGCAAAAGTATTTTGACTGACTTTATTTATTTTTGCCAAGGAAACATAAGATTTGGATTTGCTAAAACTCTTCCCAGTTGATCGCGACACCCACGATTGTCTTTGCCGTATTCAGGGTAACGTTTCTGATCCCGCGAGTGTGTTTCAAAGGAAACACGTGGTACATTCAAAACAAATGGATTGGTTTGAAACAAACTCGCGGCATCCAAACTATTACTCTGAAAGCGGGAAAGAGATTGCGAGATGCCTGGAGAAAGAGATGGCAAGGAAGATGAAAATCTACCATCGATAGAAGTGATGCACCAATTAAAATATCTTGAATATGAAACATTTTAAGCAAAAGAGGAAAGGATCTTTACAAACCTTGGCAAAATCTGCTTCCTTAAAATCTTCATTAGAATGAAGCATTTTATGTAATCTGTGCTTAACCCTGCAAAGGAAAACTATTTACTGTACCAAAGAATATTGTCACTTTACCAACTACTAGATTTTTGCGCAAAATGACTGGTGATGGAGCCCGATATAGCTGTTGAGTGGTGACAAAAGAGTTCAACAATTTCCCTCCACATCTACATATCCGTTCATGACTTGGTCATTCCAAGATGATAAGGGATGAATTGGTCACTATGGTGGAATTCCTCATCAACCACAATTACTGCTCACTGTTAAAGAAATCTTGATATCACCCAATGAACTATAAAAGACAATTCTGTCTCTTTTCATCCGCACTCAAGCCAAGAACACTAACAATAACATTTAACAACGCCAGAATTCAACTTGACGTTTTAGTAATTGATAATGATGGTCATGCAGCTAGACTTACTTTCCTAGTATCTTAGTGGCATCATCAGGGGTGTCGAGCATCTCTGTAGTTTTCTTGTCACTTCGCACAAGATGTGCCAGAACAGGCGCTAGTTCGCCTTCAAGAGCAAGAAAACCCTACAAACGACGATTCTATTAGCACGACATAAGCACAAAACTCCGAGCAATATAATTAACCTTTAACAAAGTTAGTCTCCTTTACTGGTAAAAAAAATTAATCAGATTGACTTTTTCACTCTCATCTCGATGGTCAAACTACAGTGAACGAGACGTCAGGCATTAATTACCTTAGGCAGTTTAAAGGCCGACTAAATTACTTCTTTTGCAATCTGCCTGAGCAACAGTGCTTGACTTAAAGGACTGTTAGATATAGACTTGACCTTTCACATAGAGAGTGATGTTATCGTAAAATTTATTTTTATCTCATTTAACGTCCATAGCACCCACTTTATCGCTTTACTAACAATACAACATTGAACTACCGGTAAATGCCCTTTCAATGCCATTAATTAAGTACCTTTGCAAAAGCCGCAGCTGTCATTTGCACTCGTCCCTCATCTGAGGCATAAATCTTCAAATCGTGTCTGTAAGTACTGTGAAGTCGCAGCAGACCACAGTCTGACAGCTTAGTGTACTGTCCATGGCCACCAGGATACATACACCTATACAACAACAGCAAGAGTTCAATGTACATTAATGATAAAATCGTTGCAGGCTTTGGCAAAATTGTTCTAATCTGTACGAGCATAAGAACAGAAGTCGTGAATTTAGAAAATACAACACATGTTAACGTTCCTGGACGAAACTGATGACACCAGCAGACACAATTATAGAAGCTTTCGGACAGACTTGGTAATCCATTAATCACTGGCAGCACTCTCCATCAATAAATTATTTAATATATAGCTCAACTCCTGTATTTTCTTGGACAGCAAAACTATTTCTTTGTGTTGACACATGCAGAAAGTTAAATATAATGGCACTGTTTTGCAGTCTCCTACAGTGTATTTTATCTGAAGATAGGTTAAATGAGGGGAACACAATAAAGAAGTACGGGCGGGATTATAAACTAACAGAACACAGGATCAACATTTTTCCATTTGTTACGCCTTACTTCTCTTCCTATTCATTTCACACACATAGTTATACATAGTTGTCTCAAGAAGACGAAAGAGCAGACTGATAAATTTCGTCAATACCTGAAAGCACGACCAAGCTCTAAAGCCTGCTCCCTTCCCATCATGGTCAGTTCTCCACCCCACTTCACAATTAACAGCAAAGAATGCTCCTTGTCAACAGGAACCTCCAGGTTGTGTTCATTACCTTTCTGATAAGCCTCTTCAGTCTGTTTTGATTCTTTACTGGTTTTACTCGTTCCTTCTCCACTTTCCTTTCTTTTCCCTTTTTTTTCTCCTTTAATTTCAACATTCCTGTCACTATGCTCGCTGTCAGTTCCATCTCGAGGTTTTGCTTTTCCAAGGTACTTGAATTGGATTATTCGGTTAATACCAGAGAAATGACCATACCTTGGAGAAATGGTGTACATTTGAGCAGCTTTTCTTGTGGAAACGATACAAATTTAAAGACGAAATGTAGATCCAGAGCCCCCTGTCAACTACAATGATTTTCGAGAGATTTTATGATTCTTTTTCAGAAATAAGAATTTTTCAAGTTATGAAGTGACTGCATCCAGTTCTCCAGGCCGAAAAAAAACGAAACAATTCAGCGACCTACAGAATCCTTTGTGAGTCGCAAGTAATATTATTATATGACAAACATATGATCTTACATTTCCAGCACAGTTCTGAGCTGATGGATTTTGTTAGGCTTTTCAAAAACTCGCTTTCCCTCCTTTATGTCAGTTAGCAAATCTCTGGCAATATTCAAAACCTCTTGCAACTGAGTTGGCCTCTTGAGCTTTAGTTTGTGATCTTTAAAACCGTGGTACTTCCTAAAGAGGTCAATAAACCTGCCAGTAGAAATAAGCAATAATTTATAATACTGTGTGTAAGTAGATACATAATTAAACACACATCATTACACTTCACGACAAGAGACCCATGGATTTCCCCATGGCTCCTAGTAGGTGACAAAGCAACTACTTTCAGATTCAGTGTTGATTACACAAAACTTAATGCTTTGAGAAAGACATTTAAAGATGCCTTTTCATTCAACACATCGATTACACAACATGTTGATCATGATTATAGTGGAAATTGACTGTTTATGTAAACATGTTCATCTCATCATCAAACTCGACATGGGTGAAATCTGTTTATTTTAATTGATGTGTTGTAAATGACATGATTTTCAGTCTGTGAAAAATTCCTCAGAAGAATCGTAACATTGGGGTTTAAAGATTGCAAGTGGCATTAGTAATCATATTGCAGTGTAAGTAGTTTAAGTGTTAGTATTGTGAGCAACATGAGTTATCATATATTGTAAGTAGCGCAAGTATTAAGCATTGTTAGTATCGTAAGTGATCGTATTGTATTGTAAGTAGTGTATGTTAAATGTACTGTATTGTAAGTACAGTGTGGGAGGCGCAGTGGCCTCATGGTTAGTGCGCTTGTCCCCGGAGCACGCGGTCTGGGTTCAAGCCATGGCCGCAGACACTGTGTTGTGTTCTTGGGCGAGACACTTAACTCTCACAGTGCCTCTCTTCACCCACGGGTATAAATGGGTACTGGCAAACTGTTGGGGAAAACCTAACAAATTGTGGGGGAATGACCTGCGAGGATTCCACCTGCGATGGACTAGCATCCCGTCCAGGGAGAGTAGAAATACTCCTAGCCGCTTCATGCTACAGAAACCAGGGATAAGCTCCGGCAGCTATGATCCAGTAGGATTCAGCTATGATCCAGCTATGATCCAGTAGCTTCATTTATTGTAAGTACATGTACAGTAATATATTAAGTAGTGTAAGTCTTAGAAATTTAGGGAATTAAGTTAGAAACCAAGCGAATGTGCCCCATTGGAACTGAAAATGTTTTAAAAAAATTATGGTAATATAAACTCACTAAATAATCATGTACCTAAAATACCAATGAATTGAGGCAACTTCTGAAATGGCAAACTATTGCAGCAATACTAGTGAAATGCCTTCACCAAAAACATTTAGTACATTGCTCATGTCGTGTGTAGATGACTGAGAACTGCTTTAGAGGAAAGTCTCTCTTCTCTTACCTTGGATGCCTAACTTCCATTTTCATTTTCTGTTTTGGGGTTCGGTCACCATGTCTGATGATGCCAATCACACACCTTAGCTCCAGCATAGTACCTTCCAAAGCTTCAACAGTAAGAATTTCCTCTTGCACGTCAAGATTATATGGTTTGTACAACTGTGGAGCTAGTTCTTGTACAATAAGGCTCATTAACACTTGTGCAGCATCATCGTAGTACTTCTTGGAGTTCTTGACGAAGCTAAAACCATTGACATCACAAATATACGACTTGCCATGGGTGCGGAGAAAGTCAAAACCACACACTGTTTGCTATGAAGAAAACAAAAACAGTAAAGCTGCAAAGAAATTACTGTGGTTTATTACACATTGATGCAGTGCCGGTGATTATCATTAACCACAAAAGCTGGAAGGGGATAAAGATTCTTCCAACTTTGGTTTAAGGCAATTTCCTCATCATATCCATGAAACCTTTTGCAGGGATTGTTATAATAAAATAAAAAAATTCAGAAATTATCACTATGAAAATAGTTTAAAGTTAGAGGAATACAGGATCAAGAGCAAATATCAAGTAATACCTTGAACAGTTTGCACACTTTGTGTGCCAGTACTTTCTCATGCTGATCAAGAATAACTGGGTATCGTATCTCCTTCCCTTGGCTGTCCCTTTCAACTTTACCATCCAGTGAGGGAGACTTGCGGGCTTCAGCATGGGCATACTCTGGGCCCACTGTGTACACCTTGAACAAATGTTCAAAATTAAAATTACAAGCCATCTTGAATTACTTGACTGTATAATTGGTATCTCAATATGCCTGTTAGGACATTACACCCCTATGCATCATACTAGTGCTAATTTTCATGCTTTTAAAACACTTGAAAAACTAGAATAGTCCCAATGAGGACTGAGGGGGGTGCATCAGGCCACATCCAAGATGGCCTCTATCATTATAGATCTCCAAAACTCCACAAGGATTATATTCTTTTAGTGACGCGAGCAATTAATCTTTTTTCCAGTCACACCAGTTCTTCCTTGACACTTTTTTTGGAACCTTAGCACAAAAGAGCAAATGTGTGCTCTGGCTACCAGCCATAAACTTGAATGTCATGATGTGTCGTCAATTAGTTGCTATACTAGAGATTTCAGTCTAAGGGTCGCATTTAGATCACACAATTTCCAGGAATTTCCTGGAAATTGTGTGATCTAAATGGCGACATTCATTGAAAAAATTGAATAAATACCCCATGTTTGCAGTGATCTTGTTTAGACTTGCTGGATTTGCCCATCTTCTAAGGTATAATTTCCTCTGTAGCCTTCCACAAAGCACAAAGAATTACCCAAAAGTGACTTCAAGTTGATAAAATTAATTTAAAACAGTGTGATTTTGCCCTAAAGAGTGTAACTTGTAACCTCTTGCCTCTTCTCAGCCTTGTATTTACAGTAAGTAAAAGTGTATCATGTAAAATCATATTGACATACTAATATGATAGTTTCTGGGGTATTTTGTGCCATCAAAAGTCATTATCATATTCATTTTAATTAATACTTTAACCTGACTAATGAATGGTATCTGAAATGTTGATCAACTTCTTGTTTACCTTCACATCTGTCCCATCAGTAACTTCAAAGTCTTCATAGATGTATGACCCATCTTTCCTCACAGAGCTGACAGGCGAGTAGACACTACTTCTGTCTCCAACCTTCCTGAACAATCTCTGGCTCCCACCACCAGCTGCCGAGGGGAAATAGATATACACATTATGGTCCTCTGCATCCACTGGCTTCTCAACAAAGGGTTTTTGGAACACCTTATCACCAATCTGCACTGAGTCATCTAGTTCAACAAATGTTGTGTTAATGGGATTTCCATCCTCATCTCGTAGCAATATGGCATGTCTTGGTGTATCTATTCCAGCGCTCTCCAGGATACTGTACATTGTTGGTCTAAAAGGAAGGAATGAACAGTAGCACTGATATGTGAAATGTTATCATCCATACTCATGTTGATTTGCTTTATCCTAGCACCTCAGATGAATCAAGCAGGATGGTATCTGATCCAAGTTTATAGATTTGTTGGCTACAGGTGTAACAACATATACAGGTATCTAAAAGCTACAAGAATTATTATACCACGCTCTACAAATTTAATACAGTAAGCATAAGTAGTTTTACATGTATTTCCATTTTCTTTTGTTTGGGGATGCTTTTAATAATTGTCATTCCACTTTCCCTTGTTGGACATGAGATGACTATAGCCAAGTATGTGCTACACAACGTGCTGGCTACCTATCATCTCATATCCAACAGGCTCTTGTGGAATAATTGTTAAATATTCCACTCAACAACATATTAATTTTTGCTAGAAGTAGGTGATTTTGGGGACTGGTTCATTGCCAGCACCTTGTAGGGAACGTAGTTCCCAGTGTTGTGGTCTGATCTCGTTGTTGTTGTTCAGGTTTGCTGCTTAATATAGGGCTAACCTCATTGCAGCTTGTTCCCCTTGGACGATGTCCATAAAAAAATCGACTATAAACTATAAACTTGTTATAACACAACATGTTGACATGAAGTGATCTGTAAAAAGAAAAACCTTGTCACTGACCATTAAAGAGTCATAGTAAACTCCAGGTAAATTCGCACAGCTGGTAGCAATCCCTTTACTTATTTTTTATTTCTTCCTTTCTGCCCTGGATTAGCAATTGAGAGCCAAACTCAAAACTGTTGCACCAAAAGATGAGGCATTGAACTGGACACTGAAACAGATTCCTTTAACAATGACTTCATACAGTTGGTCAGCTTATTCATAATGGAAAGGGAGAACTCAACAATTGTTATTTTAGCATAAAATAAAGGTTAATGTTGGCAAGCAACTTCAGTCAGATGAGCCCACACTCATCTCTGCGGTCTTTGGTGGCCTATGCCTTTCCATACTCCGTAAGCGCTATTTAAGGGTAGCACGCCATGCCAGTAATCAGTTTCTTTGGAAGTTCTTACTTGCTTCATGTGCAACCCCTCCCACCCATCCTCTTATCTTGTCCCAGTTAACATTTACCAGGACTCTGAATGTTAAGGGAGTTTCTCTCCTGTTATTAGGGTTGCCTAAGTCCTCAGTTCATACTTGTTAACTTTTGTTATTAATGCACAACTCTAGATAACTTTCAATAAATTTTATGGGTGGGGAATTGCTGCCTGTGGCACCCCTTTAGCCCTGTGCTGGAGCCCCATCAGGGAGGGGCTATTTGTTCTCTGGCTGGGTTAACTTGCAATTGGCCCTATGTAATTATTCCAGCAACAATGTCCT
>OMLO01001874.1_pt1 | contig 16562 bp, 6 predicted proteins | sample 1674811 | NCBI WGS metagenome assembly OMLO01 (sample SAMN06265003, study PRJEB25207) | coral metagenome | isolation source: Coral host | place: Mexico:La Bocana,Puerto Morelos, Mexico | collected 2008-11-13 | reverse complement strand
AATCACCCGATTATCAACATTGTAAGTGGGGGGAGGGGAGAACTCGCTTGCTGTCCCAACTTTTTTGTCCGGGATTGAGGATCCCATCATGGCTCCTGTCTGAACGAAAGCGACACATGGTAAGCAGAGTGCTCGCTTGTTCACATGATTAACTTTCACTGTCATTTTGGCAATGATCAATATTAGGTCTATTCCGTTTAGACCTGCTCATTGCGAACAGGCCCGGAATTTGAGGTAACGGAGGTGACGTTAGTCGATAACTCTAATCTCTTTTCACTCTATTTTCACTTTTACACTACATATTGTACAAAGGTTTCCAAAGGGAAAAAAAATTAATGCATTGCAACCCTCTTTATTTTTATTTTTTTTTCTTCAATTTAAACGAGCATACCATGAATTAAACAGGTGTATATTAATATAGAAAGCAATTTCGTTAAATTGTTTCTTTGACGGCATTTCCACGATTCCTTACATTGTAGAAGCATAGATCTGTAGCCCTCATCTACGGGAATTTTAAAATAACGATTAATTCCCAGGGTAGAGCAATTGTTAATATTTAATTAGCAAGTATTTCATTATAACTGTAAAGTATTAACTAATTGTTGTCGGTTTTTCTCTTTTAAAGAAAAATAAAACATTGTTTTCATCTAGTTTTTCTCCCAGACAACTTCTTTATGGGTTGACAGGAAAAACTTGATACTGTCACCTCACTACAACGGCCACTTTTTTTAGGCTGCGAATGGTCCCTTCACGAAAATTCGTCGGAAACAACGCAAAACATAAAAACGTGCGGGAGTAGCGCATTGCGGCATCGCCGCTTGCACGTCACGCTCACAGTCAAGCGCAGTCACGCTCGGCTTTTATTATAATTATCATTATCTTTACTATAATTTATAATAAAAACAATGTTCCCTATATAGTTATTGTTATTATTATTATTATTATTATTATTATTATTATTGTTATTATTATTATTATTATTAAAGATTCGCACAGCTATTTATGATATTGAAGCTGGTTTCGTCATTGGCTCCGGGCAACAACAAGTTGCCTAGGGAAGCCAAGAAACACCCCTTGTTTGCTTTTTCTCTTCTTTCTACATCTCTAGCACCTTTCTGAGAATTCTTGCTGACCCCAACAATGCACATCTCTGGATCAGACCAACAGGAATGCCCACCTCAATGGCTCTCAGATTGTCATTCAATCTCAGTGGTATTGATCCCAATGCTCCCACTACCACTGGGATCACCTTTGTCTTCACACCCCACATTTTTCGAACTTCTCTTGCTAGATCTTGATTATTATTATTATTATTATTATTATTATTATTATTATTATTATTATTATTATTATTATTGTTATTATGTGACTAAGATCATGTATCAATAGTACTGTCAGTGAAGTCTGAGAATTGATGCAAGATAAAGCTAGAAATGAAGATCGTGTTTAGCAGATTTGGAAATTAATTCCGTAGCTTTTTTCTTGGCTAGAGAATTTGACTCCCTTTCTTTCCTTGTGGTGTTCAAGGCAAGCTTATGTTTATCCTATACCTTTCGATCGACAATTTTTGGGTCAAAATATTGGTCATAGAGTAATCTCTAATATCTGAAAAAAAAATTCAAACATAAACATTTGCGGAAAAATGGCGGTGTTACGTTCTCGCCGGAAGTAAAAGTTTACCAGTTTTGACAGCCCTATGACGCGTATGCAATCAACCGAGATGATTTTCCCGGGAATTGCGGATATCACGAAATGGTGCCCATCTAGTTGACTAGTATTGCTCTGGCTACCAAGTGTTTTTGGTATTAGGCATAACTCTATTAAGTTATAAGTAAACATAGACACGAAAAAAAGGTGGACCAGTTGGAGAACGACTGAAAAGACATCAAGGAGTGAAGAAGCGAGAGTTCACCAAGCGGATGAAGCTGTAGGTTGCGAATCAAGAGGGCAAAAAAATCGAGTTAAGAAAAACTAATAAAGGGTGAAAGTTTCTAAAGAAACTGGGGTGCTGCGTCGGTGGGGGTAACAAGGTAATTTGGTTATATCAACTAAGTTGAAAATGTAAATTGGCCACCGTAAGCTGACGTTTTGAGCGTTAGCCCTTCCTCAGAGCGTCGTCTGACGAAGGGCTAACGCTCGAAACGTCAGCATTATAACTCGTTACGGTGGCCAAGTTACATTTTCAACTTAGTTGATATAAGAAAAACTAAATTTGGGAAGTTGACAGCAATAATTGGGATGTTCACAGACTGAGAGTCTTCTGCTGAGTTCGATATCGACGAATCGTTGGACTTATTGAGACCCATTGGAATATTATCTAAGCACAGTTGACCTGTGTTTTGTACTGTGTTTACGCACAGTACCTCCACCGAGCTTTCTTTTGCTTGATTTCTTCGCCCAGCCGTTTTTTCACTGTAGGTATGTAAAAGGAGATTCAACCAGGAAGCTACATATATGAAAAGGGTACTGACCTTTTCATACACAATATAAAAAAGAAAGGGCTTGGACCTTGTTCAGAGCTTCCTTGTATAAAACTCTGTTTGCTCGCCTCCCCTCCCCCCTGAGCATAGTTATACGTACAAAGCTTATATTGTAAATAAAAACATTCCCTTCACTTCGGGTTCAACATTGAATCAAATTTAAACTTTTTTGGTATAAGGTTGCAGAGTGTTGTTTTGAGTCATACTTCTGAAATATTTCTTATAAATTTTGCAGAAAAACGTTTCTAATTCTCCCACTAGAGTAGAATTGTGCGCAAAAAATTCTTGGCTTTCTCCAGCTGACACTCTAAAGGAATGTCAAAATCATGTGACACATACTTTCTGTATAAATTGCAATACAGCCATCTCATAATGCAACACACGAATCTTAACTAATGAAAGGCCACCTTGAGGCTACGACTATTTTGCATGATGAAGTACATGCAACAGTATAAGCAGAAAAGCTGAAAATATTTTGGCTTTGTTCCAAAAATAAATTTCTTTCTTCTGTCCTTTATCTAAACGTCTTAAAATCACGCTTTAATCACTGCCCTGACTCCGCTCTACAATAATGCACAACGCTCTAGACACACACACGCTTTACGGACCTATGTGTTAAGTTAGCTCAATGCGCTGGTACACTGAATTGGAAAGCATGAAGGGCGAGAGTTCAAGACACGGACAGGCAAACGCACGATCTTGTTTTTCTTTTCTTTTTTTACCTCCGACGTGTTTTTTCTTTCTTTTCCCCTCAGGAAGCTAATAAGTGCTTCCCATTTTATAATAATTTATTATTTTGCTCGATATTCATGCATTGCATGCATCATGCTTTTAAATCCCAGGAGCCCGCGTTCATTTCGTAACTAGGACAACAAAAGCTTTCTAGTTTTTTTTTTAACAATTCAAAAAAGAAATTGCTCCACCACAAGCTGTTGACATGCATAGCTGAAATCTATCTAATTATTATTTCACTATGTTTCACATTTGCCGAACCATATCACTACGACAGCCTCTAGTTGCATGAACCAGTTGGTACATATCAGAAGAATTAATTAAACATCTCTTAGACAAGAAAACACTTTTATTACCTATAAATAGCTTCGTTTTGAGTAAATTGTTTTATTGCTCCTCGGTGTGGGGTACACATCTAAACGTAATCTACCCAAACTACAGTTGCTGCAGAACTTTGCAGTCAGAGTTGTATTAGGGTTAAGGAAGTTTGACTATATCTCTCAAGGTCGGAGATCTCTTAGATGGTTAGATGTTACAGAGAAAGTATTATTTAATGATTTAGTTTTAGCATTCAAATGTGTAAATGGCCTAGCTCCAGATTATTTGGTTAAATATTTTGTTAAACGTTCAGCAGTCCACAATAGGAACACAAGGGAATGTAAAAGTTCTGCGGTTCCCCGTTGTCGACTGTCAACAGGACAAAGGGCGTTTTACTATTGGGGTCCAACGGAATGGAATGGGCTAGCTGAGAATATTAAGAATATGAAAGAAATTAATGGTTTTAAGAAGACTCTTTTTAAAAACATGTTTTATAAGAAATGATTGAATTTTTAATTTAAATTGTTATTGTAAATAAGTTCTTAATCTCTAGTACTTTTAATAGTTAGTTTATTGTGACTGAAAAGCCCTGTTAAAGGGAGCTCCAATAAAATATGTATGTATGGAACCATTCGACGACATTTTTCTCTTCGTCAAGTCAAGTTGTGCATTGGTCAGCGGAAATACAAACAAAACGTTTACGACCCAAGGAAGGAAGGAAAGAGTGACCGATGAACTGTCAATGGCCTCAAAGACCTTTAATGACCTCTTACAATACAATACATTGTACAATAGACTGTAGTAATTCTGTGCCACTATAAGGACAGGTTAATATAATAACAATGTTCCAGTGCCAACTAAATTAAATAAATTCCGTTTTAATATTTACAAGCGGTCTGTATTAACAACCTGAAATTATATTTTGGTATTTCTTGTCTAGTTACATATTGGCTACTTTTCAAAAAGTTATTTCAAGAATTATCAACACTGAGATCATTATATCAGGTAAATGTAGGCCGGCACATGTATGCTCTGCGGACCTGTATTTTTTTTCTTTTATTGATTTCTTCAATGTTCCAAATGACTTGTAATACTCCAATTCCTCTTCTTTATTCAATTCAGTTATCCAATTAGTGCAGGAGATAGCTCACAGGAGCCTTTGATGCTATAAACCTTTTTTTTTATCTTAACGATCTTGCACTTGACAGCATATTTCCTTCAATATTCGTTTCACAGCTGCGCGAATATCCTGATGACGCCAGCAGTATACAAGGGGGTTGAGTGACGAATTTAACACAAAAACAGTATAACTGGCGAAAACCCAGCTGAAGCCGCTCTTACTCAAGTTCATTGTTAGGCGCACTGTAGTTATATATAGAGGAAGATAGCACAGCAAGTAGCCAAACATAAGAAACACGCAGTTACTCGCAGATTTTTTAAACTTTATCATATTAAAATGCTGTTCCTGTATTTGGGCTTGGACTTGAATCTGTACTTTGTGACGCCTTATAACTTGATAGATTCTAATCCATGCAAAAAGCGAGGTTAAGAAGCAGGTGGATTCTACAATGATTAAAGTCCATTGAAGAACGGTTATTGCCAAAAACGATGTCGCAGCGATCGCCCCGCCTACCATCCACAGAACAGGGAGAAGAAGTTCGATTTTTCTATTTGTGACAATTTCGCGATATCTTAGATGCAAATAGACCGCCAGATACCTATCAATACTTATCGTTGTCAAAGTCAAAAGTGCAACTTTACTGGAGAAAATGTTCAGCAAAACAGCGGTCCTATCCAGAGCACACGAACTCAGTCTATCGTTATTGTAGATATGAAATTGAAGTGTGATGAAAACTGGCTGAGCTAAACATGCCACGCACAAGTCAGACAAAGCCAAACCAAACAGCAAAGTATTCGACGGAGAATGAAGCGAACATGTCCGCCATATGGCAACCAAGACCAATAAATTCTCAATCGTGGCTATTATACTGATGAGTATGTGAAAAGAAATGTTGAAAACGAGCCAGACAAGGTGATCGCGGAGTGAATCACGAAGGGCCTCGTGACAAATAATCTCTTGTAAGCTACACGATGCGTTGGTGGACAAAGACATTTTCTCGTCAACAACCTTTTTTATTTTCTCTTTGTGTTCACCCGGTTACTTGTTATGCAATTCTGTCTCTCAGATGCATTCGTTGGCGACGATTCTTGCACCTCGGTTGGCCGTTTTGGTTTGTTTAAAACTTTGCCTTTACATACGTTAACAGCGAGGATTGCTTTGAAACTTCCCTTGGATGATAACGGTGACAACCACTAACGATGTTTGCCAGCTTTACGATATACCACACTAATGAATACTGCTCTTCATGAGTTCTGATTGGTTAGCTCAGAGATGATTGCAATACAAATTGCTATTCACCTCCACCTTTTTTTTGTCAGAATCAAATTCCTTTTTTAGTCCACTAGTTATTCAGTCGCAGTGTGGCATATAAAAACTATTATTTAACTCCAATTCTGTGAATAATTATTAAGAAATTAATTAATGGTTGGAAAACCAAGGCTCTTACAAAAGAAAAGGCGGTTTTTAATAAAAAAAAAAGTCGTTCAAATTCAAATACGTCGTAATGTAAAATTGATTAGTCTATTTAGTAACAAAGACATCAATATAAATTGAGTTGAGGAAACACACAGCAAGTACAATAACCTATAAGATTGAATTGACTGAAAATAGGAAAAAAAAAATTCCCTTGAATTTTAATTTTAATTTGTACACATTAATAGAAATATGAAACACCGAGTCATAAAATAATATTCGAGGAAAGAGATATAAAAATGTACAGTTTAGTTAATAACTTATCATAACATAATTATTTAAACATATATGGAAGTAATTATCTAGGCTTTATTGTGCATTATTCAATTGTTCAGTTTTGGTCAGGATAGCACTAAATTTGCCTTCGCTTCGAGCACCTTTGCTCGCAGACGTATATGAGTTTTCTGGTAAAATGCTAAAGCAAGAGGATTCTAGTTGTGACTGACGATGACAGAAGTTTCAATGTCGAAATATGTACTTAAATCTGAAAATATCTGTCATTTTCTTAAAACTCTAATTACTTTTGAGCGATTTACATGACGGGAAAACAACATTTCACAAAAAAGTAAAAAAAAAACCGGTCGGACTTTTCAATTTGACATGCGGGTGTACAACCCATCGTAACTACAGTTTATAGCTTCACTATGTGTATTTAGTTATTTTTTAAATCAAAATTAAACCATTAAATTGTAGGTTTTTATTAATGGAAATATATTTCCTAGATTTTGATGTGTTGATGTCAATCTCCTGATAGTACATCTTTGATTTAATCACCGATAAGAAAAAGGTTTTTGACGCTTAATATTTGTTAGTACATTTATCTCCAAAGTAATACTAGTTTTTTAATTAATATTTCGGGCTTCCTTAATGAAAGGTATTCTCTGATCTCTTTTCTATGCAGGCATCATTTATCAATTGTGTAGCGCTTAAATCCGAGTCGCTTCACATATTTTTGTTTACTTGCAATCTTTAGAAAACTGTCATTTATTTATTTATTTATTTATTTTTTTTTCGTGACATGGTGTGTATTAATATTATCTCACTCTCTTATCACCCAATGGTATTTCGACAAAGTAAATGGAGGTTAAATTTGCTGAGATTGCTCTTTAGTACGCTTAGCGATTTTGCTTTATCCTAATGACAGGTGCAAGACACTCAGCAAATAAAAGGCGCTTCCAATTCCATTCAAGCAAAAGTTTCGGAAATTTCGAAAAAGGGACAAACAGTACGGAAATTTCCGCAAAACCGAACTTTCCATCCGAAATATTTGAATGGAGGGTCAAATGGAACAAAAATCCCCGAATAGAGATTTCAAAACGTTTCTTATACCTCGAAAGTTTGTCCTCTTTTCCTGAAACTGTTCCATTCGTTACTGGATATTTACGTACATTTAAACCGCTTGTTTTTGGGATGGATTTAAATGCGCTCTAGATTCGATCATGATTGAAGATGTCGTGTTGTTATAAAATTTACTTAATGCTCTAAGAACAACAACAACATAATTATGGTACAGCATTTCAAACCAGATTTAAAGAAGCATAATCATACAGGCTAAGCAATGTTCAAGTAATCGATCAAATATACAGTGCTCATTTTGTTTAGGGTTTTATTATGCTGTATTCCTTTATCCCCCGTTTTAGAAATTTGCAAACAGTCCTTCAGCCAAGTCTAACTTATGATCCCTAATTTAATCCTTGGGTAAATCAACTGAGTCACTATTGCTGCTAACATGACTTTCAGTGACAGCAAACGAAACTAAAACGAATTTCGACTGAGAAAATAACGTAGGCAAATTGTGATCACTGTTAATGTGCGATTCAACTTCATCCCGTTCGTTTTTCGTCAGGTTGGTTAACTTATTCATCCGTAGTTAATATATATTATTGAATAGGTGTGAATTGAAAAAAAGTAGCAGACTCAAGGAAACCAAAACTCGTTGTAGTCGAGATCAGCGGCAATCTTACAATAAGACAGCTCTTTCCCTTAGAAAAGGAAGAAGAGATGTCAGCCGTGCAATCACTTGTATTTTAAATGTGTATTCAAATCCCGACTACACGCTGAGTGATGTCAGTCAAGATACGATTTTGGCAGCAGAAAATAATAACTTAACTCAAGCATGTTAATGATGATGATGTTATTGATGATGATAATGATGATGATGATGATGATAATGATAATGATGATCATCGTGAAACTTATAGAGGAAAGTTAGCCCTCAAGCGACCCGGTGGTGGAGTTTGGGGTCAGGCCCTTCAAGTTTTTTAAAAGTTGAAAAGGAGAATTTTAATTTTAAGTGATACGCTGACAATTTCAGTAGCTGTTCATTCCTAGTCAATCTCCATCAACCTGCACTCTTTTCCGAATTTTTGGAAATATTGTAAAATTTAAGATGGTTGTCATTATAATACTGTGTGGCATCATGTGGCAAGTAGAGCTGCTCTAGGGCTGTACCCACTTAAAGTAACTCATGATAGTTAATGAAAATTAATCTCGTTATTTTTTACAAAAAGTGCAAGAACAAGAACTGACCTTTTAGTGACATGCAGGGCCCCAGGAAGGGACGTGGTGAGCGGAGGGAATGAGTTTCAACTCACGGTATTGCAATTACGTATAAAGTAGTTCTGATACTTACCTGTTCGCTCCGAGAATTTGAACGTTGGAGTTTCCATTCGTCATAGTTCATGTCGGTGAAATAGATGCCCAAAGAAACAATGTTTTCAGTTTCGGAAAAAAGAAACCAAGGCAAGAATAATGGTAAAAATGTTGGTAAGTTGTAAGCTATAAATACATTCTTGCTTCCTTGGGAGACAAATTTAATTTGGTAAATTTTTGCATCGTTTCATCATTATTATTTTTTCTCCCTGGTTTTTGCTTTGAATAATATTTCAATTTTAGTTTTTTTTTCCTCACAATTACAAGAAAACGACGCAAACGTATACGGAGGTCCCGGCGAATTTTTGTACACGTAAAACACAATATATCGCTTGCGTGGCGAAGAAAAAAAAAATTTTTGTAATACTTTTATTTTTTTATACTTACATGATCCCATGATTTGAACATATCATTTCTCCTAGTTACCAGAGTTCCTCCAGTTCATCTATCAATCATGAAAGACCAAACTAGGAGGCATAACGACTTTTTTCCGGGTCAACCGTTAAGCCCTGTCTCCTTGGATAAATTGCTGTGGTAATAAATCTGACTGAAAATTGATGGGAGGAGGGATGTTTGGTTACTTTAAAGACAGGGCAAGGGGTGCAATCCAAGAGAAGTAACAGCACCCCTGGACCAGCCTTACTCTGCCAAAGAAATTGGAGCTAAAAGGTAGAGGGCATAGCAAGGAAATAAGGGAATTTGAAGGGTATGTTCCACTTTTTCCACTTTTTCCACATTCACAATCGAGTGCTTTTGGGTCCTTTTCAGCTTTCCTTGTTTTTTTTTCTGTGACCACTTGTTCATATCTCAGTTGTAGATATATCGCTAAATAGTGATCAACGCTCATTGCTGTTACAGTTAACAGGGTGACCGCTGTTAGAAATACTATTATTTAGATTCGTGCGTTTAATTGTAAGTGTACATGACGTAATTTTGGTTGAATTCTTGAAAAGTACTGCTTTGAATATAACGTTTAGTGGCTCAGATAGTAATTCAACACACAGCTCAGAAAAGCAAGGTTGAACAGCAATGTTTTTGAAGGAAAGTGCAAATGTGTACTTCGCTATATTGCCACAAGAGCCAGCAACTTTCAATCGTAGCAGTTATGAAGATAAAAGAGCTTAGAACAATCAACGCAACCAACAATCTTGGAGTTATCAGCCAATATGCCTGCTGATATTTCCTAGCAGAGTAGCTCTTGGGAAGCATTTATTCCGTTACCGAGATCCATCATATGAAAATCCTCGCCATCCTTGCATAAATAGTTATTGCATGGGTGATCAAATTAAAATTAAAAATTAATTATCTGTCTTTTCAGATTGCATCCGACAGCGATTGCTTATGAATGTGTTATTATTGAACTACATATTTTGAAAAACGTAATTACACTATTCACAGCGAATATGTCATAAAGAAATGTTCGTAGTGTTTTTAAAATTGCACTGTTCCTCGAAAGGAACCTGAAAAGAATAATGGTTGTACTCCACAACATGTGTAATTGTTTGAACTGAATTGAATATATTGAATTGTTTGATCAAACTTCATTTTCTTCAGTAAATAATAGATAGTACGAAAGATTAATTGTACATTGAATGAAAAGGCGACTCACATCCTGCCCTTCGCCTTTTTTGACGGCTGGCCGGCAGTAAAACACCAGCAGATAAGCAAGCCGGCCTTGACAGATCTTTTTCTGTTTGGCAGAGCTCTCATTGTAATTGTGTTTGACAGCAAAACCTCATCACAAGCTGTCTAGCTCTTAAACGAAGATTACGCTGGCGCCAAAAATACACCAGCGGATTTAGCGAAGAATTTGCAAGCACAACTACATAAGTGATTTCGATAAAGAGAACATTTGAAGGATTTAAGCTGACAGAGAGGAAAATATTAGAAACGAGAAATGGAGTATAGCACAGCAGAACGATTACTAACACAAGCATAGTGTTTATGGCAGAATTTCGAAATCTCGCCATGTTAAATGATTGCGTAACAACAGCCATCTGATCTTGAATCTGAGCTCGGTGATGTTGTACAACTTGGTAAATCTTGATCCAAGCAAACGAAACAATTAGAAGGCAAAATGCTATGGTAATGATCCCAACTAATAAGCTAGTCATAGCATGAAAAACCATGGTCAAAACTAAGGGCAAGCTACTTGTTAACCAAAGGCATAAAATTACTTTCCGTGTTTTCTTTTCTGTGACCACTTGTTCATATCTTAGGTGCAGATATATCGCTAAATAGCGATCAACGCTCATTGCTGTTACTGTTAACATCGTCACTAATGTTAGAGTTGTCGAGATCAAAGTCCGGGCATTCATCAGCGTACAGGAGGTAAAGTTGCTTGAATTCTTGAAATGCACTGCATGGAATCCAACGTTTAGTGGTTCAGATATGAGTCCAACACACAGATCAGACAAAGCAAGGCTGAACAGCAATGTGTTGGAAGGAGAGTGCAAATGTGGACTTTGCCATATTGTCACGAGAACCAACAAGTTTCCAATTGTAGCAGTTATGGAGATAAAGGTGTTAAGAACCATCAATGTGATCAAGAACTTTGGGTTGAAAGTTAAGATGCCTGGTGGCATTCCGTAGCAGAGCAGCGGTTGGGACGTGTTCATTCCATTGCTGAGATCCATTCTGTTGAAATGTCCGCAATGAATTTTGAATATACTAATATTTAACTATGCTGTAAAAGTTAGAACAAGTAATAGAATTCTTTTTAGGGAGAGAAAAAAAAGAAAGGTTTCATATGCCACTGACGTTTCCTGCCTCCTCAATAGAACCTAACAAAATGATTGGTTTTCACAGCATGTGGCTTTCTTTATTTCGGAACTTTGTGTTTTTAAATATTCGACTATGTTAATGTACAGAGAATAAAAATAAGATCCAATTACAATCCATTGTGAGAGCTATGAAAATAAAATGTGACTGTTCCTGAAATAAAATCAATTAAGTACGGCAGTCTCAATTGAGTGTGCTGTATAAGTTAATTTAAGCCTAAGCCTGTGTATTGTTAGTCACCCTCGCAGCCGTTTTTAGCATCGTCACGCAAATATATTGTGTGATACAGAAAACACATTTGGGCTCAGTTTTCATTCCATTTGCTGAGATCCGGCTTTTTGTATGAAAAATTCCTACCTTTCTCAAACGAAGCATCAGTCAAACAAAGTCATTGCTGACTGATTTTTAGAAATGCTTCGCTCATCGTGATGTCTTTAAAGTCTACGTAGTTAGCAGAATGTAAATGTAAATAATTGTCTTTACAAATCATTTCTTCATTCAGATAGAACTTCAGGAAGGTGGACAACAGAAACCTGCAAAGTAAACACCTTTAGTAGTTAATTGCTTATGTCCATTTGTGAGTGGAATGATGGAAAGCGTTTTGGTTTTTTTCACAATACATATGATTCATGAGTTGCGCTCGCCTTCAAAGACTTTGCTCTGCGGCCGCTAGTAAAGGAGCTTCGTAACGTTGGTGTGGAAGTTGCACTTCAAGAATCAGTTGAGTGAAATGAGCTCATGCTTGGTCAGGGATATGTTCAGCGGATGGTGCTCTCGATGGATTGTGATTAAGTGTTTTGTTTATGGGTAAGAACTTTTTGCTCTCTTAACGTCTCCCTCGGCCTGGGTGTAGAAATGGGTGCCGGCGTCATTTAATTCACAGGGGGCAACCCAGCGGGAGCGGGTTTGGACGGCGTGGGGAGGGGGGGGGGGTTGTTGTGGAAGAAACACTCCAAGTGGCTTTGGTCTAAAGAAACCAGGAGCAGCTCCGGCTCTATGCATGACTTGACTCAATTCAAACATGACCTTTACGTTGATGATTTTCGGATTTTTTTGAAAGATCGACGAATTGTTTTCGCACGCCGGAGCACTGTACTGTAATAGCAATCAACGTTACGCTCCATATTACATGTTAGAAAATTCATAGCTACTTGCCAAGCGAAAGTATGTCACTTCGATGTATTTATATTTTTACAAACGTTACTTGGAACAAATGTTCATGAACTGTGGCGACGTTTTCCCATCGTTGTCTTGTGAGTGTTTTTGTCCTTTGCCAAAACGTGTTAGCTTTCTGATGCTGCCCATACCATATATTTGCATTTAAAGTTGCCTATTCTCAAATATCTCCATCTGCATTGAATTGTAGTCATAAAAAGGTTTTAATTTGTTTTCTCGTACTTTTGAATATTAATTAACGTTGTATGTTTTTTTTTCTTTCTTTCCTTATTCGTATCCTTTTAATTCTCCATTGCTAACGGTACTCCGTTGCTGGGTAATTTTCAAAAAAAGCTTTTTTTTTCTCTAACAAAAACAGAAACAGCATTTTTAATTGTAGGCTGATCGAATCTGTTAGCTTGTTGTGACATCTATTACTGAAATTAAACTAAACAAATTCTTTTTAATCCGTTTCTTTTGCGCCTTGGGGGTTTCTTGAATACTATTTGCTTTATTCTCATTCATGTCACATGCTATGTTTTGATGCTTAATTTCGCCTTGCAGTTCATTTTGACAAGCATCTTAAGAAGATCACAAAACAATTTTTTTAAAATATATTTTTAAAATTGTCTCCCCAAAGTTACCAACAGAATGTTCTAAGCTCTCATTGGCTGTATAATTATTTTCAGGACAATTCAAAGTGCATCGTTCATCTACTCTAAGAGTTATTTCAAATTATTTCAAGCAATGACAATACATTTTTAATTACTTTTCATGTTAATATGCCTATTTCCTGTACAATATTTAAATCATCTCACCGCTTTGAGTATGTTTTTAATTACTTTTTTTTATTGTTTATTCTAAGCTGAAAGATTGCTTTTTTTTATTTTGTATTTTATTATGCTTATACGTTCATCGATTGATGGACGGAACATACCTAACTAAAGCATTGCACTGTACGGCTCCAAAGGTTGCCATAAACGTATTTCTCTTAATCTGCAAAGGTTTTTGATATCTGATATGTTAAAAAATACACTACTTTTCCTTGAAGCTTGTTAATTATTAATAAGGGGTGGAAGAAATTGAGTTTTGGACAATCCGTTTAAGCTATTATCATACAAACTTCATTTCCTCGCACACTTAATCAATAATTAACGGGGTGGAACTTTAAGGAAAGGCAGGGAACGTAACTTAAAATCCACTTACGTTGCCCACCATTTCATCCACTTTAAGGGGAGAAAAACCAATATTCTCTCCCAATTAAAAAAAAATGCTGGCCTTAAGACCGCATGCAAATAAGATTCAGAGTGCTAAAGAAACTGATCATGGAAAGCCTGAGGGGCAAACGGATTCGAAATCGAACGCAAACTGTCAGGAAGCACCCGAAACTCTGAGGTCATTTGCGGAAGGCACTTCCCTACACGGAGCACGATTTTTGTTTGTTGGAAATGTTTTCAGGAAACTCATTTGGACAGTGGCTCTTGTGTCATGTTTTACTTATTGTATCTATCAAGTTTCTCAAACTGTCACTGCTTTTGGACGGCGGCCATTCAACACCAAAGTCACAACAAGGCCAGCGAAAAAGAACACGAATTTAACATTTCCCGCAGTGACAGTTTGCAATTTAAACTTTCTGAACCAGCGCAGATACATAAACTTCCAAAGACGAAAGAATTTGAGCGACGAGGTAATATCAAGCAAACTTAAAGTTTATGCCGAAATGTTGGCAGGATCAAAACATGTCTTTAACAACGACTCCAAACACCGCCACGAGGAGTTATTTTGGCGTTTTCGCGGTGAAAACGTCCCTAATAATACCTACCTCGACTTCTTTAGTCATCGAATCGAGGAAATGCTCCTACCAAGTTCAGTTTTCAATTCTTGCTTGATTGATGGCGCTGTTTGTGGGCGCGACGACTTTTGGTCGTTCACAAATTCTATATTTGGACAGTGTCATACGTTTAATTCCGGGCGTGATCATCGTCCCGTAATAAACGCCACTATGGCCGGTAACCTGAACGGATTGAAGCTGTTATTAAATATCGAGAGGGACAGTTACTTGGAGAATACGCTGTACCCATTTGTTGGACTTACAGTCCTCGTACACGATCAAGAGACATTTCCGTATATGGAACAGTTTGGCTTCCTAGTTCAGCCAGGTGTCCGTACTCTTTGCTCCATAAAAAGGAAGAAGGTTTGTAAACAACCGCTGTTTTGTTTTAAATCCTCAATCGCCTGAATTCTATGGAATCTATTGACCTAAAAAACAACCCGGAGATGCTATCTCGGTTCTTCTCGATTCCTTTGTAAGGAAATTGTCCGATTCTTTGTGTTATTTTTTCTGTCGTCGCCAAATTCATTCATACAACGGCACGAATTATAATCCATCTATCATATAATTTGTTCTAGTAAGAGATTTATCACTTGAAATTTATCTCAGCTTTTCTTCATAGATAGAAAACTTGAAGTCACCGTTTTCAACGGCATGCACTGGTGACAGAAAGCTGGACATGTTTAAAGACACTGGTTACAAGTATTCTAAACCCGCTTGTTTGATGCAATGTCTAAGCAAGTTCGTTATCGAAAAATGTGGTTGTCGCCCCATTGAATATCAAGGTGAGGTCGAAAAAAAAGCACATTGTGAGCATTAAAATAACTTAATTTGCTTATTTTTCAGCTTGAGACGCTAGAATTTTACTGCCAGACTAGAGACCGATTTTCATTCGGTTAAGAAGTCAACTCAATTCCGTACATTACTACATATAAGGGATGACAGCTTTTTGTAGCCCTGTCAAATTTGCACCCAAGGGACGATATTTTCTTTTCTAGTGGATAAGAATATATTGTAGTTTAAAAAGGTAATGTTACACGAGCGGATCTTTACCGCCGAGCTTTAATGCGACAATGTAACGTTAAAAACCCATATCGTGTGACATAATGCACAGGGCGACTATAAACGCAACATTTTGTTAGGGTAACATGTTGCTGGCTTTTGAACGCAATTCAAAAACTTGCAACATTATTGCCCGAATTTTGCATGTTGCGCAAAAGCTGTCTCGTGTATTATGGATTAAAAATCGGTGTTAACAATCGGCTACTGAAACATCACCTTGACGAACTATTTTCAGCTAAAGAGACATATGGCCAGGGGAAATAGCATTTTCCTGCAAAAGACCGTCTCAGGGTTAGGGTCAATCAAACTGGATACGGGAATTCATTTTGGCAAGAGCTCAGTTCTGTAAATCACTGCATGACATGATAGCAAAAATAATTGTCTTAGGGGCAGGGCAAAACGTTATTTCAAATTTTGTGTACATTATTTAGTTAGGCCTGGAGGGAGAGTATTTTTGGATTAAAAATTCATACTAGGGGTGAATTTCTTTTATACTGGACAAGTATCATCATTTAGTTTATTAAGAAATCAGAACTATATTTCAGCTAAACAAGCATAGGGTCGGAGGAGATTGCACTTTGTTGCAACTGAAAAAACTTGAACAATCAGACAGGATTTTTGTTACTAGTACTGTTTTTATCATCCTCTCTTGTGCTTCTGGACGATTTTTGCGAAACTATATGTACGTACTAGAGAAAAACTTGATCACATTGATATATTGATAAATATTGATGCCGTTAGTATTATTGCGTGGCAGAAATCAATTTAACACAATAGCGAAGAAAATAACTTTGAATGACAGTAAGTGATTGCCCCCGCAGGGTTTTGGCCCAGGGGCCAAAACCCGAGGAGGCATCATTGTAGTCCGCGCGTAAATAGACGAAGTACTTACAGTATGAATATACAGTCGATATTACCGGACGAAATCTCGAGTTGGCTGAAATGAGACTGCAAATAG
>OMLO01001873.1_pt1 | contig 16562 bp, 4 predicted proteins | sample 1674811 | NCBI WGS metagenome assembly OMLO01 (sample SAMN06265003, study PRJEB25207) | coral metagenome | isolation source: Coral host | place: Mexico:La Bocana,Puerto Morelos, Mexico | collected 2008-11-13 | reverse complement strand
AGTATTTCAAATTTGGCTTAAATACTACTGGTCTTAGCCAATCACATTTCAGAAATTTCTTAGTCTGTAGTATAAATCTATGAATTTGTAACTAGTAAATCTAAACCATTGCATATTTATTACCTTAGTTACTTTAAGTTGATAGTTACGTAACTGTCTGTAACTGATAAATCATTTTAGGGAGTTGCAATTAAGTATGTATGTCTGTATGTATATAATATAAATTTATGCATTGAGTTCATTGATTAAATTTGGGCATTACATGACACTCGATCAGAAAGTGGTCCCACCCACCTGGACAACCTTTTATTCCTAGACGACATGTCTTGCCTTCCAAGCAACACAGGGAAAATGTATAAACAGTTGGTTGACTTTTTAAACGAAATAGTGAAAAGTTAACTCACTGAGGGTACCTCGGGGAAGGAATGTCTAAGGTAGCCCATACCACAGAAATTGGAGCTCAATGACACCAGTGGGGAAACAGCATTCTTGGTCATGAAGGCTTCTTGTCATGGAGATTAGCTCGTCATCCAGGTCTAAATCAACCCTTAATGCTTTGTTTGTGTTGAAAACATTCAAGCATTGACCCGACTTTGTCAGGTTTCTTTTCTTTGAGGTCTCCCTTATCAACACGATTAGATGCAAATTCCTTCCTTCTTAAAGCGAATTCCAGCTGGCATAAATACGAATTACATGAAGAACATTGCAAAAACATTTCCGTTATACACTTTATTTTGGGAAAATCAAGTTATCTCGCGTAGATATGGGGATTTCGTGTTTTGTTTCACTCAACGTGGTTGAAAAGCTTTGTATGCAGGAGGCTAGGCAGGGAAGAAAGTAAAGTTCACCTTCATATAGGCCAACTATAAGTCGAGACTAAACATCTCAACCTGTCAATCTCAATTGTTACGTAATTTAACTAATTACCATAGTGGTAAGTACTAATTCATCATGCAAGTCACCTATTTAACCAAAACCAAAACTATCCTCCAGCACTGATGGGCCTCCAAAGCGAATATGCAGAGGCAAATGTTCCGCTGCTTGTTCAGTTGGGATTTGATTCAATGGCGTACCGTCAACACAATTTAAGATGGTGGATGGTGAAAGGAAAAGTTGCGGGTTTCAGCGGTCAATAATCTTACGCTCTACTTGTCACTCTCCCACGCCGATAAGGGCGGAGCTCCGTCAAGAATCACCCAAGGCCAATGTCATCGTAGTCTCGTGAACTGTGCATGCATCCCTTTGAGCTGAAACGGTAGTGGTTAATGTAAAAGAATAATATTGATGGTGACGGTACACAAAGGGCAAAAAATTTGAATGCAAATTCGTTGCTAGATGAATTGATTGTTTTCTAGAAAGCTATAAACTACACAATTTAAAATTCTCTGCTTTCAATGGAAGTACAATGAGCGCATGCTACGTGCGGAATCTGCAATCCATCAGATTAAGAACACTTAAGATACAATCTCATAAACTGCTACAACAAATAAACATATGCAGCAATCCTTGGCTGCTAAAAAAGAAAATATGAACTCCAAAAAGAGGGCTGCTAAAATTAGTTAAATATTGCAAAATATTGCAATCTAATCAAGTAGACCTCTCACAACGGGACTGCTTTTCTATTATGGCTACTGTCTCATTTTATACCTTGCAGGTAAGAGATAAACGCAACCTTTGTATCTTCAAACATCCGTGCGGGCATCTGGACTATGAACGAACTAAACATCCAGTTTGTTCTTGTTACACGGATAATTTTTCCCATAAACTTAAGCGTGTTTTTAAATTCCGTTACAAGTTCCAACCATGTTACTTTTACCTCCTGCTTAAGTAAGGAATGCTAGGTTAATTGAAAACTGCAGCCTCCTCTACAGGTCAAGAAGCGTTATGGAACTTTCTATTAAATAGGCTGTTTCTGACATAAGCTCGTCTTGTTCTCGAACACTGATGTTCTCATGCTTGGCCTCAAGAAACCAGCTCCTAGTTTCCAATTCTCTGTTTCCAATAACGGAGACATGACATGGTAGCTTTAATGTTTGTTTTCAATAATTATCAAACGGATACAGTCAAGTGCCTAAATCTTGTATTATCAAAATTAACAACGGGACAAAAGAAAGCGCCGGTTTCCTGTTTAGCCGACTAAAAAATAAGGGAACAATATAGTTTTTCAAAGAAAGAACGGAAAACCCTGGAGGATACATTTTAATTGTTTTTGAATGCTAATATCAAGGCCAAGGGCAAATTTATCAAGCCTCCACCGTCGACGGATGGCTTACCCTCGTTGTCGTTCGACAAGTCAGCAAATAAATATGCCTGAGCTAGCATGACACGAATGATCCAGCATCAAATAAAACTAAAATGTCACTACTTAGTTTTGTCTTACATGCATATTTTACGATAAAGATTGGTAGACTTGGGATTTTACGAATTGGCCAAAGCATTTTAAAAAGATCCAACGGAGCCTTTAAAGGACGTCAATCTGCAAAAATCGAAATGGATCTTCTGGTCTCAATCTGCTCATACAAGCTACTGAGCAAGAAGTCAGTCAATGTTAGGGACTGCCAAAATTGCTCTTCAAGATTTTTTCACTTTCTTGAGGACGGAAGAGATATCTACAATGAGTTCCTCTGGAAATGAAGTCAGTAGATAATTCGTCCTTCAGGAATGCTAAAAATGACCCACCTACCCAAATGCCATGGCCCCATATCGCCCATGGCGAACTGCATTGATTGAATTAACTCCAGCGGGTCTTATCGAATTCTATTATTTTTTCCTCGTCTTTCTGTCTCTCTTGGAAGAAAAGCTTATATTTCCTATCGCGGTTTGTCCAATTATTTACAATAATTGAAAGTTGTCCTTGACCGTCACGGCTGATTCCGCATACCAAAAAAGGGTATGCACACACGTGGTCTAGCCGCAAAGCTCTGAACTCATCACAAATCCCCTCTTCTAAATACGTTTATCTGCTTCATTTAATAGGTAACATTAGAAGCAATGGACAACAACTAAACTTTCGTTTTTCTAGCTGGATTCATCACTATATCTGTTGGAACATAAACTACAATGCATTTGAGCAAACGGCTCCGGTTAAGAAGGGCTGTGCTGACAAATTTCGAGTACCACTGAGCTCATCTTTCGTTCAGATAAAGAAGGCTAGAGAAACTCGAACGCAATAAATTTCAGGGTTTTCGCTCAGTGCGAAAGAATCAAAACGAGAGCATAAATATTATTTTCTTCCAAAGAAATAAAGCATGCATGTAGATATGTATTCAGAACTTTGACACCGACATAAATTTGTTCAAAACTAATCAAGAGCGTATACAGACACGTATGCAAAATGACAAAGAGAAAGAAATAAACTTCTGCTATCGTCTAAAAACCGAATTTGTTCTGATAACTTAATCAACATGTATGTGCATTCTCTTGACAGGTCTTTAAACACTAGTTGGCATAAAATTTATTTGTTTATCTAAAAAAATCTTTTCTAACTTAAGTCTCGTGACGCATTGTTGTACATGCTTAGTCATGTGTTGATTTTATGTCGAGAAACTGAATACTCTTTTAAACACAAAGGACTTAAACCATCAGACGCGAAACAGCACCCTAAAGAGTAATATAATAATCCATTCTTCAAATCTGCCTGGACGTCCTTACACACTGTGCTGGTTCTTGCAACACTAGCTTTTCTCAGGCTTTTACTTGTTGGCTATTGATTGGGCTACATACTCTTGACAAGTGACTGAGAAAATTGTTTGAGATTTTATGCTAAACGACCTCATCCCAGCATTGCTGTCTAGAGTCTGGAAAACGTTCCTGAGAAGATAAGAAATATTATCATAAAGGATACTACTGAAACCAGATGTTAAGCTATTAGCTGAGATTGCTCTTCATTCCAGATAGGTGGTTTAAAAGCCGCAGTTTGAGACTGGCATTATCACGCAAAGATACCGTTTGCAACATAGCATAGACCCCACACAACACGATCACGCACATATCGATGCCCTTGCAGGTTTCATCTAGATTTTTGATATTACCTTACGAGTAGATAAACGTTTTAGAAAAAGGTCACTAGATTTACGTGCATAAAGCCACTTTCGATTGACACTGAAGATTTCGAAGATAGTCAAGAACAGACCCGGCTTGTTAAGAAAAGTCACACTTCCAACTTCACTCCGTCATTTGTTTTATTAAATATTTGAAGATGGTCATTTGTCATTGAATTCGATATCATTTGCGATAGATGTAATATATGTTGTCTTTTTTTCTTAGAAGCACACTTCAGTAGCAAAAGTTATCACAAGTTTCAAATCCCGAATAGTGATCAGCTTAAAAAAGCGCTTCTGCGTTTGGCAATGACGTTGCCTAAGTTCAAATGGTTTTTTTTTGTCAAAGTTTAAATTTCGTTAAGGATATCTTTGCTTAGCATATTATAAGCTGTGTCGCCCCAGTTAGTCAAGCACTTGTAAATCATTTAACGGCAACTAAATTCTAGTAATTTAAGACTTAAATTGTGCTTCTGTGGTATTTAAAATGAATGTACCATGCAATGCAGCAATACTTTAACGGTAAAATTCAACTTAAGACAGCTACGACAAGGTGCAGCACAGTGCTGTAAAGATACAAAGTGCAGCAGTGATGGCGTGACATATTCTGCCAAGAACACCCCTGGGAAAATGAATTGATTCGCTTATACAAACAAAAGTTCACCTCGTTTTATGTTACTGCACTAAAGGTACAGATCGTTAAGTTAAAAAATCTGCAAGCAGAAATTTAAAACGTGTCACTACGAATAAAAAAAAAAAAAACAAGGAAACATTCCTTGTACCTATAATTTATGTGATACTGGATATAGACGTTTCAGATGAAACTTGGTCATGAATATTTCATAGTTCAAACTAAACCTCAAGACAATGACTCAGAAATGTCTCTCTCTATCTCAGTTTCTCAATCTCGTTAACGTTCTTCAAAAGAAGCCTACATTGTATGACGACATTTTAGCACAGCAGTCGCTGGCTTGTTAATCATCATTGCAAATGAACAACTTGAACAAAAATGCCAGTCCCTACTTTCATCTGCACCGGCAATTAACATCCTGTATCAGTGTTATACGCTGTACTGCCAACTCCAAGTTCACCGCACAGCATCGACATGGATGGAGTATGGCTTAGGTCGAACAGTCAGCCCGAACTTGTCTTCAATCGGGTCCTCGGTCCCATTGCGAAGCTTGAGGTGCTGCACCAAGGTGCCAATCACCAGAAATATGACTGATTTGGCAAAACCCTCTCCGGGACATTTTCTGTCCCCTGCAGAAAACGCCAGAAAACAAGGTGACCTTACAACGTTCTGCTTGTTTTCATCCATGAAACGATAAGGATTGAATTTGTAAGGCTCGTTAAAATACTGTGGATCTCGAGAGCAAGCCCACAGGTTGACAAACACGATGGTTCCTTTGGAAAGTGAGTAGCCAGCTACGCTGGTGTCTCGGGTTGTGCAGTGGGGTAAGGCAAACGGCAGGAAGCTGCTCATTCGCAATACTTCAAGAACAGTGGCCTCCAACAGTGGAAGTTTGCTTCTGTCGTCGAGAGACAGCGGTGAATCTCCTTTAACACGTTCTATTTCTCTCCGCATGTTGGCCTGCACATCACGGTGCGACACAAGGTAAGCCACGGCCCATCGAAGGGCGGTGGATAATTTTTCATATCCCCCGCCGAAACAATCGGCTGTTATGTTAATCAGAGTTTCGTCGTCAAAGTGGTTAGAGTTTGCACTCGCTGTGTCTTCGTGAAATTGTTCGTTTCCGAAATTTAATGCCTCTTTATCTTTCACCGCCCTATCCAGTGCCTCGTTAAAAGTAATTATCCGCTTGGAAGATGAATCTTCTAAGGTGTTCAGCTGAGAATCGTTCTTGATCATGAAGTAAACTTTCTTGACATACTCTGTAAGTTCGGCAATAGATTCGTCAAGTTTTCGCACTTGTTTCTTGAACACCACTTTCATCCACGGCATAAAATCTACGCTATTTCCCACTGCACTGTTTTCTATAAAATCAGTTGAACCGTCCATCATTAATTGAGCCTTCTTGGCACAAGCGTCTCGCAGCTTGTCCCCGAAAAACAAACTAAACTGAAGACTGCAGACCATGAGTTTTAGCAGATGAGTGGGATCGAAATGGCTCTCTTCCGAATTTAGGAAACTCTTGATTAACACGTGTGTCTCTCGGAGGACTATTTTTGAGAAGTGCTTGCCATTGTCAAGAATGGTTCGCATGGCCAGTTCCGTCGCTCGCTTGTTCTTGAAATATTTTGGACCAAACACGGGCCACGCAACTGTTCTATCACCCCGGCTGGAAGAGATGAAACTGTGCAAGGGTGGGCGAGATGAGAAGTCGGATCCGTTCCTAAGCAGGGCCTCTTTCACTGTGTCGATATCATTAAGTATGACGACTTCTCGACTTCCAAGCTTCATAGAAAACACTCTTCCGTATTGTTCGGCTAGCTTTGTGACGTTCTTGTGAGGAGCTGAACCGAAGAGAAATATATTCCCAATAACGGGAACACTCCATGGCCCAGGAGGCTTTCTTGGGTCTGACGGAGTGCCATTTCTTGAAAACAGCAAAACAACCACGAGAGCCAGCGAAATAATCAAAACGGAATGTTCCGCAAAAGTGTCTACGACGTAAGCCCAATACATGTTGACAATTCAATATAGGCTCTTCAGAACTCTCTGAAAACGATCAGATTGTCCAAAGCCGTCTCCCACGACTCTTTATTTAAAGGGAATATTGACTGAGGTGTTGCACGCTCCAAGCAGTGCTTGAGAGGTTCTGGTAGTGGGCACGTAAGCCGTTTTATAGTTTGCCTGTGAGCTGATTCAGTGGGAGGTGACGGACAAACAAACCCGATGCTTGTTCAGTCTTTGTTTTGCACGTTGGGTTCAAGGTTGATTCGCTTCAATGATTTTGACAAACAGAATCCGGACTATTATATTTTTCAGCACGGGTCAAAAAGCTGTCTGATCGATCACATGCGAGAAAACAGGAACATGTATCGGGACACCGGATCAGGTAATGCACGTTACAGAACGTGCCACGGAAGTCTATCATTCTCAGACGAGATCACCAATTTTTTTTTTCTAATATTCAGTTCACTGCCGAATACACGGGTGAAGACTAATAAAGTGAAGTGATTTCAACACAAAGGCGGGAATACCTGATCCTTCAGCCGTTCTTAACGAACAAGTAAAAGACTCCAGTTCTTATGTCATCCTGAAATTTCCTAACAACGACGCATCTTCGCTACAACGAACTGTTCTCAAGGAAGAGAGCTTTTCCGTGTTAGCTGATGCCAGGTCAGACAATAGGGTGGCATTTCAGAATCGCTGTCATGTTTTCACATAATTCCATTAAACGGTTAAAATATGCGGGATGAAATGACTTGATCGATTTATTTCAAATCTGCCAACTTGTTAACGACTTAAATCCAGCTTACGGTTAAGTAACAAAGAGTCCGTAGACTCCATTCCAACATTTCCAAAAAACGATTGAGTCATTTAGCGTCGGAGGGAAATGATTGATAGACAATCAAAGTACCATGAACCAAAAGATGGCGTTATGTTGCGGTTTTTAACCATTAAATGCATGTAACTGTTTGTGTACGCTCTGTCGGGTTGTTTAAATTGAGTTCGCGCGAACAGGCCATTTGCCTCTATATCCTCGCGTGTCTACTTTACTCAGCGCATTAAGGACCTTTTCCACAACTTTCAGGAATTATGGATGCGAATATTAACCAGTATTGAATTTTACCTAATTTGTCAATAACACGTTCTAAATGACATTATTGGCTTAGGGATGTGAATCAATTTTGCGATTACAAGCTAAGCTTTAGAAAGCGTCCCTGCTGGGTGCGCACTCTTTCATTAAAAGTCATAAGTGTTTGCGCGTTCTAAAGGTATTGAAAATTCCGGAGCAGTGTTTGAATAGGCGTTCAACCGGAACCAATGGTAGCGACCGAGACGTAATAAACACTGATTAAATCTCATCGTTGTCGTACACAGCATTCAAAACACGAAAGACATTCGCATTATACTTTTTCGTTACGTAACAAATTTTCCCCAATGTGTTATGTCTAACATATACCACTTTGAAATTTCGCATAACGTACGCACATGCCACGGTATCGAGCACAAACCCTACAGAACAGCATATCCCAGACTAAGGCTACAGAAATAATAGTGGCTAACTTCATTTGTCTACAAACATCTCCCTCTCGACGGCGTAAATTAGTGTTTTTGTTGACCTAATCTTTAACGAAAGCAAACGACATCTGCAGGTGGAATCGAGCATCTAGAAATAACAAAGATTGACAAGTTGAACAAGTACGTCAGCATAGAATAAATTCGTTTCACAATAGGAAAAACTCACGGATACCCGGCGACCCCCAGAAAGAAACTTCAAACGCGCCGCCGGGTCAAGGACCAGTTAAACACTTTATACTGGTTACACGATAGATACAATTCTCGATGCACGACTAAGGTTTCAATTGTCAGAACTGCTCCATTGGAAAGCACGTGCACCTAAATTGGCTACAGTAACATCTCGCTCGTAGTATAAAGTAGGCATGTCCATTGGTAATCTTTGCATTAGCAACCATTGTGGCGCAGAAAGCAGCAGTGAATTTGTTTTAACTGACTGGATCGTAGTACGTGAGACATATTGGTCTCACTCTTTTTTGGTAGGTTTATGGACCAAGCCGAAGTCGTGTTCCATCGTAAAAAGGACAATATTCCCAAATACCAACCGCAGAAGCTAATTAATTAAAGTTTGTTTAGTAATGGCTCGATTTAACTTAGCCAATAGATAAATATAGCTCTATTTTGGGCAAAGGTGAGAGACAATCACATTTAAGTACGTCACACGTATTTTTGGGGTGCTCAGGGAACCAATCAGAATGCTTATTTTAATCATACGTTAGGAGCGCATCGTGCCAAGTGGTCCATACAGAAGGAGCTTCTCTCTAGCATGAAGTGACTTGCAATATTTCTTCCCCCACCCCTGCTACTCCAACGCAAGGTTAGCCCTTAGCGTTAAATTCCCCGGTAGCCATTTACACATCTGGGTGGAAAGAGGCAATGTGAGAGTTAAATGTCTTCGCTAATAACACAGCGCAATGACCTCGACCAGGGCTCGAACCCGGACTACTCTTTTCATGGTCCAGCGCGCTAAGCATTATGCCACCATCCTTCTGTTCATCATAGGCCAGCATCAAGGCTGCTGTATTAGACCTGCATTGAAGCTGTAGTTCTGGCCTCCAATGTCGATCCAGTGGCAACGCACTTGTCGTTGCATTAGATCTCTTTGACGAAAAATATAATCCAACACGTTTGGGCTAATTGCGTCTCAATTATTGTACAGTGGTAACAGTTACTGAGTGGGCAATATTGGTGTTCAAGCATACACATGGCCTGGGAAAGAACGTTGACCTATAATGGTTTAGTCACAGTGTCATAGCTGGGCACCAGATCGAGCATTCCTGGACCGAGCCTTCACCATGTGTTATGTTCATGAGTAAGACACTCGGCTCTCACCATTTGGTTTGCTGGAAATAATTCTGAGTTCTCCTTCGAGCTTTAGACCTGCGGAAGGAAATGGAGCCTGCCGCGACAAGAGGCAAAGAAAAATTAATCTTTTGACCAGGGTGTCGAAGGGCGGGATTCCGACACCTGTCTGGCCACGTACCTCAGTCAAAAAGAACAACAGTGTTTTAATCCGGAAGTCAGGGAGAATAAGCGATAGATTTTGATTTGTTATAAGTGTGGCACACTCTTCGTTTATTTCAGACGCATGGCTTGTACTCTACCTCCATCACCAGTGCCGATGCTAAAGTGCCCATTCTATTCTATCAAGAGGGAAGTACCCTTCCTGCTAAAATAGGGCTGATAGCGCTGGCTCTATACTAAAAGCTGTAACAGGACTTCGACTAGATGTCTCAATTTTTTTAAATGTCCTCCTCAAAATAAAACGTTCAATCCAAACAAGTTGATTTATACGAAAAAAAACACTTAACGTTGGTTTTCATGGTGTATGTGGTGTCTGGGGGGGGGGGGGGGGGGGGGTCTTGTAAGATTGAAATACATGGTTAAGCTAGCTAAAACCCTATTTAGTGTATTCACAAAGATTGAGAAACATTGTTTAAAGCTATGCTATGTCGCCGCTTGTTACGACATAGTACCGTGCACACACACACAAAAACAGAAAGCAAAATACCCCCACTGCCCAGTTTGAGAAATTAACGCTAACACGTTTTAGACTCGATCTTTATATCAAGAAAGGTTGAAAATGATAGCAAGAATTATCGAAGGCCAAGGCCTACAACTAAATATAGCGGACGATGAAAGCTTGACGCACACATGACGCAAGCATGACGCATGTTTGCCAGATGTATGACGTCATGACGAGGCATATCGTATGCATCTGCACGGGTGTCGAGTATTTTTTCTCAGCTGAAGAAAATGGAGATATTTTTATATACTTTGCAACAGTTAGCAATAATGTGCATCTGCCTTGGCTCTGAGCTTCGGCGGTTGATAACGCTGGCTTCGACCTCAACTTGTCTGTGGAGAACGAACTGATCTAATCGAATAATATTAAGTTGGCAAAACTGCAAAATTGTATTCTCATTTAATCTATTTCTGAAGGGAGGCTAAATTCAGAGATAAAGTACACATTGGGGATTCCAAGTGCATTCCAATGGCAACAGGCGTACGGCGCCTTAACAACGTCAAATACTTTATTTGCGAACAAAAGATTGAGTATGAGATGACTTTCGGTCTTCTTGCGACGAAATTAAACAAAATACAATAACAAAATCATAGAAGTAATGGATGACGCATTTAAAGAATATTTGAAGGAGAAAATGAAAGAAAAACAAATGGGAGAAAGAAACGATCAAGAATTAAGAATAAAAGAAAAGTATTTCTCAAGTCGGTGTGCTCCATAAATTGGTTTCCTTTCCTCAGAGCTCAACAGCTCAAAAAACTTAAGTTTGATCAAGATTTCGTAATTCGGTCTTCGGTGAGTTCTGATCATGTAATAACGCGAACACACAGCGCAGCCCGCCTTGTCCCATTACCCGTTAATTTCGCTGCACGTGAAACTATGTGCAGTGTTTGATGAAACAATTAGATTATGAGCTTGAGATTTGTATAAAAAGTCTGTTAGTCGTTAAAAGGCTTCACAGACACAAAAGAGGACGCCACCATTTCGTTAACAACCTCAAACTGCTAGGCTACTTGCCATCTACATTAGAATAGATGGTAGGTAGCGAAGCCATACAATAAGACAACGGCATTCGTGATAGAATGCTAGAACATTCATTCTAAACTGGAAAGTGAATTAAAGGTATTTTAGGCTTGCGATATTTCTAAATTGAGAACAAGAGATACGATGCTCCAAAACATCTCATTCATTCCACGATTAATCCCATTGATGCAACTATCCAAATATTTCCCAAATTAGACGGAACACGTAACTGAGCACAATATAATTAGTAACATACGAGAGAACTAAAAACACAGGCTTGTCCAAGTGAGAAATAATTGGATAGGGTGCCTCTGACTGATAAATTGGACTTGGCCTGTGACCTTGTCCCCTTGGAATTTCCTCATCCAATTATATTTCAAAATAAAAACAGCACAGCCCGTTTTATTTTTGTCTGGTTTAAGCGATGAAGCGCAGCCAGAATAACAGTTCACGAGCCATAAGTCATTTCAAAAAACTCACTTCCACATAGATTTAGAGAATTAATTCGCTCCCAGCGGTGCATTATCCTGTCAGCGTAGCGCAATGAAGAAACATGATGTCATTTTGCTAGGCGACGCAGTGACTTGAAGAAAAAGCAGAGCAGAGTCAGTCTGCGACCAAGAGACAACATTTATTCCATGGGCTATTGAAAAAGTTGGACAACAGCGTGACAAATCAAGATACCATGCCTATCAGCCGGACAGAAATCCAAATCGACTGACAGAGAAGCCAGATTGAATTAGAAATGAGACATCGCAATGCCATTCTTTTTATTACATCACGAACAAAAAGAGCTTATGTTACTTCGAGATGTACAACCATAACTTATATCTTTGAACTGAATGAAAGAAGAATTTATGAAAATCGATATAGACTGCTTCCACCGGTGTGACTGGTTAGCAGACCAGTTTGCTACTCCACTTCCTTTTAACGCAAAGTCAAGTGAAACTACAGTAATTCTAAGCCGTAAAGTTGTCTCGCTAAGCGCCTGATCCGCGCATAACACGTGTGCGATTTAGGCGTGTCTCGCGCGCTTTCTCGTGAACTTTATGACCGACGCATGGTCTAGCTACAGGCCAGATCACTGTTTAGCTGAAAACTATGAGAAAGGTTAACAAACCGAAAGAAGCACCAACCCTCAGCTTGCTACATCTGCTACTTTGAGACTTTCCAGACCTTTCTCTGCCACGATACGTGATATTTTCCTTGTATTTGAACGGAACTTGTCCCGAATAAGAAGCTGTTTTTGAACTGATGAATCTTCGGCGCTAGGAAAAGAAAATTTAAAACAACACATTATATGAAAATCTGGCACAGAGAGTACCTTTTAACGGGGAAAAGACCACACATGCTTAAACTTGATGCAGTTTGTCGCATCTGATTGCCGGCTTAGGGGAATATAAGTTTCTGATTCGTCAGCGGCCACTGCACAAATCCCCTGTTAGAACGGGTCAGAGCTCAGAGCCAGGTGCGCGAGTTTTAATGCTCTCCGACCGCTCGCTCCAAAACACTCGTGCGCGATGATAGCTTCGCAGCTATCAACTCGCCACGCTCTGTATTTATTAGACTCGCGCGTTGCAATCGCAGTTATTTGCACGTTACCTAAGTGGATAAGAACCTAACAGCTAGCGTACGAGTAGGTAGCGCTTCGCTCAAGGAATCAAAATAATCGCGCTACAAGGAAGTCAACCTCAAAAAGCGCGCTACGATAGGTTGGTAAATTAGCCTATTGTAATTCTCGACAAATAATTCAACGACAGATTACCTTTTCAGAAGTTCAACACATGCTGTGTGTCCATAAATCTCAGCTACTCTCTTTGGCGTATCCCCAGAGTTGTCTGCGATAATAACAGGGGACTGGTGATCAATCAAAACCTTGAGCACATTCAATCGCCCAGTCTCCGCCGCGCAGTGAGCTGGTGTCCAGCCTCCCACCATGCGCGCGGTAGGATCAGCGCCGTATTCCAAGAGAAGCTTCACGCACTTCGCATGACCTGAATGGATAAAGCAAACAGAAGTCAAATTTAACAATATTTTGTTCCTCTACAATTTTCGTTTTATGTTTGCGTATTCAGTTTCGTTCCAAATAAATGACTATAATTATCAAAGTCAATAACTCTGCTCATATCGTCCGCAATGGAATTCAAGTCTCTTGGAATCCACTGGACGTCCAGACTAATACCGTTGCGGACGCAGATGCTGAAGATATCTAAGGCGATATCTCGCAGCTCTTTGCTCTTCGCAAAGGCGTAGATGTATTATTCACGTCTCTGATACGTTATGTTCTCCTGACCCCAGGGTGGGTCCCTTAGAGAGGAAAGAGGAGAACCATGTGCTACCCCTGTGCGAGGGGCGGTTGTGCACTACATAGAAAGTAAAGTTGCTTTGTGAAGTCAGTCATTATGGTTGCTCTGTTGTTACCCTTATGATGCGAAGTATACGATTGAATGTATCTCTATTATGATTCAGGACTGTTTATTCGACTTATCCAACTATTGCTTGTAGTTTTACCGTTTATTGTGTGAATAAACTACATTAATCACACCCCAATTGATGGTCATAATCTTTCATCATTTCCACAGACCTTAGATATCACTATGTACCTAATATTTCATACCACCTTTACCTCCGTCTTGTCCTCGTTTGCTTTTTCTTTTTCTGATCGACGCATAGTGTAAGTGTCTACAGATATCATTTGCTAACGAGGCAAAATTTTCTCTAAGCTCTAGTAAGCAACCACATTTCTTCTCAGAAATATATCTGTTTTACAATGCTCACTGCTTTCTTCTCGAACAAATAAATGGCTGCCAACAAAAACCCGTATTTTCGGGTCAAAAACGGAGGTTTCTTATAATTTGATGACTTTTTCCCCGCGCAATTGGTTCTATGCCGCAGAAAATAACCAAGTCCTGAAGCTATGTGATGCGTCCCTATATTAGACATGGAGACATCGTTATGGTTGGGTAGGTTGTTTTGTTGCTTGTTGTTCTTATCGACAGTGCAACGAGTCCGTAACGAAGTCATGCCAAAAAAAAAAAAAACGACGAGTGATCGAAGAACTTAAGAGATGAACGGGGTGTATGATTTGCGCACCCCGTTTCCGATTGCATCCGATCGCTTTCCGGAGTTACTCGTCAAATGTTTATATCTGTATTTGAACATTCTTCGGATTCACGAAGTTTTGCAGCTGAAATTCGGCAATTTAGAAGCTGGTCGAGCATGTAACGAGATTCACTTAGCTTTACAGTGCAACAACAAGAAAAGACGACTAATCGGTATAGATTTCAATTACTGCGAAAAAAAAACGGTAGTATCCAATGTATGTTTCAAGCATTTAGCCAAACACTATAAAATCAACCCCTCAAACGTTTTACTTCGGTGACAATCCTTACATTTAAGTACATCCAGCGTCTTACAAGAGCGAAATAGTCATTGTGTTCAGGAATTTTCCGTGTTCAAACTCCGTTTACCTCTGTGTGCTGCCCAGTGCATCGCTGCCCTATCTCCCCACTCTTCGTCTCTTGAATTAACATCAATTTTTCCTCCCCTGATAAAACTTTCCAACTCTTCGAGCTTTGTGATGTCTCCAAGGACACAAGTCTCGTGAAGAAGCAAGTCGTGGCTGCTATTAAACAGCGCTTTGGTCGGCGGTTTGTCTTGATTTGTCATGTCCACCGAAACGAACAAGACTCCAAAGGAGCTATAATTTGTCACTCATCTACGCAACTTCACGTTTTGTTTTCGAGTGTCACCGTTACTCGCGAATAAACAAGGTAAATTTACATCTGTTTGGCCAACACGTCTCTGGTGCAGGTAGGTTTGTTTGATTTTTGAGAGCGGGTATTGTTTAACTAGAGCTCCACTCTAGTTTATTGTGGCGAACACCTCTCGAGGGACAAAATACATAATAAAGTGTATTGGTTGAGTAGTTTTCGCTTGAATTCTTTAAGTACAATATCCTAAAATCACTAAAGCAAGACAAAGATGTTTAGGCCATAGTTTAACCCACTGCTTAAAACCTGAAAACAGCTGTCAATCTCATCGATAACAATTTTATTTTAAAAGTCCTTGAATTGATTTTGCTATCTTTCGAGATAGCTTTGGGCTCAGCAAGAAGGCAATGTGGTGATTAAAGTACTGATGATATTGTGCGAGCTGATACGGTTGACGCTACCTGGAGCAGTTTCTATCACAATATCGTTGATGCGAAGTAATCTTTACTTGTATCGAGTAACAAATGAGGAGAGGGTGGACTGAGGGGACGGGGTGGCTGAGAGGAGGAGAAGGGGGCCGCTTCATTTACAGGCTATGGCAAGTTTACACTAAAGATTAAATATTGAATAAAAAGGACATTATGTTTGCAGTGTGAACATCCTGACAAAATGACAAAATAACAATAGAAACATAAGGACATAAGGAGGAACACGTTATTTTCGTTGTGATAGGTCGATGTTCACATTACTGACATTAGCCATTAAGTCGTTATCTCATTACGTCGTTATCTCATTATGTCGTTAATGCCGCTAGTGTGAACAGGCCTAAGCAAATCATGAACATTTCGTCCCGCGAACGTCACTGAAATCGAACTCTGAAATAACAAAGGAGGGTGTAGCACCTGGACGAGCGCTGGCTTTTTCAAATGCGTGATTATGATGGAACCCGGGAACAAGGCAGACAGAATCGAACAAAATAATAGTAGTTTATAACAGGATGAGAAATTCTCCAACCTCTGGAAGCTGCCCAGTGCAGAGCAGTTCGATCGCCGAAGTCTTCGTCTTTGTGATCGATATCTATTCGGTGAATCATTAACATGCTCTCGAGCTGCTGGTACTCGCCATTAACGGCCGCTTCATGTAAGACCAACTCTGTCATCCCTCTAGCGCAATGCTTGGTGAGCGGAATTACCTGCAAACATAACAGAGAAAGCTCGAGTGACAATGATTTCCGTGACTTTTTATTCAAGAAGATAAGGATAAATGAAATTTCACGCCAACGAAAATCCACTAATTTCTCCTAATATCATTGTGAATATCTTCACTATAGCTAACTAAGGAGCCCATTCCCCGCCCTTCTGTCAAAATGTGTCGTTTGTAGTTGGCTTCTCTGACGGAGAGACATCTTAAAGCGGCGCTATCTCGAGGATTATGCTTCACCTTTGGTCCTCAGGGACCGTTCATTTTCACAAGGTGGGAGTGGGGAGACTGGTGGAATTTGGGGGAGCATGCGCAAAAAATGGCGCTCGAGGGGGACCATCCCCCAAAAAAGAGGG
>OMLO01001872.1_pt1 | contig 16563 bp, 6 predicted proteins | sample 1674811 | NCBI WGS metagenome assembly OMLO01 (sample SAMN06265003, study PRJEB25207) | coral metagenome | isolation source: Coral host | place: Mexico:La Bocana,Puerto Morelos, Mexico | collected 2008-11-13 | reverse complement strand
CATTTTCAGCCTCAAATCGAAAAAAAATAAGAACGCTCAGCCTCAGCCCCAAAATTAGACGTTCTTATAAAAAAAAAGAGTGTACGTAAACACGGAATGAGTGTCCTAAAGCGCGAATCTAAAACGTTACAACCGTGTTTAAATACGTGCTCTCATTTTATCAATGAGATCGCGCGTAGTATAGCAGTTCAGTTATTTTATAATAGTTGCTAGTGGCCTGAGAGAAAAGATCATCTCCCAAAGGTAAGAGGTCCGGGGGAGGACCTCCATATGAAAAGGTCAGAATGCTCATCGAAAATTTTAACTGATTGAACCTCTAAAGGATACAAATCCAGGCGTGACTCGAGCTTTACTCGACCCCTAAAGAAATACCTAAAAACGGAAATAACTGCATTTCTTGTAAATTTTTTTCTTTTGCGCCCTAAAAGATGCTTCGACATCTAAAACTAGTGGTGTTCGTCATGAACATCCCAAGTGAGACCGGAATCTTTGATTTATACGAGATGCCAAGCATCCCCGAACTTTCATATTGGAGTCCCCCAGGGGTAAGAAGAGCGAAAGTTACGGTGGCGCATAGACACCGTGCAGGCCTGTTTGTTTTTTTTCCTTTCTAATAAGTAGGGACTGGGAGCGACGATGTTAATTACTCCCGCCGTTGCACGGGTTGGTTTTGCCGTGAGGTTTATGATGTCTTTATGGTTTTGCCGTGAGACTCATGGGCCACCGTAGATAGTAGACTGTGAACAGGCTCCCGCTTCGCTCTCCGAATTCTTCGTTTTGTTTTCCGTCCTCGCCGGGAACCTGTCCGCAGTATTGCAGAACCCCTTAACGTGTAAAGGTCATTTAAGGTAGCTAAATTATTAACTTTAGGCTACAATTTTTCACTTTGCTTGTGGTTCCTACACTTAACTTTATCAGCGAACCGCAAAGGGACAAAAAGAAAGCACTCGTATTCAGTAGTGTGTGTACAAAACTGACCTCTGCTGTCGTGTAACAAAAGCGTTTTTTCCGAAAACCGTGATCATGTAAATTAAAAATTCCGCCCTTTTACCCTTCAATAAACCTACCGGAAAACGGATTATAATTCAGCGCAATCATCTACTACAGACGATGAGAAAAATCCATGGATATCTCTTCAGTTGTCATCAGTGCTGTTGACCTTTGCTAAAAGCCTATTGCCGACGGATATCAGTTCGTATTTGTCCGCCTATGCTTTGCTTATTGACTGATTCAACTGAGAACACGCTGAACTTGGCCTTACTTATCTATTTATGTCACTTGCCGGCATTAGCAAAACACTTAAATTCATCAAACAAGAATGTGTAATCGTCGTCAAATTATCCCATTATAGTTCTTCAGTTTAACTCTAAACAACTTACGAAAAGTGTAAAGTAGCAACAACGATATAAACAAAAAGATACCATTTAAATGCGCAAGTTGATTATTCAGTACAGTAATGTGTGTGTGTCTGCACGGGAGGTGATTATCATGCGAATTTTGCGCGGTAAAGGAATATTCTCTCGTGAAATTCGTACTTTATGCTTTGCAATCGCTCAACAAATATAATTTGACTGCGCATGAGTTTTTGACGGCTCGCGAGGAGTCAAAAAACTAAGTAGTATAAAGCTAAAGTCAAAATATAGTCAAATTTACAATCTTAAGAGATTTCTGGAGATTTAGACAGTTTGATCCGAGAGAATATTAGTGCTATTAAATAACTCACTTAAGTAAACTAAATTTACCTGTGTTGGCTTTCGACTCTTTGAAGTGGTCTAGCAAGGCCGCGTAGAGGACTCCTACGGTATAGTGCATTCCCAGAACAACAAACAAATCACAGAATGCGGCACCACATACAACCCAAGCCCAGCCAACATCTTTCTCTGTGTTTTCGGCATCTTTAGCTGAAGGAAACTCGGAATTTGTCGGCTCACACTCAATGATTTCCGATCTCGAAGTGCTTCGATCTGTGTCGAGCGGTAGTAGTGTTCTGTCGTATGAATCGTCTTCGTCGTTCATTTCTGTTGGATTCGACGAAGCCGCTGTTTAAAAAAGTCTCCTGAACCGCACGAGAATAGCAGTGTAATTCAACCCGAACTGTACCGTCAGTTGACGTAATTTGCCGGGCAAAAAAACAAACTTACAAATCTGTACGCTCTCACTTGATCAGGCGACACAGCTGTTTGACCTGTTGAAAGGATAATCGCGAAAATAAATTCACCTTAGCACACACGTCGCGAGAAGGGATACTTTTCGTGCGGTTAGCTGTCATTAGCAGCTCGCATATAACTGCTGACGTTTTTTCCGGTGAATTTATGACATTTTTTCCGTCCTTGATCCGGTGTCAACGTTAACAATATCGGGTTGAGTACCACATCCCAGGACATTTGCATAACATCGCATGCTCAGTGCTTGCATGACTACATTATATATTATATGATAATTCTTGAACATCTACATCTCCCTGGCAGCCGTTATTAGAATAGTCACGCAACACTTCTAGTCTTAGCGCAACCGCCTCAGGAACATGAGAGGAAAGTTGTGTGAAGTTGTGGCAGCCGTAAGTGGTACAGCAGTAAATATTGCTAGTTAAGTTATGCTTGACGTATTGCAACAAAGGTTTAACCACATTTCCAAACTTAGAGAAGAGATTTAAAGCTACTATGCGCAGCAGTACATTTTTGACAAACTTTGAGGTGTTTTGGAAATTTACCTAGTAAAACACTGTCTTAAGTGTTTTGTATATCTTGTCAATCGAGACAAAAACTAATGGAAAACGTAACGGAGAAATAAAATCGTTGAAAAGATCATGATTCTGATGAATTATAACACCTGATTACAATGAGTTTGAGAACTAGACCAATCGGCTCTATTGCTCTTTATTTTGGAGTAACTCTGACTCTTTACCCTCTACTTGCCACTTCAGGCGCTAAATCGCCCACCCCCTAAAGATTACTCCGGTGCTGTGGTATGTGTTGCTCTTTTTTCAACATACCGTAAGTGAACTAGTGTCCTGTCTGTTTTAAACAAATTCTCGCCTCATGCGTGACAAAGAAAGTACTAGAACATTTTTTCATCAGACTCCAGACCCCCTGCTGTTTTAATGTAAAATAAAGCCTTTTCAAATCAGATCAGTTTCTACTATTTGCTTTGTGTTCTTTTACACGTTAATTTTAGTGTAACAGTTTGAGACAAAAGTAGTAGTTTCAGACTACTGATGTCATTAAAACAGGACTGATCCTTTCAGTGCCTCTTTCGTTGTGCTTCCATCTTAACCGGAAACCGGTCATAATTGCCCCCGCAGGGTTTTGGCGCAGAGGCCAAAACCCGAGGAGGAACCTTAGGAGTCCCCGGGTGTATACATCCATGAACAAAGAATATTTTTTGAAAAAGTAAGAAATGTGTGGGCGAAGCATTCTCGATTTGACGAAACTAGGCGCGCACGGTCGTCTCGGGTAATATTTTAGCAAGCGTGCACGGTGCCGGGGGGTGTCTGGAAAACACGAATAGCGAATAGCGAATAGCGAATAGTCGCGAATAGCGAACAGCGAACTGCGAATAGTCCGGCGAATAGCGAACAGCGAATAGTGGGCGAATAGCGAACAGCGAATAGTACGAATAGTGGCGAATAGTGGCCTTAACACTGTGGAATAGCAAAACACAACTCAAATAAAATATGCATGAGAAATCCAGCGATCAAAATACTGTACTCGATTCGAACACTAACTAAAATGAATCATAGATGGCTTATTATAATAATTGAAACAATTTTTTCGCCCAAAATTATAATAACAGCTACAAATTATACTGCAACAACTGCATAGATGATGGTGAAAACGACCACTTGACTTGGAAGCAAATGCTCCAGCTTGTTCGATCCATCAGCGTCCGCGGATAAACACTATTGCTCCAATCCAGATCAGTGCTGAACTAAAGCAGTGACTATTGACGACTATTCGCCACTATTCGCCAGGGCAACTCTAGCTTCTTGAGTGCTCTCCAAACTTCCCACGTGCTCCATAACTCAATAGTGCACAGCTAAAAGCATGTACCAATTGTTTTATAACATAGCCGGTGGAATTGTGCATCATATTTCTGGCGAAGCGATTTGCTCACGTTATCAGCTATCGGGATTTTAAGCACGCTTACGTATACTGAATTTGATTGCGCGGCTCTGCTAGCTATGTTATAAATATTTTTTTTTGCGGCCCAGGTTGAATATTCTTAGTTTTAATTTCTAGGGTAGAGATATTCTTGCGAATAACATTTCCGTTTTATTTATTGACTTTGAGCTGAGGTCTTTGAGGGCGTTGAACTGAGTAATTAAGCTTTTGTTGTTGTTTTTGGTCAGTTTTTCCGTTTAGAGAAAGGAAGAATTTTATGCCGTCTAGTATAAGCATATAACTGCATAACGTAATTACAAATTTCCAACACAAAACTAGTTACATTCTTTTAAAATGTTACTTAGCCTCGGCTTTGCTCTTGCAATATTCTTAAAATTTCTTAAATTTCGGCTTAGATATTTTTATACAATTGAAAAAAAAAGTTCTTCTCTGGTAGGTGACGACCTGAGAAATTAAAGTTTAAACCGCTGTCAACTTGAAATCGTCTTAGGAGCAACAGACTGACTACGATGAAAAAAAAGAGTCAAAAGTGCTTAGGAGATGAAGAAAGTCTCAACTGAACCAGTCAAAATCTCGGAATAGCTTTCAGAAAGCAACCCCTGATCGGTGTGATTAGTGCGAGTACATAGTCTTGTAGCCAAGAGACAAAGAAAATAACTCCATGAGTTAACAGTAAAAAGGAAATGATTTCAACATAGTTCAAATAAACCAAGATCGAAATACTTTTGTACTAGCGAATTTCTCCCACGGTAAGCCACTCCAAAAGGGCATGTACTAAAAACCGAAACAACGAAACGAAACCACCGAAACGAAACCCGGCCACCGAAACGAGCGAAACGAAACCACCGAAACAAGCGAAACGACCAAAACAAGTAAAACAGTAAGAAAATAAATGAAAAAAGAAAAAAGAAAAACATCCTTGATCTCTGGCACGTTACTATGACAGCCTGATTACAAGATAACTGTTAATTATGAGTTATTCCCAAGAAAATTCATTTACAGATCGTTGAGTTTGATTGTCAATCGAAGCTATTTCCATTCCTCACTCCTATGAACTAACCTCTGCTCGGAGTGAACTCAGATACAGTTTAAACGTAGTCTAAGGGAGAAAAGTAGCGATACTGATTGAGACGTTATAAATGAATAACTTCTTTTCCTAACTTTGCTATCATTTTCCTATATTCTTTTTCCATCTGCTTTGGGCGGCGTCCCACCCTTAAAATACATACAAAAATACAATAACGTTTTCTTTCAGTCTTAAATAACAAGACAGCTCAAAGTCCTAAATGTAAGATAATTCTGTCTTTCGCTTGCCCGTGGTTTTGTTTTGATCGTTTCGTATCGTATCTGTTTTTCTTTATGGTCGTTTCGCTTGTTTCGGAGGTTTCAGTCGTTTCGGTGGTTTCGTTTCGTTGTTTCGGGTTTTAGTACACGTCCCATGTCGAGATCTCGCGTTACGTAGCGAGAGTTACTTAGTCGAGATCTCGTGTTATAAGTCGAGATGCCGTGTTACTTAGTCGAGGTCTCGTGTTATAAGTCGAAATATCGTGTTAAAAGTCGAGATATCGTCTTACTGAGACCCAAAAACTAAATCGACAGTACTATTGGTTATAAGAAAAATATACATCGAGGTGGCCCTTACGGGCCACCGTACTAACGTGCCATTTTTTAGTCATAACGTTCTGACTATAAATTAATCACATACCTGAATAAATTCAACAACATTGTCGATTTCCCAAATCAAGCACCGACCAAACCCAGAAAATAGACCCAAAAATAAATCGAGGGATTGCCATGAAAAGTGCTGGTCAACCTGAAAATTGCATATTGTTTGCTTTGAAGTTGAGCTATTATTCCGATACTTAAAGGTCGTAAACAAACCACTAACTGAAGCTAAATTGAGGTCACCGACCTCATCTAGCTGTCTAGAAAAATTACAGGCAGTCAGACTGATCAAATAAGTCATTTTAGTATTCAAAGGAGTTCAATGATCGATTCAGCAAAGTTCACTGTTTATCGAGGATAGTCCTCAAGATCTTGTTCCCTCTTGAATCTAGGCTCTACGGACTTTCGGAATTTTGGGACTTTGGTGATCTTGTTTGAACGCTTGCAAATTTTGGGTGGAGGTGGAATAGCCACAGTTTGAAGTGGAACATTTTGATGAGGAAAATTGCTCGAACTCAGCTTAAATAAAGTCTTTCATTTCATTCATTCATGATGCTGAAAGATTTTGCCGAGACACTGGCAAACAATACAACACAGGATAAAAGGAGTGACAATCCAAACGCAGCATAAGCAATGTACTCTGTTAACGTGCTTTCAGTGGTCACTTCTGTTTGATTGACCACGTCATTTGCCTTCTCAAAAGCTGAAGTAAGCTGGCTTTCGTAATACTCAAACATCTCATCACACTCATTTATTACTCGGGCTATCTGCAAGGTAGGCAGCACGGCCAGGGCATTCTCCTTCTCCACAATAACAATCTGCATTTCTTTGAGCGTAGCATTTTCTCTTCCGATTACTTCTACAGCGAAATTTACACCTTGTTATTCTACATCATTCACCGACGACAAGGAAGTCGCCGAAGTTGCTAACTAAAGATAGCTGCCAATGCAGGCATGCGCAATTGAACCGGAAGTCTGGTATTTTCGTACTTCAAATCGGGTCTTTCCAGGGTCGTTCGTTCCCGACCGCTAGTCAAAGGGAACGAAGACGCTGGGTACGAGGGTGTGTCTGAGAGATCTAAGAGAAGACTGGTACGAGACATATCAATGCGAATATCAGAGTATATCAGAGTATATCAATGCATGAATTAGCTTGTTGTATTCACTTTCACAATCAACGCACCCAGGTTGCTTGCTTCGTAAGTGCTCAAGAAGAAAGGCTAACGTCACCTGCAAAGACTGAGTTCAAGTCATGTCTAACCTTCCAGATTATCCAGAGATCGTGCCGAAGAGTGCGGAGGAGGCCAGAGGAATCGACTTTTGTGGTAGTGGTGACTACTATTATATCATTCGTTCAGATCTTGGCGTCTATATGAGAAGCAAAGATTTCCATGAAGGGGAAGATATCAAGATTTACTCTTTAAGTCCAGCTTGTCAGTGGGGCGATCACTACTTGGCCACCTCAGATTATTACTACATCATTAAAGGGAACGAATATCGTAGAGTTACCAACATGAATACTGACCATGATGCTGTGGTGTACAGTCTTCATCCCAACTGTCGCGGAGGAAACTACTACTACTCTGCGTTTGGCAATTACTATATCGTATTTGCCGACAAGGGCGTCTATCGACGAGTGGATAACATGAACACTGACGAGGGTGCCGTTGAATATAAGATCCACGAAGCGTTCCGCGATGGTGTCTACTTCTGGGGTACGTCTGATTATGTTTACTGTTTGAAGCAAGCAGTCAAATGGGGTGTCTCTTACCACAGAAGCACCAACATGAATACCGACGAAAACCCGGTCACTTTCAGCGTTCACGAGTCAGTCCTCAACTTTATTCCTGGCGGCCTAGCTCAAACCGAAGGAAAAGCGTTTGGTTATTGGCAAAATATCAAATCTTTTGCAAACAACACCGACGTTACAGTCAACTGGGAAAGAACCATCAAGAAAACCGTTGGTTTCAACAGGAGTGAAATGTCCTCCATAGAGCACAATTGGTCCATCGAGTTGGGAGCAGAGTACAAAAGCGGTACTTTGAGTGAGGCCATCTGCAAATATCAGTTTAGCGTCAAAGCCCAATATGGTGGAAAGAGCATTAATTCAGAGCAGCAACAATGGAGTAACATCACTGAAGAATCCGAAACCCTTAGCCTGCAAATCCCGCCCCACTCTGAGATTTACATTTGGCAGTATCAAATGGGGTTTGGCCAGGAGAAGCCGAATCTTTTCAGCCCTAACCTGGAGATTACCGAAGATTCAAACCCACCTGCCGCATCCAGCAATTAACTATAGTCATACAAAGTAAGGTTGAACTTTATTAGTCAGAACTGTGTTTATTAATTAGGCCACGGAGTGTTTTGGAATTTTGTAGTACGTAATTTCGCTTTATCCAGTTGAAGTTGGCTCATGTCCTACATAATTCTTTGACATACACTATGTATTCGTATCAGTTTAGCTTTAATTTGGATATACGCAGTGCCTACTCATAGCTATTCATATATTCATAGTTATGTTAAGTTGTAGGAAGTGACTGTTCATATATTTTTTTTACATAAATTCGCTTGGTTTGAGACGAAACGAGACAGTATTGTCAGGTCGATATCACGCGATCAAAATACTTGAAAAGGTCTTTTAAGCTTCTTGGGCTGTAGTCAGTCGTCGCATTTTGTGCGAGTAACAAATCTTTCAGTCGGTGAAATAAAGCTAGTGAAATGCGTGCTGAGCAACAAAATTAGCCGTTAGGTCTCATTTTAATGATTTGGTGTGCTTTTTCAAGTGTTTAGCAGTGATTGCTTTTTATGCTAATAGCTGTAAGAAACTAGCAGTAATTAAAGATGAACACAGCATGTTTGACGTGTTCAATTAACTGAAAAGGTGATGGTTCGGGTAAAAAGATGTAACACAGTGGCGATGTTATCCTGTTGATGATATTTCCTTGTTTATTTTTAATAGAGAGAACTGTTTGAATGTATCCAATGTTATCTTGGGCAGTCAATGAACAAACAGCAAGGCATTGAAGGCTAAGATAAGATTCCCTATTCTTTAGGACGTCGTCACAAAAAGTACTAGCTTCAGACTACTGATGTCATTAAAACAGGACTGATCCTTTCAGTGCCTCTTTCGACCAATTTTTGTGCTTCCATCTTAGCCGGAAACCGGTCATAATTTATCTAGAGGGGAGGGAAAAATATTTGGATAGATCAAAATTCCGATAAGCTCCCCCTCCAGGCCATGCAAATAGCAAGTGACCGCCCTACGTTAGTGATGCAATTCTTTGCAATTCTTTAAACGTTCTTGCCACTTCTGAATCGGAAAAATCTCTCCAGAACTTGTATGTTGTTCTTCGTACAACTTCTCGATCGCCCCTTTTGTCTGATTTTTATGACAACACACACACTGATTTATTCAACACGAGACAAATGGTTCTGTAGGCATGCATGATGTCACGTAACACCGTTCTAATTAATCACAACACTGATCAAAGACTTGATCAATGTTCTTCACAGCTTCCAGAAAAGTATGAATGTTCCAAGTAGGACTTCCCAAGTTTCTCATCAACAATTAACTTCTGAGAAAACTTTTTGATGGCATCATTCTTTTCTAATGATTTTCCGACCGATGTAAAATGACTACTTTCTTGTTGTTATGTCATGTTTTATTACTCCCTGGGTTATTGAAGTGCCAAGAATTTTGTCCGAGGAAAATTTAGTCAAACGAAATATTGACAAGCAGATTGGTTGGCTGGAATCTTTATTTACTGAAATTTAAGATAACAATGAAGAGTTTAGAGTGAAATAAAAATCACAAAATAGTCGTGTTTAAACAAAAGAGATACGAATGGAATTAACACAAAATTATACGATTTAGCATTAATGTTTCACATTTAATTTTTTGCACTCTACTCTTAACTGTTTTACCCCTCCTAAACTTCTTTATTAAACGTCCAGCCCCCTCCTCTTGCTAATCTGAAATACCAATGAGCCCCCTTCTGTTTTTTCCTCCCCCCTCTACGTAAATAATGACCGGTCCCTAATACCCCTCTCGTGTGTTGTAGCAGAGCTTACGACATATAAACTCCACCCTACTTCCGTTATAATTAAGTTTTCTTGCACAGTGATGGCCCATAGCAAGTTTTTTTCTATAAAGAATGGCATCGGACAAAGATATCAGTTTCAAACTTTTCGCCGATAAACAACGCAGAAATTAAACTCTGCTAATAAAATCTAATCTGTCCAGGCTCTTAGTTGGTAAGGACGATCGAAAAAGGGAGAAGGCGACATGCCTGGTCTCGTAGATAAAAAGGAGCCTGACTGAGAGTCTAGAACAGGCTAAAAAATCGGAATAAATGCCCTTGTTTGGGTTACCAATATCTCGCTGTTCATGAGTGCTAAAGCACTGTTTGAAGCGGCATACACATCACGGTTTTTCAAGATACACTCATTGTTATTATTTCAACCCGTGTGGTATTTTTGAGAAAATGACGTCATTTACTCAAATTCTCAACCAAGACTTGAAACAAGGAAAATGAATGGCGACCGTAAATTGTAGGAAATAAAGGTCCAAAGATCTTTAGGAAAGACTTATTGTGTACGAAATGTAACAAAACGAATATCGAGAATTTGTTCATAGTAGCACTTTAAAGACCGACTTGCGCCAGTTGTTCTCAAAACAATAGATAACAGGTTGTTTTTTGCGCAAACAAACATCTAAAATTTGCAATTAAATATTTTTTTTCTGTTTAGGCGACAGACACGTACGTGATCTGCACAGAGGAATTCATAGTTATCAATTTTTTTTCGATGTTTTATCAACAGACGGCATATTTAGTTCAATGCTCTCTTTTATATAAAATATAGATATATTTTTTTTGTCGGCCCAAGCTGAATATTCTTATTTTTAATTTCTAGGGTGAAGACTCTTGCGAATAACATTTCCGTTTTATTTATTGACTTTGAGGTCTTTGAGGGCGTTGAACTGAGTAATTAAGTTTTTTCGTCAGCTTTGTCGTTTAGAGAAAGGAAGAATTTTATGCCGTTTAGTAAAAAAGATATCACTGCATAACGTAATTACAAATTTCCAACACAAAATTAATTACATTCTTTTAAAATCTTAGCCTCGGGTTTGTTCTTACAATATTCTTAAAATTTCTCAAATTTCAGCCTAGATATTTTTATACAATTACTTCTTATAGGAAAAACGTTCTTCTCTGGTAAGTGACGACCTGAGAAATTAAAGTTTAAACCGCCGTCAATTTGAAAACGCAGGGGCAACAAATAATTACGATGAAAAAGCTACTCCAAAACGCATGTACCGTGAAACCCGAAACGAGCGAAACGACCCAAACAAGTAAAATAGTAAGCAAATAAATGAAAAATGAAAAAAAACTATCCTTGTTCTCCGGCACGTTACTATGGCAGCCTGATTACAAGATAATTGTTGATTATGAGTTGTTCCCAAGAAAATTCATTTACAGATCGTTGAGTTTGATTGTCAATTTAAGCTTTTTCCATTCCTCACTCCTATGAACTAACCGTTGCTCGGAGTGAACTATACAGTTTAATACTGACTGAGACCAGGCTCCTGCTGAGACGTTATCAATGAGTACTTTTTTTTGCTTTGGCCGGCGTTCCACCCTTAAAATACATACAAGAATACAATAACGATTTCTTTCAGTCTTTACAAGACAGCTCAAAGTCCTAAATATATGAAAATTCTGTCTTTCGCTGGCCCGTGGTTTTGTTTGGTCGTTTCGTATCGTATCTGTTTTTCGTTTTGGTCGTTTCGCTTGTTTCGGAGGTTTCAGTCGTTTCGGTGGTTTTCTTCGTTGTTTCGGGTTTTAGCACATGCCCCGGCCATGTCGATCTCGTGTTACGTAGTCGAGATCTCGCGTTATAAGTCGAGATCCCGTGTTATAAGTCGGGATGTCGCATTACTTAGTCGAGATCTAGTGTTATAAGTCGAAATTTCGTGTTAAAAATCGAGATATCGTGTTACTGAGACGACATGAACGTCGATAAAATCAGGAACATGGAACATTCCGGAACATTCCGGAACATCCCGGAACATCCCGGAACATCCCGGAACATCGAATAATTATGGTAATTATGAGAGAAATATGTAAAATTAATTTTCCAAAGACTGAAAAGACCAGCAATTTGGAAGCGGCAATGATGAAACTACATAAATGTTATCATTTTATGATCTTATTATAAAATGCAATTAAAATCTTCCTGTGGCTAAACTCCGGCAGCCGGTCGAGGTTTTAAAATCACTAAATGACCGGCAGTCCCATATTTTGCTCAAATTTAAGGAACCGAAGGAACCCATCCAATTCGAGCCATCATATGTCGATTAATAACTGCCAAGCGATCCAGAAGAGCTGTATAGATCGCAAGTCAAACGCTTGGTTTACGCTCGGCTCAGAGAGCAACACCTTGGTTTTCAAATTACTAGATGACCGGCAGTCCGTGTTTAGGGAATCGAGCGAACTGATCATGTACAAGCTATCTTGCCATATGCCAACTGAGAAGTTTCAAGCCATCCAAAATTTTTTTCTTTATTATAAGTATGAGAATATGCAGGATTGCAGTAAGATCGTGACATCTTACCTATTTGGTACGCAATATTGATTGCAGCAACTCTGCAAAACCTCCTGGGATTTGTGTTTGAACGAGAGAAGATCAGTCAAAGTTCTTGTGGTAATACCACATTTTAATCACGCTTATTTGAATCTTGAGTAATCTCATGTAGTTTACTGCACGCCCTTTGTATAAGGGTGGAATAACGAACAAAACAAGTCATGACATCTTACCTATTTCCTGTGAATCGTGACGCTTACTCTTGGCAGGAAATTTTTAGCACAATTGAGGTCTTTTGATCTCTGGTTTTAGGCAGTGACGATCGACTCTCGCTTCGTGCTTAACTGTAGGCTGAAGCTTCTATGCTTCCTTGTTTATTGTTGTTTATTGCATATCTATTCCGGAGTTAAGCCACAGCAAAGATTTTAATTGCATTTTATAATAAGACCAAACAATGACAACATTTATGTAGTTTCAGCACTGCCGCTTCCAAATTGCTGGTCTTCTTCAGTCTTTGAAAATGCAATTTTACATATTTTTCTCATAATTATCATAATTATTCGATGTTCCGGGATGTTCCGGAGTGTTCCATGTTCCTGATTTTATCGACGGCCAATCGACAGTACTATTGGTTATAAGAAAAATATACATCATGGTACTAACGTGCCATTTTTTATTCATAGCTAATACAATTCAGTGTTGTCGGGACCGAATTTCCCCAATTTTTAAACGAAGTAAATAATATTTGGGAGCTTGACAAAAATGTTGTCCAATGGTGCTCAAGGCAACTGCCAATCAAACTTGAGAAGCTGTCATTGGTACGCAATATTGATTGCAGCAACTCTGCAAACTGTTTGAACGAGGGAAGATTGGTCAAAGTTCTTGTGGTAATACCACATTTTAATCACGCTTATTTGAATCTTGAGTAAGCTCATGTAGTTTACTGCACTCTCCGCCCTTTGTATAAGGGTGGAATAACGAACAAAACAAGTAAGCAAAAATGGCGGGCGACCGAACGTACAAACTCAAAGGCAGGTGGCGAAGCTTTCGGCTGACGTCTCATCGACTTGGTATAATTTTGATAGTCCTAAGCCTGGTTTGGGGAATGTATTTAATTCGTATACAGCTCAACGACAGACGATCGCAATCTGAATACTTAAAGCAGAAGATAATAACGTTATCGAAAGAGTACATTGATGCCATCGCCAAGGAAAAGGGCTTGTATACAACAGAACTTGGGGAATCGGACAATGGTAAGAAATGTAGACTTCCTGTGTTTTTTCAGTTCGCTTGCGCGCGTATTGTTTACAAATTCTTTAAAATTTCCTTGCCTTTTGGTCTTTCAATGTTCCAGTGTTACGTTTTACATGATTTTCGCTCCCTAAAAGTTGTCTTTTTGTACGTAAACTTACATCTAAGCTTAAATTTAAAAAAAAACACTCCAAAATGAATGCTTATTTAGGGTCCCGTTTATTTACCGTTCGGCGTTGTCTGACAGTTAGTTTGAAGGATATTTTATGTAGAATTTGTTTCTATTGCAACCCTTTTTCATTTGCTTTCGTTTGCATGACCTTGCATTGCGCATTGCATACAACGGATATAAGTTATACACTTTAATGAAGTATACAAATCAATTATATTCTTTATTCGAATGGATGCTATATCTGATGATTGTAATACTCAGTTGATTAATCGAAATTTGAAACCAAGAAGCGAAGCCGCTTTGCATTAATGAAAGCACTAACCATTGTTTAGGTGCAACGCTTTAGTCGTTTTGACTGTAAGAAACAAGTGAGTTTATACTTTCTGCCCTGTTTGCTTGAACATGTACAACTTCAGATATGTTTTCACCCCTGATCTTCAGATGCTGATTTGTATTATTTCATACTTCATTTCATATGCAAAAGAACATATTTTGAAGAAGACTGCTAAATGAATTCCCAGGCTCTTTTCTTCCATGGTGCCTCTCTACACCCAGGTGTACCAGTGGCACATTGGTTTGACCATCTAGAGGAAAAATTTTCTTATAAAGAATTTCAGTCAAATAGTTTTTCCTGGCTGTGAAGATCAGTTGCCCAGGTGTCCTGCTGAAATTGTTTAATGAAATCCCTACTGGGTACTGGTGAAGTAAATGTATGTACCCACTAACCTTGCATTGGACATTATTATTTTTCCTTCACAGCAGATGTACGGGAAATGAAGAAAGCCACAGCAATTCTATTACAAAATATGCTGGCAAGAATTAAGAATCTGGAGAATCAAGTTGAAAATGTAATAGTGAACAGCACCATGGAATTTAAGCATCTAAGCAAAGCTATTAAGTCTCTGAATATTACAATCAATAATCTTACCCGACCAATAGGTAAGAACTACTTACCTTAGCTTGATTGTTATGGAGACCATGATAGTTAAGAAATAGAAAACATGTACCGTGTTTCTATCAAGTTATAGAAACACAAGTGGAAGTTTGGGAGAACGACAAAATGCTGTGGGAACACGAGCTGCAGGCGAGTGTTTTCACAGCTTTTCTGAGTTCTCCCAAACTTTCACAAGTAGGTACTGTGGGTATTTTGCAGATACATTGTTTCCAAGGCAAATTTCATCATCTGTGCAGTTGTTACAGTATAATTTGTAGCTGTTATTATTTCAATTATTATAATAAGTTACCTCTGATTCATTTTAGTTAGTGTTCGAGTCGAGTGCAGTATTTTGATTGCTGGATTTCTCATGCATATTTAGAATTGTGTTTTCCTAATTCTGTAAAGTCTTCGCCACTATTCGTGACTATTCACACTATTCGTACTATTCGCTGTTCGTGACTATTCGCTATACGCTATTCAGGTTTTCCAGACACCCGTGATTTGCCCCTCACTGTAATGAACAATATGTTGCTTGACTTGCAGATGAGGAACTGTGTTACATTCCAGACAACCCGGCATTTCCTGAATGCAACAAAAGAGTAGAGGTATTACTTGCTTAGCAACAACTCTTATTCACAGTTTACTGTCTTGAAGAGCTTACAGGCCTGTCTCTATGGGCTTGATGGCTGCGTGGTGTCCACCAGTACTATATCTTGGTATACAAAGCATTCTTTTGTTATATAATGGTCATAAAACCATGACATAGAAGAAATGTGTTTACTAATAATTAGCAAAAACAATGCAATGAACACATAATTAGGGAACGAAACACAAGGACTAGTGTACAAATCCTGTGACAGTTAATATTGAATTTAGATAAAGAAGGTGAGGCAGAATTATTCAATTACTTTTGTGTGAATCGAGTTTATTTGCTGTTCAAAGTTGGTTTTATTTCTCTGATAAATACATCTCATGCACTATGCAATCAAACTTATTTCTGCACTTTTTGGGAACACCGAGATGCCTCAGTAGGTGATGTTACCATCTACTGCTGATACTGGTGATGATTACTGTCTGTGATGAAGTTGGGAAGGGTATGGATTTATTCTGGAACAATGCATTATTTACTTAATAGTTACTTAGACAGATGTAGTTGCAGATCAAGTTGTTGTTCTATTAACTTTGTGGTTGTTTAGTGGATGAAAGAAAACTGGAAGTCCAATCAAAAGTATGCTGAAAGTGGGATAAATGGCAGTCTTTGTTCCATTCTTGTCTATCTTAGCGAGGTAAGTAAGCTACATATCACGATGGGTCAGAAAGGGGTTAGTAAGCATAATTTTTTTGTCCACTTGTTGCGTTCGACTAAGGAGAACGCAATCCTAATTTCGTTGTGTGAGTTAGATGTCTTGTGGCCACTACGTAGAAGATTTTGACATTCCTGTAAGGCACTAAAATTGCCCCCCTGCATCTTGTTTTCGCTGGGGCATTTCTCGGTCAGAAAACTGGTACAAAGCTATGACATTAACGTGCTGACATGTTGCACATGCTTTGTGCCTGACATGTGGCACAATATGCATCATGCAGTTTGGTTCGCTTTTAGTTTGCTTGGTTCACTTGGTTCCCTTAGTTCGTGTGAATAGTTCAAGTGTCGGTAAATAAATGTAAATATTGTTTTCAGGCAATATGTTTTTGACACGTTTTGCAGGTCATTTGTATCAAAATCTGACAGAACTGTGCACAACTTCTAATGCGTATTGTGTGAATAGTTCAAGTGTCGGTAAATAAATGTAAATATTGTTTTCAGGCAATATGTTTTTGACACGTTTTGCAGGT
>OMLO01001870.1_pt1 | contig 16573 bp, 16 predicted proteins | sample 1674811 | NCBI WGS metagenome assembly OMLO01 (sample SAMN06265003, study PRJEB25207) | coral metagenome | isolation source: Coral host | place: Mexico:La Bocana,Puerto Morelos, Mexico | collected 2008-11-13 | reverse complement strand
GTTCATTATAATCACCACATAACTGGGTAGGATTTCATCCCCGAAAAATACCCTAAACAACCAGGGACCCTTTGTTCATTGCCCAATTGACAAACTCCACCTTTGTCAAATCTCAACCCTTCCAGCTGCAGCTCCGTTGACTGCAAGTGGGGCGGCCGCGGCAGTTCCACCGCCGTGGAGATCTCCTCACCGGGCTCGTCCGGCGGTGGCGTAGCAGGGGGACGTGGGCCTCAGGACGTGGTACATCCCCAAAAAAAGACAGGTTGCAATAATCATATTAAGGTGTTTTTTTGTTTCTCAAGGAAAACATTTATATTTGAGATTTTTGCTTGGGGAGAGTTCAAACAAGGTGTTTTTGTTTCTCAAGGAAAAAGGGTTATATTTGAGATTCTTTTTGGGGGAGTTCAAAAAATCAAGACATGTTGCGAAGTGACAACTTGGGTTCTTGGATCTCACGTGCATACTGAACTCTGGTGAAGCGAGAATCGCCAAGAAACCCAAATGAATACCTTGCAGTTTGCTCGCTCCCATCTGCGTTATGTGTTGTGCCTGATGTGATACCTCCTGGCGCAAAGAATTGGAACTCTCTCTGGTATATTCACCGATATTTTGCCCTTCAAAAACACCATAAATTCAAATAAATGTAGGTAAATACACCATAGATGGGGATCCTATGGGATATGATATAGCACGTTTTTCCGTATTGTTTTTTGTTGTGAGCCGTCAATCGTTTTGCATGGTGTTCAGTGCAATCCAGCAATTTGGATGAAGGAAACTCCGAGATTACTTACATGAACGCAAATCTTGAAGGGACCTCCCTCATATATAAACGACGTCCTTGTGAAATAGCTCATGTAAAACAGTCTGCAAGAATGTATATGCCTATTTACGGGGCCTATCAAGAATAGTAGAGATTTCCACAAATGACCATACCTAGAAAGCCAGGTGTCCTAAAAAAATAGGCAACCAGGTAAAAGTCGCCGGTTTTTGTTTAAAGTGGTGCCACTGGACCCCCATCCACTTCCCAACCATGCCTGCAGCCATCCATGTTGGAACATAGTTTGATCATATATGATGTAAATATTGTGTGTATATATGTGTATATATAGAAAGCTTTGGGAACAATTTCCAATACATGGTGCACTTAATCGACATAATTGATATGATATCAAATCACCAAATATACATATATGAAAGGTGATGGGAAAACGCACGACACAAACATTTTTTTGCCCACCAGAGCGCAATGCCATGGACTTCCAGGACAGTCTTGGGCTTGGCGCAGTGGTTCATGGAAACACAAACTATCAAATCTCAGGGGTCAAACATGAACATAGTAAATGCATTTTCCACTATACTCGGTGTATATTGTTGGTAGATGTCACCATGCAGCTGCCAATGCCACTAGGTACCGGCCCAATGTTTTTTGGTGTACTGTACGTACACTGACGTTGCGGGAGAGTTGTGAAATTTTTCCCACAAAATCTTCATCTTGTTGGGTTCCAGCCATTAAGGGGTTGCAACTTGGAAGGGAGTGTCGCTTTTGAAATTCCAAACTGTACAGCATTTTGCCGAACATGTGGAACTTCGGGGCATACTTCCACCTCGTTTTTTCCATTTCAAAAGCCCTTTCTGCACACCTATGGAAAAACTTGACACATCGCTTCCCACAATTCAGAAGATGATCCCGCTCTTCTGAAGATAGCCACAAAGGCGCATGGTAAATACATCGCATAAAAGAATTTGCATTGAGTATGGTATTGTAGATGTCGGTAAAGTATTCTTTGCCAGAACCATCCATGTTGTCAAGCGCTTTCAAAACTCGCTGCTCCAGAAACTCTAGAAGGCACACGGTGTCAGCGCCTTTGAACCAATTCCTGGGGCTATGCAGTTCAGGGTGTGGTAGGGCAACCCAAGAAGTAAATTGAAAGTATAAGGCTTACTTTTTTGAAACAAGACTAAACCAGATAAGCGTCCCAGTAGGATATTGGCTAGACTTCATGTAGCCCAAGAGCGTTCTTGTCAACCCAGTCATATGTAGGCTCATGGACTCTTTGGTGCAAAACTCTTTCAACTCCGTGAAGCACACATCACAGAGATGATCGAACGCACCTTCTCCAAAGACTTCATCCTCAAAGCAACATACCTCTCATGTGCCGGATGGGGATGGATTATGCACATGTCAGCTCAAATCAAAGCTTAAGTCCTTAAAAAGATATATACATGTAAGTACGACATGCGTCAAAAATTTACTTTGAGATCGAGTGTCAATAGTATTCGCAGCAATGTCTCCCAAGAACCCCTTGTGTAGGCAATGGAAAATGTCGATCCGAAAAAATCTTGCTTTGTATGATTCTGGTAGCGGAACTGCTGTAACCAAAGCAGGTTCAACTGTCCAAGGGGGAGGACTACCATCATGCATCTTGCACATATTCCCCCAACTTACATCGTGCCAATCTGGAAAGCCTTCCCTGTCTGCCTGGCAAAGGTGACAAATACCTTGGCCACCTGTAGCCCCAGATTTCATTTGCCTACCAAAGTGTCGACTTAGATTTCCGACCTTTGCTAAGGCCGGCCAATCTCCCTTCATGAACAAGGGGATCAAAAATATTGTCTCATCGTTCCATAACTTGAAACCCTTGTAAAAAGCATCCGACAATTCTGTAGACAATCTCCGGATAAGTTTCTTCAACGGCTTGTTCCCATGCTTTTTGCCAGAATATACTCGAGACAACATCACGCCCCAAAGAATTCGATTCGTCAAAGAGTTTCCCAACATATTGCAACCGGGTTCCACCAAAGTACTCTTACGTTTGCGTGTTCCTTTCCCCAGCACCGGCTGATACTGCATGACCATGATGCTTTTCTTTTTCAACGTTTGACCCTCGTCGAAATGAACAGCTATTGGTACGCAGTTCTGTTCCCGTCCTTTGTGAGTTTTGAATATTGGGTGGTCTGGCTCTAACTTCTTCCATTTGCCCCAGAAGTTTTCAAATTCAGCGTGACCATTCCCTTGAAACAAAAGATCAAGTTTGCCATTTTTGTTAAGGGCACTGACAGTATCCGAAATGGACAGCACTGGGTGCATCACTTTAAGGCCCACGTCGATGTAGCTGTAAGGGATGTCAACTGCTAGACCATAATCAGCAAACCCTTGTACGAAACGGCTTTCATGCCCAGTCTTTGCTAATCGAGTTGCCATACGTAGGAACTGTGCACTTTGGGGTTTAGCAGTCGGCATTAAGTATGGAGAGAACTCATTCCAAAACGCAGCTGCCATTGAGCAAGCTTCAGCTTCTGATACCTTGAATGTTTGGGTGAACATGTTATCATATGATATTTCACTACGTTGGGAGTGTGATTTCCAGAAATCAAATCGATCCCCATTTAAGTTTGGGGTGGCAAGGAAAGCCCCCAAATATACAAATGAAAATTGTACCATGTAAAGGTTTTTTTTTTGGATGGCAAGTTGCTCCACTAGAAACTGCCTTAGCGATTGCTTTGGCCGCAGGACCATGTGGAAACTTTGGTGGGACTGGCTCACCAGGCCGGCGACCTGCGTGGGCAACTTATGGAAGGATAAGTCTACATACTTTTGAGCACAGCCCATTCATAGAATCTCAAAGTCTCAAAGTGAATAAAAAACATTCCAACAACCATTCGATTCTTGCGCATAAATGCATTCAATTTTTTTTGTCTTCCTCGACCCCACCACTGCCGCATAAGTGTCAGCTTCTGTGAGCCAACGTCCAATTTTTGCAACTCTTTTCCCAAGTGCGGGTAATCACGCACCAAATGGGATTATACAAATGCCTTGCCCATACAAAAACAGATGATAAAGGTAACAAGCCATGAGAACTTATGATACCAAAGCTTTGGTGTGCCAATTCCTGGAGTTCTAACTATGGATTGTCAAAACATATGTGGCAAAGCCTTAAAAGCCAAAATGGCACATCTAAAGGACATCGCTACTTACTTTCATTCCAGACCTGAACTATGCGTGAGATAAACCACAGAGCACCCATCCATTGGCCCATCCATCCGCCGTCAGGTTTCGGAAACCTTTGCTGTTGATCCTGCATCATCAAAGGCACCTGCGGTACAAACACACTTGGCGGTGGAGGGTGTTGACAGAATCTAGCTGAAGTAACATATGCACAAAGAACATCAACATAAAGAAGTGTAAGTATACTTACAGGGAAACTATATGTCATGAATGAGGCCTCAATGCTTTCGGCCCTTCCTTTTTTTTTGGGGGGGGGCTTCCTCAACCGGATCCTCTTCCTCCTCAGCCTCTGGCTCTGGTTTGTTACGGGACCTCTTTGGTGCAGCTGGTTGTTTTGCTTTGGCCTTTGACTTAGCTTTAGCCTTTGCTTTGGGATCAGCTGCACTCGAAGTTGACTTCTGAGCTTTTAAGAGTGTCCTAGGTACAAGAAAAATTGGGGCCACCAATAAGGAAAGTTCATTTGATGATCAAAACATAGCATATATCCCACATTTTAAGGGTCAGGCTTTCTCAGCTTTGTGTCCTCCATCATGGCTCGTGATGACCTCGCCCAATTTGTTCGCCCAATTTGTTTGTATAGAATCTAGGTCTGGGGGAAACAGCACTAAGAATCTCACTCAACTTCGATTTTCTGGATCACCGTACGTAGGGACTTCACTTTCCTGAATGGTTGCGAGATTGGGGAACAAGGATCAACAAAGTTCAGAAAAAACATGCAAACGCCCGCATTTCCATTTTCATATGTGATTATGAGAAATGTATCATGTTATATACTGACATGGAGTCGCTGAAAGATCACATCTTTAAGTTCCCCCAGCTTGCTTCATTTTTACTTACATGGCGAAGTTTAAGATACCAAGATTCTCTGGATCAAATTGTTCATCATCCAAATGGCCATCAAAGTACGATTTGCAATCAGCCAACTCATCATGAAGGGACATGAGTTGGGAACGAAAGCCTTCAACCTTCTTCATGCTCCTTAGGAAGGGCAACATCAAGATTGATGGTTTGGAAATTGAACACCATATCCACAACATTTTTTGACATACATCAAGTATATAACCTTTAATGCTGAATAAGTTCGTTTCAGCTTCCTTGGACTTAATCTCCGCAAGCTTTCCCCGAATGGTTTCCATTCGAGTTTGCACTTTCAAAAGGTTCGCCATCACATTGCCGACGTTGTCAACAGCCTCTAAAATTCGATGATTTGGGAAACCCAGGCAGCTAAATACATAAAATATATCGAATGGACATCAAAAATATTATATATATAGATCATGCATTTGAACCCTGCCTCAAGTGCATGTTCCTTCTGAACTTCGTTTTTGTTGGGGATCCTACCCTTACTCCTGGTGCTTGCACCATCGCCCTCATCCACGTCCTCCTCGATGTCTTGGTCAGTATCGGCATCAGGCTGGTCTTCACCTGGACGGCATGCTTCTTTTGGATCAAGCTCGGGAAGGCCTATGGAAAAGGAACTAGCCTCTCCCTTTGTCATGGTGACATCCAAGAGAGTCTCTTCATTTTCATCATCATAAGTGCCAGTGGTTTGAACGTCAACCCAATACTCCTTGATGGTCGGCTCATACTTGTCACGCCTGTAGAAGGGAATTGAATGGGGTGAGTTGTAAGTTCAAAATTGCATGATCAGAACATATCATATTCAAGGTGAAAAGCCTGGCCTAGTATGAGTCTTGGCACGTCGTGGGTCTGAACAATACTTCACAGCAGCTGCTATGCGAGACCTTCGTTTCCCCCCATGTTGAAGTGGTATATATATATATATAAATCTATTACATAAGTACAACTGAACACTTGAGGCAAGAGAAAAAACTAAGACATGGACGGTTTCCATTTCAGATCTGTTTTCATTTGTTCCTTGGAGTAGAAACCTTTTTCAACATGTACATTTGTACGGCGAGACTTCTTGAACTGGTGCTCAACTTGCTTCTTGAACTCTTCCTCTCAGGGACCCCCAAAAGAAAAAATATATAAGGTAAAACACAAACATCGTGACCACATATTTGAAATTTTAAACAAATTCTGAAGATATTTCGATGTTGGGCCCCTGTCATGCCCCTGTCCTTATCACCCTTGGCCTTAACCAAAGTATCCAAAAGGCACTTTCGCTGTTGACCCCCAGCTTTCCATTGCCTATAGATCTCCGTCGAGACCTCCAGCCGTCCGCTCGTAGGCTTTGGCGTGCAGATACGCCGAAGAGCTGCGTGCATAGCACCTGGAGTCTTGTCCTCATCGTTGCCATCACCAGCCTGCATGGTGGAAGACATGAACCCAGCAAGCCAAAGTGAGGCCTACCCATCTTGTAAGAGCGGAAATAAGGTGCTTATTTCCGCCTTCTGATTTCACACTCCCACTTGGCGACGATAAGAAGTATATAGCTCACAAACTGTACCAAAAAAAAACATCCGTGAATCTGATTTCTTTTTCAACTACATGGCCAACAGAGTTCTTTTTACCAAACGATATATCACCCAATGACCCTTTTTCAAAGCCTGGCCTTTTCAATCTCACGAGGCTCTTTTGCATGTTTTTTGGCCTGTTGCGCGGCGCAAGGTCATCAGCCGTGTTTTTTCTGGTTGGTGGGGATGCTGGATGTTGTTTCTGAAGATCATATTTATATATATATACATATATTCCAGATATATTAGTTAAGAAAATGCTGAAGTCTACAGATATTTTATGGCATAATATTCAAGTTAACTTCAATGAAGCGAAGGGCTTTAAGTACTGAAGATGTTTCACATTAAACTACTGCCTCATGAGCTCTCGAAGAAGCTGATGGAGCTTCGTCACGGGAATCCTGGAGGAATGCAACATGACATCAACTTGGTATATAGGTTTTAAGATCAAAGGTCATGTATCTCTTTTGGGTTGAATTGTAAATATACCAATTGGTCGACCTACAACTCAGAATAGTACTGTTCAGTCCTTAGGGATCTGATCAGGGGCAACAGGGGGAGGTGATGCTTTCATCGTTTTGGATGAAGGGGGTGGCGTTGCAGTTGCCTTTGGGCAAGGGCTTGGAAGAGATTCACCTGTTGATGCCCTCGAAATGCTAGGTGCCGATGGCAAGTGCCGCAATCTCTGCAATCGTTCTCTGGCAGCCTTAAGCAGTGATAAGCAGTGGGAGGAGGATGGGACAATGGATTTTCTACGGTAAATAATTTCAGAATTTGCAACTTAGAAACAACTACAACCTCTTCATAGGTCATCTTCTTGTTGGATTCCCGCTGTTCAGCAAGAAAACTAGACCCTCGAAGAAGTGTACTGCATGACAATGTTCGTTGTGGGCGTGGATCAGGCACTTCCATGGCCCCAAAATCAGGATACACAGCCGCTGGGCAAGATATCCTAGGATCACCTTTCTAAAGAAAATATGACGGCGTTCGAATTGTACTCTCAACATCTGAATTCTTGAGAAGCTATTTGACATGGAAGCAGCTAACAAGCAAAGGAAACTGTTTTTTACTGATTTTCCATGAGCTACAGCCAATCTGTAAATGATAAATTACGAATTTGCCTCGTGTCTACGATTCACAAGGCCCGCAAAAACGGAATTTCACCATCCCTGAAGGACACACCAAACTTGCGTATTTTAGGAGTATATTTTGTACTGTTTTTTACGCCACTTTTACAGGTATTTACGCCACTTTCCACAATTAGTGCCACTGTGTCCTATTTTCAGGGGGGGTGCAACAAATCGCAATTGAACCGTATTTTTGCGATTCAAAAACTGGCAATCTCCGTTCATGTTGCCTAAATTGGGTGAAAATTTGGGAGCCAACACTCCTGCCAATCTTCAGGCAGGTTCAAACACATCCCTGACTGGAGGTAGTGCACAACTTCCTCCATCCTAGCATCCTCCCAAAGGTCATGAAAGCCTTTCACCGGGGTCACGTGCCAAGATCGGATATGCTCAAGGAGTGGTGCCTCAAAAAGGGTGGCAGCAAACTATGTATAGAACTACAGTTTGAAATGCAGTGAGGAAATTTAAATATATGATACTGCAAAGCAAGATACATAGCTTGGGTTTGTAAGATGGGACCTTTCCTTCTTGAAGTGTTTCATGGTTGCAGCAAACCGAACTCCAAATCCAATTGGATATTCCCTTAGCTCACATGTGTGGATTAGATTTTGGGAACAGGTGCATGCAATAAGTGAGATCAATATCAAACCATGCAGGCTGACATAAGTAAGCTTCGAACTGGCTCTTCCGAAGATTCTTGTTTCCTTTAAATCTCTTCCGTCCATGACGGTCACGATATGTATCGGCTAACTTTGGGGATGCTTTTCCTCTTCCTCTAGCTTTCTTTGTTGTGCAAAAAAACCTCACCGCACTGCTATTTGACCACAACGTGGTCCGTTTTGGTGTTTTTGCACCAAAGCCTCTCATCCAAAAGGACTGTCGAAAAACCTTGGCAGGACAGGGAAGAATGGGAAAGATGGCATGTAGTGGGAACATAGTACAGGTCTACCATGCAAGTGGGAAACTGTGGTTTTTCGAAGTATTTCTTGAAACCCTCGAAGACGAAAGGCAAGGCTAGTGGATGGTTGTTCCAGCACCCACACCCCCTTCTTTGCCATTACCAACAACATAGCCAGGAAAGTCCTGCCAGGGGTAATGAGTATAACGTGGGGGTGAAAAGATTGAGTCGATCGCCTAATACATGTATAAATACATTTGCACTTGGCATGTATTGAACTTATCTCTTTGAAAAAACGATTCAACCTTTAATGTAAAGACATGTAAAAACTCATAAGTATCCTTGCTGCAAGGACATTGCTAGCAGCCACAGATTTGGAACCATAAGGATCCCCTTCTGGAAGGAAGTAATGCCTGTAAGTCGAACCGCGTGATATGGTAATGAATGTACTGCACACAAGCCCAAAAGCCACTACCACCCCATCTTTGCTCTGCAAAATTGCCGATAGTAGCAACCTAAGATAGAGCGCAGGTCGAGGATTAAAGTCAAAGGCTGGGTGAAAGGATTTCAAAAAGCAGTCTCAACACCTAGTGTACAGTGCATATATGACACTTATGTTGATCTCCGAAACGATATATTAAAGGAAACCAACTTATCTTTCTCATGTTCAAAAGCTAATTATCGATCAAGTAACGCAAAGCCAGCTGGTGTCAAGAGATCTAAAGGATTGCGTTTGCATGAAACCTTTCTGAGACGATGTGATTCCATTCGAGTTTGGATCCATGGGTCCCAATAGGTTATATCAAGGCTTGCAGTCCTCTTTCCTGAAAGCTCCAAGCATTTGCTTAGAGTACCAACCCCGGCGAAGACCTCCACCGCATCATAGACCTGGCTATGCCGTTGTGTTTTCTACATGTACGCTAGAATTTCTTAGCTACAGCTATAGATATAAGGTCCCACCTGCATTTGGAGTTTGGATGGTCTGTTGCAGGAACAATTCAGGGATCTTCCCTACAAGAGTCATTGTGTAAATTCTATGGATAGACTATAGGCCTCAAAATCAAAATCCAACATTCCAAGGGTTAACTCAATAGTCTAACAGACTATCAATCCAAGCCTCGTCCCATTGGAGCCCTTCAGTATGGGCCAGCAAAACGATGGTCAGCATCAACACCTTATTGGGAAAGCAAATGGGCTATAGGGAGATGGGTGCTATAGTGGTTTATGGACATATGCCAACAAGTTGTATGCCCCTAATCTGGAATTAGCTGAGCCACCTGAGGAGCATCAAGAATAAGAAGTCTACGAAGGATCTTTCTCAAGGACAAATCAGGCATGACCATGGCAGGGCCGAATGGGTTTGGGTATTCCCAAAACTGTTCCCTAAATATTGAGCCAGCAACTCTGTTTCCGAAAAACAAATCTAAAAGCCGCATCAGTTGTAAGAAGCAATATGCATTCTTCAGATGGCAATGTTTGAAGTATATGCGGGTTGCAGGTTGCAGGAAGGAGGGGCGTACCAGTTGCTCTTGCCACATGCCCATGCCGAAGCCTCCATGAGGCACTCATAAGCTGGATTCACCTGGCAATCCATTCGAGTGGAGATGTTTCAGAGGTCCAATTTTTATACGTGCAATCATGTAAAAAGGTTCGCTTTTGATCCCCTTACTTGAGCCTTGGGGCCCTAGTCGAATCATGATAAAAAGAACTTTAAATTCCATGAAAAACACCCAATGTTTCTAGATGATCAAAAAACACGAACAAAACACAGATTTTGACCATTGTTTTTTTGAAAAACCGGGTCAAATTTGGCTATTTATACTAAGAGATCTAAAGAGCCATGAAAACATAGGCATGAATCCATATGAATCCTTTTTCCCTCATATATCAAGTTTTTGAATCACAGAGGAGAATTGGAAGGGGCCTACTCTGTCGGAACAAACTCACGTTTCACGCCCAAAGAAACTCCCAAAGATACTGGCAGCCCAAAAAAGTAAAAGACTTGAACAACACATTTATTCTACCTCTAAATAAATAAATATATATATATATAACATATTGCTTGCTTTTTTGGGCCTTGAACGACCGCTAGATTTTTCATCTTTAGCAACTCGATGATCACTCCAGCTGAAGTTGGCCATTAAGTGCAGTTAGGTAGGCTGATCCCCCCAGCCCCCTCCACCGCAGAACTCAATGCCACAGCTACAATCGACTTGTCACATGTGATGTATGGATTGGGGCTGGAAATCGCACATGTGGAGCAAACAAATTTTTTAAACAAAGAATGCTTGAAGAAGACTACACATGATTTCAATACCAATTTTATTGTCAAACATTTGAAATAACAAATGTGAGAGAGACTATGACTAAGGCCCCACATGTGGCACACAGCCACGTAACACCCCCAGAAGCTCATGTTCGCACGAGCATGCTGGCAAAGGCAATGTGATGCCGAGAGCTTCCACGCCATGGATGAGCAATACCTCAGGACGGGCAGAAGTACGTTTGAGTTTGGTAGGACTGGATTTAAACTTAAGTTGCGCCACGCATACTTACGGAGAATCCACCCAAAAAAGATTTAAAGACCCACAAAAGGTGACTGGATCAGAATATAATCTAAGTTACCTGGATAGCCATCCCTGAAGATATGTCTAGCTCTCCGTAGGAACATCAGTCTTGTCCTTTTTGGTACGCTTTGTTTTGCCCTTGCCCTTCTTGACCTTCTTCACCTTGACCTCTTCCTGATCCTCCATGCCCCCAGCGCTGAAACTTGCCTGCTGCTCCTTTCGAACTTCACTGGCGGACTTGCCACGAAACCGGCAATGGTGGCAGCCATTGAAAATGAATCGGCAGCTTCGGCATCCGTAAACCTGATCCTCCAAAACCTCATAAACCCATGTTTTACCTTCTCCAAAACGTCCTTGGGTAACCTTTGCTTCAGCTGACCCTGAAGGAGATTGCTTACCCCTCTTCCTAGTCTTGACAGTTTCTACTGACACACTTTCAGTCTTGGTTTTCTTAGCTTTAGCCTTGGCCTTTCCCTGACCAGATTTCAAGATCGAACGCCTGTCATTCTTTCGTTTCTTTTCAACCTTTGGTTTTTTGGTTTTGGAAGACTTCCCTTTCTTAGGCTTACGGCCCCGCTTCAAACTCTTGGCTTGGGTGGTGCGCATAGCATTCTGCAAAGAAGGGGTGACATGCTTGCCAGGCCCATCCACCTGACAGGGGAGCCCATGATTTTCGGTAAAATAAATGTTCAAACATCCATACCCCTATCAAACATAGCCACCCAACATGCACACACACATATAGACTTTAATTTACTAAACTAAAGATCGATTCAAAAAATGACATTGCATACCAGACCTTCTCCGGGGTATTTTCCAAACCCTTTGTCTCCACTGGGCTTGGTGTTTCAATCACGGGAGATTCAACCTCCATCGGCAGGGTGTCCACCTTCAGGGTGGGTTTTTTGAATCATCATGCACGTTAAGGGGTCATCGTTGTTGATTCTTGGTATGCTTCATTTACCAAAATAACAAATCTAGAAATCCACTAATCTTGAAACAAAAAGGGATGCAATTCTATGACTTCTTTTCTGAAACATGATGGCCTGTGTAGGGTCAACGGAAGGGGGCTTTGGCAAGGCCAATGAGGGCGGTGGTCCTTAGGAAATCCAAACGCGGGATATATACCTAAATTATTTTGAATCTTGAAACCACTGTAAAGATTTAAGAACAACTTTGTTGTCAGTGCCAAAGCCAAGGTGTTTTTTAGATGGCTTCTGACCAAGCAAAGCGGGTAATGCGATATATATATCTTGAAGTACATCTTGATATGGAACATTCTCAGGAATACATGTACAAAACAAACATGCAGGTAAGAGTCGGGGCAAGCCCTTTGCCGATTTCGCTTTGCTATCAGTGGACCTAAGATTCCCCAAATTACCAAGGTTGGACCACTGATTGAAAGAATCATTCGTGCAATTTATTGTTGAATCCGATTGTATCATCAACAAACTTGGGAACAGACCCGCTTTGAGGAACATTCTGATTCTCACATTTCTCGATATCACCCAGCAATCGAAGCAACTCTTCCTGCTGTTCCGTGGTCACCGCATCCAGCCCCAAGCTAGCCAGCTGTTGAGAAAGCAAATCATCACCACCTGGGGTGGCAGCATCTTTGGGGGAATCTCCAGCATTTGTGAAAGAATCATCATCCCCTGCAACTCCTTCATTGCCATTTTGCTGCCAGCTTGGGTGAGATTTCTGAGACTTCCAGATTTCCCGAAACTTGGCAATCTTCTCGAATAAGGATCGAACACCATGGTCCTAGCAGGGTAAAACCATTCTAAGTAACAAAGACCCTTGAGTAGCGGTTGTAAGTTCTAAGTATACAAAACATTTCAAGACAATCCCTGCAAAAATGAAAAGAAAGACCCAATCCAGTCCCGAGGTGTTTGATTCCTACGGAAGGCATCCGCTTGCCGCCGGAAACAAAACGTGTATAACCTGCGAAGATCCCATGCATCACAATAGCTATCCAACTTCACATTCTTGCTGTCATGGTGGACCAACTTGTATAAGGCCTTGACCTGTGCCAGGGGTAGTCTTGTATAAGGGTAATGGTAAAAATGGATTAGACATCGGGCATGTCAACAATCAAGAAGTCAGAAAACTATTTGGGGTTGCAAGCCCTATGCACAAGCCAATGAAGAATATACATACCATGTCTACAGTATGTACAACAATCACCAATTTGAAAAATAAGCAGGCCTCCTTTTGAACAGTTGGTACGTCAACAAAATGCCCCTGATAGTGCTCCAACATTCGTTCCAAAATGGATGCATTAAGTTCAAGGGCTTTAGTGCAAACCGGATGCCGGGAAATGATGGCTTTGGCATCCTCATCATCCGGGTGGTCATCTGGGGCAGCATCAACAGCATTCACAGGCCACTGAATCCATGTCCACTGCTTCCTAAACCGCCCACGGATAATGCGGCATGATTCCCATTCGATAGCAAGATCGGAATCGACGGAGTCACCCATAACTATGGGCCCGGGTCAAATTTTGAAATGCACCAAGTCACCAGCTTAGACCCCAAATCCTGCGATTAACACATATACATATGCACAACTATAGGGTAACAGAATGGTCCCATGCAAATCTAAAATCAGACTTACGTGAGTTCACCTCTTGCGTCCACCCGTGCAGCAATTTGGCCGGTGTGGCCACCACTGCAGGAGCGATGAAGCTCCTTAGATTTGCCGGTGCTCAAAGGTGGGTTTGGCATGGTTTTGGGCTTTTGGTGGGAGAGATGGAATCTAAGTGCTGCAGCCGAGCAATGTCTAGATATATATCTTTATAGTTATCCAATATCAGAGTTCTAAAGATGATAGAGGATGCCCTGACCAATGCGGAAAAGATTCCAAAGGTACAATCTTCAAAGCAATACCAACTTCCCTTCTCCTGCATTTGCAGCACCCCAATGGGAAGGAATTATAAGACCTTTTTTGTTGAAGATTTTTCCAGCAAAATCAAAATGAAAGTCATGGAAGACATTTAAAAATAGCATTATGCGACAAGATATATATGTCTTCGGCATTTTGGTGCTCCTTGGTGGTGCCAGGACAGCAGTGGCATGAGAGCGCGGCCATTGGACCATGCTTGGCTAAAGTCAAAAAAGGTTGAAACATAGTTTTCACAATGTATAGTTTGGTGAATGATTGGCACTTTAGCCTGTAGAAGTCAGTCTTCTTGAAATGACATATTGAAACAAGAACGTTCATGTGTACAAGAACTTGGAGTAGAAACATATATATCATATGCCCTGCCATGTGGAAAATGAGGAAAAAGGAAAGTCGCGTGTTTTTGGTGAAAGTCGCCGGGTTTTTTGGAAGTGGCTCTGGAAACAGGCAACCAAGGCAAAGTCGCCTATTAAAATAGGCAACTGAGGCGTTCCAGGTGATTTATTAATTGCAGTGTTTTTCTTTTTTGGTTTTGCTTTGTGAGTAGCTATGATATTCTGGCTGGTTTGATTCTCTTTGCTTGTTGGCCTGATGTGCAAGGTTGCGCGAGCAATTGGCTGAGAAATTGGGCAGCTTCTCCTGCATTGAACAGATGAAAGGCTTCTCAGGAGGTCCGCCAATAGAGATTCGCAAATTTGCTTGGACAATCTTGGGCATCAGAATCAGCTGCAGGTGATGTCACCCCAACATGATCCAAAAGGCAATTGATCTTGAAAATAGCGAAGCATCTGTAGTAGTTTGTAGCAGCAGCATGAGCACGATGGAGTACAATTATGTAGATTTGTACGGACTTGTGTTCAGGAAAACGCTTGAAATCTAGCTTTTTTTCAGGGCGTCCCAAATGGGTGAAGCGTTCAATATCACGTGATCACATTGTGACCACATTCACAATGTTGACCATGGCTGTTTGTCGTGGAGGCCTCAACGAAGGGGTGTGGTTCATGTACGGCGAAGAGGATCTTGCACTGAAGCTGGTGAAATGCCAACGGATTGCTTGCAATGCCCACCACTTGCAGAAAGCAACGCAACAAATTTGGAAAATTGTGACACTATGAAAAGGATCTAAAAGATTTTACAAGAAGAAAGAGGGAGAGATGTGTACAGGTTACATTTGGAGTGTGGTTGAATACTCCAGCTGCAGGTTTCAAGTTGTCCATCCAACCTGGGATGTGAGGTGCCTACAGAAGCAGAAAATTTGGAAAGGGTCTTCCAGGAACATCCAGGAATTGGCTGGAAGCTCAAAAGATCTTAAAAGATCTTAAAAACATATTTACGGAGTCACAGGTACCTTGTATCTTGCTATATCTTGATATTTTACCCTCAATCCAAAGACCATTAAATACATAGTCTTTTGGAAACGACCATTACTTTAGTAGGGATTTATAATTAACAATTCCAGGGGACAATCTTTTTAATGGTCTTGAACTTCCAGGGTTACCGTATGTTCGTAGTGTCTAAGCGTTATGAATTCCAAAAGATGTTGGGTCGTCATTCGTTCATCGGTCTATGTGCTATGAGGTGCAGATGAGACAATCGCATTCCCAGTGAAGCTTTGTGGCCCTTTGCTTGCAAGTACTGCAAAGCTGTAATGTTGGCACGAAGGGTCTTTCCAACATGTGACTGTGACGTAGGAGTGGTAAGATTCCTGCCCAGGTTGCTTCTTAAGTGATGGAAGTAAGAAGTATGACCTCATCGTCACTTGGCATCAACTTGGCAGCTCGACAAATCAAAAAGTCATAAAAAATCTTAAAAAATCCATTGTCCTAAGGTGATGCGAAAGATTCCTGGAGAGCGGCTCGCTGAGGTGCTCAGCAAACTGTACCATGCGAAGCAGGACTTATCATGAAGCAAGCAGCCAAAGCGCGACAACACGACCCCGTGAAATGCACTGAAATGGGCTCTGGTCACCCGTGGTCATAGTTTTCTGGTTTTGTAGGAACCCGTGCTGCACGCAATTTGGTATGCTGTTGGGCAGCAGCTCGCGGCCTTTCACGATCGCTACCAAAAGCAGCACGGAGATGCTTGACATGCAAGATGTGCAGCCCAATCGCCAATTCCATCCTGAAAGATGTATCCAGGTGGAAGTACGCGATGTAGACATATGTAGACCGCACTCCAAAACCCGATAAACCACGACATGGGAGCTGTACCATCTACATTCCAAGTATTTCCAGGTGGTAGATGGAAATGCAATGAAATGCACTGTTTTGGTGACACTTCCCTCTAGCTGTGGAATTGTTCACACTTGAGTAACGACACCAAGATGAATTGTGCAATTTTCTGGCTCCATGTCAGGACTTCCAACCCTTCAACATTTTCTATGATGAAGAGTCGGGTGCAATCCGCTTCATCGAATTTTTGCCCGCAAGTGATGAGTCAGGATGTGCAGGGGGAACTGGAATGGTGTATTGACGTCATGATTCTGTTTCAGGTTGTGGAAATCCGGAGAATCCTGACATCCTTCGGGGTTGGCGGTCATTGCTTGATGGCAAGTGGGAAGTTGATGAAATTTGCATTCTTTCAGTCTCTCAGCACTTGAACTGAGGATGTTGGCGGAATGGGCATCCCAACCATGGACAATGATAAGGAGCCCA
>OMLO01001869.1_pt1 | contig 16576 bp, 17 predicted proteins | sample 1674811 | NCBI WGS metagenome assembly OMLO01 (sample SAMN06265003, study PRJEB25207) | coral metagenome | isolation source: Coral host | place: Mexico:La Bocana,Puerto Morelos, Mexico | collected 2008-11-13 | reverse complement strand
AAGACAGCCATCACTTCAGCAGAACTTTGGGCAGTCTTTGATGACAATCTTTAAAGACAGCCATCACTTCAGCAGAACTTTAATTTAGCGCGCTGCGTCCATTTGATATGTTGTTTCTCTATCTTTTAATGTTTCACCAAAAAACAAATATCTAGCTGCTAGCTTTTAGTCTACAACCCCATTGTTACATTAAGATGGCAAAGTACAAAGGTCTTGAGATCACATGTGGTCCATCCAGATTGCATTGTAATATATCATCTAGGTTTTCCAAACCCATGTTTGTCCAAAGTCGTGACACTGACACTTGTGTACAAGTGCTACCTACTCGTTCACAGCTCTGCCACTGCAACCTCAAGGCTTCAAAAATATATCTCAAGAAGGGGTTCATTTATAGGAGTTCAAGATCACACAAGGAAATGAGAAACTCTGACCTATCATTTCATTTCCTGTCACATATTATGTCTAAACATCAACCGTTGGAAAAAGATGGGGCTTACCAAAAACAAACGACATCAGACATTGAAAAGAATACCCAAACCACACTTTGCCATCATCTACTGGCCCATAGCTACCTGAATGAAATCAGAGCGGACCGAATCCGCTGAAACATTTTTTTCACCACATTGTGCTATCGTTCTCTTGCTGACTGAAACTCTTGGCCTATCCTACGATACATCCACAGGCTCGGGATCATCAGCATGTGGTGTTTCTTCTTCACCTTCTTCAGCAGCCATAATGGCATCATCAACAGCTACAGCAGTATCTTCTGCCGCCGCTTGAGTACTCTTAGCAGCCTTTATAGCAGCAACAGACATAGCATCCTAAGTTGAAACATGCAAATCATATGTTGCTTTCAACTCTTGTTGACAAGAAGCATACAATGACAGAAAGTGCCTTGGACAAGGGGTGGTCTTCTGACGAGAGTCCACCATGGTCTGAACCTCTTGTTTCCCTTTCCCCTCTTCAAAAGCCATTCGTGCTGCATCCCGAGAAACACATGGCAAGAAATTTCATTGACAAAGAACCAATAGAAACTGTGAAATAAGTATGGTCACAGTTACTAGCTGAACTGCACAACAAGGCACTGCTATTTCTCTCATACGTTGAGCGCTGACGCCCTTTGCAGGCTTCACCTTCAGGGAATGAAAAACACAAGGCAAACCATGTTTTTAATCAAAAAGCCACAGAAACCCCGCGCCCTCATCACTTCAGAGCCCTTCCATTTGATGCCGAAGACGCAGTCCCTCTTGTAGTAACACATGTAAGCCCTCTCCTTCTTCACACCACTGGGTCCTGAAGGCCTCTTCATAACTGCAGCTGCTTTCGGTTTTTTTCCTGCAGGTCTTTTCTTGACAGTATCATCTTTCTCAGGTTCTTGTCCTTGTTCTGCAGCCTCATCGTCTTGGCCATGTTTTTCTACAGCTTTTGTTGCAGGTTTTTTCTTGACAGTATCAGTATCATCTTTCTCATGTTCTTGTCCTTCTTCCTGATCGTCTTGGCCATGTTCTTCTACAGCTTCTGTCTTGGAAGATGGCCGTTTCATCTGTGATTTCAATTTGGGTTTGCAGGACGCATTCTTTGCCTTGGCCTTTGGGATCTTTTTGGGTTGTTGTTCAACTTCTTCAGAACCAGCATTGCTTGTGTCAGACTTCTTCTGCGGAGTCTTGAACTGGTTGTCATCTGAAAGTTCGCTATTGTCTTCGAATGGCATCTCTCCATTCAATTGATGCCTGACGCATCAAATGGTGAAAATTCCTTTGAGCCAAAACACACCAAACATCTGCAGATAAAGCAACTTGAGATGACTATTAGAAGGACATTCATTGTCATTCAAATGAGAGCTGCAGTGTTTTTTGGCGCAAACTCGCAGCATAATATGCCAGCACCCAGGTGCAGGATCACAAGTTTTAATACCCTTCGTCAACAACTGAAAGCTTCTCTCACTGACAGTATCGAAAATGTTCTGTCACTGTGAAAGGTGGTTTTTTCCAATACTACGATCCAAGAAAAAAACAAATAATCAAGATCTTCAGAGAGTGCACCTTCAGCTACAGACACATCAAAAAAGGAGAAAGGGGCTCACAGGACCTTAGTTTCAGCCGTCTTTCTTCAGCAAGTGAGCACTTTGTCCTTTCAAAGTGCAAGTAGCCAAGAGATAGAATTTTGGCTTGCGGGGATACACGATGGCCGGAACGTTGGCCTCAACACTCACCTCGGCATGTACCAGATGGCATCATAAGCCAATGTGGATCAACTCAAAAAATGGCTGAAGAAAAAACAAAAACATCTTGAATGACAATCGCCAATGAACTTCCCATACCATCCTGCACCAATTGGTTCGTGGCAACTTGTCGAATTTGCCATGGTAAGCCGCGCCGAAGACTGTACCACGTAATGTTTGGTGTTGATGTTCAGGATCTGCCAATTCATCGGGAACCTTTGGCACCATCACATTCATCTTCCACTTTGATGTCACCTTGTACCGAAAGCACATTGGATTTCCATCCTCCTGGGAAAAGGCTAAAACTTGAAACAACATCTCCAACAAGACTATTGAATTTGCACTTTGCCATCTTGTCGAATTTAAAATAAGTTTAAACAGTCAAACTATCCTGCAGCATCTGGGCCAGGTCATAGTCAGCAAATGATCAATCCATGATCCCATGCTTGCTGGCAGCGTAGGCAATCAGTTCTGCAATGCTGAGGGCACGCTTGCTGTCAGACGTGTTGGCCAAAACAACAGTGTTGGTATCACCATTGAGCAGCCAGGGCAAATGCTGGTCCATCCCAGACCTGGCTATTCCTGGCGGCACACATGTCTCACATCATGCTCTGATGTTGAGAAAGAAACTGCAAAGCTTCTCAAACTACAGTAAAACCTATGTCCTGAAAGCTTTTCCGTCCATGAGCCCAATCCAAAACCGAAAAGCTCTCCACAGCGGACTTCAAGATCAGTGTCCCCAGTGTTGAGTAGATATAAGTCATAAGATTTGGTGAGCACCACCTTCAGCACAGAGTTCTTGACGCAAGTTTCAGAAGCCTTGAGCCTCAGTCATACAATCATCATGAAGGAATGGCATCACTTCATTGGCAGGAAACAAGTGCACTACATCTTGAAGTAAACTGTCATCACAAGCATGTACCCAAAGAATCATGATTGCAGCCACTGGAACTGATGATCAGCTTCCAGCTGCACAATGGGAATGATGCACTCAGCAGGAAACTCATACCGTTGGGCAACATCAATGGGCCTGTCTGTCTCTGAAAACGCTGGTGAGCACCCTGCGCGAACCACTTGCGGTGAGGCCTGTGGAGATTGCGTCACAGCACTTGACGCACCAGGTGAGGCGCCTGAGGTGGCATTGGCATATTTGGAGTTCCACTCATCTATGTCCTTGCGGATCTCAGCAAACATAGTCTTGGCTTCTTCAGTGGTCCCCTGTGCGTCCACGACCAAAGGAGGGATCCTCATGAAAAAACAGAAGTGGATGCTAAGCTTTACTGAAGAGAGAATGAACTTGCCAAAGTTCCAACAGTTAGAACAGTTCAATTCAAACAAGGCTCACCAGTTTGTCAGAGGTCCAAGCCAGAATCTCTAAGTTGGGACGAGCTGGCCTGCTGCTGCTGTTGCGGACCCGGTTCTTTGGTCCTGCTTCGGCTGACCTGTCCCACCATTCCTGGGCAGAGAACGCACTAAGAATGAAGAACTCAAACAAGTTCCACTTCAAAAGATAAAAGTGAAAATGAAGAAAAAATGATCATTTGTCAAGCTGAATCAAGATGACTGTTAGCATCTTGCCAGCCATTGCACTACCAAGTTTTTCAAGGCCATCTTGCTATCAGTTGGACTTGGATCTGCATTGGCCTCGCAATGAATCCCCACAAAGCGCCACTGAAAAGTGGAGGCAGTTCCGCCCAGCAAAGATTTCTGCAGCTCCCACACCGCCATCCCCCACTCATTGAACCTGACCAGCAAGAACAGTGACAATCTGTACCCTAAGTCTGAAACTCAACCCGGCCTGCCAGTGATCAAGTCAACGACAGTCATTGGAAGTTGTCCTTCAGCCGGTGTCGGAATCCCTTCCATAAGCATCTCCAGCAATGTCTTGGTGCAACCAATGCCTCTGCGCTGCCTTAGTCAAAAACAAGGTGATAAAGAGCAACCTGGTGACAGTCAACCCAGAGACAATGATATCAAACTTTTGAAAGTTTAAGCAAGTTGCACGGGCACCTGGGCTCAGTGGTCTATCCACATCATGATTCTGCAGCTGCCCCACGCGAGCTCTTTCAACAGGGCCCAACACACCAAGTTGAGCTTTGGACTTCGAGAAGAGAGGCATTTGGGAAGAATTTGGCTGGTGCACAGCCAGCCTCAGTGAGAAGGCTTGAAGACTTGGACTCATAGTAGTGCTGTTGAAGTTAAATGCATGTATGAGTGAAGAAAAGACAAACTAAATCAAGCCAGGAACCATTTTGGGTGACTATACGTTTGTCGCCACCATGTTGGCCATAGTTGAAGAGGATGGAGCATTCACTCCAGTCCAAGACCCTGCAAGATTGCAAAGAGAACTAACTCAGTGCAAGCCCAAGTGAAGATGTAGATGCAAAGCATTATTTTATTGCTGACTAGGCACGCCATCACTTTGTTTTCAAGCTGTCGACGTTTTTCTACAATGGCTTCACGGACCACATTGCTGTGCACGACAGGCCCAAGCACCAACAATGCTGCGCGCGGGTTTCCATTCAGCAAGGAGGCAGCACAGGTGATACCTTCATCAATCGCCATCCCGCCTGATGGGACACGAAAATTCTGATAGTCCCATGAAACAAACAGGGTCAACATGTACTATTTGAAGTTAAGACTTTAAGACACGAGATGGCCATACCGTTGCATCCAACACCAGCAGTAGGGCCCTCGGTTTGAAAAAATCCAACAACAATAACAAAAGCAGCATCAACAACAACAACAACAACAACAACAACAACAACAGCAGCAGGAGGAGCAACTCATACTATAATCTAGCCTAGAATCCCATCATTTCCAGGAGTGGTGGCAGACATGAACTTCAGCACTTCGGCTGGAGCAATGTCCATACTTTCCAACTCCATGTACCGGTGGCTCATTGACATCCAGGATTCCACTTTTGAGACACCTTTGGCATACCGTGCCTGCAAATATTTCACATCTAAGGAACCCTCCCTGTTGTGCTGGGCCTGGCATTCAAGCGCCCAGCGTGTCATCTCAGTCATTTCACCCGAGATCACTGAAGCAGTTTTCTTGGCAGTGCATGCAGCTAGGTCTTCCTGCAACCTAAGCAATCAATGCAAAACGATATGGGGATACATCGAGAAGACATTATTTTGCCAAGCAACTTCATGAGCTCTGCATCTCGAGCCGTCTGAACCTTACACTTAAATCTGAATAAGAGACAATCCCGGCAGCTGATACTCAAGATGTTCCCTGGCCTTGCGTTTGTACTTGAAGATGACAGAACGGAAAGTCTGCATGACTTCAAGGTTCACTGGAGGAACCGTCGAGTCCAGCAGTTGCTGGAGATCAACATCGCAATGTCTCGAGAGGAACCTGCCAAATGGATGTTGGCGGGTAACGATGTGTGCATTTTTCAAATGCATCCCAGAAAATAGACAAGAAACATCTTGCGGAGTTCTGGCAATTCCTTCTTGACAAACTCCTCAGGGCATTCACCTTCCAAGGCTTCAACTGATGCCAGAAAGGCACCACATAATCTCTGCAAGGTTTCCTAAGCAAGAGCGGCTGGGCCGCTTCACTGAATGAAATGGATTGTGATTTCAAAAATGGTTTGTGATTTCAAAGTCAAAACATTAATTATGAATCCTACTGTATCAGAATCAAGGCTCAACTTCCTTCCTGCCATACGGTTTGCGAAGCCTGGTCGGCATGGCCTCGTACTCCACTCTCATTCTTTCCACAAGTAGGAGGGCAACATCCTTTCGATTCAGCAGCTGGCTTTGCCAGGCGGCAAAAGGCCCCACCCCTGATGAAAAGTCGCCATTAAACAAACCTGCCGCAATTGGCTCATGGTAGAGCACCTTACTCATGCTCCACTTCCTAAGATGAAACACACATGTGGAAAAATGCCGTTTAAACAGGAAAACTTTGTTCTCAAAAAACGACCTGAAAAATCTCACAAAGATAATTCCTTCCTAGGCACTGCACGAATTGGGAAAGAGAATCTACCACCTCTGGTTCCACTGATCTCAGAAGATTCCAAGTTGCATCTCCTTCAGCATCACCAATATTGTGTGCCGATTGAAATTCGGATGCAGATGACCAAGCCTGGCCAACTGCTCAGATTTTGAAAAACACATCTGGCACTTAGGAAAGACAGCTTGACATTGCCTTGTGAAAGTCTTCACCATCTGACTTGAGCATCTTCAGCTGCCACAGCAACATAAAGCAGTTCGGCTTCTTGCGGATATTGGAGGCCACCGTGCTTCCTGTTTCAAAAACATGTAGCCAAAAAACATAAGTAAAATGTGTGTCACCTTGCCTCTGTTTTGGGCAACCAGTGTGGCCAAACTCTCAGAGCCAGTTTCTGGATACACGACAGCGCCATGGATTACTGCCAAAGACCTGCAAAAGGACATGATTCAAGAGTTGTGCGTTGTGGGCCTCTAACTCTTAGTCCGTTGCAGATCGACTGGTGACGGTGCTCCTTCACAGACTCTGGCAATGCCTGCAAGAAAACATGATTGTCATTAAGTATGGATCCCAACAGCAGATCACCTGGCCTGCAAAAAGTCGGGCTTCTGCCAGCAGCAAACCATCAAAGCTGATGCAGCCACAACCCTAGTCCACCCCTTAACACAGAAGGGAGCCAGGGGAGGCAACAACGTTGAATCGGTTTGAACTTCTGTGACAGCAAAGCGTGGCACATCTGCCATGGACTGAACAAGGGATGCTGAAGTGACCGTGATCTTCTCCACACCACCCAGATTAGCATCTGTAGTAAACCTCCGCTTCAACAGCACATAATCAACTTGCACAAAAGGGGAGCAGTCACACTATTAAGCAGTGTTGGTCAAAATCCCAAACCTAAAACAATTCAACTTCATTTCTTGTTGGGCAAAATAAGGATCGCACGTCTTGTGGATGATCATTTTGGCCAATGCACTCAATACATCCTGGATCGAGAAAAACGTGGAAAACAGAAAACCAACACAACTACTATACTAAGACCCCCGCTGGCTCCACATAGCCTTTCAATCCAGCGCATGGCATGAAGCACACATGCCATGGTCTCAAGAGCACACCGGTGTTGCCCTTCTTCAAATCTGCTGGTTTGGCAAAATTCCTCAGACCAAATATAAAGATGACTGGTGTGATGACAAATTTAAAGATACAAAGTTTGAAGAAGATTGATATACAACTATGACAAGCCAGGCCCCCCACGACACACCATGTGGGGGAGGGAAAGCTGTATCGGTGAACTTCAAGTACTCCAATAGAGAAGCCTCACTCAATGAATCAACATCAAAACACTAGAAGAATCAACACCAAGTGGGCCTCGTCCTGAAACGTATGCTGCAAGTACTTGTGGATATTTTCATGTTGGGCACACGCTCCAGACCTTGGACACATTGGTTTCAACACCTGCTAAGTTGGAAGTGGTGCATTAGGCAAACTCGGTACCAGACAGCCACTCGCCGAATTGTTTCTGCAAGGCCTTGACCTCCTCTGAAGCTGCTACGCTGATCATGAAATCTTCCATCCTACTTTTTTTCAGCGGTGGAGAAGGCAAAGCGGCTTGTGACCCACCAAGTGACACCCTTTGCTTCTTAGGCGCCATCTTCAATAGCTCACAGAAAGACTGGCAACCTACACTTAAGCCCTAAGTTGTTGCCCAAAAAGCTGACAGACCGACTGTACAACTGAGCGGACCGTATCTGCTGGCAATCTCATATCGAAAAGAAATGAACCAATCATGAATGAACTACAGACCGACTGTACAACTGAGCGGACCGTATCCGCTGGCAATCTCATATCGAAAAGAAATGAACCAATCATGAATGGAACAAATATTGGTCCCCCGGAGTGAAGCACAGAAAGTCAAAGATACAAATTTCAATATTTGATTTGAACTGTCCAAACTAGCAAAGGCTCCTCAAAAGTCTGCTTTCTAACCTGAACAAACTCTGTCTCCATACAATGTCAAGAATAAGCCTCCCAAATTTCAAACAAATTTTTTGATGATTACCAGTCAGGATCATCAAAAAAATATGTTTGAAATTTTCAAATTTTTAAATTAATAACTCCTAAACAAAACTCTGCCCAAAAATTGCCAAGACGTTTAGGGTTTAGGATTTAGGGTTTAGGATATTTTTAAATCATCCCAATTTTAAAACATATTTTTTGATGATCTCTATTGGGGATCATCAGGAAGTCTGATTGATAACTTCTCATCCAGTGGCGTTCACTCGGCTGAATGGTGGAAAGCTATTTTGAGATGATGGAAATGTCACAACAACCCTTTCAAAATTCCATTGGAGTTTGCAACTGGATCCCATTGGGATTCAGAAGGAAATGAATATCCTGAAACTGTTGGCACACCACGGGAAAAAAAGAGCAGTGGCCAAAGACATGAAACTGCTTCAAAATCAACAGTTTTAACACTGATTCCTAATAGGAAACCTAGCCTCAGCACACCCTCTCTGATACAGGCTCTTTCGTGACTTTTACTCATCATCTATGGCTTCTGCATCGGCAGCATCATAAGCATCTTCTACAATGGCCAATGCCTCATTCCAAGTCATACCTGCAGTGGCCCACAAATTGGCGGCCACACCATATTTCTCTTTCTGCTCGACCCTGCGGCCAAATTGCAGCAAAGCATGACCTGACAACTTTTCTCTCTCCATGCGAACTCGGTTGGCAGCCTGGCTTGGGGCAAGAAGTTAGGTCCAAACCTTTTGCAAACCCAAATGACTCTGCTGGCAAAGTTCGAAGTCTCTACTTACAACAAACTTGCATAGCATGGACAGAAATCATCACAAAAACAGAGCCACTACAAACACAGCTTCACACCAAGAAACAGGACCCAAATTGATTCCACTGCCGTTGGCAAGCACCCCTCTGCCCACTACAGGCCCCGGCGCAAAGCACCTAATGGTGGAAGAAACAATCGAGATGCATCAAGATGCAAACGCTAAGGAAGTAAAGCTGCAGCACATGGCCAAGAAACGATCCAATTGGCAATAGAGGCCGCCTCTCCCATTTCCTGTCTGCTAAGTTCTGAAGGCGCTTAGCTGCTTTCTCCATTGCATATGGTGGTTCTCCTTGGCTTGCAATGGTTTATATTCAGTTCTAAAAATCTATGCAAATGCCATGTTTGAGTCCAAACTTTTGGTTTGTTCACGGCACACCTGTTCTGATGAAGTTGCAACGCTGCACAACTTGGCATGTAAACTATGATCGTTCGAGTCTCTCATTCTGGCAATGTATTTTCTCAAATTGGCAGAATCCATCGCCGGGTCATCGTCGCGGAAGACTCTGTCGGGATTGGTGACTTAGTTTTCCATTGTCAGCTCAAGACTTTCACAAAATGCAAACACACACTCAAATCCTTCAAGTCTTCAAGTTTTATCGCTAACAAGGTGCCCCTGGGAACCAGATCACTGCTTTGCTGGAAAAGGCACTGCGGCGCGTGTAGAATCACCGTGCGCTGCCAGTTTTCATCACTCAGGTACTGTTTGAACCTGCAGCAGGTTGAAAGACAAATTTGCAAATATCAGTTGAAAAATGGCTGGCATATCAGCATATCTTCATTGTTGAGATGAACATTTGAATTTGTAGGTGCAAAGGAAGGTGCCGTACCACAACGTCTTGATTTGATAGCGGCACTTCTCTCCGAAGCCAAAAGCGCTCTTGGATCTGATCCCTTGGAACTCCTGTCAGAAAGTGGTGGTTATAGGCTTACAAATCAATTCAAGCAAATAAGTTGGAGAATTGCAGATACTATGGCTGCGCAATTTGCAAGCAAATTACATTCTCAGATTTAAACAGCACACGCAAACCTGTCCTACATCATTCACCCGCTGGAAATCGAAAACGTGAGGGGCGCCGGGTCCACCCACACCCTTCAGCTGATTGCTCAGGAAAAGTTCCTGTAGATGTGGTTTCCTTGCAGCACGTTGGAGTGGGTTTCAAAACCATCAAACTATTACTACTTGGTGTGTTTTTTGAGATCCTGTTGAAACCATAACATCGAAAGCCTGTGTACATCCCAAATCATGCGAAAAAGGCTGAGAAACTAGATACACATACCAAGCTGCCAAGCTCGGGTTTGGTCCACAAGAATACACTTCTTGATGGCCTCGTCCTTGCGGCTCCCAGCACCATTCATCCAAACTTGAAGAGACTCAACGAAGTCGGCAGGAGTGCTCAAATTGTCGCATGCAGTAATGTAACTTGATAGCCCACTGAACCATTGGTCTATGTCCTCATGGCTGTGACCCGACTGCAGGCAGCACAACCGTGCTGCTCTGCAACGTCGGGTCACAACCAATCCTGCTAGTATTCTCATCATCGTATTGTTTTTGCATTCTTTGCTTGCGTTGTCCGACTGCACCCATATGGTGCAGTCTCTCAAATCAATGCCTCCTTCATCAACCACATGCAATACGTGTGCCAACAATTCGCAGGCCCATGACGAATCCTTGACAACAAAATCTTCACTCAAGAAGAGGAACGTTGCCACTCCATGCACTATAACCCCTGTGCAGGTTAAGCACGGACGGATCCAATTGGAGAAATCTTTGGCGCCCAACCCCTCATCGCGGGGGTAATGAAATTTTCCGTGGTCAACAGAATCTAAAATGATTACCAGCTCTCGCTGGCCTGAAGAATCTGTACCCTGTCTGGATCGTGTCCTGGCCTTCCAGTATTCCGTTCGATCAGAATATTGGCGAGACAGATGATGGCTAAATAGAGCCATCTGCGCTTTCTTTCCATGCTCATGTCGAGCAAGCTTTTTCAAGATCAATTTGTGCTTGATGCACTCAGTGCATTTTTTGTGCTGCGAACGCGGACGTATAACCAATTGCTCTCGAAAGCTTTCTTCCCATACCTAAAACGCGCAGAGGCATCAGGTAGCAAAAAATATGATCTTTTCCCCCCAACAATTCACAAGTTTCAACCAGAGATAGCAGGTAGCCCTTCAGGTAATTAATCAAAAGATTTCTTTGTCAAACTAAATTTGTTCAAATTCAGGGTTCCACAAGCCAATGAAAGTATTGAAAATGTTCAAGAGGCAAATCAATTCTCAGCCGGGTGGCCCTACAGAACACTTTCCTGGAGATCTGTAATGGTGCATATTGAAAACGACATAAGTCCAGGTAGTCCGTGATGCTCCCTGGTGGGAGAAACCGAATGGTACGATTGTATCCTGATCCTCCTTCAGTCGACTTGTACATCTGTCTTGGGCGTTTGCCGCGTCGTCTCAATGTCTTGGCAGCTGCAGATCTGGCTTGGTCTGCCTGTTCCTGCGTCCTCCAAACTGTCTCTGGGAGGGGTTCTGCCAAGGCATGATATGCCCTTTCGAAAAACTCATGGCACTTCTCTCTTGCAGAACCAGGAGGTGGTGGGGTCTCATGCATTTTGGGCACGTAACGTCCGTCACCCCGACAACCCCGACCGTTGATGATTGCATTCCGTATCTTGGTCATTCTGCTTTTGCCGACGCCAAGGCATAGCCTCCATGTCCGCTGGCAAACAGCATGACCATTCAACTCCAGGGCATATCTTGCAGACTCATCTTGCTTCTGCAATTGCACGTAGATCTGCACAGTTGGGGCAAGTATGCGCCAAAACATATGAAGGGCTCAAGTCGAAAAGTTCATGTATTGCAAGACTTTAAGACATTTGTTTCAATGGCATTTGTCAGCTGAAAAGAATGTAAAGCTTTGGCATTGGAGAGATTATTTGTTAAATTCAAAAAACAGGATTCGGGTTTTAGACTTGAATCAAGGCCAAGGATGGTATATCACATATGACCCAAAACCAAAAATCTCACTGCCACTTGAATCTGAAATCCTTCCATGTGAATTAGACGTCCCCTTTCAGGGGACCCCCCAAGTTCACCTGGGGATTCCCCACATGAACTTTGGGGGTCCCCTTTTTCCCAAAATACTTCGAAATAATGAGCTCTTAATTGCAAAGTATTATTTTTCAATGATTTTCTAGGTTTGGGGGACCCCCAAAGTTCATGTGGGGAATCCCCAGGTGAACTTTGGGGGTCCCCTTAAACGGGACCCCAAATTCACATATGACCCAACTTACCATATGTTCAGAGTTTGCCTTGTTTTGCACATACCAAAAGGTCTAATCCTTGAACCCTGTATTTGTATATGTAAATAACGGTATATATATAACCATCGTATACATGTATATACAAAATTACCCAACTGCCGAAGAGTACCACATTCTAACTCCACTTTCCACCCTCTTTTCCATCATCAAACCCAGGCTTTTTACACCATCCCTGGACCCACCTGGCCCTTGGTGACTTCAGCAGGAAGAGTCGTCCCTTGGGGGCCGGTCATCATCTTCTCATCCTGGCACGTAAAACCCGAAATAGATGTATATACATATATTTATTTATATTTAATATCTATATGAATATTTACACACACACACATATATATATATATATTTTTTCTACTTTCCATCACCAAATGGGCCCCACCCCAGAACCAGGCAGAAAAACTGATTTTTGAACACTTTTACATCATGCATTTTGATAGAAAAAATGCTTGAGAAAGCATTCCAAATTTAAAAGCAATCCCTTATTGCTTGAAGGGTGTATCCTGATGAAGGAAGTCATGTAAGCTAAACGCCCCTGCTCCAACTCTTCCCCTGGAAGGTATATAAAATGGATACATAAGAACAATTCTTGTTACAAATGTATATATGGGTAGTATCTAGATATATATATATAGGTAGAACAACTGTCTGCTTTTATCTCGCCCCGGCCGCCACCTTTTCTCCAGTTGGATCTTTCCACCTGGGCTGTCAGGAATGCCCAGTACCAGCAAGCTTTTATATAAGGGCATCAACCCTTATAGAAAAGACTAGCTGAACCTAAAAAGAAATTGAGGATATATATATATAATGGTGAACATTTAGATATTGTAAAGGTGGTATATATACGTTGGGTAAATTAGGGCGTCCCTTATCGTTTTCCAAGTCTATGTCTTAGGGGTATCGTTTTTTGGAGCGTCCCCTATCGTTTTTCAGCTATATATATAGTATGAATTCCTACTCCTAGATATATATATATATATATACATATATATATATCTGTATACTCCATTCCTATTCCTACATACTACCTAGATATATATATATACTTTAGATAGATATATATATATATAGATACTCCTACTCCCTACTATTTCTCCTATATATATATAAATTAAATAACCTAAATATATATATAGATACGGGTTTAAGGATCGAGAAATGAGGTCCGGGTTTGCATTAATCACCTGAAACCACCCTAAAAAATAGGAGAAACCCTATATACATCACCAAGGGACTTGCTACCTGTCAATTTTCCCATGTATATAACAAGGTTCTTATGGTGGATCACGCAATATCTTCCAAAGTGGTGTTGGATCCCCCTACTCCAATCCTACTCCTATTTAACCTTTTTTAAATTGCTTTTATAATCATACATATATTATATATAAAAAAAATATACTATATATATATATTATATATTTATATATTTAACCTATATTAAATTGCTTTTATAATCATACATATATATATTATATATTAAATATATACTATATATATATTATATATATATTTATAAAAATTATACTCAGTTCCATTGTCTTGACCCCTTCACGTGTTCCCAACCCTTTATTCTTTTAATTTTATATAAATTTCTAACATGGGAGCGTCTCCAGGAACTCATTGCTGCCACAAAAAAAATGTCCGCCTGCCACGGCCACGAAGGCATGCCATAAAGGCTCCTGCCACGCATCCACTGATGTAGCCTGCGAAAGCATGCATCTTGCAGGACGCTGTTTCGCTCCTTAACACTCATGGAGCTTCTGCGGCTGTAGCATCAGAACTGTAAAGCCTCCAGGGCCAAACATTGCCGCAAACGTCACACGAGGGGCTAGGCTCCTCCACTACCCAACTGTACCGGCATCCTTGGGTCTTGTGGATTGGCCACTTTGAGTCATCAGCCACCTCCTTCGATTGCCGCTCATGCACTTCAGTCATGCAGCGGTGCACTCACTAAGTCCTCTCAGTCTACTTTCGTACTGACTGAGTTCTGCGTCTCATTGGAGCTCATCCTTTGACTCAGTCTCGTGTCCGGTCCTCGCTCCTCTAGGTTACACATCTCACCACTCTCACTCGTCATGGCCCTAACTATCATCTCTCTCACATTATCATCATCATCGAAACGACATCATCATCGAGAGCAGCTCACCAAAAGTCATCCTCATCCAGTCACCGTCATTGATCACCACATTCAGCATCTCCCGTATATCATCTATGATGACTGTGCCACGGCCAGGCACCCCCGGACCGCCTCCAAGCCCGAACCCTCATTCATCAGATGGATTAATGATGGATGACACATCAAAAATATATAAATATATACATATTTAGATGAAAATGGATACATCACATCTGGCCGAATTATAATATTTCACCAACCTGCGGACTGAAATGAGTCTCCCGGGCAATATTTCACCAACCTGGATTTTCTGAACTAAGAGGTCCCTTACTAAACCACCATTTGGGGGCCCAAAACTCGTGTCTGACCACCCTACATGGATTCCATCCAAGTCGGCCAAAGGAGAAAGTGTTGTAGAAAATTGGTGGTTTTTCATCTATTGAAGGACATATCCATATAGGCATATCATCAAATAGGCCTAAGGATGTTTCAGATCTAAATTTGATGATCATCAACTTGTTTGATTGCAAATGACTTTAACTATCGGAAAGGCAAAAGTTAAGTACCAGAAATCATTCTTAAAAAGCGATTTGACTAAATTATTGGAACATCCCAGCACGATTTACATGTACATTTTCAGTTTGGTCTTTTGTATCTGCGTGTCCAAGGGTCTTCAAACACCCATGTCATTGGTTTAAACTGCTTTCAGCAATAAATTCCTGAATTTCTAATTTACTGACCCCTCAAAACTGGGTATCCTGACCCCTCAAAACTGGTGGTTTGGAGAACCCTACCCCTGCTATGCAGATTCAAACCCTTCCATTGGAAGGTCCAAGATCCTTAGGGATCAAACATTCTCATGCGGCTAAATTCACCATTCTATTACCCCTATGTCAGAAGGGAGTTTGAGCAGTGACCAAGGCCCCTTAGTTATTTGCTGTATATAGGAGGATCACAAACTACCCAGTTATATACTTAAATACTTATAATAAGCCATTTTCCTGACGATTCAAAGTGACCTTTTCCTTTTTGGGATGGCGAAGTGACCCTTTGAAGGGGTTAAGTGACCTCCAACTAGAGGATGAAAAGGTCACTTTGAATCACCTGGTTAAGGATCCCGTCATGAACCAATCAGGATTTCATGGTTCATGTCTGCCCCGGGGCTTTTTGTTTTTTCACGGTTTTGAGTTAGAAAATCAGCAAAAACCAATCCAAAAAGAAGCACCGCCATCCCGATGTGAATGATGATTTTTTTGTTTCCGCTCTTCGGAAATGTCGCTGTCCGGGGAAAAAAAACAAAAACACACCGACCAGGTGATATGTTAGTTTGCTGGAGGGTAATTCAACCGAAATCTACTTTATGGTAAATCCCTTAAACTCCTCATGCACAAGAAAAAATCTTAACCAGGTGATTCAAACCGAAACCTTTTGATCCCCTATCATCGGAGGTCACCAAAAGCAAAATCCGTTGAAATCGGTCCTTCTAAAAAGCAAACCATCCCAAAAAAGTCACAAGTCACGTAAAATCGCAGGCAGTTTGGGGGTCCATTTCACTCCACTTTAAAAAAGGGGTGATACTGAGTGATGGTTCAGGGATCCGGCTAACCACCCGAGATAGGTAAAACCCCTGTAAAATAATTGGCCTCGATTCTCCATATCAACATGGTTTTCGAACGCCGGATATTCTTCCACCATTTAACAGCATGAGTCACCACCCATCAAACCCCGACGTTTTTTTCATTCCCCCAAAAACAAGATCCAAAGGGATTCATCGTCTGCTTGGTGGTTTTTTCACCACCCATTTGAAAAAATAGGCGCACGTCAAATTGGGAATCATTTCCCCAATGTTTCGGGATGAAAATACCCAAAAAATACTTGAAACCGCCACCACCTAGGACCTATAGTCGCAGGTTTCACGGGGGGGGAGGGATTCCGGATATGCTTTGTCGGATGCTGGCCTGAAACTCCTCCAAAGACTTGGGTCTTGGCTGCTTCAGTGCACGAAACGTATGGTGGCCTCCGCCCGTTTTGGACGGACTCGGAGAAACGCAACGTCCGGGGGTTTGGTAGCGATTTCGGAGGGTGACGATTTTTTCTTGGGGTTTTTTGGTGCAACG
>OMLO01001868.1_pt1 | contig 16576 bp, 16 predicted proteins | sample 1674811 | NCBI WGS metagenome assembly OMLO01 (sample SAMN06265003, study PRJEB25207) | coral metagenome | isolation source: Coral host | place: Mexico:La Bocana,Puerto Morelos, Mexico | collected 2008-11-13 | reverse complement strand
TTAGTTCCCATGAGGGTAAATCTTCCAGTCCCATGGATGCGTCATGGGAACTGTTTGAAGAAAACCCGTTTTTGTTGGGACGAAATTTCACCGAAAATTGAGGTGCCTTTCCCCGGCGTGCTTTGGTGGCTGGTGGCATTGTCTTGGCGACCTGTGGACGGGCAGAGTTTCTCGGATTTCCGATTCTACCGTGGAGGTGGTGGTTTTGTATGATTTTTGATGGAGAATTCAATGTTTTTTTTGTAGGAGATCCGTATCATCAATGGTTTGGGCCGATTTAATTCCTAAATATTCCTAAACCTGAATTTTTGTATGATTTTTGATGATCCCCTTACAAAATCACAACGATTTTTTGGGAATTCCCTCCTCGGCGATTTTTGCTTGCGATGAAACTTGCGGCAAATCAAATGGAAGGTTGATAATTTTACATTTAGACATTATGACTAAGTATTGATTTGATATCATGATGACATTTGCACCGTGAACCAACAAGTTATTCTACAAAAAATTCTGCACCAACTGGAAGTATGAAGGCCTAAAACGAATCAAGGGGGAAATGTAAGGACCTTCCATCCATTGTAGCCTTTGAAAATGGACCGAATCATATATAAGTGAAAGTGGTTCCCACAAACCAGTTATAAATGTCATAAGTAGGGGCTCAAAACTCCACTTGTAGCAGGATTATAATCCCAGTTACCCGTTTATTTAAGGCCATGTTTGGGGGCTGTATATATACCTTCAGCCTGGAAGTTGTTTTATTTCAGGTCGCCTGGAAGAAACCAGGTTTCCATGATTTGGAAATATATATGATCAGATTTCTGGTCGTTCTATACCCTTGATCAAATTTTTGGTCGTTTGACATAGGGGCAACCAGGTGATTCCAGTAAGTCCACAGCACTTGTATTTCAACACCAGATCTCCCCAGTTTTTCCTTCTTTCCCTGGCTCAAGCTCAACCTCGAAAGCATAGAGCAATGCCTGTGAAAGCCCATGCCTGGAACCCTAGATCGGATCTCTCAAATTTCATTAATTAGGATCTTCCGTGTGCTCAAGTTCATGCCGAGTAGACACCAAGTAGCGTTGGATTGTTCTCAAACTTTGAAGGCGAGGGTTAACTCGCCTACTAAGGCGGGCAACCCTGCCAATGAAATCTTCATCTTGAAAAGTCGAATATATCAATGGGTTTGTTATATGCTGTGCCCCACTATTAACAGCATCTAGGACATTTAGTCCTAGGTGATGGAACATGTGCAATTTTAGTACCATGTTGAACAGGCAACAGCCTTCATTCCAGAAGTGTAAAGCCATTTTTCCATAGACTCGTAAGAACTTCACAGCACCAAGCCCCACAGACTGGGCCTCCAAGGGGGTCATCCAAAGCGATGCTGACAACATGGTAGTCATGCAATCATCAATTGCGTCACATCCTGCCTTTAGCAATAAATCAACTCGAGAAGTGGCATCAAACTTGTTCAGTAGCCATCCCACAAATTGAATCATGATGGGCGTGTCCATTCCTTTCGACCAATGACCAGAAGGATACACTGATGTGGATGCAAAACCCAGCATGTCACGGGAGAGCTTCTTGAAATGAATATGTTTCTTTGTTTCTTTCAAGAACTGTTTCAAATCAGCATTCATCGTCTCAAGGTTTTCTGGGACACTGCTGCCTTCATAGAGGTTTGTCAGGATGTAGACCAGACTACTAGCTGAAAAGTCTCTTCCGATGCCCAGGTGATATATGTGGAGGACATCAAGCTTGAAAAAACCAGGCACATCCGACAAAGAGAATGGGAGGTATTGTACAAAGGGCGGAAAATTTTCCCATGGGTACATGTTGGAAGTTCCCCTTGTTGATAACCACAGAGCTGAATCGGAAAAGTCTTCAAAAGGAACAGGGGTGCCATCAGCTCGCTCAGACCCTGCAAGGCATAGCCAACAGCACCCAGTCAAAGGTTTGGAATTTGGTCCAGGTCGATGTTTCCGAATGTGTAAGTAGGTCCGGTTCATGTTCCCAGCTTTTGCTAGAAAGGGAAGATCACCTTTAACACCTATAACTGCAAATTTCAAGTTTGTTGCAGTCCTTTCATGGTAAATGCCAGTATAGTAGAGCTTTTCCAAATCCCGTGCAAATTCTTCCAGGAAGCATTGGAAAGTCAATGGGTCAGCAGAATACATCACCTTTTGCATCACACCAAAAAGAAATCGGGTTGTAAATGAATGTCCTTTCAGATTCACCCCTATGGAACCTGGCCTTGCTAGGCAACTTTTCCTTGTTCCTTGTCCCAAGACTGGCTGAAACTGAACTACCATCAGTTCATCTCTTTTGAAAGTCCGACCTCCATCACCATGTACCAGCAATGGTACAAGTGTCGAGTCAGCTAGCACACCTGAATCCAAATCACGAAAAACTTGCAGGTCTGGCTCCAAAACTTTGAGGCGTGCCCAGAATTGAGGGAGCACATGTTTACCTAAGCAAGGGATGGCTGCAAAGGAAGTTGGTGTGGAGATAAAGGGCAAAGAACATATGACGTATAAACATTGCAAAAAAAAACATATATTGATTTGGATCTTAGTCAAGTCACATGAATCAACAGAACATCCAAGCACCCGATGGAGGTAGCCACGATCACTCATTGTTTGAATATAGTCTGTTGGCTTCAAACATGGGACAGGGTGTTCACCACCAACATCTATATACGTTACTGGGACACTCAAAGTGAGGTCAAATTTTGTCAGGGCTTTTTGCATAGCTTTTTCAGCATCCCTCTCAGGGCACCCTGCCATTGAATGAAGGGCTGGATCATCAGAACGCCCAGCAAAGGCACCTGCAATCTCCGCCACATGTTTGGCTGGGGCCTGAGAGGTCAATGGCAGTGAGAGAGAAGTGGCGGGTACACCTTACTTAGCAGAATCCCTTATACTTGGTTGCAATGGCTCAGTCCTATACTCATGCAGTAGTGGCACATAATAGCACATTTTTCCCCGCATACCAAACATCACAAGACACTGTGGCCACAATCCGCCCTAGCAGCTACACAGTAACAGAAATATGGAGGGGGAAATTTAGCTGTAAAACAAGATGTTCTCATCCCTTCCCCACCTTTGGAAACATTTCGGCATTGTTGCCAGCATCTAAAATGGAGTATGAGAGATGCTTCAAGCATCTCAACTTGCCCCAACTCAGGGGAAGAAAACATGACTAGCATCTTTTGCCAGCCCTTTTCCCTGTACAGCTCAAATCGTGAATGGAAATCATGCGTAATCCCAATTTTGAATAGAGCTAGTTGTTCCCCACCAGTTGCAGAACGTAGACGGGCAACACCATCTAGGCAGTGATGCAAAACTTTTCCAGCTAAGTTTTTCTCATAGGGTATTTCCCGGATATGGACACCAGCTTCACTCAAGGTTGGATGGACACGTGCTTGTTTCTTCATAGGCTGCATTTCCGAGGAGGGGAGCTCAGTATCACTGTCAGAACCCCAAGGAAACATGCTGGAGTGTTCTTCCATAAACTCGTCATAGCGATTGGTGTTGACCATCATCAGGGTACTTCACATTCCACAAACATCCCCTAATGGGTTTGAACGATTTGAGCCCAAGAATAGAAATCAGAAAGTTACATTCCCCAAAAAGTATACCACAACAGGATGCAGGGTGCACTGCACATTGAGGTCACGACCCCCATAGAAAGTTGTTTCACCAAAGTCTTCACATCTTCTCCAGCTTCGACACGTTTTTCACCTGCGTGGGCAATATGGACAGGCAAAAGCTTTAGAAGTTACCCCTGGACATGTACAGAGGTAAGATACAGAAATACAGGCTGTTGGTTGTTCAAGAGAAGACAATCCTTTTCACCATCCTTTACCGCAAAGCACATGTGGTCACCTTGAATCACCACAATTGCTAGCTGTACAAAATTCATCTAGATTGTAATTAGGCAGCATTTGGGAGAAGCACCATTGACCTTTCAACCACCCCAACACAAATGATATCAAAAAAGCTGTGACATATGATATCTGATATATGATATATGATAGTTTCAAATTCGTATTGGTACACTGTGCATTGTCCCAGACCTAAGCTGAATTAAATTTGACCGTTCCAGAAAGAAAGCTGGTCAACCCAACTGTCAAAAATGGACAACCCTCAACCCTAGGCTCCCTTCTTCCTACGTCTCTTCGATGGAGGCTCAGCCCCAGAAGTATCAGCAGGGGCCGGGGCCGGGGCTTCAGGAACTTCAGTTTCGCCACCACCACCACCAACACGTTTGGTAGATACTTTCTTCACCTTCCTAAGTTTCGACGACAACCAATACAACCATGTTCAAATCAATATTTTGATTCTTTATTTCTGCATGTGTTTTCCAAAATCGAAAGGGCAGGATTGCAGCTTAGTGTCTTGTTCTTCATCTCAAGTGCCACTGCCAAAGCTATCCTTAAAGGTGCATGTTAGGTTTTGGGCTATCTATGCCAACCACTCCCAAGCAGAAGGGGCCTGCCAATTGTATCCAAGTTGCTCACGTTTCACCTCGTCAAATTTCTTTTCTACCGAACTCTTGATCCTGGGCTTTTTGCAATCTTAATTGGTTTACAAGGTGGGTGAATCCTCTACAGTTTGAATAAGATGCAGTAAAAGGTATCCAAGTATCTTGGAATACTCTCCTGAAACCTTGAGATCAGCAGAGCTCTTGGCCAAATCATCATAGAGGGATCCCAGAGAAGCAATGGTGGCCTCCATTTTCTTGGCTTCCCTCAGCTAACTAAGTAGAAGGATAATGGGACTGAACCTTTTCAATCCTTTTCACAATATACAGTCATCAACTTCAAGTGTTTTCACGAGAAATTAGTGCATCAGGCCACGTGTTTGCCACATGGTCTGACCTGTCAATCTTGGAAAGGAACTTGCCTAGCTTGTCCCGAGAACTAATGCAAGATGCCATGTAGCGATCCAAGGTTTCAGCACCCTTAGTTGTCCCACAAATTTGGTTGAACTAAGCCAATACTGATACCGTGCCAATACCCTGTCATGTGCAAAACTATTTTGTGGAAAGATCAGGTATTCCACATCCAAGTTACATCCTTACCAGCTTCCACAGTGCAAACACCGGCACCGCGGAGGTCCCAATCATCAATTGGGTTTGTGTTGAGATGGGCCCCCTCAGCAAGGCCTTTTGTGTGGGCCCTGTCAGAGAATCCATCCCGTTCTTCTGTACCTTTTTTCCCATGAGTGCGATGGTCAACCCAATACTCGGTGATATCAGGATCATACTTGTTCCTCCTTAGGGCCAACAGTTTATGTTGATGAGTTGAGGACATTAATTGCACAAATTCCTTTGAATATTGAAAGCAAGCAATGAACTTGTTTATTTTTTATCAAAGGTCTGTGCATGGCCAGGATTGCTTCCACACCACTCCATGACCTTTTCCACCATCTTCCTTAGATGGATATTTGGGCAAAACACATGTCTAGATTGAAGTGCTCTAGGGTGAAATGTTACGTACCCCACCATGATTGGGAAACCTTGGCCAAGTACGGAAAGCATATAGAATTCAGGCAAAGCCAAGTTTCGGTGTGTATCCCAGCCCTCCTTCAGAAACTGGCTTTTTCATGTCGCTTTCTGAGTAGTAACCGCCTTCTGTGTATACATCACGAACTTTGCAAGATTCCCGGAATGTTTCAACCGTTCTCAACCATGAGTCCTGATCAGGGCAACACATCATTTGGGAGGGGCATCCTTGTTAAGGTCTATCCTGATGCTGATGAGAAAATTACAATCATGATAATCAGTACTGTATTCTTTGTACTCCCAATCCTTATCACCATCAGCCTGTACCATAGCATCAATGAGCTTATCCCTTGCTGCCCCTTTCTGCATCCACATTTGATGAATGGCAGCATCTACGCGTAGAACTCCAAGTTCGGTTGGTTCACACAGTCTACGGCATTTCTTAGACGCAGCATTACGTTTCTTTCGGTCATCTTCCCCACCCCCAGAAGGTGGCTCAGGTGAAGCGCCGGTACCAGAAGTAGGTGTAGGAGTTTCCTGGTAAGGCATTGGGCCACCCAAGGACTAGAAAGAAAATGCATGCCCATGTACCGTGTACCATTCCCTTGAAAACAGATTTGGGGTAACTAGACATGTACACCAAGTAACATGAGCAGCAGGGTTGGCGGGTGGTGTCACTGTTGTAGGCCGCGGTGGGGTTGGGTTCCCCATGACCTTCATTTGCTTCTGCATAAGATCAATTTGCAAGCGTTGCTTCTCTACAATCTCCCTCAGGGCGTCCACTGCCTTGGGGAACACAACTATATGTATACATAGATTTGGGTCATGAAGAAAGAGATGGTTTCAAGTTAAACCAGGAATGATTTCAATCTCATCATGATCAACCAGTCCCATGAATGCAGCCCAGGTGGCCACTGGAGCATGGCATTCAGGTGTGTAGACACCAGCAGAAGGCTTCACTTGGGGAGATGGCGTTTGAAAGGGATCAGCTGGAGGTGTCTGATAAGGGGCATCCACTCCCGGCTTTTCAGCTCGATCTCCCAACTGTGAAGAAAAGTAATCCTGCCAACTTGGGTTGCAATTTGATTTGTATAAATCAATTGGCAATTTTCCACATTTCAGACGAACAATATATAGCAGTCACAGTTATGAGTTTATTTGCCCACGCCTGAACTTGCTCATCCTCAAGAGCATCATCCAAATCAGTGTTCTCAAACAGTGCCTTAATTTGGGGCCAATGTCCATGTGTACTGAAACCAATCGTTAAACAAGAAGTTTATGTTGAAAACCCCAAGCTACCTCCAAGCCTGTGAAAAATTGCAGTACCCTTTCATTGCAATGGGCAAATTTTTTGGGTAACAAGTATGGCTCTCTGTGTGGTATCAAACATATTATATATAAGTCTAAGAGCCTCCAGCTTAAGCCTCCCGGTTTGCTCGAGTTCCAGATTGCCATCACAAGCACAAAAGACTCAGGTGTACACCCACCAAACCCCCAAGCCTAGCTATAATCAGGGCTGATTCAAACCCATCGATATAAATCTTTTTGGGATTTCAAAATTCCTTGTGGTAGAACATGAAATAAACATCCGATTTGGGGGTTGACCGTATTTGGGCCTATAGTATTTGTGACACTTCCAGGTATTGATCTCCACATGTAGGAGGCCTCTTCCACAAACAAGCAGGAACAAATAAATTTGTATATGAACATAGGTTTGATTACAAAAGCCCACACCTAGAGTACATTAATCGTAATTGTAAATTTGTGCTTTTTGGTCAACGATCAATTGCTCATACCTTGTCATTTCAAACACCAATCCCATGAAAGATAAACTACTGTGTCCTTCATGTCCTAAAAGGATTTAATATACCCACTGTGTTTGGAAGGTTTCAACCAAAAACTAAAGGTATACGACAATTACAGCCATGGCACTGATCCCGTTGACTTCAACCCCAGGAGCTCTTCCGCTGTTGCTGCCTGAGTCTCAGCTTCCGAGATGTCAGTCGGAGCCTGGATGATCATGGCCTTTTTGGCTTCAAGCTCCTGTGACAGGGAGATGAATCATGTTTGTTTGAAGTAAAAAGCCCTAACACTTTCCCTTACATCATTAACATATGATTTTTACATGTGGGATCAAGGAGGTGGTTTCAAAAACATCATCTCTACAGGCTGAAATTTCACTTAGTTTCGGGCATCACTCCTGAATCATGGCCTCAAGGGATTCCAAATCATCAGGAAGTTCTGTCTTCACAGTAGAGTAAACTTGTTGGATCTTGTCAATACCCGCTACCATGGAAGAGCCACTCCACTGTTTGGAAAGAAGGGGGCGCTCCATACCAAACAACCCGATTTTTACTGGATTTCCCTTGAACCGCCACACTTCCCTCCACAACCACCCCATGCAGCTCAGGCAGCAGTTTTGGGAAGTAAAATATCAGAAAAAAGCCGGGTATTTCCGGTCGTTGTCCGGGTTTTGTCCGGGTTTTGTCCGGGGAAATCCGGTCGTTTTGGGAATATGGTTAACAAAGAAAACAGTCGTTTGAGTGCATTTCCAGTCGTTTTGAATAAATTTCCAATCGTTGTGAGTAAATTTCCAGGCGTTCTGGTGAGAAAGTGGCAATCCAGCTAGGAAACATGGGTACTCCAGGTGAAAAAAAATAAGATATTCAAAAAAAAACACATCAAAAGAACATCGATCCATCAACAAAAACATTAAAGAAACTCAAAGATCTACTTTGGCCTCATTATGCCTCATTCAACATCATCCCAATCCTCAAGTAAAACCTACCATCCTTGAAAAAGTTTAGGTATTCTCGGCTATCCATTCTGATTAAGGGGTTGAAGTTTTCAAGGATGGAAGGGAGGGGTTTGAATTGCCTGGCAAGTAAAGAACTTCCACAAGTTGAATCCCCAATCCAGGATATTTTACAATTACCCAGGAAAGGATATGATTCCATAAAATGCCCATGAAAAGGACCCACTCAAAATGCCCTAAATCCATTCACTTGGGGGGGCCCCTAAGTACAACATGTAGCAGTAATTTGAAAAAAGGTACGCTTTCACTATTGGAACAAGCTCCCACCTTTTTTCCACCGATTGACAGTGGCAGCCTAGGCCAAACACATCCAAGTAGCCGGGGGCCTTAGGTGGCCTGTGCGGCATGTGTTTAAAAACACAGCCCCACTTAATTAAATCATCCCTTGCTCAAAGCTGTTTTGGGATTAAAGGTTTCCAAGCTTCTGGAATCCGTAAACCATTGCACCCTTTTAGGTACACTATGACAGAGATAAGCCCAGCATCCTCACACCTATCATCAAAAGTAGCCTCTTGAAACAAAGAGAGTGCATTACCATGATCAGTGACACCTTGCTTCTTGTAGAATGTAGGCTGGAAGTACTTGTACAATTCCAAAAGTTTGCTCCCAAATCGTTTCGTGTATTGCCTCAGATGAAATCTGAGACTATTGAAATCCCAAACCATGGATGCTGGAAAACTGTTTGCATACAAGTGGAAAACATGTGTGATGCTATTGGCATTTCTTTGGGTTCCTACCAATTAGAAAACCCTCGTTGATGGAAGAATCCTGCACCACTTAGGATGCCCATAGGTTTTATATACTTTTATTTACCTAATATATAGTATTAAAAACCTTTTGGGGCATTTGAAGTGGTGCAGGTTTTTTCCATCAACCGGTTTCCCCCAATTAATGAGAAAACCCTAGGAGTTTTGAGTCTTGAGGGGTGCTAGAAATGTATTGGGGCCCACTTGCAACTACTCTCCATTCTTCCTTTCCAGAAAAAAACATCCCCTTCTGATTCAGCCCAAGTTCCCGGTCTTGGTCAAATCACGAGTTCCTTGCCACCTATGGCGGCCACGCTTGTCAATATATTTCTTGGTGGGGTTGAAGGATTGGTCTTTGTTTCGTTGGTACTCCTTCATGTTCATTTTCTTAGGACTCCAAAACCCCGAAATGGCCGCTGAGGAGGACCACAAAGTGGTTCGTTTGGGAGTTCTTGATGCAAAGTTCCACATCCAAAGGTGAATCTTGTAGACCTAAGATGCGCATTAAAACAAATAGTTCATATATATGACTTAATTGAAAATTTCCACATGGGTCTCAACACATTCATGGTAACCATTATTTGCAAACACATGTGCAAACGTAAGTGCAATCTTAGGGGCAGTGATTTTCCGGCAAAGCCACATCATTCTCTCATGCCGAAAAAGAAGGGATGAACGTGGCTGTTCATAAACGAAATGACCGCCACAGGCATATACCAACATCCCCAGGAATGCACACCTCACAAATAGGATTTGAATCATTTTGGTGACATGTAGAATCTATATGTTCCAAATGGTTGACCCAATTCTATTGATAGGTTGTGAGATCACTTTCATCAAATACTTTAAAGTAAAGGCACCTTGCCGCCATGAGGTTTCCCTCCCAAACACTTCGATACTCCAGAAAACCATGGGGGTTGCAAAATGAACGGCAAGTTGTTCCACAGGATGTACTGATCCAGGAACTGCATAGTAGCGCCATCCAATTCACAAATGCATTAAGCCCTTGAGTGTTCCCCATCAACACGGTGGCAATGAACACCCTGAGCTAAGTAGTTGGAATCCGGAAAAAGGGTATGTTTCAAATACATCGGAATGAAATTCTGGGACTAACAAACAGCTATATGTAAAACAATTAAGTAAAACAAAACTTACCTTGGGAGAAGTTAAGAAACCCCAATCCAGAATCAGTTAAGATGTCTTGTCCTCTTCCATGAACTTTGTCTACTTCAGCTGATACGTATCCACCCTCTCTGAACACCCTGGTAAGCATCCCGATACCAGCGAAGTGCTCAATCAAGTCAAACTCCTGGAAGTACAGGCATCAGGTTGAAAAGGGGTTGGCTATGATCTATAGGTTGGGTCAGGGACGAGAACATTACAACATCCTAGGCTTGCGACATAAAAAGCAAAATGAAATATCTCCTTGTTGGTAAAGTCGATATCTTGATTCCACAGCACCAGAAGTACACAAAGTACCCACATCTTAGTACAGCCACGCAAAGAAAAAATACCCAGGGCTCAACAAGGTAAAGTTGTTGATTCACATGTTTGATTGTTTTGGTCAAGATGCTTTCGGTGCTCCCAAGGCAAAAAGCCGGGGAACAATCTCATCCGCAGTCCAGGACGCCATTGGACGGAGGTTGGTTGAGGTGGTTTATGAGGCAATACGTTTCTTTTAATACCAAAGACCAAAGTGGCAACCCCATGAAACATTTTGAAGTTGAAACCAGCAAAGGTTATTGAATGTTTTGATTTGGGAAGGGGTGACGAATGTCTATACCGAATGTCACTGCCTTGGGCACAATCCCTGCAGGCCGTTTAACGAATACAGTATTTGAGATGCACTTGACCCTTCATGAAATTCAGCTGAAGTCAATGTTTCCAGATCCTATTGAAAAATTTAAAAGAATGATATCATATGCAACCTGTAGGGCGGGGAATCTGGGAGGTGGTTCACCGACCTGGATGTTCAATGAGACCTTGTCTAGCAAAGCCACGTTTTCCTCGAAGTCCCGGTAGTGGCATGACCTGCGGAGGGCTACCCAAGAAAACCCTCAAGGGTACCAATGTGCAGTTGCAAAACCCAACACCAATTATAATAGACCCACTCTTACAAAAACAAAAGGATGAACTTGTAAAGGTCCTTTTCTCATATCCAATTGTTTGATTCTTTGATCAAAAAACATATCAAGAATATTAAGACTATAGGCTTTTGAGAGGAGAACTTAGCAAAAGTGTCAGGTACACATTTTTGTTTTTGACCATTGCCACAAGCGTCACATCTCACGCTGCAAAAAGTGTCTAAGCAGCATGTTCCATAATAATTGAACTTCCAGTGGTTTTCGGTCACACTACTTCAAGTGTTAAAATTCAATCTCCATACCCAGGCATCAAAATTGCAGGGTGGCAGTGCTTTGGAGGTAACCCTCAAAACACACATCAACATTGAAACACTTGCGCAGTCCCCAAAATACTGCAGCGGTAAGCTACTCAAGCCAACGTGTGGATGCTACAGCACCATCCAAGCAAATGAGCCAAACCCTGGATGAAAGGTGAAGCTTCTCAGCCCTGATTCTCATTCTTCTGCGTGGTATCTGCCTTAGCTAGTAAAGTCAGGTACTTAGCTAGTAAAGTCAGGTACTTAGCTAGTAAAGTCAGGACTACTTAATATATGCTTTAAACAGTAAAGAGGATATAGAGGTGAAGAAGGGAAGGGAAAGGAAAACATCTCAAGGAGGGCAAGGTACAGAATTCAAAAGCTGAAGAAAATCCCGTGCTGCTTCGCCAAAGACAATCTTCAACTTCTTCTCATCATCAGGGCTGCCCTTGTCCTTGTGAGCCTGCACCGCAAACCTCCAAAAGTCAACCTCGGCCTTGGTCTTCGTGCCAGCTGCCAACTGCGGTGACACATGCTCCTGGAAAGATGCAACAATGCCCTTCCACTTGTGCACGCCAATGCCAGACTCAGGGCAGTACCTGCGAGCGAAGGTCTTTGGCATCACGCAAACAGGCTCCTGCTCCTTCTTGGGATTCTCGATCTTTGGCGATTCCACTGCAGGCTTCTTGGCTTCCAATGCTTCGGCAGCCTTGACCTTTCTCTTCTTTCCCTTTCCCACACTGCCATTCTCCTTCGACTTCTCAACTGCCGGAGCTGTAGAAGAAGCAGCAGGAATCTTTGGAGGGCTCTTCTTACCCTTCTTGTTCTTCCTGCCCTTCCCCTTCTTTGCTTTGGCTTTCTTACCCTTCTTAGTCTGTTTCTCTTCGTCACCGACAGTGGCTTTCTTCAGAGAGAGCTGATCGGTTCTGGTGATCACCTGAGCCGGAGTAGAAGCATATAAGAAAAGGGCAATGGGAGAGATAAGAAAAGGGACCAACCAACATTCAGGAATTCTTTTGAAACCTTGTGTCTATATACTGTAGCTCTTTAATCCTACAGGAATGCCAAAAACCAAATAAAAACCATGTAAGTAGAACTTTAGTAAAGCCACCTTGCTTGGTGGGGACTCACCCAAAAATGTCTTGGAACGAACCAGTCCAGATTTGGTTGTCGATTCCACCACGGGATCAGCAGAAGCCACCTCCTCCTGAGCTGCTGCCTCAAACATCGCCCCAGTCAGGACCTGCGTGTTCACATGCATTGGCATCGTCTCCTGCTGATCCATCGGTGTGGCCTTCAACTCCCTAAGCTTGTCAGGATCTTCCTCTCCATCCGAAATTGCCACAACAGCTTCACCACCTTGGACCATAGCCAGGGCCATTCCCCCAAAAGCATCTAAGTACAAAACCCTTCAAGGAAGCAAAAGCAAGAGGTTTAGGTATTTGTGGAAGGCAGAGATGGTAAAAAACTTCATCCAACACCCGCTATGCGAGAACACTGCCAAGAAACTGGAAGGTGCAGGAAAGGCAGGCATGGTGGATCTCTCTTGCTGCATCCTGGGCATGGCAAAGGAGCCGGCAATACCCAAACACCAACAGAAGCACGAAGGAAAGAAATATTTTTTTGGAAATCATCAAGATTGAAAATGCAAACAAAAAAGATAGAAGAAAACAGGAAGAGTACAAAACAAAACACTTGACAAACAAAAGAAATTAAGAAACCCTTAAGTATAAAAGAATGTGGAAATAAAGTAAGAGGACAGATTGGGACAAGGGCAAAACAAGACTATCCACTAAGATGAGATTCATTTGCTTGGCTTGCACCTTCAACTTCAAGCATGCCAGCATAGTCTCCGAGTCTACCGGCTCCCCTGTGCCATTTCCATCAACAGATTCAGGTTGATTAGGCTCTGTCTTTGGCTCAGCCACTTCATCCAAATCCAGCTCACTCTCTGGCTGGGTAGCTGGCCAGAATGGCAGGCTGTCTGGAAGCAGGAACTCTTCAAAAGGTCTTTCCGAAACTTCATCAGCAATGGGTGGCTCTACGGGACCTTCACCAACAGTGCCTTCAGAACCATTGGCAACTGTCCCTGCAGCATCCCCAACCACAGGTGCAGAGACCTCAGCACCACCAGTGGATTCACCAGTACTTGATGCAGGCGATCCATCGGGATCAGCCATATCATCCACATCAGCATCCCGCAACAGAGCTTCAGGATCTTCTCCAGCCTTGGATGTTGGATTTTGAGTTTGGATTTTGCATCTAGATTTGATTCTATTTTGAAGTGACAATCTCAAGTGTAAACTTGCAAACTTGTATATGTTTTGTAGTCGCCTGGTCAAAAGTATAGGGTCTAAGTTTGCAAGTGTTTGCAGGCAATCTTATTCAGGGACTTCTAGCTTAAGGCTTGAAGGTCAAAAAGGGACAAAATAAAATATGATGGAAGCAAATTCAAGGCTCCTGAAGAGCCGTCCTGAAAGCCCTCTCATAGTCTTCAATGAGGCAGTTCACTTCATAAGCCTGATCAGATGCCAGGATACAATACTTTATAAAGGGGAACATGTAAGTTTTGCAAGTTTGAAAAATATACGACAGACAAAATGAAAACAGGCTATATATGCTACAATGATATCATTTGATTACCCCCAAAATCTGACACCAAACATCAGCTGGCAATTGGGGACTAGAAGCAAAACTTTATCCAATGGCTAGGCTAGGTACCCTTGGAGTCTCATTACGCTGCCACTTTCGACGTAGGGTTGTCATACAACGCTTGATTGCCCATGCATCTTGGTGTGCTAGTGTAGCAGCTGTGGTTATTTCAGGGAAGTTGGCAAGGACGTAGAAGTTAAACACTAGTGCACTCAGTTGATCAACTGGCGGGGTTTTGATAACACCATTCATGGCCACGCGCCCAGTGATGGATGCCAACACCGCATGATTTGCTGTAATGTTAGCTAAGCTCCCCATAACAGGACCTTTCCCCTTGACGTTCACCATCAAAGACAGCCCCTTGGAACAGCGCTGACGAAGATCTCGCTGTGCTTCCCACTGCATATCTACTTGCTGCAGCATAGGGGGAATGCAAGTCATGAGGTACACAAGCAAAGGGCAATAAGAACTGGTTTTTCACCTGATCCCAAAATGGCTTCAGTAATTCTTGCTGGGTTGCATCAACTTCTAGTGCCCAATCATAGTGTTACATGTTTCTTCTATATGCTAGCAATGTTTTATATTTACATTTTAGATACTTTTCCCCTTGGAGTAAAAATACACCAGACCTAAATGCAGGGCAATGGGATTGGCTTACCTGTTGTTTCACAATCGGCCTTGCTTTGGCAGGACCCTGGCATTTGCTGATTCGCAGATGGAAGGGTTGGCCAATGAGTGAGGGAAAAAAAGGCAGCTGCCCACTTGGTTCCATAAGCAAGCCAGGGTGGCATCATCAAGAAAGTAAAGCTGGTTCAGGGCCCATGGCAATACCAAATGGGCAAGAGCAACAAATAAGAACGGGCAATACTTGAAGTCTCAAACATTTTTTTTGCAACCAAGGGTGTTTGTTACTGGATTCCCAATCTTTATCTCAACTTGCTAGGGGTAGGATGGGCTATATAGGGATTTGAGTGACCTTGTGTCACCTTTGTTTCCTGAGCCGGGTGACCCTGAAGCGCAGGGCACTGATGGCGATGAGGGTGGATAGGGTGAGGGGCATCTAAGTGATCAAAGTACAGGTTTGGGCGATATATGGCCTTATGGCCTGATACTTGAAGAAATTATTGGTCGTTTCCTGCTTTGATGAAATTTCTGGTCGTTGCACATCTTCAACAAAAAACTGGTTATTTCTGATTGCTACATGGATAACTTATAAATTCTGAAACATCTGGAAAAAAGACAGTGGTTTGATTCCACAGGTACATATATATATATATATACATTTATGTATACATGAACCTGACATGTCGTGCAATGCATTGCTACGTTGTTTTTTGCACACTTTGCTGGCCGTGTGCTTTTCATGTTCTTGAAAACTTTGGACTGAAAGCCAGGCTTCGAGGTTTGGCACCAACAGTCAACACATGACAGAGCTACAACACCCCCGATGCAGCATAACTGCAAAACTTCCTATCTATAATACTATATATTATTTTATATGATATATTATATATTGCATTATTCTAAATTATAACCCTTTTCATAGCTACAATACACTCATTTGTTCACCACCTTTGTGCAGCCAGTGTCCGTCTTAAGACTAGCATTGTAAACCTCACCTATGGGGTCTTGGTGCAGAGACTCTTCATGAAGGGAACGTTTCCATCGTAAACACAACAGCCAGGGTCTCCATGAGCAAAATGTGATTCACATTGGTATACATTGCATTTTGTTGAAAGGTTGCTCGAGCCGTATGTGCCCCAAACCTTTCATGCCTGCCCAGTCCTTGGCCACCACTCCGAGTCGCGACAGTGGATTCTGTGACTGTGCCTTTCTCATGAGGGACTTTGTCATCCAAGCCCATTCGATCCTTCTCCGGAGCAGGCTCTATGGCATGCTTGCCTGTGAGGGAATTTGGATTCACTGGCGAGAAAACCGAGACCAATATGCAACCACAAGCAGGTAAATGTAACATGCAAATCTGGATGGAGTCTATGCACTTCCTTCTACAGCTCGACTCTAGGACTATGAGATCTTCTCACGGAGCCCAATGTGCTGCCTTTAAGTGTCAGTGCGCTTTCGGCACTTGGAGCATCACTTTGCTTGCTCCCCTGTCTGAGCCGCACATCAATTACCTGCCACAAACGCCGGAACTTCAACATCAAGTACGAACATTTTATCTCAAAGGACATGATAGGACGTGCAGCAAAGGGTAGTGAGGCAAGTCTTCATGGTGTTGATATTCTGGACAGTTTCCTCACGTGCTCAACAAAACGCAAAATACCAACAAAATCCTACACTTGTACAACACCTGCAAGAAAGTGGAAACCACTATACGGCCGTCCCATTATCCACAAACTCTTGCTTCACACAGCCTGGGTTGCGAGTTCTTCGTGGATTTCCAAGGGATCCCCACCTGAGATGGCACAAAGCAATACCATTTTCCACTACCAACGCATTTTCCTGGCTTCAGAA
>OMLO01001867.1_pt1 | contig 16581 bp, 7 predicted proteins | sample 1674811 | NCBI WGS metagenome assembly OMLO01 (sample SAMN06265003, study PRJEB25207) | coral metagenome | isolation source: Coral host | place: Mexico:La Bocana,Puerto Morelos, Mexico | collected 2008-11-13 | reverse complement strand
TTTGTAATCCGCCATCTTGTTCACCTCTATGTCTTGTATGCGGAATAAATCCTTGCTTTGAAGCCTAAATATTACAGAAGATGCAATTGCAAGTTTAGGCAAAGGGGTCAATTGCGTAATAGACAATGCTGCATAGATCCTCATTATTGCCAACTGCATAAATTCCACAAAATTGTCCGCTTCATAAATTTCTTCATCTATCTGACCTTTGCTGACGATTGTAAGGATATCTTCAGCTCAATTTCGAATTATGGCAGGCTTCTCTCATAGCAGGAGTTTCTGCTGTCGTAATCTTGTAATATTAATGGCTGATGGCTGGGGGTTTTGCTAAAAGCAGGCCTGCGGCCCACGGCCCAAGGCACACTTCATGGACCACAGCCCGTTTCAATGCTCTGCAATCCTTGTATCTTTTTGTTGCTTTTTGCTCAAGGAAAAACGTTAGATCCTTACTGTATACAGAACCGGATAGCACAGTGGATGTGGGAACAATGTCAGTTTGAACAGACTTGAAACCCTTGTTACGTTTTTCCTTGAGCAAAAAGCAACAAATAGATGCAAGGATTGCAGAGCATTGAAACGATTGAAATTGCAAAGAAACCAAAACTCACCTTCTTCCATTTTGGAACACAGATCAGAACATGCACTGTAAAATACCGCTGGCCAAAATTCTAAACTGGACTGTGGGATGTGAACTGTGAAGTGGGCCACTGGGCCGCCAGCCACGGGTCGCCGTGCCGCGAGCCGTGAAGTGTGTCTTGGGCCTTGGGCCGTGGGCCACCAAGCACGGGCCTGCTTTTAGCAAAACCCTACCTCGACCTTGATTTTTCTGGATATCACAAAAACCTTATCCAATACGGTAATTGTTTATAATATTGGCAAGGACACTCAAGGTCACCGGTAATCATGTCATGTATAACTGCGGAGCATGATTTTAAACAATTATTGGATGAGGTTTTTGTGATATCCAGAATAATCAAGGTCGAGGTAGGGGTTATCAGCTGAAGACGAACTTTTTTACTGTAAGATAATAATCCTTATAACCTAATAACCCTATAACCCTTATCGAGACCTTCATTATTCTGGATATCACAAAAACCGAATCAAATAATTGTTTATTATACATTGAACAAAACAAATAAAACTCATGTTTGTGCTTCTTCACTGACGGCAAGCAAGACAAAGTGAGCGAACTTGACATGATTACCCTTAGATATCATGCACCGCGGTCATACATGACATGATTACCCATGACCTTGACATGATTATTGTATAATCTGCAGTTATGGCGTTACAGGCTCTGATTTCGAAAATTCACTGTACGCTTTCCGCCAATCAGAAAAGAGATAGTGAGTCCAATGTATAATAATTAAGAGTAATCGTGTCAAGTTCGCACGCTTTGTGTTGCTTGCCGTCAGTAAACAGGCAAAAACATGGCTGCCATTTTTTTCGTTCAATGTATAATAAAACAATATTATTATCTTACAGTAAAAAAGTTCGTCTTCGGCTGATAACCCCTACCTCGACCTTGATTATTCTGGATATCACCAGAACCTCATCCAATAAGTGTTTAAAATTCACGTTTCACGAAAAATAAACTCAGCTAGTCACGCATCACGAATGTAATCCTGCAGTATGACCCTCGATATTAGTTTCAATCAATTGCGACCTTGAGGTCAGTTTTTCTGCTGACATTTTCTACTTTATTTTACTTTTTCACCTATTTTAAAGATTACATCCTCTTTTCACGCCTAATCTCAAACTAAAGGAACAAATACAAAAAAAGCTCACCGTTCTAAAGAAGTCCGTGGGTACTTCGTAATGTTGTTCATTCGCTCTTGCAGTCTCCAATGCCACAGGCGATTCACGAAGTTTCTTTACAAACTTCATTTTGAATGTCAGCTTTTTTTCAACATCCCCAGAGCAATCTAATTTTTGGAGCCATTTGTCTAGGTTTTGACGCACTGCATCCCGTAGAATTTTGTCTCCTTTGCTGCCTTCTGCCTCCACTCCAGCCATGGCGATATCTTTCAGCTAATCGTTGACTAGATTGTGTTACAGCGTGACTGGAAGTTCTGAAACCGAGGCGAAAAGACAATCCCAGGATTAAAAGTTAACCCAAGTATCAATTCTTCTTATATGAAAATGTTTTACACTTCTTATGTGTAGTTTTAGATCACTCAAAACTGAAGAACAAAAGTTTACAAAACTGAAATCAAAATTCTCGCTAATCCCGGCCCTGTAAGGAGTTCAAAGAATTCAGCACAAACGACGACATGCATGAGTAGCATAATGAGGAATGTAACGTTAACGTATCCTAAACAACAGTTTCTGTTTCCGTGGCGTTTTGGCGCCATTTCAAAGCAAAATGATTCCAATGTTTTATTGTTTTCCTTTCAGTCTCCGTGACAAGGACGTTGTTTTTTCGCATTGTCTAAATTCCCGGCAGCCGGTCGGAGGGTTTTAAAATCACTAAATGACCGGCAGTCCTATATTTTGCTCAAATTTAAGGAATCGAAGGAACCTATCCAATCCAAACTATCATATGTCGATTAACAACCGCCAAGCGATCCAGAAGAGCTGTATAGTCTGTATACGGGTTTTCGGTGGCTTGGTTTCTTCAGGTCGACTGCCGTTCACGGTTTTCAAATAACTAAGTGACCGCCAGTCCGAGTTTTGGGAATCGAGCGAACCGACCATGTACAAGCTATCTTACAATATGTGAACTGAGAAGTTTCAAGTGATCCAAAAATTTTTTTCTTATCATAAGTATCAGAATATGCAGGATTGCAGTCGTGACACCAGAGTCGTGATACCTATCAAGCGTGACGCCAGCTCTTGGCGGGAAATTTTTAGTTCACGTGAGTGTTGTCTCTTTTGAGCTTTGGTTTTACACAGTGACGATCGACTCTCGCTTCGTGCTTAACTGTACGCTGTAGCTTCTATCCTTCCTTGCTTACTGTTGTTTATTGATCCTTGGTTCTCTCTGCACATCACTGGCCGTGAGTGAAGCCATAGCGGGTCATCGGTTTTTGACCGGACAAAGACGACATTTCGCCTGTTTGCAAAATATCACACTGTCAGGGAACATCCACCGCGTTGAAAAATACTTAGAAAAAGATGCATGGTTGTCCGTTCTTAATCAAGAAAGGAGAAGACCCGCGTAGACGTCGTTTGTTTTGTTTGACACACGTGATTTTCCTATAGGGACCATAGGCAGTGCACAGATGGGTGCTGCCTATGCCTCAGTCGAGTATAATAGCTACAGAAATATTGTCTTCACTGTAAGATTCACCTAAGATATATATTCAATTAGCTACTGTTTAATTTTTATGGAATTGCCTGTAAATCTTATTTGCAATCAGTTCATATTTTCGTGTAATAACTGATCATCTTGTGACACGAGTTTAATAGATTTGTGATCTATAAAAACCTGTGGATTTGTACTTCTTATTCTACATGTCAAAACTATCGTACTTCTTTGAAAACGTGACCGGCAGTCGACCTACAAATTCGTAAGTGTCACAAACCATGGTCTCACTCTCTGAGCCGAGCGTCAACCACGCGTTAGCCCTGCGATCTATACAGCTCTTCTGGATCGACATATGATAGTTTGGATTGGATGGGTTCCTTCGATTCCTTACAATTTGAGAAAAATATCCGACTGCCGGTCATTTAGACACAGCGTGTTTTTTTTTTCGTGAACTCTTTTAAATATATGGTTTTTCAAATTAATTTTGGTTCACGGTGTGAATAAGAAATAAATTCAAATTAATTTATGCCTTGTATTATTTTCGACACCCGTCATCAGGGGCGTAGTAGTTATTATGAATAGCTTGTGCAAGACTTTTTGTCAAGTCAGCGACAGGACCTGGATAATAAAAAGAACTTGCTCTATTTCTTTCCCGACGGACCCCCTTACATGATTATTTTCAGCACTTTTTGGTTGGCCTGTGATCGCAGACAGTACCTTTTTTTTCACCCCTAAAAGCAACTTTCTTCGCAGGGAAAAACCCTGGGAGCAAGGTTCCCATAAGAGGTAACAATTCTAAAACAACACCTTATCTCTTATCGTTTTTTTTTTGGCTCAATACCTTAAAAGGAATCACAAAAGCTCCTGCTGTGGAACTTTTGAGGCTGAACACCCTACTAGGAGGTACAAAACCACTTGTTTAACTCCTAAAACGACGAGCACCCCGTCCTTTTAATATGGGAGTCCCCCCCCCCCCCCCCCCCCCCCCCCCCCCCCCCCCTTTTAAAAGGGGGGGCCCCCCCCCCCCCCCCCGAGCACGACCATCCCTTTTTAAAAAAAAAGGAATAGGGAGAGATAGGGTGCCTTGGTGGAAGGATGGTGCGGACATCGAAAGCCCCCTTTTGATATCTCTACCTTGCTTCTCTGCGGGACACTTAATGTCATCCAAAGTTACGTCAATTTTTCCTGGAACATGCAATAACCATTTCAGAGGGTCTATTAACAGTACACATGTACTCCGGGCATGTACTCCGATGGTTTAAGCCAACTTAATCCAAGGTTGTTGGGTATATTTAACAATAATCCCACGAGTGTGCGTTGGATATGAGTTGATAGATAGGCAAGGAGATGCATAGAACCAAGTTGGCTATAATCGAATCATATCCAACAAACGAGAGTAGAATAATTGTGTTATTTAAAAGCACCCTCAAAATATAGAAAATTAAATCAATGAAAACTCTTGAACTGCACTGTGCAATGATTCAGTTTTGTAATACTCATTTTTATCTGGCAGTTCACTGTGAACAGGGTGTAGCAAGCTCGTAGTGCAGAGGTACTCCAATGTTGCAGAACTGCGAGAAATGCGATCACCTCTCCCCATCATTCAAAATCAGACTGTGAGTCGGAGTTTTCTATATGCCAAGTCAACTGTCAATGATAGAAAATGAGACGACAGTTTCCGTATACACTACAAAGGAGAGCAGTTTAAAACCAAGACTGATGGGTATTATAGTGCAAATAGTCCTATTCAAGTCAGTTCAATAAAGATCAGTTCACAAACAGGAAACATGCAACTTCAATACAGAGTCTAATGTTTAAACACAATTACTAGCAGTAAGCCATTTGTTAAAAAAACACTTTATTTCATTAAAAAATTTACATGCAGTTACATGGCCATAATCTATATAAAAATAAAATGAAATTGACTCTCTTTCTAAACAAAGTAATTAGATGCTGGCATTTCTATAAGATAACACACTTCATGGCTAAGCTTTCAACAGTCACCACAGCCATTTGCCTCAGTAATGTCTAGCCGAGTGTCAGTTTCATCTGTATCTTCCCATGGTGGAGGGGCTTGCCCATCACATCTTTTGAGTGCAAATTTATAAACTAAAAAGCCACTCAATCCACGGGCTTGCCAGTATTTCACTACTGAGTACAGGCCTGAAATAGATAATGGACAAAATGATGTGGACAACTTTCAAAACTTGGAAGACAAACTGACCAATAAAATCCTTAATAAAAGCAACAGTGGATGGAAGTGTCTTTTGTAAACAGACTTAAAACTTTCAATAGGGTTCAATAACATAACTTTAAGGTAATCAAAGACAAAGGAAGGTCTGTTTTACTTGAATTTGCATCGTACATATGGAATCCTGCGTAATGTATAGAGTCACAGATCCCATTCCTAGTGGCATATTATCGTTATTATAAATTACCCCAAACAGCTTGACACTTGTTTAATTTGTGATCACCATGTCTCGTCCTAATCCCTTTTGGGCTGAATTAGCTAAAAAACCAGAACGGCAGCAGCCTAATTTTGTTGTAGAACTAGTGTTTGTATTCTTAAGTATTTGCAATGTAATGTGTAGAGAGTAAGGAGTAGGAGTAGGAGTAGAAGCAGTAGGTGGGTTGATCAAGTCTGACTAAGTCTGACCAAAAAACAATGGGGACATGTCAATCAACCCTGAATGAAACTAACTGTCCCCTTGTGCTGGATTGCACATAGTGCCTGAAACCAATCTTGAATAGACCAACATATTAATGACAGTTCTCATGTTTGATGCTGATTTTGTACATAATGCACTTTGCCTTTCGTAAATAAGTGTAATTATACAGTTACAAGCCATCTGTTATATTTGCTGAGCTATGTATAATGTTGAGTTCACTATATTGTTTTTGACTGACCTTAAAGTTTCTGGTCTAGAACGTGGATAATTTCATTGGGAGTGAACAGTAAGCCTAGAGAGAAGCTGGCATATGAAAGCTTTAGGACTGCTGCACAGATGAAAGATAAGATTCACCTAGCTCTTGTCAGTACGTCTGATTGATTTAGGGGTCAACTCAAATACCCCTTGAGCTGTCCCTAGATTGGCAATTCAACTTTTCTGATGGTATCTTTGCACATTTCAATTGTGACTCCTCGTCAGGTTCCTTACCATCATATCTGTATCCTTCTTCTGGAGCAAAGGGGCTTTTTGATTTGTATCCTCTGATAACTCGCACAGGTCTGCCATTTTCAACATTTTTACTCAGTGCTAAATTTCCTGTTTGATCAAGACATGATTCACAATTCAATACAGTTTACTTTAAGATTGCTTCACAAAATAAACGAAGCAGGAAATATTTCTGGTGAAATGAGCTCACACTGAGCAGTACAATGGCTTCTTCAGTTCTAATGTTTTCAGCCCTGTTCTTGATAGCTTCCGCAACTTTGAACATTAAACCTACGACAACTGGAACATTGTAATAAATACACATGTAACAAAACTAGGCCTAAGGGAAAAAGCTTAAACGGAGTCCTGTGTTATCACTTACACCACAAAAAATTTAACTCAGATTATCATTCCATAAATAAAAGAGTTGTCAGCAGTAAATGCACATCAAAATATTCTGTTGTTGAGATTCTGTTAAAACAATACAACACAATACAATACTTTATTGACAACTCCCCATAGGGGCTTTTCAGTGACAATACAAAATAAACAATACGTTAATTATTAAGGTAAATCCTAAATACAATATTACTAAGGCAAAAACAAATTTAAAGGGTCTAGTTTAAGATTGCGTTTAAAACTATTTACACGTTGGCTTAAATTCCAGTTCGGGTCTAATAGCGTTCCAAATACTTACTATACGATAATAGAAAGATCTCTGACCGGTTGCTGTTGTAGAATGCAGAATGCAGGGAAGAAACTCAAGAATATTTTCTCAACAGTAAAGAGTACTAAAACATAACTGACATGTGTTTCACTCACCTCTGGTTAGAGTTTGATCTTTGGATTGAGGGGCAGTCCGTAAATTCTGTTACACAAAATAAAGAAAAATTAAATAACATTAATTATTAAATAAAATAACCTGGAAGTAATTAGCTCAATACTAACAAAGCTTCTGCTAGTGATAAGATCAGAAAACTATGCCTTACACTGTAGTATGAAGCCAAACATGACATAAGCATGGACAAAGAAAATTCTGAGGAATCGAATTGAACCCATGACCTCCCAAACACATGGTGTGTTATTACGTTTAACCTGATAAATGATATCTTAACACAATCGTCTCAAAACAATTTTGGCTTTGTACTACAGTGTAAGGCATAGTTTAGAAACAGTGTTTGTAATTTTTTGCAATATCAAACTACAGTTGTACAGTGCAGTGCACTTAATTTAGAACTGAATGTCACATTGGTGTCAAAATGAAACTGTCATAGTTGATAACCAGTTGCTTTAATAAGCGCATAGCTAACTTCAATATATGTACTAATTGAATTGAGATTCATAAAAATAAAAGTACCTTGGGATTAGCTTTTGTACCCTTCAAATCTCTTCCACCTATAAACAAAACAACACAATGTTCTGGTTCTACTGTTCATTTTTTCCATACTGGTCAAACACCTAACAACTTCTGAGTAATGAATACAACTGCAAATCTTGACTTGTTGTGGTTATATACACATGCACTGTGCATAGCTATTCAATATGTTTAATCAGTAAACTAACTATTGCAGCCACATCATTTTGCATTTCAAAGGGATAAACCCAATTTAACATCACAACCAAGATCCTTGGTGAAGAAATCACAACATGTTATCGGTACCTTCTCCAGTGTATGTGAAACAGACTCCGTAATCAAGATCATCCTCATATCCTCCAGAGAGAGCTAGTGAGTAACATCCTTCGACATCACTTCCATGAATACCGGCCACTGTTGGCCTACAAAATGAAATATTATAGCTTTATTACAACTTACAGCTTTTCTAAGACTGTCCTTAAGCTACATTTGCCTGTTCTGCATTCATCATTTGATGTGTATTGGACTGCTAGCAGCTATCCAGTTTGGGTTTCACATGAGTGGCTGCAATTTACCTTGAGTTTATTTGGGCTTCATACAATATTTGTGCTTCATGAAGGGTGTCTGTAAAACCCGAAAAGCGAATAGCGAATAGTCGCGAATAGCGAATAGTACGAATAGTACGAATAGTACGAATAGTACGAATAGTGTGAATAGTGCGAATAGTGGCGAATAATGGTAATGGTAATGAATTTATATTTCTATTAACATATTCAAATGCGCTTTACAAGCAAGTGAACTATGGGTGAGATCAGACATCAGCATATATACAGGCGCTGTTGGCAGCCGCTATCAGTCCATTAGCGATCTCACCCAGCACATTAATGAATGAAATGAAGCCTGACCACAACACCAGGAACTATATGCCCTACTCTTTGTGACAAGTGTGTGGGTTCTTTTACGTCCCACAGGACTGTGTGAACGGTGAAGGGTTGTGAGACGGGGCCTACGGTTTATAGTCCTTATCTTAGAAGACTTGAAAGTCTACCATTTGTGAATGTAATTACAAAGGCAGCACTTTCTCCTCAGTTATTTTAAGACCTTGAGTGTTGGTCCGGCCGGAGTCGAACTCATGACCTCCCGCATGGCAGTCCGACGCTCAACTGAGTGAACCACCGGTGCGGCGAATAGTGACAATAGAAAAACACAACTCAAATAAAATATGCATGAGAAATCCAGCGATCAAAATACTGCACTTGACTCAAACGTTAATTACCGTAAAATGAATCGAAGATAGCTTATTATAATAATTGAAACAATTTTTTCGCCCAAAATTATAATAACAGCTACAAACTATACTGTAACAACTGCATAGATGATGAAATTCAAACGACTACTTGCCTTGGGAACAATATATCCGGCTTGTTCGATCCATCAGCGTCCGCGGATAAACACTATTGCTCCATGTGATCAATTTCAACAATTCCAGATCAGTGCTGAACTAAAGCAGTGACTATTGATGACTATTTGCCACTATTCACCACTATTCGCCACTATTCATACTATTCACTATTTGTGACTATTCGCTGTTCGCTATTCGGGTTTTCCAGACACCCCTTCAAGTGTTTTGTTTCTTTTATCATGCCTTCTAGCTCCCAAGAAGATAAAACATTTCTAAATATATGTACAGCTAGATGTTGATTTCATCAGCTAATTTTGAAAGAATCTTTCTAGACTGCTTTTAAGCCAAAGCCTTTTGTGACAATGCACTTGAATAAAACCAGGGCTTATAACCAGCAAGAATGTTACTGTAGTTTTATATAAAACAAATGTCCAACCTGTGAACACCATCAATACAGCAGGCTAGCCTTGTGCTCCATAATGTTCCTACAGGAGAACCTAACCACAAAACCAGATCAATGAGTAAATCATAAGGAGTCTTACAATGTAAGCCTTTATCTCTAACTAAGGTGTAAACAGATAAAAAATCTTGGTTTGTAAAAGTTGCATGGAGCCATAGGGAAAAGGAATGCAAAAAAAACACACAACATGAAATGTCATCTCAACCAGATTTTCAAGGAACTTCCTGTTGAGCAGAAAACTGACATAAATGCCCTTGGGCCTCAGAGGTTTTATAGTTTGCCTCTAACCTCCCCACAATAAAACAAATTTCAAGGTTTTCTGAGATGTTCCTATGATTTGACCAATCAAAGTGGAAATGGTTCACTGACATGGTTACTTAGTATTATTTATTTTCTGCGTGAGTATGTCAATGTTCCATTGTCATGGCTATTACACATTATTATACATGTAAAATGCACATTTATAAAATTAATTTATTTTTCAAGTCAGCATCATGTCAATATGTCAACCTATTCCTGTTAAACCTATTGGATTTTGATTGGTCATCTCAAATGGAACGCATTATGCCACTTTTCAATAGCATGTGAACTCTACAGACAAATAAAATGCATTTTTGGCTGCCATCATTAGCAAACAGGCAGATCACGAAGAGAATTTGAGGGGTGATGCTTCTGAAAGGTTCAGGTGCATACCTGACAAAGAAAATGTCAAGGCAATATTAGGGTAAGCGCTACAAGCATCAGTGTGACAGAATGTATTCAGGATTGTAATTATTAACTATACTCTGTCATTCACAAATCCTTTTGGTCACCTGGTATTTCTCCAAATACATTTTCTCTATTTTTTGGCGCTCTCAATGGCCTCTTGTAGTCGTCATCATCATTATCATCATCAAAGTTGTTATAGTTCTGTTCTTGACACTCACTTGGTTCCTTATCCAAAAACAAACATACATGCATGCATGCACAATGAAATGGGCAGTATGATATAGACTTAAACACAAAGAGATGTTCAACCACACATTTCCAGGTACAAGGGCAACAGGTGTCCAGATTGCATTAGGAATTGGATATCACATTATTAATCAAACTCTGTATTCATTTATTTTTAAACTTATTTATATATCATAATTCCCATCACTATGAATATTAACTGACTGACCAAGAAGGCCATTATATACTTTTTTTCAGTTTCTGAAGCACAGAGTGACATGGAGTGTTCAACTCAGCAGATCAGATCACAGGCAGCCCAAATGTGAGATGAGAGGAAATAATTAAATGTAAATGAGACGTACGCGAATGTGACTCTTTACTACGAGCGGTTTTGTGTTACAAAGATGCGATTTACAAGGGTTTGTATGGGAACTTCATGAATTTGCTTTAAATACCTAAAATTGAATGTTTTGTGAATAAAAATGACTTAACTTGCTTTCCTGGCGTATTCTTTGTTATTTCACTGGTTTTTAGCCGTTTTGAAGTGATTTAGTGAGGCTTGTGTCTTATAGCTTGATGCCAAAAGACTCAAACCTAAAGTATCTCATTCTCTCACAAGCAACTCTATCTTTGTCCTAAAAATTTTGCCCAGTTTTTTGTGATTTACCTAAATTGAATCATTAAATTTGAGAATCATAGAGTAAGCAGACTAACTCATAAGTAGTTACTGTTGGATTATCAAAGTTGTTCAACCTGCCCTTTAAGCCGGCGTGATGATCTCCGTAGTCTAATTCGATATTGTAAATCTTGATGTTCAGTACTAATGGGTTCATCATCAGTTGCCAAAGCTTTGACCTTGGTCTCTTGTCTCTTTCGCTTCACTCCAGTAGTTGCAGGTGCTGGCTTCTTTGTAACACGTCTTTCAACATCCTGACCCTGAAAACACATGTATATGCTATGAAAAGGGAAATTAGGGGAATTTATATTTTTACAAATACAGTTGAACTTGTACTGAGCAGCCACCTATCGAGCGGCCACCCCTTATCCATCATCAGGGACCCCATTAACATTTTTAGCAGGATGGCTAGTTTTCACAGGTGGGCTAAACTTTTTGAGCTGAACAAAATTATAAGAAAAACTGATCATGTGTATTCTGGTAGTGTCCATTCCATCTGGTAGTTTCCCTTTATTCTCTTTAACTTGTCCTTTGTCCTACACCAGTTGCTTTTTGCATGCTGTGTATGGACTCTGGTTCATGGATCAACAAAATGCTGATTTACTTGTACTGTTCTGTGATGCAAACTGAGTCTTCTCTGCAACATTCCTCCCTTGGAATCATTGTATTTATTTTAAAACTGAGTGAGTGACTCAGTAGAAAATTTCAGAATTAATAACAAGATCACATCTAGAAGGTATCTTAGGAGATACAGAAGTGTGCTCAAGATTAAAGAAAAATATCACTGTTCTATGAGGATGTTTGGCATTGTGCTTTGCGTGACTAAAAAGCTAATTCCCAAAGGTGTTATGACATGTCAACACTTCAGATCTCCAGTGAGTTTCACGCAGGAATACATCCGGGGATGGTCAAATTACGTAATGTGTTCATGAAGAGTTTGTGGTCTATACGAGGAGAAATGTGAGGCGAATTTGTTGAGAAATGACCATGAAATGATCAGGAAAGCAAACGTGAGAGTTCACCCTGGGTTAAAGGTAAGAAAAAGCCCAGGCCTAAGAAAGCGAACAAACATTAGAATGGCTGCAGATTGAGCAGCAAATAACTTTTCCCACAAATTCGAGACTGTTTTGTAACAAGCGACATCAGGGGGCTGTATGTTTTTATTTTTTATTTTTATTGGTTTGCGGTACAGGCCGCATATATTCACACCCACATTGACAAGGTGTGAAAATTAATAAAATATTTTCGGCCCGAAAACTCAGGGTTTATTTTTCTACAAATAACCTCTCTTCAAATGAATTAATAGGGTATGTAGATTTGTCGGATTTTTACGAAATTTGGCTGAAATGATCATGAGATATTGGTGCGCAAAGTGTGTCAGGCTTTAAAAATATTTGAGATATTTTTCCTGTGACACTTCTTTGCGTGACACAAAACGAAAAATTTCCTATTCGCCAACTTTAGAGCCTATTTTCTCAGAAACCAATAGAAAGATCCAAAATGCTTGACACACTTTGATTGATATAGTGCAGTTTGTTTTGATGTAAGAGATAACATGGATGCGGGTAATTCAGCGAAGCGAGCATCAATAGTTTCAAGTTTGAAGGCTCATGCGCGCTAACCAAAGCAATAAATTTCCAATACTTTTATACATTTGGATTCTACATTTCATAACCTTTCCACAGATGTATATAGTTATCCATGGTTCCCTGGAAAATGATGCGTGTACGAAACATTTTGCAAACAGCACCCAAAAAGGTTATCAGTAACCTTAATAGGGGTTCAACTGCACACAAGAAAAAGCTGCATAAAGGATAGACCAATAATTCCCAGTTTAACCTGAGTGATGTGCCAGTATAGCTATTCCACCCAGAACAGGCTGGCCTCTTCCAGGCATTCAGTTACTGCTGGACCTCTACCTCCTATATTTTGCTCTGCCTTTTTCTTGTCCTTCGCTCCAACAAACTGAATGCCTGAATAAGGCAGGTAATTGAAGTGCATGTGGGCAAGTGTTCAAATGATGGTTAATAAATTAGCATCATGGTGGGTCCCTCCCAAAATACAACAAAATGTAAAGAGTAAGCCCCTACAAATTTTTGCTCCAACAACAAAAATTTAAAATGGAACCCCCTAAGAAAGACGAGAGGCACTTTTTTTCCACCCATGCATCAAGTTGTTAATGATATCAGGAACATGTAGAACATGCTGCCAGTTTACACTTGTTCACTGGGTCACAGCAGGGGCACTAACCTTAAATTTGTCAAGTCCTAAACTTGCCAGTATTTTCTTGTTTTCAGCAATATTCTTTTGTCTCTGTAACTCATACTCGCTTACTTGCCCGTTCATACTCGGAACTGGAACCCTGAAGTAACTTCGGTATGCAGCGTGTATCCTTTTAGAGCGATTAAGTAAGGGATATTGGAATGGTATTTACACCACGTATCCATTTAGTTATCAAACCGCTGACATGTTGAACGAAGGCTCCGCAAATTGAAGAATCAGTAAACAGAGAAAAACAAACTAAGGGGATCTAACCATTTTGTATTTTTGACAAACTTAACAAAAAATGTAAGAGATTTCTTAAAGGACCTGTGTTTTGATGTTAGAAATAATTTTCCCTTCTTGCCGTGTATGAAATTAACTTAAAAGCTTCGATATAGCTTGTCCCTATGACGATATGATAGATTGATGTGACCTAAAAATTCTGTTTTCGTTTTCAGGCTAAAAGTCAACACTAATAAGGGGAAGTTTGATATCGTTTTGAATGAAGGTTAGTAGACTGACTGTTAGTTATTTATATAATACTAAGACGTATAATTTAAGTCTGTACGAGTCTACCTAAAGTCTGATCAGACTGACTTTCCCATATTGACAGAAACGTTGGCTAAGAGTTCGTTAGATCCCATGCGGGCCCATGATGAAATTGATCATATATGATAGATTAAGATAATATAATCTAGAAAGCAATAACTGCGCTACATACAGCCATCAATTAATTAAAACGAGAAACGTTATAGTGCTTTAAGGTAATAACCGAGATCAGAGTGCCTTACCAGCCAGCATGTGCACCTGTAACTATCCTTACAGTGTCATAGTATTAGGAGACTCTTTTTCACAGCTGCTTTTTCTATCAACATTTTTCTCCTTTTTTAGAGAATTTATTCAAAACGGAAACAAAGAATCGAGTTGTTAAGGTAAGACTTCAAATACAATAGACCATTTCAAGGTTACCAGCGCCATTTTGCCAGGATGCAAAACTACTGGGGCAAGCACAAGTCGGAAGATTGATGATTGATAATTTAAGGAAGGTTGATTTCTAAAGATACCAGTTTACCTGTCAAAATTGAGAAATGAAGTCTCTCAAAAAAAGCTGCAAATTAAAATTTTGATTTTCCATATATTTGTCTGTAAAACCATTAATCCACTGTTGGCAGGGAAATTTAAAAGCATTTGTATGAAAGACTAAAAATAATATTTCTTACTTCTCAGTGAGCGTGAACCCTTCACATTTAATCGGCAACATCTTTTGCTAGGTGTCTTTACTTCGTAATATATTAATATACAAATTGCAGAATGTATACCTTCCTCATATTATTGAGCATCAATCTCCTGAGTTTTTCCATACATTCACTGTACATTTTGTGCTCACCCCAGTAGCTTTGCACCCCTGCAAAATGGTGCCGGTAACCTTGAAATTATCTATGTAGCTTTCATTTGCAGCCAGTGTTAAATGTAGACCAAAATGATTAAGGTTACTGTACTCTGTTAAGTACAAATGTGCAGAAATGATGTTCCTCATATAATTCGCAGCCTGTGTAGTTGGTGGAATATTATATGAGTGCTTTTTCAGTGGTGAAGCAGTAATGAGAATATGGAGTAGTCAAGTTTAAATCCTGTAAAACCTTAAGCCTATTGGGTATCATTGTAGTTAATTGACTGAAACATTCTTTTGATCTTGTTCTGACCACCACATGCACAGACCACAGTTTCTCCCCATACACCTGCATCTTTGGTGCCCATGAAAGTTAGCTCACATCTTTGTTGCTCTCACATTTACAGCCCTGCTATGAGAGCAAAGAACTTGAGGTTGAAAACCTGCCAGCTATGGAGTCTTTTTAGTTTCCTTGCTTTTATTATTGTTAATTTCTCTTGGTTCTACTGTATTGTTATCTTGTCTTGATTGTGCTAGGGAAGACAAAGCTCCAAAGGGTTCTCTTCTCAAGCACGCGCTCTACCTCAAGAAGCAAATCGTGTGAAACAAAATGAAAAAGCCATAACCAAGCAACAGAAAAAGGACGCTAATGATACAAGACTGACAAAATATCAAACAACAACAAAGGGCCAAGCTTCAGAAGATGCTAGTTACTTGACAAAGGATCAACTTTCAAAAATCCTGATGTCCCTGACATCTGCAGATGTACAGGCCTTGAACAGCACACCTGGTCATCAACAACAGTCTCAAAGTATGTCCATTGATTGGAATTATTTTAGCATTATACACAATTTTTGTTGTTTGTCAGGTCAAACAGTAAATGCTTGCACATAGCAACAACAGCAGTGCTTGCAGTTATAAGTATTTTCCTTGACTCAAAACTACACTTGGAATGCAAGGAGCTACAAAGGGGAACAACAGTTCTTGGAAGTTATGGTGGTAAAACTTTTGTAGCAATTTGACCAATTTTTAAATAGAAATTATTACGCTTTGAGTGAGGAGCAGCTGAAATTTGTTTTCGTGCCTATATTATTTTTTCAAGTGCATGCACTTGAAAATTTTCAACATGCAATAACTCACTAATGGCTAGAAATAACTCAGTAGAGCCCACAAACAATACAACATGGCAGTAATGGAAGTCTGTAGGCAAATTAAAAATTAATTCACAAATTATAACTCCTAAAACAAATATGTTCTGTTCCTATACAAACCCTTATAAACTGAGCCTCTGTCAACCTCATTCCCAGGGTCTTTCATCTTCTCACCCTCCGGGAGAGTGAGAGAGGAGAGACCCTGGCAAAGGCTGGTCATGTGCTACTTTGACAATTGAGAACATCAGTGAGGGGTCCTCTCTAATCATGCAATTTGTCATGTTGAGCTTGGCAGATTTCATAGTATTATGCAACAACTGCCATTACCTGCGATGTTTAGAAACAATTTTAGTATCTATTCCAACGTTTACCTAAAGGCTAAGCTAGCCTGTCTAGCTTGGCAGTTTAACCCATTGACGCCTGAATGAAATTGCCCGCAACCCACCCCTAATTCCCTGGCGTTTTTTGGACTATTTCAGAGCGAGCGAAACCAAAAAAATAAACCATATGCGCAGTAACCACAGACACAAGATCAGGTTTCAAGACCT
>OMLO01001866.1_pt1 | contig 16588 bp, 8 predicted proteins | sample 1674811 | NCBI WGS metagenome assembly OMLO01 (sample SAMN06265003, study PRJEB25207) | coral metagenome | isolation source: Coral host | place: Mexico:La Bocana,Puerto Morelos, Mexico | collected 2008-11-13 | reverse complement strand
CCCTAGTCGCGGTTGGGTTTTCTGCCTGTTTGTAACTCTACCTGTTTCACAGTACTTTTTACACAAATTACTATGCTGTATCATTAAGAGTAGCCCGAGTAAACGCCTGTAGGCGTCTAGTTTTGTTACTTAAATCTATAATCTCATTCTCACATATAACAGGCAATAAGGGGCCTACAAATTAACGTTGTGTATGGTGTTTATGGTGATTTTTTGAGTCCGAGGGAGAACGGGATGGGGGTTGTAGCGTCTCGTTTTCTCTTCACCCCATCCTCGATTGTTCACAGGCTAGTCCGCGCTAGGTTTAGATCTTGGAGAAGTCGTTTACGTAAATGGAAAGAGTCTCGAACCAAGAAAACGCCCTTGAGGTACTCAATATATTTCGTCTAGCTGAGGTGAATTTATACCAGTCAACTCAACAACTGCCCTCGACTCGATAAAAAAACTCTGTAGTTAGCAATGTAACTTTCCCCTAAAGGAACCAAAAGCCTCTCTAAACAATCGATGAATATCGCTCCGACGACTTTTCCTTCATCTATATAAAGTTTCAAAGATTCTGTTGGGTGTAAGAGGAGTGAATCTGACCATAGGCTTTTTGTGTATAACTCAACTGCTTTTTAGAAGGTACCATTTTTAAATAAGGGTCAATTGTATTACAAATTATCGATTAAGTGATTTTGCTTGGGTAATCAACATTGCCAGGGTTCTACAGTTATCCCAGTCTCCCCTGTGGCCACCTTAATACAAAACTTTAAAGTTACAGATTTTCCATTTAGATGGGTAAGTGCCTTCTTCATTACTCATTCTGCCTATGGTTGTAATACTATAGCTGATCTCCTTAGCAAGGATTTCTGTGGATTTTTATATTATCACTTCCATAAGTTCTCCTTATGCTCACTTTCCTCAACGTAGGGCATCTGTGATATCGAAGGAGAGTACGTGACTCTCGGGATTAAAGGCTTCATATTTGTACTAGTTGAGAGAAAACTGAATCAAAACTGGATGTCATTTTCTTGCCTACCGCCCGCGAAGAATGAATTCATGAATGTTGATTTTACAAGGTTATCGTAAACCCACTTACCTAGATACATAATTTCTCTTTTAATTTTTTTCCCATATATAACCAGCTTAGCTTGTTACAGTTGTTAGCCGTGTTTACATATGTTATGCAAAACATTGATATAACGTGACCACGTTCACTGCGACTAGACCATTGTTTATAAGCTCTTATCTACCATATGGCCTGAAGCCAACGAGCACAAGGGCAGCTTGATTCTTATGGTAACAAGGGTAATGCTTCTTGTCTAAGAAAGCACCACATATGGCAATAAACTTAGTCTAACGGGCACTTCCTGCACTATAATAGTCACTGAGGATACCTCATTAACCCATTTTCTGTCTCCATCACTATGGAATTTTTTGTATGCGTACCCTTATGAAAGAAAAAAACAATTACAACTTGATTCTGCATGCACGTGTTCTTAAAAACGGGTATAAGTGGTGTTTTATTATCTTCAGCTTTGTTTGTAACACATTGTAAATTTAAAAGGTACCGGTACTGTGTCAAGGGACGCTGCTGCACACGTGTTGTTATTGTCCGAAACAGCTGCTCCAGTCACGCGTCGCACCTCGGCCCCGCCGAGGATGGCGGCTGGGAAAGCATGAATCTATGTTTTACCCTCGAAAGGGGTGATTATTAGCGTCTTTTGTTCGGAAAATGGGCTAACAAAAGACGCTCCTGAACAGCAGTCTACTACTGCATTTTCTTCTTATGCTTAGGAGAAGTGAAAAGCAGCCTTAAGTTCCCGAGAAGTTGACGCGATCTAGATAAATTGGTTTGCGTTGTTGTGTATTATTGGTCATTATTACGTAAGTTCAGTTCTCTATAAGTTGGGGAATCCCCCTTACTTATATTATTGATTAACATTCATCACTAACAACCTTTTCTGAAAAATACAGGAACCTGATCCAAACAAAGCCTCTGTAGCTTTGCCTCGTCAAGTTAAGTACTAAGTCATGAACTAGTAGTAAACAAAGATTAGAGCAGTGCGTTCACGTCCGTGCTTTGCATGCTTGCTGTACTTTGGTGGCGTTTGAAACTAAATTTGATCGAATGACAGATAATGATCTATACGTGAAGTTGAACTAGCGACGAATATATTATATCCTGCGTTTGATTGTCTTAAATTAATAAGTATTTACTTGTACTAGGCAAACCATTTTCGAGGAAAAGGCAGAATCCAATTTCAGGTCGCCAACACTTATTTCAAAACAAATATTGCTTGAGAAAAAAAATTTTGACCAGCGTCCCTGCAACACAGAGCGTCGACAAATTATTTGTTTTGTATTTTCTTACATTGCTTACATTTAAATTTTGTTTTGAACAATCGCCGGTCACATCAGTAAGAAATATTTTCGATACAAACTGGATTAGGATTGCGTTACACTACGTGAACTCAATAATTTTATTGAATGATATCGATAAGAGCTGATCAAGATTCCAGACGAGTGTACTCAGATGTACTAGAAGGTACATTTTCTTTTCCAGCATTTCGGTATCGCTGTTGACGAACATGCGAGACGCCCTTTGAGGGCCTTTGATGCGAGCTTCCATTGTACGTGTCTATCTAGACTGATAGCTCTCGCCATGATGACCTCTTTAACCTGATTTATTTGCTAGTCACTAAGTCCTGCCGAACACTTTTTCTACTGATGGTTGAGGCCAGTGAGAAAGCTGCACTTGTACATGTACAATCGCCATTCGCACAAGTAAACGAATTTCAATTCAAATGTGAGCAAGAAGTCTAGAAAGGGTTCTCCTCTTCGCGTTCTGTACCCTTTTAATTATGATGATCCTTGTACTGGCTCTGATTCTCGACACGTTTAATATATTCCAGTAGCTATAATTCGTATCATCTGGTTAAATATGTCCAGCTTGACGAAAAGCAAAATATGCAGAGGTGTACGTCTGTGTTGTTTGAGGTATAAGTAAGGAAGTGTCCGACCGTAGCTTCCGGGGCTCCCGGGCCGTAGTTGTACCTTGCATATAACATCAATCAACACAGCTGCAGCTATTCAGGAGTGATTCTGACCCATCCTGCATGTTTGCCTCTGTTCTGCACCGGTGCAGCTGAGGGTCTGCATAGGCATCTCATGGCGATATAGATAAGATTAGCATCCACTGAATGCAGCGTGTGTCCAATTACGTTTGGAGCGCATGCTGTCAATGCCTTAGCTGTTATTAATTACCACCGAAAGACCATACGAAATTGACCTGTCAAGATCAAGAAAACACTGGATAACTATATCGTTAATTGCATTCTGTCAATCAATAACAGCTTCAGTGAATATGATAGACAAGTCACGCATTTCAAAACATTGTGACTACGCGTAATCCCTGCACACTGGACTGTCCATTATTATCTAGTTTCCTTGCGAAAATGCAGAACCAATAAGCTGTAAATGACATTGTCAATCTCAAACGATGACTTTGACATGACAGGTGGACACCCAGTCCATGTGGACAGCCATACCGAGGTGGCGTATCAAACATTCATCAGTATTTAAACAAAGGGGCTGAGGTTTGTTAATTAAGGTTTGTTACTGCCTTGTGCTCAAGAATAAGTAGAATGCCTCAAAATACACCTCCGTTTTGTCATCTTGAACTTCTTAATGGTAAAACCTTCAGTTCTCCTGATCACAAGCTTCCAGAATGTGTACCTAGAAGCATTGCAACCTTGATTGCAGTTGTAATCGGTAGCCAAAAATAGAAGCTTTGTTTTCTTGTCAAAAAGCGGTCAATATTTTATCATTGTATTCGATGTATTTCTCTGCGTTTAAATACCTTACTTAAAATCTTTCTTGGTTGATTTCCGAGTTATCATCAAACTGCTTGCGCTAACACGCAGTTGAAATAAAGACGAGAACCATGAATTCCGTATTGCGGAATGTGCTTATATAAGCACATTTTGAAAATTGTGACGCAACTTATGTGTATGTCTAATTTACTCATATTGAATCAGCCTAAGAACCGAATCTTCAGTAATGCTTTTTTGTTCGTGTTTGAATGAACTACTAACACTAAACGTTTTCTTTCTAACGCCATTTGTGTTACAAGTATTAAGATATAAACGATTCCAGTGAAATCGCGGTACACTTACGATTAAAGTTCAATAGCTCACCGGATGGACATTCCAAGTTCACGTGATAACACAAGTCAGTATAATAGAACGCCGCCTCACAAACCTATTGTTGTTATTGTTTTCCTCGTTTTTTTGTCCTTTTGTTCTTTATTGTTTTACGTCAAGTGTGTCTTCTACACCAAGTAGGAGCCCAAACTTTGAATGGTTAAGCGTAGAATGAGTAATTTAATCGAAGTAGATTTGAATGTGCACGAATATCTAGGGTCACGTCTAGTTATCAACGAAACGGATATAGGTACGCACGGTGTACTTAAGAAATGTGAAAGCGAAATTTCGCGCCCCATGAATCCAATTTTTGATTTTTAGCCATGAAATAAGGGGAATCAATTTTAAATCATGTACGTAAGGGACTGACATTGCAGAGAAATATTTTGCTCACTTTTCAGTACCTTGTGCAAAAAATAGAAAGGATGTCCTCCCCGTACGCAGCCCAAGTTTTTTGCCATCTTGCATCGAACTTGAGATTACAACACGTGCAGTTTTCAAAGCATCATAGATATTTTGGCGCGGCAATTTTCTATGTCTCTTTTATGTCAAAACTATGAAAAGGTCATTGAAGGTACGTGAACGATGAAATTCACTGTACTTGATCATGCCCGACACACAAAGGCGAGTAGCGTATGCATCGAATATATCAGGCTTGTCCACTCGGGGTTCACTATGCGTGCAGGAAGCCGAGCGTACAGGGATATTATTTAAACTTCGGTTAAACAACAAAGGTTAACCATGTAATTTTCCAGTACATCGGAATCGATAGATAAAGTTATCCATTGATACTCGGCAACGTATTATTTTCAGTAAGATCAGCATACTCTTACCATTCGATACCATCCTTTCTTTTGATAACGTTTATGACCTCAGGACGCTGATTAGAGAGTCTTCTCATTATGGGGTGAATGACATTTCGACACTTTCTCGCGTTGCAAGATGTCGAGCGAGTCTTCTTTAGCACGTTTCCAACATGGCGCAAACTATACCATTATAAGGCACGATTCAGTTCTGTCATTTACGGATGACAGTTAAAGAGGCAACCTTTCCTTACCATATATGGTCATTGATATAGTATTGAAGAAGATGAAGTGTTATGCGCATGCCAGTTTGCTTCACTCTTGCTTGGCTGTTGTTTCTTCTATTATCTTCTAAATTCTAATTCTACTCACACGACCACTACTACTCCTATGAAAAAGGTAATTAAAACACGTTCCACTTAGAACTTCAACTCCTCTGTGGCATTCAACTCGCTGTACATTGTTACATGGATAAAATGATTTCAATTCGCGAAACTCTCGCCTTTCTTCGTCATGTCTGTTGTAGCCGAGTGTTGTACTGTTCTTGTCATGCTATCTAAAGTTGATTAACACGCGGTGCACAGCCATACATTTTATTCATGATCTTTTTATGAGTATTATAGAAAAATTTAGATCTGTTTTATCGCGCGAATGTGAAAAAATTTAACTTCATATCAAAGATGTCAGAATAGGATATCAACTATTAACCTGTTGATACCTGTTGCTTTCAAACAAACACCAATCAAAATTCAGTACCTCTTAGAGGAAACTGAAAGTGAAAAACTGAATCTCGGGTTATTCCCTGTATCTGTCCAAATTGTTATAAAAACCTATGGCTCAAGTCAAGTCATCATAATGTATGTATAATTTTCCCTTATCTTGGTATATAAATAACTACTTGTTAACTGTATATGACGATATTTTGTTGATCTTAACGCAAAGCTTGTCTTAACTTACCTTTTGAAGTCCTAAAATTGTATTAGGGAAGATTTTTTCGTACTATGATGTGTCTTTTGACTTCTAGTCTTATTTGCCTCCATTCCCTTTTGTCCAAGCTCAGTGATTCTCCCTTTCACTCTGTTTAAATTAAGTGAAGTAGTCAGCGTGACCGAATGGTTATTTAGAGCGCTGGACTTGAAGTCCGAGGTCACGAGTGATACTAATCTTGGTCGGTGGTGGTAATCCGCCTAAATAGCCAACCAGTCTGCCCCATACCAGTTGGGATATTTGGCAATGTAATGTTCATTTGCAGTAGTTGTTTTTGGGTTACTTTTAAAGCCCCATTGGTGGATATAGTCTTCGAACTTTGATTGGTTCCCTGAGCGATCCGAATTTCGCTGTAAGGACCACTAAAATGGACCGCTCACAAATTAATTTCGGCCAATCGCTTTAATTTCTGAAATATTATACAAAAGGAAACAGTTTTTTTGTTGATGAGAGATGTTATATTTCTTTATGTTTGCTTCGACGGGCAATTTCAGTTTCACTTTAAAAACAAAACGACATAAAGTTAACTTTGACACGTGCGTGTATCGAGAGACTTCGGGAGGTATCAATTAATGCATAGTTTTAAAATCACGTGACGTATTAGTTAATCTGCAAGGTTTCGAAAGATAGATTATAAGAAATAGTTCATGTAGTAACTTGTTCAGTCCATATTCAGGGATACTCTGGACACGAGAGAATTTCAACTTATTAATTTAAATATATGCGTGAGAATTTAGTTATGTCATATCTTTTGTCTTTTTTGTTTTTCTATTCAGCATAGTTTCGTTTGCATGCTTCTTTGCTTAATATTTATGTAAATTTTGGTTTATTACGTTCGTTATAAGAAGAATTTTTCTCTCTTCTCGGTATTCGGTTTTCAACGTTGAATGAAATCATATCGTTGGGACATTTTTCAAAGCTTTCGAGGACATAAGGACAGAAGAAGATCGATGGACGTGTTTATAGTTTTTTTTGAATTAGTCGAGTGTATCAAGTAATCGGACGTTGTGGAATCAATAAATGTTTCTTGTGAACATACTGTTTTTTTTTTCTTCATTTGCAAATCTCTAGACTTCACCTGTGGCCGGCGATTGCATGTCCCCAAACGGAACTCTTACTAGCTAAAAAACATGTCATCTATTTACTTCATGTATTTTTTACTCTCCTTCCCAAAGAAAATCTATAAATCCTTCTCCTACAAATTAAAGCCAGTCAAAAAGATTGTTTCCAAATTAGGCTTTGTTCGATTATTAGTCAACAACCAACTTACTCGTCTAAGACCCTTTTATATGACACACTGTAATGATTCGATTTAGCAACCCTTCTTGAAATAAGCCCCTCCCCCCCTTGCTAGTAAGCGTTTCCCCTTGACTGTCCAGCAAAAGCTCCGAGACATCGACGGCCTCCCTTGAGCTGCTAATTTTAAACTGTACTTTGTGCAATAATTGTATATTATTATACATTGAACTCACTATCTCTTTTCTGATTGGCCGAAAGCGTACAGTTTATTTTCGAAATCCGCGCCTGTAACGTCATAACTGCAGATTATTCAATAATCATGTCAAGGTCACGGGTAATCATGTCGTGTATGACCGCGGTGCACCATTTCTCAGGGTAAGTTCGCTCGCTTTGTTTTTCATGCCGTCAGTAAAGAAGCACAAACGATTTTTTTTTGTTTCGTTCAATGTATAATAAAACAATTATTAGATTCGGTTTTTGTGATGTCCAGAATAATCAAGGTCTCGGTAAGGGTTATCAGCCTCAGCCTTCGGCTTCGGCTGATAACCCATACCTCGACCTTGATTATTCTGGATATCACAAAAACCTCATCCAATAATTGTTTATTAAAAACAAAATTGTATATTAATTTTCAGAAAATGAAACTTAAAGTTTCGAAACATCTCGGTTTGAAAGTGAAAAAATGGTTTTGAACTTTTCCAACTCTCATTTTACAGAACCTTGGTTATGTAGTGCATCATACAGCAGTACCAAAAACTTGAAAGAACCGAGAAGACATCAAGATTTTAACAAAGAGCTCCTGACATGTAATCCCTACTGGTAAGCGTTTAGTTGTGATCTTGGTAATCAGCCAATAAACACTTATTTCAATGCCAATCTGAAATATTGCTCTATGATCATGAGGGTTCATTACACCTGATTTAAATTGATTACGTGTAAATTAAATATTTTGTGTTGTAGCTCGTCAAGACTTTAAATAAGCAGTGTTATTACTGTACTAGAGACAGGCCCATACCGAGCGTCGAACTCCACATGACATGGACTAAATTGCAATTTGAGCCAATCCAAACGGGTAAAGCTCACCGTTTGGTCAAACGTCAAAGTTTTATCGAATTTAAATAAAAAGCAGACAGATAGAAAGTGTTCGCGTTCGCGATCTAAATTCAGTCAGTTGAGTCAAACGTGAACTTATCATAAACCTAATTCGCTCAGTTTAATTCGTCTTATTGAAGTTCGACGTTTGGTCTAGACCTTAAACAATTGAGCTACAGCATTCAGAATCACATTGTTACTGGAATTATTTGTCCTCAAAAGCTCAAGCTCGCATTACTTACTTCGAGGTCTCGTGACCTCTGACAATCCTGCTACCAAACACCTATGACGTCAGAGGATAACAGATACAGATATCACAACTGGCAGTATCTGCCAGTGATATTATGTCAATAATCATAACAATTACAATTTCCTCTAATGTGATTGGTGCACAAACTGCTGTATTTTCCTCTAAGTAATCCGCAAAGTTGTAATCAGACAGTGTAATCGGACAATTGACTGTAATCGGTAATCTGTAATCGAACAGCTAATTAGTTTTCTCAACTAATCTACAAATTACATCGTTGATTACAATCACTATAGTAACCGATTCAAGCGAGTGAGTTTGTAAAATCAAGGCGGTTTATCTCTAGTAACTGTTTTCAAAGAAACTTAACAGCCATTTTCAACCATTCTCCATGTTTTTAATTTTCGTATTTAAAAACAGGATAAACAAATCGGACTACTCTTCGCGGTCGTCCGAATAACTCGTATGATTCCAGACCGAATTGGATTCCACTCGGTCCTATTTCTTTTACCATTATTATTGGTTTAGTGTTGGTCAAACGTCTTAAGTCTTTTTAAATAGCCACCCTGATCGCTTCACAGTTAAAGTAATTCCGGCGGTCCTTTTAATTCTACGGAGCTGTAATGAAATATGTCATGAGAACATCGAAGGGGTTGTACCGATGGTAGGACATAGCGATTCAGTTATAAGTGATAAGTATCAAAAATTTAGTGAAATGTTATACAACGTTGTAAATATTATTGTAAGAAAATTAGCTCAGTTAAGTGCTATGGTGTAAGTGGTATTGTTTTGTAAACATTGTGAACAGTGCATCACTTGCATTGTTTGTATTTTTGTGTTTTGTTGTTTTGTGGTTGAAATAATACAAATGAAAAATACTGATTCAGGCATTGGAACCAAGCTGTTGTTCAAACGAATGTACATTGCAAGAAGTACGTGTGAACGAGAAAAAAAAACGTATCGTCTAGCTCAAAGCTCAACTGTAATTTATTTTTTTAAAACACGTGACCATCAATCTTCAAAACAAATGGAGTCGTTGCAAAATTTCTTATGGTATCAGTAAGGAATAAGGAATGTAAGACCCGGAATGTCACAGATGGGTAAGCAGTCACCTGTCATCGACGTGACTTGGGTTCTATTCCGACCTGGAGTCAAAACTGGGTCGAAATTGTTCCCGGGGTTTTCTTGCTGTACTCGCTCGGAGGATTCTTGGGTTTTGCACCAGCTAGCCCACGAAGCATATTTCTAAACGCCAATTTGATTTGAATAGAGCACGAACGCAGCTATTGCTGGTGTGTTTTTCCACTCTAATCATAGAAATTAAGAGTATTGTTTCAGTTTTCTTCATTGCTACGATCTACTTCAACTTAGCTGTTGCAACCTATCTGCTGAACGCTCCCTAGTACATGTAGCTTCGTCATAAAAATCCAGCTCAAACGATTATATATTTATCTACGTATGAAGCGAATCATATTCTTACCATGAAAACTTATTCCGTCTATTTTAAGGTCCTGCCCGTCAAAATCGTCAAAATCGTCGCGATCTTAGACTTTGCCAGAGCAATACAAAGCTGTGAGATGTGAAACAAGCACCGAAAGGTAGTACTTAAAATTATGCTTACCGAAGCAAATCGTCATTCGTCTTCGCTGCATAATTAACATTTCGCTCTATCTTTCGCTTTGCCAAGAAAGCTAGTGGAGATTGAACTGACTAAACTTTGTTTTAAATTCTCAAAAACAACAAGCTAACGAATAAAATTAATCGTCAAAGGTAGTCTTTCATTTAAAAATGCCTCATTTATTTTAAACGTATTAAATTCAGAGAAAAATGAATAATTTTAGATGGTCAGGCTGTTTTGTACATGGTTTCCCTATTTTTCAGAACACGATCGTCTCGTTCAAAGCTGCGACTCTCCTAATTCAGTCTTAAGAGGAGTCTGCGAACGCGCGTCACTAAAAATCGAAGAAACGAATTGTTTTTGGTTTTATTGTAATTTTGTTTTCATTTTTGACATCTCCGAACTTTGAATACATTTTCGCTTGTATTAATTATTATAAAATGTAAATGTAAATGAGCGGGACGTGACTTGTGATGTACTTTCTATCAAGTATTCTTAAGACGGTGTCCCTCCTCAATATTCAATTTTGCCAGAAAAGAGGTTATTGTGGGATGATTTTTACTTGTAAATCAACTTGATTTTGTATGTTGGATATTTCAATGAAACAGCAATTTTCGATAAACTATGAGCTAGGATACAAGTTTTATTACGCCCGTGTGATTACCCAAACATGACACGCAATTTTGTTCACTTTGTTGTGGGATCACTTAAATCGGGATAGGAACTAGCAGCCTTATACTTTGGTATATGTTTGCCACGAAAAAAAGGGTTTGTTATGCGTCACTAACTTCAAAGCAAATTTCTAAAAAATTAAATTTAAATTTAAATGTTGAAATAATCACATGCCGGTGTTGTGAAAACGAATCGAGAGGAAGCTCTTGACGACTAGACAACAAACAACATTGCCAATGACATGGGGGTACTTACATTACATAGCTGTTTTGACAACAAGATGACGCAAACAATGTCATAGCGATGCCTCAATTGAGAGAAGAATATCTGAAGGAGTACGAGTGAATGTTTTTATATTGCTGTAGTAAGGTCTAATGCCTTTGAACTAGCCGCTTATTGACCGAACTAAGTGAAGGCCACAAACCGTGAACACCATTGTGACTATTGTGTCAGTAGACTAACATTTATGTTTTACCAGCTGTTGGTAAGTTTTACTATTGTCCTAATCTCAAAACAATTATCATCTTTCTTTGTAAGTTGTTTAAAGCTCATCAGGCCTAATCTGGGACCTTAAGTCATCGTAACTTAAGGCGACTTTGGGCGATTTAAGGCGGCTTTAGGCAAATTAAGCAAAATTGACAGAAAAAAAACATCGCAACTTTAGGCGATTGAAGGCGACTTTAGCCGACGTAAGGCGATTTTAGGCGACTTGAGGCGACTTAATTTCACTCGAGTGATACAAACCTAAATTTAGCAAGTCTCTCATAATACTTTAAAATTATGTACAAAATCTCTTACAATACAGCAATATTGTACCAATCATTTGTTTACTTTTGTATTTACATAAGTCACCATAGTCTCAAATATACAGTTTCAAACGATTTTTTGGAAAAAATACTATCTGCGAAGAAAGAATTACAACACTGAACAGCTACTATTTTAAGAATAATAATCACAATAAATACCAGCAAAGTAGCATGGATATTAGTTAAGATAACACAATAAAAGCCAACATCAAACAAAACTATTAAAATATAAAATATTTTAAAATATATTATATTCAGAAAAGAGACAAGAAATTAGCTTGATAAATATTTACATATTTCCCATAATTATAATTAATTAAACCTATTTAGATACATTTATTTTAAAGTGCTTCCCAAATTATAAAAATGGTTATCTTTATAGACTTATCTACCATATTTTTGTCGTTTACATGGGATGTTGGTAGGTGCTTTTCAGGGACTCAATTGATTTGCTGCTTTCCTTCCTCAGCCAGACAAAACATTCCGATACCACAATGAGTACCGCGTGCTAAGGTCCTTCGTAAAAACACTTCCTTTCAGATTTCACCAACTACTTGTCTGGCTCTAGAAAATAAAACCATGTTTATATAACAGTGAATCAAATTTTTTTACCACGGATGATCAGACAACCAGGAAATGTGCCTTCCAAGCTTTCACTAGTTACACATTACAAATGTCCAGAACAACATTTTCACAACGAAATACTAAGAAGGTCTCTGAAAGGTCTCTGAAGAGTCTCTTGGCTGAGACGAGACGCCGCGAACTATTTTTTCACAAGTATTTGTCGCATTTGTTGAAATACTAGAAATTGATATATACCAGACACAGTGCTCCGCCATTTTGATTCCCCCAGTAACCCTTGCGCCGCTAACTGGTTTCTATGCTACAAAGGGACGAGACATGTGGCGTGTTTCGATCTCTTCCGGCCTGTGCCACGAAAATTCGAGTTCTCCGGCTACGTGTATGGAGGCCGAGAACTGCAATTAAAGATATTCAGATTTGTAGGAATTATGACACAATGAAAGTAAAATTAAAAACAGAAATAAAATGAAACCAATAAATAATATCAAATCAGTTTTAAATTGACTACCCAGCCGAACGCTGTAAGACAGGGATATAAAAGGGAATAAGCGCTAGATTTCTTATAACGAGATTTTCCGATGTATACCTGGAGTATTCGTTCGTTAGAGAGATGTTTGCGATGTTTCGAAATCTGTTACAATAATCCAGAGGTTTCCATGGAAGCCGGAAGTCAAAGATCCAGAGGAAGAAGGAGTTGGACGGTCCAATACAATCTTCACGTCACTGGTGATGCTGTGGATAATGTCGTGTACAATCTTGACCCAGAAGGCTTGGAAGCTTGTGGCTGAATAGGAGCAAAGAAAAAGAGGAAAAATGGTAACTTTTCTTCAAAAGATCTTAATTTCGTTCATTCTCTTGATGGGCATGACAAGGTGGTGGGATCTGACCAGAACAGCACATTTAGACCATTGTCTGTGATACAGCAAGCAGAAAAATATTGTGACTTCGAATCTGGAAGACAAATTCGAATCCAGAATTGGTTGGTCGTTGGTAAGTGGAGCATCTGGTGGAGACGGTGTGATGGCCACTATGCACGCATACTTGAGGAAATATCACAGCGACACTAATGATCTAATAGATACCATTCTTTATGGTCCACTGACATCAAATCAGGTAACAAGGTTTCAGCTAGTTTATATTTCAATTTTGACCCCCAGGGAACCATTATCACAAGGGCAATGCAGTGCAATGTCAAAAGAAGCAGCTGGATGTTTTCAAGGATACCATATGGAGTACTGACCGAATCAGGGGCCAAAAGGACACAGTTCTACCAGATGGTATTGCTAATCACATATATTCTTTTCCAGAGGACTATCACATGGAGCAATGCAGTATGTAGCTTGTCAATTTAATGCTAACCTTCCACACCTTTTTGTCTTCCTCTTCCCCACCTTAATGACCTTGATTTGTGATTTTAGCTCTCTCAGCTAGCCGTGATCAGACTTTAATTGTTTTTTGTTTCACAGGACTCCCTCTTACTGAAGTCCAATTGCATGAAGCCGCCATTCAGTCTGGTGTTTTAGATGACGCTGATGACTTCCTTGATCAAGTTTTCACCCACACCCAGAGGAATTAGAGCCTAAGGACCTTTATTTACCTTTACTTACCTTTATTTAAGAACCTTTATTTACCTCAGGAAAAGCTTTGTAACACCTCCTGCTTAATCTATTAATGTCACTGTTGTGAACCTCACACTAAACGTCCTTTCAAGGTCAGGAAGCGGCCCTAAGACTGTTAATATTTTCACTGGCATTCCTCTCCCTTCCTAGCTTCCAGCAACAGACTATGATATTTTTAACACTTTGCTCAAGGCACTTACAGTGGCAGGGGTGTGTCACCCAATAGCTTGCTTGTCTTAATGTCCCCATGTTTAGCATTTTTGGTCAAGTGGCTCGTCCTGTCCTGGTGTAGATTAAGAAGTTGCAACATGCTTACTTCTTGGAAAAGGAACAACATTTAAAAGCCTGCATGTTTACATTTGGAAGACTGAAACAATACTGCATTTAAATAGTACGGACTTCAAAAACCCTCCATGCTTAATTGTTTCGATAAGTAACGGAGTTTTAGTTTACAAAACCTCTTAAACTCAAGAGCTTTCTTCATGATGTCTAAAATATTAACAGCTGTTCAACAGTATTTCTAGAATCTGAAATGCAAAATCATGGCATGCATGTGCAGTAAGAAGAAAACTAACAAAGAATTACAGCTAGGCTATTCCAAATGCACTTTGATTTGGTAAGGGAGCAGGATAATTCCTGAAATATCTGTGTACAAAAACAGAACAGCAACCAACTTTCTAGAATGTAGCAACAATACATTTCTTTTAACATTTTTCCGAAAATATATTTCCTTAGTAAAAAAACCTATTTTTCTAAATGGAAACATGTATCTAATTTAATAGCGTAAAGACTTCTGAGCCTAAAAGATCGAAACTTCGTTCTAAAATACTTGTATACAATAACAGAACAGTTAACAACTTAATGGAATGTAACAACAGCACTACATGTACTTATCGTTTTACCTTTTTCTGAAAAGATGAGTACCAGTACCTAATTTTGTAGTAGAAACATACTTATTCTGTGTAACGGCACCCGTGTGCCTTACGTCTTTTCACGGTTGCGTGACGATCACATTTTGCGTCTTTACTTACGTCATTACTTCGGAGCATGCGTAGTAGTTTTAGTAGTTTCGACCACGCGGTGCCCTTGGAGCCCGGAAAGGCGTAAGTTTTCTGTCGTTTTCTCGTATTGTATTTTGCCCTTTGCCCTTTGCCACTCATAGCGTTATGTTGTTTCAGTTTTGACAGTTGTTCGGTGGAAATAAAGTTGTTCAAGCCATATGGGCCTTTGTTGTTTCTTTACGAGTACCCGCGCCGGTATATTCTGTGTTTAGACTTTTGAGCCCAACAATGTCACAAAGGACATTTTTGGCCTGAGACAAACTTGTCAATTGTTATCAGGTTACCAGCACAGTAAAGTTCTTAAGTGCTACCATCCAACACTTTATGAGAAGCAATTTCTGGGTCAAATAATTTATACCCACTTCCTTGTATGTCCAGCAGCATGAGTTTTTTATCCTTTCCATAAGAAAAATGGGTTAGACATTGAGCCTTCTGATCCATAACATCTGTTTTGTCGACACAGCAATCACCGATATTGTAAACTTTCCATCTATATATGAACTCCTCCACAGTCACACATTCTCCTTTATCATCTTCACCGTAGTGGATCTTTCTATACCTTGAGACCTTTCCAAATGCATCAATAGCATGATTCTTAACAATTTTTTGTTCCAACTGGGAAGAAATATTCCTTCCAAGAAGATGCATTGTTGGACAGTTTGCCCAATGCATCAGGAAGTTATCTTTTAGTTACCCAGGTAGTCCCCTTGAACTCTGGCTGTTTCGTGGTTGCTTTGTATGCAATGCGAAACCCACCGTTACCAAGCGGCTCCTTTTCTTCATTAAATTCGACAGTTATTGCTAACTTGGATTATGACAAAAGATCCATATCAAATATGTGCAAATGCACCACTGTAGTTGGACCTTGGGTTGTATCGATCTTCCCAAGTTTAATCATGTCTGTGACTGATAGACTGATAGACAAATTTACTGGAACTCGATGAAGCACTCGATGAAGCACCGCAACTTTTAGCAACTTTTGGTGGATGTGTGGGGCCTTCTAATCTTGTAAGAGTATGGCTATGGGATTGTATCATTCCAAGATCAATTTGCTAATCCTCCACTCTGGTACACAATCTTAGATGTTACCAGTAACGAATCTCACGTAATGATTACCTTCATATCCGGTATCTTCTCCAAAGTCTTGCAGGAAGGACCCTGCTCTCTTGCGAGAATATCGCAAACCAGAGAAGTACCGACTTACGCGGCAAAATGTCTCCACAACAACGTTCTCTATTTTTAGTTCATCTTCAGTGAATGGCACAAATTCCCTAGGCCCAATTCTGGCGTACTTTTGGGCTATTCCCGATACTTCTGAAGCTAATCGTTGAATTGTTAGTTCGTCTCCTTTAGGTAATTTATGCTTTGTGTCTCCTGCATCACGCTTCTTCCCTCTTTTCGCAGTCACTTTCTCCGTCAGCCATATTGGAATCTCAAAAGGGATGCTGCAACGCATTCTGGGTTTGTGTGGCTGCCCTCGGCCATGTGGCAAGCGTTCGCCCACGAACAATTGTTTTTTTTTCTACCGAAAACAAAATACTACTGGCAGCGCTCGGCTGGGTAGTAAATTAATTTTGATTTGATTTGATTTTCCTTTGGTTTTATTATATTTCTACATTAAATTCTACTTTCATTGTTTTTATTTTGAAAAGAAAAATAAGAAATAAATCAAAAT
>OMLO01001865.1_pt1 | contig 16589 bp, 6 predicted proteins | sample 1674811 | NCBI WGS metagenome assembly OMLO01 (sample SAMN06265003, study PRJEB25207) | coral metagenome | isolation source: Coral host | place: Mexico:La Bocana,Puerto Morelos, Mexico | collected 2008-11-13 | reverse complement strand
ATCAGACATCATAACCCAGCACCAATGACTTACAATTAAGTAGTTTTTAGTTAAGAAGATCTTGTTTATACTCTATAAACCAGGTTTGCTTTGAAACATATCAAAAGACATAAATCACATGCATATGTACATGTAGTTTGCTTTGATGCATGGCCTCCCCAGACTATTTATAAAAATGAAATTTATAAAACAAGCAAATTAAGCCCCTTCGTTTAAACAAGTCTTCATGCAAAACCTTTCATATGAAAAAGAGTTTAATTAGCATGAAAATGAGCCTATAGGTGGAACAAGTTTTCATGTGAATGGTTTTCCAAGGAGACTTGTTATGACACAGAGCAAAAGGACACCACAGAAATGGCTTATTCACGTACACATATGACAGTACATTACAGATAATATACAGTCACTAGTCAGTTAAACAACACCTGCAAGTGAAGAAACAACTTCTGAAGTTGATAAGGAATACTTTTGGCTGCTTCTTCTTCACTTCCAGTGAACTCCCACCTACAAAGAAAACACATCTGTCATTCAGACAATTCCTTCCCAAAGAGTGGTCAAGTATGCACTTCTTCTTATACAGCTGTAGCACTTGTCTGGTGCATTACTTAACAGACATGTCAGTTGATGTGATAACAGAGGGTAATCGAAACAGGCTAATGCCATGAAGATATATTAAGTGCCAATATATCAAAAACACACACACAAAAAATAAACAAATTGGCCATTTTACAGTTGTGTGCTCAGTTACCTGACCTATGAAGACAAGCAAAGCTAATGTTGACCTTCCTTTTATACAAACCTCTCTGCCTTTCTCATTTAACATTAATGCAAACTAGTTGGCATTAGAACAGTGGACTGTGAGGTCTGTATCAAAACAGGGTCACCCCCACCAGTCTTGCTGCCATTTAAAGGCCAGGTCACAGGGCAGGCCATGTAATTTAATGGTATATATTTCACAAAGTAAATACATGTAATTTCCCCCTGAAACATTCAATATGTAGCTTAGTTCCTTAGAGCAGATTTCAATAATTGAGTGTTGTAAAACTGAAACCAAAGCGTTTTTTTTACTAATTTGACTACTCAGTCAATCGCAAACTGTATTGAAACCAAAAGCAAAACCAAAAGGAAAGCAATTAGATTTGACACTCAATTGAAAAACTACTCTAAACACTAATAACAATAACCAGCGTTCCCACTAGATTTGATAGTTAAAGGTCCTTGGGACCGCCAGTTCCACAGCTTTGGGGGTTCGTTTGCTTTTCAGGGGTCCTTAGCCTATTTATGAAATTCTCAGAAAAATGTTCTTTTTTACTGCATCGCAAGGCTCTTTGCCAAAAAACTGTGCATCCTTTTCATTTTTTGTGTGCATATGATGCCACCTGCACATTAATGGAAACTCTGATAATTACAGTGTAGTTATAACCAAAGTGGTACATACAACATGTATGTAATATTAATAGGAGTGACACGATTAATGAAACTAAGGCTTATTTCCTTGAAAGTAAAAAAAAACCCAAAACAAAATGGAATCTAGCCTTCATCCTACACTAAATAGCAGTACACATGGTACTGTATGTTGAAAGCAGGTAATCATCACCTATTGGTACAACTAGAAGAGAAGGGAAAGGAACTCTACAGCTGTATTGTCAACTTCTACAAACACTTTGGACTGACTAGTAACCAACATATGAACCACACCAACATACGTGTAACTGCATGTTAACACGCTACTAACCTGTAAATAGCATTCCTGAATTCTGGGGTCATAAAAAGTGTCTGTAACAGACTGTTAAGATAGCATGTCATTGCCTGGTTCACAAGGCCAACAAATCCTATAGTCCAGAATAATAATAATGAGCTAATAGTCATGCCGCATACTGTTACATACTACAATGATGTACATGTAGTTACCAAATTGAAAGGAAAGGCAAATCCACAAAACAAGAAAAAAGCCTGCTCTGAGATGTGCAAATTTTTAATTTCCACCCCAGAAACCACCCCTCCTCAAAAAACAATTAAATTTCGATGAAATAATAAAGTTTAGCAGCACAGATTTCTTTTGCAGGAAAATCTAGTGTAATCTTTTTCATACCAACATCTGCAGGTGATCTCCATTGTTGATAAAGTTTTGCCAAAGACAAACCTGGAAAGCTGATGGCTAGAGAGGACACACGATTCCAAGCTTACATACTTAAGTAATCTGGTGTTTGATGATGCTGGTAAGTAGGCAAATTATGCCTTCATTTTTTTCTGTTGACTACTTGCAATCATGTATGTTTGTATTATATGACACCCCTGTGATGTCCAGTCAGCAATATGACAAGAATTTCTGGATTTATAAGCATAATTTCAGCTGCTATTTCTTGCTCCCTCTTTAGTTTGAAATTCGAACCAGAAATAGACTGACTTCATGACTCTTCCTCTGACTCCATATGTAAATCTAATGGCTATTGACATGAGAAAAATTACCCACTCTCTGGGACTAGTTGATTTTGCTGTCAGGCTATTGGATTGCCAGATGCAAAGTGAAGTTTCTTGGGAATATTTTGAGCAAATTAAAATTATGAAAGCACTGTTGAGAGATTTTTGGGGGCTAAGTTGTTAATAACCCTTAGCTACTAAATCTTATGTAATGTTTGCCAAAGGGCAAGCCCAAATACTTGTTTTCTTTACACCATGTTTTCCCCACAGCTGACTTGCCAAGAACAAGAGCCATCTAATGGAAAAAGAATGAACATACAATGTAAATGACCAATAAGGCCTACTGCAGTTTGTGAAATTTTACCTGTTTCAGACTTCCCCAAGGCGTAGCTGTCGCTAGGGGAGTAATAACTTGTGTTGGAACTACTCTGGAACAGATTAGACACACTCTCTGTAATTGTGTCATCTGCTTCATCCTGCAAGGATTAGGAGAGAGCAACAAGCAGTTACAAGAAGAGAGTGTCACTATAATTTCCTACTGACTGAGAACTTAATTACAGCATATCAAGAAGGTAATATCAGGGTTCTAAAAATCACTACTCTGGTAGCCCAATGCAATTTAAAAAAATCATCTCTCATTGTTCCATACTGTTTTAAAGGTGCTCTCTCCTGATTGACAACTTTTCTAGTAAAGAAGATATGTTTGCCATTGCTTGCCAAGCCAACAGTCAACTCTACATCATTCCATTCCTCATTCCAAATAAGTTCATAGTTCTCCATACAAGAAGATCAGGTTACACGAAAGAGCTCATTCATGGAAATTTTTACTCAAAATGATTATATATTTTTGAGATTAAACGTTTGTTATGAAATTGTTTACATTTATGGGAGAGAAAATAGACCATAAAGGAGTCCATTTTTACAGACATGGTCTTTGAGGTCACAATTTGATGGTGTGCACATATATATTTGTGTATATTACTGATCCCCACTATGGTTCAGTCTATAAAAATGTCTATGCCAAAATGTGGAAAAATCAAAGCTTTGTAATCAAGTGCAGAATGTAAATAGTGAGAGAGAAAAAGAATAAAGAGCTCTCAACTTCTCAAAAACTTTCACTTGCACAATACTTGAGAAAAAGAAAACATGTACAGTGCTTGTACCGAGTTTTAGAAATGCTGTGGGTACAAGAGCCACAGGTGAGTGTTTTCACAGCTTTTGAGTTCTCCTGAACTTGAACAAGCATTTCTATAACTCAATAGAAACATGGAGAGCATGTTTTTTATTTCCCTTAGAAAACACTGCAATGAAAAAAAAGGAAAACAACTTGTTTACTTTGATCATCAAGATGAAATTCTCTTTGCTCATGCCATCATTACATCAACAGCTCATGCTAGAACAGCTGTGTTTTTATTGAGCTATAGAAACATGATCTTTAACCAATCAGTGCACATATATTCTTAGGGCTGTTTTCTAATTTCAAAAAATGCTTCAAATGTTCAAATTAGAACACTATTGCTTGATTACATGTCAATATCTATACCTCTTTTTGTCTTCTGGGTGAGGAGTTCATGTACAATGATAGTTCTAATCCCATTAATAAGTGTCTTTCTGCTTATATACTTTCAGAGAATTACAGGTAACCTAACTCTTTCATTGTGTTAATCACTTCCCCGGTCAACGTTTGATTTCCTGTGATAGGTTTTTTCTCCACCTGTTCAAAATTTAATATTATTGCTTTTTCCTTTTAGAATATTGAAAAATAGTAGATGCCCAATAATTAAGGAAGGTCCAGTTATAATTTCTATGTAATCCACGGAGCTAACAGCATAAATACAGATGAATTTAAGCTCCCAATTTGATTTAAGCTTAATTCAATCGTTAGCTTGAGCTTATATCGATAGATGAACTCTCCATCTGCGATACTGAACATCCCATATTATTTTAACAACTTGACACAATGGTACGATAAAAGGACGTTGGCTCACTAACCTTTGTTTTCGTTGGTTGCAAGTTATCTTTATCTCGGATTAAGAAATTGTTCTTTTTGCCATTAGTTGCCAACCCTACATCCTGTAAAGTCCTGTCCTTTTCTCCATTGAGCACAACCTCTTCGTTGCCTTCTACCACAATTTTATTCCACACTAAAAGGAAAGTGTCTTCTACATAGTTCACTGCTTTAGCAACGTAAGAGTATAATTCTTTCACCAGAGTAGACGCTGGTAGATTAACTGTATGCAGGCTGCGTTTCCAGTCTGTGGTTGTTTCGTCTTTTACGATACACAAAACTTTCGGTTCGTCGGCTGCACCGTTATTGTCTACTGGAACTACTTCTTTGGACGTTGCATTGACCATTCCTGGTCACAAAGATCCTCAAGAGAAATCTGATGGTTATTTTCGTTAGCAGAAAGAAAACTTGCCAACAAACTCACCAAGGAAGTGAAAGTTCGAAGAGCAGAACAGTCGTGAAATGTGCCAAGAGGTTTTGTCACCCAGTAGGGGAGGGTGATGTCACAGTGACAAACAGGAACTCCTTCTTTGTCATGACCTTGTAAATTACAACTTCCTTCTTAGCAATTAACTTTAAAATGAGAACCTGCTGCTCATTCGAGCAATATACTTGTTGAAATATGAGTTTAAATTTAAATTATCGCTTTTTTGAATTTATCTCCTCCAGAGAGGATGTTGTAAAAGTCCCCCCTGATTTAGAATCGCGCATATCTTTCATTTTTTGTTATCTGATCAGCGTTTCGCGGGCGCCATTGTCTTGTTTGCGAATTTGACAAGGGAGGAGTGATATGTTGGGTGATGTACACGAAGGCCTGGATTTTCCTTTGGAAGTCGTTGATTCTGCCACTGTCCGAGGCAAATATGAATTCTATCATTACAATGTGGATGGAATAGATGACAGAGTGAGTGTGTTGGACAATTACTAGTATCCTGTGATGCTTGAAGACTGTTCTCTACCTTTTTGACTCTTCTGTTGAAATTAACGACTATCAAATGAAGGATGGAACCTGAGTCATAAATTTTCGTTAGGGTTAGGAATAATAGATCAAAGGGCCAGGTGATATTTTATCCTGGTCATCCCAGGTCCCAGAAACACAAACATAGGCACAGAACGCGTTCAAGAAGAAAAAGAAGAAATGACATATTGAAATGGAGAGAGCATTTAGACAATCTGCTTTCAAATTTTTGAAGCCTTAAGGCTTTGGAGAAGATTGTATGAATGCTGTAGGCTAAAGCTATTTCTGAAATTTCTAAATTTGAGTGTGAGTATGTTACTCATTGATCTCATGCCTACAGGCACCCCTGATTTTGGGGGACAATTGTCTGAACACCCCTTCACAAAACCCTTGGTCTGCTTCTGCCTCCAGTCTACTAGGTACTATGCTAATGGCTATATAGGGGTTTTAATCACTGCTTTATCACACTGAAATATCTACGAATGTGTAGTGTGAAAAAATAAAATAAAGTCAACTGATCAATATGAATTTTTTAAGTTAAGTTAAAGTTAATGCACTGCACATTCTTTATTGAAGGGTTGGGGTTGTGGCTACAGGACACTTCAGACCATTTGTTCCTGGGTATGTCATGTCTTGAAAACCAAAAAAGTGGTTCCACTGGTGCCTAGCCTTGGTGAGATACAGAAGATTTTGGTGGATATAGGTGACAAGCCAATCTCCTTTATTGGCTCAAGGGAATGGATTGGTTCTGTGGAAGCTTGTCTTTGTATGGATCAAACTTTTGGAGTAGGTTTGTGGACTCGATAAGGGGGTTGTCAAAAGTACTTTTAATTGATAATCTGACTACTTAAATCAGCTACCAACTCCAACAAATTAAGGTTGTTGAAAACTCTGTGAAAACCCTGTCAATAAGTGCATTTGATAGTCTTGTATGCATTTTGTTTTACTATTAAGTAACCTCTTATGGCAAAGAATTTCGTACTATATATTGAACTGAACAAGAAAAGTTGTCTGCTGTTTGTGTGTGTATTTGTGCATTTTAAAATGGTGCATGACCGTAAATATTGATGGTAAATATTTTTTTAGGTTTGTAGCAAAATTGTCCATGTCTTAAGAGGGGACTGTGTTGAACAGGAAGTGGCTGTAGTTCTCCTGGAGCATTTTAAACATTTTGGCTCACCAGTCATGATAGGTAACTTGTTTTGAACGGTCACAATCATTTACTTCACGAGCCACCTGTCCATTGCCTTTAGTGTATTATGGCCAAACGTGAAGGATTTTTACCTGTATTGTACATGTACTGTATTAAATGTAATGTTTAGTGGATTGGAAGGCTACAGGAGCTGATGAATTTGAATCACATTGTTTTGAATTACTGGCCTTTAATAAGGGACTGTGTTAAGTGAGTGTAAACAGTTTCCCTACATTTGAATGCTTCACTTCTAGGTGGAGATATAGATGCTTCTTCCAAGACATTAGTTGGTGTTTGCAAGACAAACAGAGGTTATCAATTCTTGATTGTGGTAAGATGCATTTGATAACTATTAAATGCCAGTTTATAACTATTAAGTACCACTTCATAATGTGTAGTTATAGAAAATTTCCATACCTCCTCCTCCCCCACCCCTCTGGAAATTCCAATATTAAATTTCTTTAATTTTTTTGGTCTTGGGGAACCCCCATCTCCAAGGAAATTCTAATCCCTTCTGTTGGAGGGGGAGGGGGAGAGTATGGACAATATTTTCTGAAACTGCACAATGTGATTTTTAAGACAATAAAAACTCTGAATTGGAAATGCTGCTGTGGTGGTGGTAATGAAGTATTTAAAAAACTTGAGGGGCCCATGTTATGTCGCAGCTCACTGACAGGTACAGGTGAACCTCAAGTATGCATGTGAACAAGGCAATTATTGGTTAGTGAATCAGCCAATAAAATAGAAAAGACACCATCACCTCATGCTTACGTCAAACTGATAAAAATTGAGCAATGCAGTTATTTAAATTACAGTTGAGAATTTGTATTCCTAGTCAGTTTTCATGGGGGAGTTTTTTTTCATCATGGAATTAATAGTAAATATGTACCATGCTTCTATCAAGTTTTTTTAGTACAAATTTACTAGTGTTCGGTTACAAATGTCATTCTGTGGTTGGCTCTGCTGCTCTCTATCTATTCTGTTGGAGATAGCGAGAAGCCTAGAAGTGCTAGCTGCGGGCCACCTCTTAAGTGTCTTTGAGGAGGATCATACTAAAGCAACTAGATCATTCACTCTTGATTTCTATGAGCGATAGTTGACTCTGGCTACACCTTCGTCAACTATAGCTATAGAAAGCACAAGCCCATCTAATTGTTAAATATATAAAAACACAAGTGGGGGTTTGAGAGAACAAGAAATACTGTGGGAATTCATAAAAAAAAAATTTCATGAGCCACAATAATTCTTTTTAGAAAACACTAGAATAAAAACAAAGGAAACAACTTGTTTACTTGTCTGATCAAAATGTAAAGTCTTGTTGCTTGCACTATCATTACGTCAGCAGCTTATGCTAGTTCTGTCTTTGTATCAAGTTATGGAAACACAATTTTGAACTAATCGATGTACATATTTTCTTAGGGCTGTTTTTTAAATAATTACATAAGTGCCAACTTGTGCCAGTGGCAAAATTTAAGTTCAGCCGGGCACTGAATTCTTGCTCAATAAATCAAAATAAACATGGAAATAAATTATCTTCTCTGTAGGATCCACATTTTTATGGAAAAGCTGACAAGACACTCCTTCAAAATGATGGCTGGGTTCAGTGGAAGCACCTGGATGAAGTTTTCAAGTCAGATTCTTTCTATAACTTCTGTCTGCCACAATTAAGGTCAGAAGAAAAATGAAAATGATTCTCTCCATTATTTGGATCATTAACATTCTACCTTAATGCTTTTAGCAGGTGATTAATCATGACACTGTAAATGACAGTTTGTTAAGTCTGCTATTACTGTTTCCAAATACTGCAATGACAAGACAATAATATGCACGGTGACTAGCTTATTTTAATTTAGTATTTTTATTAATTTAACTTATTACTTTAATTAGTTGTACAGCTATGGTCATGAAGCATAGACTTCTGCATACGTCATGTACACTGACAATCATTTAAGGCTTCAATTAATGACCATCTTTGAATGTTTTCAGTTGTTCACCAAATTCACCAAATTATTTAATTGTATTCTTTATACTTTTATTGAAATATCTCTGCAATGGTCAGGTAATTCTGCCCTGGGCAGCCTTTTGACATTGCAGTCAAAGCAGATCTACATGTACATATATCAGACTCAGTATACTTTGAGCATGATGTGAGTAAAGTTCCAAATTTATGTAAGCTTTTCTGCAATATGCAACAGAAATAATTACTTCTATGTGCAAAAATAATCAATGCAATGTAAATCAGATCAATGATTGATGAGTAGAAAACTTACATGCAAAAATAAATCTTCATAAATTGAAAAAAGAAATAACAATAAAATATTAACATGAAAAATAAAATAATTAAAAAAATAAAAATGTGAATGCTATGTTTTATCAGTCTTGGCCAAAGGAGCTTTCAAGTGACACATTAAATTTATTTTCGGCTTGTATGTGTTGTGACTTTGAGTTGTGATATCTTTTTATGAGCTCTTATTAATTAGAGGATGGGAGAGCAAAGTATTGTCTTACTATAAGTCCATATAAAAACATAATTTAGAATATGCTTTTATATGGGAGCGAGGGGATGATTATTTGGTGAATGATCAATAGTCAACTTGGTTTGTGGTCAGTGGTCAATCTTTGCATGGTAAGGTTGCCCCGAAAGGTTTTACATGTATTATTAAAGGTCAGTTACAAGGGCTCCCTTTGGAGACTTTTTTCTCATAATTTTTCAGCTCTAAAGTTGTGACAAAGAAACGTAAGCAGCCAAATTATGACAAACAAAGTTGATTTCTGAGCTTCATAGCTGGGGGTGATCTACGGGGGGGGGGGGGGGGGGGGGGGGGGGGGTGGAACAAAATAATGAGACATTACAACATGCTGACTTGGCCTCAGAATGCCAGAAATCCCATTTCCAAGGACCTCAATTGTAAAACTTTCTGGGGGGAGGATGCCCCTAAATCTCCTTACAGGGTATCTCAAACTCCCTTCTCTGAGATCCTATATTTGCCCCAGACAAGGTAATTGCCACATTTTCAAAACAATGAACCAAGATTTGACTAAAATTTTTGTCAGCCAGACAGACACAGTGGCAAGATAAATGCTGTTAATAAATTACTATATGTTAATATCTCCTGGCATCTTTGATTAACATTAATTATTGAGAGTTGTGAGACAATTGTATCATGCCCCATAAATCAAATTCAAATTAACTAAGATCACTTTCAAATACTGTTGCTTATAATGTGTTCTGGGGGGGTTCAGTTAAAGCCCTTAAATTAACCAAAGAAATACCAGTAGATATTGCAACCTGCTGACTTAGCCTCAAAATTCTGGAAATCCGACACTTCCAAAGATTTCAATTTTAAAAATTTTCTGGGGCAGGATGCCTTAGGACCCCCTACAGGGAACTGTCTTTGGCAGTCTGTATCACAAATCCCTGTCTCTAAAATCCTGTATCTGCCCCAGGTGTTTTCTCTGCTTCTTGAAGAAATGGCCTCCTAACATGGGACAATGTCTGTTCCAATTATATTTTTTGAATTAGTTGACTAACCAGAATTGATATGAGTACTCTTAAACGCAGTGTGACATGGACAGACCGATATCTGCTCCCTCATAGTGTAACAAAGAAGGCCAAAGTTTGTTTCTGATTTAAAATGCTATTTAATCATTTACATAAAAAGCTTACAATCTGAAGATGCTTGTTGAAAAAAAAAAAGCTTGTGGCTCAATTTCTTGATAGATTTCCTTTTGCAAACATTATTAAAAAGCTATATTGCTACATTTTATGTCATTTCAAACTGAAAGAAACTTCCTAAGTATAACAAATTGTCAGTAATATTCTTTTAAAAGGCCCTAGTCAGCCACACCTTTGTTTTTGTTCACATTTGAGAGTTTGGCTACAATAATTATATTTTATTTTGAGCATGTCAAAATGAAGGCAATCACTGTGAAACAACTACAAATAACTCAACTTTCAAAAACACAACTTACAGTAAAGCATTGAATAAGATTTTGCTTCATTATGGGATATCAATAGTTTTGATGGCATCAAAACTGGTGGAGGCTGACTAGGGTCCTTTAAGGTAGAAAGATACCAGAAAAGTTAATATAGTAACCAAAAGATGATTAAGGCAGATCACAAACAAGCTCAAACAAGTTAATATTTAATAATAAACTAATGAAGAATAAAGGAGATCATAAACACATGCAATGGGCATGTGTTTTTAGATAAACAGTCAGTGACAGAGCTGTTTTTGACCAAAAAAGAGATCCTTTTCCAGGAAATTTAGAGTTGACATTCCACATGCTTTGCTTTAAGTGACTTACTGACACATGCCAATGTTCCTCGAGATTGTGTGTGGTTTAATGTCAGAGTCACTGGTTTTGGTAAGTTTGTTTTTCTGTTTTCCTCTATTCCCTAAAATGTTCACAGAGCCACTATGATTAGTACTGCCCAAACATTTGTATATTTTAAGCACTATCTAACACCAGTTTCATCTGTTCTAGAAATTTCATCAGTTTAGCGCGTTTTTCTTTTGTAAGTCCTTGTTTGTCTCCTTTATATGAGCGTTTGTCTTCTTCTTCTTCTTCATTTTCCTCCTCTTCACCTGACTCTTCCTCCTTTTCTTCCTCTGTTTCACCTTCCTCCTCTTCTTCTTCTTCTTCTTGTGTTTCACCTTCTTCCTCCTCCTCTTTTTCCTCTTTTTCACCTTCCTTTTCCTCTTCTTCCTCCTCCTCTTCACCTTCATTCTCTTCCTCTTCCTCCTCCTTTTCACCTTCTTCCTCCTCCTCCTTTTCCTCTTCTTCTCCCTCCTCTTCTTCTTCCTTTTCCTCTTTTTCACCTCCCTCTTCCTCCTCTTTTTCTTCCTCCTCTCCTGTCTCTTCTTCCTCTTCCTCCTCGTTTTCACCCTCTTCTTCCTCCTCCTTTTCTTCCTCTTCACCTTCCTCTTCCTCCTCCTCTTCTTCCTCCTCACCCTCCTTTTCCTCCTCCTCCTCTTCCTCTTCACCTTCTTCTTCCTCTTCTTCCTCTTCTTTCTCACCTTCTTCCTCCTCCTCTTCCTCTTCCTTTTCACCAGCCTCTTCCTCTTCTTCCTCCTCTTCCTCACCCTTCTCTTCCTCCTCCTCCTCTGCTTCTTTGCCTTTTTCTTCCTCCTTTTCCTCTTCCTCCTCTCCCTCTACCTCTTCTTCTTCTTCCTCTTTTTCTCCTTCTTCTTCTTCATACTCTTCTTCTTCTTCACCTGCCTCAGCTTTCTCCCCCTCTTCCTTTGCACCTTCCTCTTCTTCTTTCTCCTCTTCTTTTTCACCCTCCTGAATTTCCTCTTCTTCTTCCTCCTCACCCTTTTCAATCTCCTCTTGCTCCTCAGTTTTGCCTTCCTCTATTTCCTTTTCCTCTTCCTTTTCACCTTCATCAATCTCTGCTTCTTCTATTTTCTTGCCTTCCTGTATTTCTTCCTCTTCTTCCTTTTTGCCTTGCTCTATTTCTTCCTCTTCCTCTTTGTCTCCTTCCTCAATTTCCTCTTGTTCTTCTTTTTCACCTTCCTCTTCTTCCTCTTCTTCATTTTTTTCTCCCTCTTCTACCTCTTCTTCCTCCTCTTCCTCCCCCACTTCTTCTTCTTCTTCCTCCTCTTTCTGGCCTTCCTCTTCCTCTTGCTCTTCTTCTTTTTCACCCTCTTCTTCCTCTTGCTCCTCGGCTTCTTCACCCTCATTTTCCTCCTCCTCCTCTTCTTCTTCACCAGCTTCTTCCTCCTCTTCCTCTTCCTCTTCGCCAGCTTCCTCCTCCTCTTCTTCTTCCTCTTCTCCTTCTTCTTCTTCTTCCTCTTCCTCCTTTTCACCTTCTTTCTCTTCTTCTTCTTCTTCCTCCTCTCCTTCCTCTTCTTCCTCCTCCTCCTCTTCTTCTCCTTCTTCCTCTTCTTCTTCTTCTTCTTCCTCCTCTCCTTCTTCTTGCTCCTCTTCTTCTTCCTCCTCTCCTTCCTTCTCCTCCTCCTCCTCTTCTTCCTCTCCTTCCTTTTCCTCCTCTTCTTCTTCCTCCTCTCCTTCCTTTTCCTCTTCCTCCTCTTCTTCCTCTCCTTCCTTTTCCTCCTCTTCTTCTTCCTCTTCTCCTTCCTTTTCCTCCTCTTCTTCTTCCTCCTCTCCTTCCTTTTCCTCTTCCTCCTCTTCTTTCTCTCCTTCCTCTTCCTCCTCTTCTTCCTCCTCTTCACCTGCTTCTTCCTCCTCCTCTTCCTCCTCCTCTCCTTTTTCCTCTTCTTCTTCCTCTTCCTCTTCCACTGCTGCAGCTGCCCCAGAGCTTTCTTCTTCCTCTCCTTCATCCATTCTGTTCTCAATTTGTTGTAGCTCATATTCGATCTGCGACAGAGGTTTGGCTCTAATTGGGTTATAATGGCGTTGGTAGAGATTCCTCAATATTGGCAAATACAGCCCATTTCTTTTTTGCAGTAGGTCATAACTTTTGAGGTGACCTTAAACATAATCACAAATCGGTTCAGATATAGGTTACTTTGATTAAGTGGGATTGGCGTCTGGATTAGAAGTGGGTAAAGGGGAAGGTTGTGTAGGAATTTGGAAATGTTTGTAGCCAATGCATTATGCCTCCTATTTTACTGTAATATTTGCCAAACTGTACTCTATAGTGCTCAGTTTTAATTGTCATTTTTGTGGTATTTACTAACTGATTACAAGATGAAAACTTCATTTATTTCTCAGTCAGGTAAACACAACATGCAAATTTCAGTAATGCAAATTTTCCTCAAATTATAGGTCTGGATCTCCTTATTCTATAATAAAGTATGTACTCTGTAAAAACCAGAACACCAGAACAAAAGACAACAACTTGCAGCAGCTTTTGTTCTGATGCTGTCTGTAAGATGAAAAATCTTTACTAAACATTTTATTTTTTACAGAGTACCTCTGAGAAGAATTCGAATGTGGTAATAAAACACAAAATAGCTTTCCTTACTAAGCTGTTCGTTTTTTCTCAAACTCAGTGCTTTCATAACTTTGTACTGATAATCTCAAGAGAAATTGATTTTGGTCGCAGATGGAATTCTGACCATCTACATGATTGATAAAATAAATCAACTTGATTTATTACTTAATACGAAATGCTTGTCAGAAAAGATCCAACCAAGCCGAACTGTTCGAACTGCTTTAGGATGTAAGGAGGTTGGATGTCAAGCACGGCAAAAATTACTGTGCATGTATGGGACAAAGGCGAATCTAATGTCTAACAAATCACGAAAATTTCTAGTTCTGAAGTATTTATCATATGAAGTGAAAGGTAAAGACCTTAAGGGAAAGAATTAACTGATCGCATTTGAAGGAAAAAGCCTCGCTAGAAAAGTCACAACTAAGGTGAAATTTTTCTATACTTTCGATTATAGAGGAGTATAAAACCGAGCCGCAATTCGGGGGAAAATGAAGAAACATTTGTATGAAAAATGTAATAAAAGTACAATTCTTCGCCGAACAACAATCTCTTCCTTGTAAACCATGAAATACTCAGAAAGTCAATCAAACTTTTAACTTTTGTCATACACTACTGCAATTTGTGCTGTGTTTGCCCCAAAGCAATTAAGAATGGCGTCAGAAACCGCGAGTTGGTTTATTGTTTCCCTTTAATAATCATATGGCCAGACTGCTCACTGAATTGTTCATCATGAGTTGCCATTATTTTGCTGCGATGTTTGGAAATTCGTTTATTTAACCACGGTTGAAAGAATATTGTAAGGTGCACATTCGTTTTAGTTGTGCTTGAGCGCTAGTAAAAACCAGCGACCTTATATGTATCTGTTTGATACGCCTGAAATTTATTTGACTTTATCTTAAAGCGCCATGGAGCTTTGGAAATGAGCGCTCTATAATTGGCAGCCAATTATAAATTCTTTTGCAAATATTACAATTAGTATTACTAACCTCATTTTGAAGTTGGTAATTCAAAATAATTTTTACTCTGAAACGAGGTTAGTAAGGCTAATTTAAATGAATACAAAAGAATTTTAAATTAGCAGCCATTTATCCAAGGGTCCTATGAGCAATGATATTCCACGCGCCATTTAGCATTCACCGAGCCTTATGCTGGCTCTCTACGCATCCCTACTCCCACGGTGGTTACCGAGAATGTAATATTTCACACCCCACTCCCCAAGTTTGTAAATCAACCAAACATCAGGTAATGAACCATGTCGAGAAGAAAAGGGCTTTGGCACACCCAAAAGCGCTCTTTAGGAGACTGTCTCCGGTAAAATAAGTTATAAAATTAAACCAGATTACAAACGTATTCAAACGTATTCAAAATATGCGTCTTGACAAAACGAAACCAACCATCACGGGGAATTATTTCATTCAGAAGTTTCATTTAAAGATACCTCAGTGCACCCAAGTTTTTTTCGGTTGAGCGAGCATTACAAATGGTCTTTGTGCAATATAAATTTGTTTCGTTTGCTTAGCTTCGTTTTTGATGAACTGATCTTTCCAACCTTTGTTCTGAATGTATACCTGTTCCAGTTTAGTTTTTTGTCAGGGAAACTCGAAAACGTCACCCGTCTTTCCTTTCGTGGACTAAAATACTTTCCTAAATTTAAATGCATTTTAATTTAAGGTCACTAAGCTAACTCAAGGAAATTAAATTCAAAGTCTTCGTTTAGAGATGCAAACTGTTGCCATTAACCGGTTCAAAAAAGCTAAATTAAAACTCTTTTCTGTTCGTAGTAAAGGGAGTTTCTGTACGTAAGGGAAATTTATCATTGCATGTAAATTCAGAGTTCACCCACTGCTAATTTAGAATGCTATTTTGCTAAATTTATTTTTCACGAACATTTGCGACGAACGACAGTCTTTAAGTTTCGACATTTCTATTTTCATTACACACCGTGCTAAATATTTATTATTTTTTTAAATATTTATACCGAGAATTGCTCCAAATAGGGTGTTGCGGGAACTAGAGCGAACTGGGCGTTACTTTGACATTCTAAGCAAAAAAAAAATAAAAAATAAAAACTTACCCGCTCGATCAAGTCGATTTTTTGGAAAAGCGTCAATGCTTGCAATGCAGACAACGAGCAATATTCCTAAAGCAGCCTCGCGAATCATCTTGTTGTGAGCTAGTAATTTCACTAAACTTTCCAAGTTGTTGACCCCAGCGGCTTCAAGACGTGAATAATTTTTGAGTCAGTCTACAAGATTCTTTTATTGAAATACTTGCATATCTGATCATCAGGCTGTAGAAGGCGTCCTTTGTTTGGTAGGGCGTTCAAGGTTCACAATAGAGATAAAAATGCCGAATGTTGTTTACACGCTAACACAGACTCTTAGAGGGCTCTGTTTTATTTGGGCAAGCATGCATGAAAAACTCGAGCAAAATCTCTCCTTGCTATTAAAAACGCTGTTGACAAGGAAATGTTTTCGAATTTTGCGCGGTACTAAATGCATGTCTATAACACATTCAGCTCTGTGTATCTCCTGTTTGTGCAATTATATGAAACATGCTCTGGCGAATGAAACGTTTTTAACATAAATTCTGGATTTAATGACCCGTAAAAAATACTTTAGTGAGCTAAATACGCAGCTTGCCTCCGAAATCTAATTGTATTTCTGGTTGTTAAAGTTCTATTTCGTTGCAATTCCCATCTGTTTATTTCCTTGGTTCGGTGTTAGTTGTAGAAGTACAAGTGGACAGCGCACTTAATTTTCTCTGGCACCGAAGTTTAGGACAAAGTTAGGACGCCTTGATTGGTTCATTTACGACGCATTCAAGTGTAACTTAGAACTGCGTAGGAGTGTTGCGCATCGATGAAATCGAAAAAGCTTAAAGTCACTCTTATGGAAAATGCAAAACCATCTTTCTAGAAAGACTAACATTACGCAACGTCAATTTTGTCTTAAAAATTTTCTGTGCAAACGAAAAAAGTTCTCCACATGTTTGTTTTCATTCTTTCAGCGTACCACATTACGAACATTCGCTCTGACGAAGGGCTAACGCTCGAAACGTCAGCTTTATAACTCGTTACGGTGGCCAATTTAAATTTTCAACTTAG
>OMLO01001864.1_pt1 | contig 16600 bp, 13 predicted proteins | sample 1674811 | NCBI WGS metagenome assembly OMLO01 (sample SAMN06265003, study PRJEB25207) | coral metagenome | isolation source: Coral host | place: Mexico:La Bocana,Puerto Morelos, Mexico | collected 2008-11-13 | reverse complement strand
TAGCGAGTTGGATTTGGATGCAGTAAACAGCATGATGTTGGACAAGGTGCAAAACAGTTTGACCCGTGAACAAGCCGCCTGCGCTTGGTTGAAAAGCAATGAAGATCGTTGGAAAGCAACTCGGCTATCAAGAGCCCAGTGCAGAATTCTCGAACTTCAGACCCAGGTATGTTATTCGTTGTTAGTAACTCGTTGTTATTCACACCATAACGCAAGTCCCAGAAGGAGCCCTTCCTGGGTTTCACAATGCGTATCCTCCACTATTAGCCGCAACTGCATGCACTATTGACAACAGAACAAAAGCCTTGAATGAATACGCTTCTTACACTTGCAAAAGCAAAGACACGCGAGCAATAGCCAGCACACGCGAAAACACTTCTGCAAAAAGACGCGAGCAGACCGACACGGAAGAACACGAGATTGCAGTGTAATTCTGGTTAACAGCTAGAATCGGGAAATATGGGAAATGATGCGAAAAACAAAGAAAAGGGAAACTCGTTGTGTAACCTCTCCCAAGCAAGGGAGGAAGGAAGACAAGAGATCAAGTTTGAAAGGATCTGAAAGGATCAGTGATATCAATTCAATAGCAGTTGGAGCATCTTTGGCATCTTTTCCTTTCTTTACGATGCTGTACCTATACTGAACGCTTGGAGTACTTATAAGACTTTATAAGATAATGACAAATTGCCAAACGTTTTGAAAGCTTTGAGGTTTCAGAGTCTAGGGCTTGAACATCGTTTGTGATCAGGGCTGGATTCCGGTCCCAACAACTTGTGAGTCTGGCTTTGGTCTCTACGACGAAGTGTCGGAAGCATTCGTGGGGGACCGAGCAAGTGCTACCACTTGCAGGGCTTGCCTTCCAGGGATGTTTTCCAAGGCCGTGGACTTCAAAGATGTTGGAAGATGTCGGGATTTGTGTTGGGTCATTGATTCCATGATGGATTTCCAGGCATTTTCAAACGTTCTGTCGCTTCTTCCATGTTTTCACGCAAGACCCACTAAGTTGCACCGACATGCAAATATGTACAAAGAGTGTCTATCAAATCTATGAAATACCGGTAACGGGCATTTTCCGCTATCAAAAGGTAGCCCCCTCACAGGAGGGTCATCATCATTTTCTTCATCATATTAGTATCCTTTTTGTTGCTTTCTTCATTTTGTGCTTCATTTTTCCTTGTGGGTCTTCTATTTCATCATCATTCCTGTGAAAATGTTCATCATGCTTTTGGTCATCATCATGTTCTTCTTGATCACCCTTCTCAGCATCTTCATGGCTGGCTGCAACAATAACTGTTATCTTCCTGTTCATCTCGGTTTTATCACTACATACAATTACCAGCGCGTTAAGCATTTGACAGCATTTTTTCATCAGCATCAAGAGCAGCTGGATCGTCATCATCGTCATTATCAGAATTGCGTTGATCCGTCCTGCCCTCTCGTTTGCATCCCCACACTTCACTTACATAGTTCTTGCAGCAGGATGCACATTTCTTTCCCGCTAGATTTCAAGAGCTGCACCAGTTGAAAGAAGTAATGTCAGCTGACTAGTCAGGGTTAATAAATCGGGGGTTCCTGTCCTGTTGATTAATCAAATGGGGTCAGGAGGGTTGAGAAAAAAGAGGCTTAAAGGCTGAGGGTTGAAAGCCGCGAGGGTGTATGCACATGCAACTATAATACACAAATCTAAGCCTAGCAGGAGCGAGTTCTTTATACCTAAGTGCAAGCAACAGAAAAATGCTACACAAGAACCAGTGGCAGCAGATAGTTCAGGGGGGCTACAGATCTCTCTGAACTGTCTAACCTTGTTAGATGGTTGTGGTTTTACACAAAGTGTAGTATACTTACTTAGATGGGATTAGGGGGAGAGTTGGTTTCATTACACTAGCTTACAAAACGCAAGCCTCACAAACGTACCTGCATGATGAACTGTTGCCTTCTGTTCTGTTGATGCCAGCCCTTTGTTTCCCGCAACGGAATCTAGAAGTCATGACACGGCAACATTTTGTTGCATTCTCGTTCTCCTTTCCTGTGGCACCATGCTACATCCGCAACATCTTGCATGTCAGGCCTTGGTGGATGAAGGCGCGACTCACATTTGTGAAGCATGTCCTGCTGGACAGCAACAACTGGGTGCTGGCGCTGTGTCTTGCAATGCCTGTCCAACGGGTACCTCAAAGGCCGTCAAATCGACCGAGGAGTGTGCACCATGTCCTGCAGGCACCTGGGGGGGCCTTACTTGTCATGTGTAGCAACTACGTTGTATGTGCCAATCTACTGCTTCTTTTTGTTCTTTGAAAGGCACAAAAACCATCTGCCTAGTCAGAATGATTCGAGACAGCTTCTAAATCTTGTCATGAAAAGGAATTGAATGAATGGAAACGCCACAAAAGGCGATATCATAAATCTTGAAACCAATACATTCAAAATTGCGCGCGCACAACTGACAAAGTACCAGTACTGTCGATTTTGCAACTCAGGTTCGTACCAGAATGAGATTGGAGCTCTCGTATGCAAGGCTTGCCCTGCAGGCACCACCACAATGATTCTGGGCACGAAACAACTCTCAGGACTGGAGATGGCGTGGCCGAGCCTGGAATCCGAACAGGTGTTAAATCATTGCAGACTTCGCATGATGCGCATGAGACCATCACTGCCCTATAGCAACATGACATACACAGAACATTTGTCTGTATAAAGAAAATAAATAATAATATAATATGTATATATATATATATTATATATGTATATATGTATATACACATTGATATTGTACACAGATGATTTGTTTATGATGATGATACAATTGAAGTTTTGTCATCGTAGAGATTTTTGCTGGCCCTGAATTGATATCGACTGGTTGCTTTGGATTCTTACACAATTCTGCCAAATACGATCCGCATACCTTTAGGAATCCAAGGAAATCAAAATTAAACATATTTATGAAATCCGTCAAAGAACAACTAGAAAACTTGGAGTGTTCTCCCCTTATTCCTCTTCCAGGGTCTTGAATGTTGCAAAACCAACGTGTAGGCAAAGATCTTCCACAACAAGGTTCCAGCATGAACAGTTTGGGGATCTTTTTTCCAGGCATAGCTGCATCCATTCGCCAACAGGATGTGGTTGCAAGGCTGGCACCATCGATGTCTCTGATCTGAACTCAGCAGATCGGATTTCCGCGGAGTGCAGCTTATGCACTGAAGGCTTGACATGTCCGGTGATGTCCACTGTGGAAGCTCTCCGGTCTGGAAGCAGTCCGAATGGTGAAGACTTTACTCCGGCACTTGAGGAAGGAGTCTCAGTGCAATTAAGCAAAAACCTGGGAGAAATGGAAGTTAGCATATATGAATTAGATGCAAGGAGAGCCTTTTTCTTCCTTTTTCCCCAAATAGCTTTAGATATAGGGGTTCTTACTTCAAGTTGGGGGGTGTGCCACTTACAGTCGGCAAATAGTCGAACTCAGGATACTTCAGCTCCGACTCCGACCCGACTGAGATATTCAAGTGTTTCAGCCGTTTCGAATGCCCAGGCAGCAATCTTTTCCAACGTTGCGAAACAAAGCTCTGCTGTTTTGGAATTGCGAAAAAGTGCCAAATGTGACAGTTCTTGAATCGTGTTACGTTTTTTTTAGTTAGAGATATGATTCTCTTCGTCCAGTATTGCACGAGGTTGAGAGTTGATTTGAGTGTTTGCCTACAGGTTTTTTGATGACACAGCACTGTGCCAAGTTTTTGTTTTAAGTGCAATTCAGTTCGCAGTAACCCCCGAACCTTTCTTCCAGGTGGAATGCCCGGAACTTGTGGTGGAAATAGCAAGGGAATTCCTTGTGGCAATTGCCCAGCGGACACTTACTGGGGAGGCTCCAAGTGCTCTGATTGTAGCGCTTGGTCCGTGATCGGCTGGATCCTGTCCATCGTCATTGTGTTTGCAGGTGCCGCAATAGTCCACGCGTCCACGGTGAAAAGTAAAAGAAGGTAAGAATGCAGAGGGGTTTGGTGTTTTTCCTTCCCTGAATGGTGTTTTCCCTTCCCTGGGTGTTTTCTCTTCCCGGAATGGTGGAACAGAAAACACCCAGCTGGAGGGAACAGAAAACACCCCGGGAACAGAAAACACTCTTCCGGGAACAAAAAAACCCCTTGGGAACAAAAAAACACCATTCAGGGAACAAAAAACCCGGAGCCCAATGCAGAGAGAGGTTTGAAGAACAAAACAATTTATCATGAAGATGTTGCTAAACTGAAGTAAACATTTTCACTTACTGCAATAAAAAACAAAATTATGAACGAAAAATCTAGAGGCAAGGCTGAGTCTGATTTGCTGACATTTCAGCAATCAATGAACAATTTACCCATGGGTTTGGCAGATGAGGGATTTTTTTGTCAAAATAATATTACTGTAGCATCTGAAAACGTATTGACATTCTGAAACAAATCCTGCTAACTCATTTGCTACCGGTTAGGCCTGGTGCTGGCGTATTATTTTTTGAATGCGGCAGTAACGGCCAAAGCTTCCACTTTGTTCAGCACCACCTGCGCAATCGGGATGATGATCAACATGCTCCAAAGTTTGGGGATTGTGGGAACAATGACAGTGGAATGGCCCGTGAACATGGCTGGTATCTTCGATTTCTTGCAGGCGAGGATTTTATTATATTTTATTTCATGCATGTTTTTGTTAAAATTGATCATGCGAAGGTGCAAGTGAAAACTGAACACGTTGCTTCTATAGCTGTCCAGGGTACCCAACGTACCCGCCCATGCTGATTGGCCATGTTTGCCCAACATGTCTTGGCATTCACATTGGTGTAGCAGGACACAGATTTTGCAACTTTTCACAGATTCTGCAATTTCCGTAGCTGTTTTTGCCATTGCTCCCATTACTTTGGGTTTTGGAGGTCTTTACCTTTGACATTGACAGCTTCGCTTTTGCTTGCTTTGCGGGCGAAAATCCTGTAGCACGCTATGTTGGACTGGCCCCTTGAACCGTATATGCTTGGATGGTTCATGTAGAGTCATTGAGACCAGTGAAGTGTCGCTATTCAACCCTGAGGTCCTCTTCTTCCCAGCGGGTCTACTGTGGCTGCAAGGCTGCGGCCTCATCTCCAAGATCAAACCGTCTTGGGCGTGGAGCAAGGTGAAACTTCGAAGTACTATGGGTCAATTCATGCAGGCCGGCACTGGCATCGCTTAAAGATGTAAAGATGCTGAACAGGGAGGGTGAGATACGCCGTAACAGTATCATTCAATCCCTTCAGTGCCCACAAAACTGCACATTCCGCACTGGCACCAAACAAACGGTGCAGAGGCTAACAGCGGCTAACAGGTTGCCAGTATTTGCCACTAAAGATGTAGAACAACAAAATGTTTTGATGTTTGTAATTGGAGGGATCTCTAGGATGAAACTCCGAATTCGGTGGATTTTGCGTTTGCATTTGTTAGCTAGGTGGCCTTCTCAACAATGAGCAGCACTGCATTGGTGCCCATGATTTGCTACACACATCCCAATGGGCAGCAAAGTCGCTTGGTTTGCATGAGCTCCGATGCATGTCCGGATGTTTCTATTGTCGTGGGATGGTTTCAGGATATTTCAGCTTAGATTTGCATTTCTTGTCATTCAGTTGCAACGAATGATCATGCAGTGGCATGAGTGGAAATTCTGGAAGGAAGATCAATTCAGCGATGGGGCCCTACACAAGTCTAAGAGAGTTTTAACACAGATACGTCCAGAACAATGCAGACCGTAATTTCAGTTGTGCAACATCCAGAAAGGCAATCGATCATTGACAGATAGTTTGCATGCCCACGAAGATGGTTGATGTAATTCTTCCTTCGAGCAGCTTGCCAGGTAATCTCAAGTACCCAAATGTGTTCTGCGGCAGCGATGAGCACATGCCTATGCTCATTGCTGGATGGCTTTTGCTTGCTTTCGGTGCCCTTGCAGGAATTTCATGGAATTTCAACAAGCTACATTCTCAAATCCGTAGCTGAAAGTCATGATTGAAGACTAGTGTAATCACAACATATACACATATTAGTAGGCTTGTTTGATAGCTGAGATTTCATTTTGACGCTGCTGAGATGTTCGCTGGGAGATCCAAAAGGATCCAGAAGGTGTCTGTTTTTTTCTGCCATTTGAATTCCAGTCTATTTTCAGTGGGACTAGTGGGAATATATAGTTCATTTGGAATCCTTGGCGGAAAAACCCACAAACGTTACATCTTAACGACTGGACATGGCTACCCATGGACCATAGGGACTGCAGCTTCACAAGTTGAGGTGTTTGTGGCTTTTGGACTTTCGCTGCATGGCTGGCTTACATGGCCCCAACATTCAGCTCCAAGGGAAAATACGAAATGGTGCAGAGTGCTCTGGCCGTGGGAATTGTAGAGCTACAGCGAAAAACCCTGTGAGACATGCAGTTGAAGATGCATCAATTACAAGTGTCAAAGCCATTGGGGTCAAGGAAAAGGGAGTACGTTGACTTTTATACTTTTTCATTTAATTCTCAATGAGTTTGATGCAAGACACATGTGAAGCATTTTGAAACTAAATACATTTATTATAGATATGTAGTATATACGAATAGAACCATGCTTATAAGATTTCAGGTTTTTTGGGCGCTGCCCTTGGTTTACCTTTATTTGGAGGGGTAAACAAGCAAACGCATCCAACACTCTTTGGAAACACTTCTGGATCAAGGTTGTTGGCATATTCAAAGGAAGTTTGGATGAGAAACTTCCGAGTTACGAAGTTTTAAAAATCAGAGAGAATAGATGCGAAAAGAATAGATGCTGAGAGCCTAGATGCTCAGAGAATAGATGCTTAGAAAATAGATGCCGAGAGACATCATGCTCAGAGAATGAGACGCCAAGATGCCAAGAGAGAATACAGTAGAGAAGAGTAGAGTAGAGTGCATTTTTCGTGGCAGGCGCAGTATTTGGTGAAGTTGGAGTGCGACTTTTCCTGGCAGGGGCAGTATTTCGTGACATTTTGGGAGATCGGACAGGGAAGGTCTTCGAAGCGGCGGGTGCGAGATGACGATTTTATCGTCGGATTAGGTTCGGATTATCCTCGGCTACTTCCGACTCCAAGGAGCAGGAGCAAGTGGTGGCGGGCTATCACATTTGCAGTGATAGTGCGAAAGGTCGAATCATTGTTGTTTTGCGTGATGAGTGTCATGCTTTCATTATGTGCACCTTGCAATGTTGCAACCAGTTTCTCTTTTGATCCATTCAGCAATCTGTGTTATCTTGTTTGCATGTTTGGATTTTGCATTTTCTGGGATTGGCTCAGCCAGCCCCCAATTTCGTCAATCACGGCGAGAACAAAAACCAAAAAGCCAAAAAAAATCAAACAGAAAAAACATAAAAATCGACCCAATTCGATTTGCAACTATGGTGTTGGGCTCCCAACACGATACATGCTTGCAGCAAGGCGAGCCAAAAAAACAAGACTGAAAAAACCAAGAATCAGACATAGACATGTGGCTGCCCTGAAGCGAAGAAAAGCAGCCCAATGGAAACAGCCAAACAGAAAGACAAGGACACGCAGAAAGATCTTCGCACATACACAAACGGTCCCACTGGCATTTCCGTGGGTTAAGCCACAGAGCATGCAGTGGTGTAAAGACGAAAGCAACAAGAATTTGCACAAACAGCCTCTTTTGACAGGAGGGGCAGGTGGCGCACATGCCACAAAACGCAAACGTCGCTGGCACACCCAGCACCAGAATGAGCACCAGAATAGCTTAGCCAACACATTACTCACGGTCCTTCAGCAGTGGCAACAAAATCTGGGTTCACAAAGGAATGACAATGAACACAAAAGAAAGAGAAACAAACCAGGACGCCCTGACTGGCAGTATCAAAATGAGTGGAACAGCTATTATTCATGGCCCAACCTATCGCAAGGACAAGGCAATCAGCCACACACCGCAAATGACAGCAGCTTGGCAGCCACCTTGTTAGATGTGATACAGCAGGCCACTGGCAAATGCGACCAAGAGGTCGCCAAAACAATTCAACAAGCCATCCAGACACATTTGCATGGAACCGATTCTAGGGCGCCACACCCTGAATATCACCAAGCAGGACACCGGGAAGTAAGTTACAAGCCTTCCCACACAAGCAACCGATGGAACAAGCAAGCTCCAGTAAACCCGGTGCATCAACTTGCGCCAGCTGAATGGACATTACCGCCACGCCTTGGCAACTATACTGCTATCCTGGAAGCCATCAAACAGAGCCAAGAAATCAAACACAACATTGTCGAAATTCAGCAAGCAGAACACCTGGACACGCTGCGAACATTTTGGACAGCGCACGAATGCCCCAGCAATATCACTGTGATTTGCTCTGGTAGTGCATACCATACTGAAGGTAGTACCTTTTCCACAGCCAAAGTCACTCGCAAAAATCAGCAGCAACGAATTGAAAACATCAGCATTTGTGCTTTGGGCAGCAAAGATAAATGTCCCTGGCCTACACCATCTATCACATTTGCCAGCAAAGATATTCCAAAAGTTGAACGCAGCACTTTGCGCATTGCAGCACCAACTGAATACAGATCGGGCTTTGTCACCAAAGATAGCACATTCCGAATTATCACAGACATTGCAAATTGGAAACTCGACATCCCTACGACCACTCAGTGGAGGCACATGGTCCAAACAGTGGAATGGCAATCGAGAGATCATTGTGGGGTTCCTTAAGTTGCCACAAACCACCATCGATAAACTACTTCCTCATAGTGGCAAGCATGGCATTTTCTTCAATCAGGTTGACGAAGCAAACACCAAAAGACCAATTGAATGGTTTCATCGAGACCCACAACAGAACAGTGAGCAATACTTGCAAAAATGCCAAGAAGTTGCCCAAACACGCAAGCTGCAATTGCTATACCGGAAAAACGGTAACAACAATATTGGTGTCAAGAGCACCTCTGAATCAGCAGCCAAACCCATAGCTGTCCTGGCAAGAGGTATTCCAACGGATTGGGAACAAGAAGAAGTCTCTCATCTCCTCAGTGGTCAAGGATGGGAACAATGCAAAATACTGAACCGACGAGGAAAAAACCGCCGCGTCACAGAATGGACAATTTTGGCACAACCTCCCAAAACCCAAGCTGGGCAAGAGAGTTGGCATTTCACTGACCCTGAGAACAATGCCAATATACATGTTGTTCAGGCTCCTCCTCGCAGAGGGAAAACATTCTGGCAAGAGAACATTCAAGCACCAACACGAGCCTGGACTCCACCGATCAGTGCCACCGGCACTGACAATGACCAAAAATCTCGTCGAAATCCTGAAGACGCCAATTCTTTAAGACACAACAATGAAGATGCAAAGGAACAGGATAGAGAACGATCACAGCGTCGAAAGACTGCAACTGTCGCAGCCACCCAAATCGATCCTCCCACACAGGTCGAAACCGAAAAAACAAAATACCTTCCGGAACCCAGCACTGTCACAGAAGCACTTGCAGCTGGGTGGGAGGAACACGACCTCAAAGGAAATGGCGACTGCGGCTATAGAGCGGTGGCTGGTGCCAGACATTTTGCAAAAAACGGGACGCACCTGACTGCAACAGAGGCCAAAACTCACGCAGCCGACCTCTGGGCACAAGCAGTCTTGCATTGCAAAAAACATAGCGCGCGACTTGGTGCAAACTTCGTTCCAGACACCGAAGAAGCAAAGCATCAAAGGAACCAGCGACCTGCAGCTCAAACTTTCAAACAATGGATTGAAAACCAAGCAGACCCTCGCACATGGGCTTGTAACCATTCCTTCCAAGCAATTGCAGAAAAAACAGGTATGATATTAGTCATACCTAGAGAATCTTGCACCAAAAATTTTTGGCGCCAAAGAAATCCATGAGTAAGAACGGTGCAATTTCCCAAGAACGGCGCAGCATCACAAACACGGCGCAAAGGGTTTTCCAGAACTTTCGATTTGATGAATGAAATAAAGATTTGGATGTTCAGTAGGTTGGGTTTGAAAGGATAAATTGGAAACTCACAATACTGCACTACTTCCTGAGTGAATTGACCACTATACAGGGGATCACATTAAAAACAAAAAGCTCAGTCCCTTCTTAGAAGTTCTGTAGCCATTTTGGTTTCAAAGGTTTTCCCCTCGTCATCCCATTACAATCTATTGGGTATTAACACAAGACATCACCTAAACACAAGTTCAACGGAGGGTATTTCCAGCCAACCCAGCCACATCCAATATTTTCCCATTGTGCCACCAGCGTTTCACGAGCCTTTCCATTCTGGCTGGCCTTTTGGAAAGCAGGGTCTCCCAGTTGATATCAGTGATCGAGATTGAAGATGGAAATTGTTTTGGAGGTGCCCAAATTTACTTGTAATTAACTAAGTACATTTAGGTATCAACAGGGGTGTCCCTTCTTCCTGCGAGCCTGGAAATGTCTTCTTGAAAGTGCCCTCGTTTTGAGGAACAATCTTTGCATCAATCTTAGGCTCAGTGTTTTTGTTGCAAGTTTCCTGGACAACCTCGCTGTGTGACCTATGTGGTCTTCATTCATTTCGCAGGCAAAGCAAAGCCAGTTTAAAACATGACTTGATCCAGACTGTAAAGCACATTTTAGGTCATAGGCTAAGTGGTGCATACAATGAAGTTTAGGCTTCAATCGGAAACCTGAAACCCCTCGCTGAACAAAAGAAGCTGCGAGTTTCTTGTACCCACGAACCACGATCATAATGTGGCAGTACAGCCTTTGCCCACATGGTTTACTCATCCACAACGGATGTTGATAGGAAATCTCAAACATCAACAAGGCATGGGTGATCACCTGCTGCAAAAGTTCGAGGTCGGCAGTGTATCCCGCCATGCTGTCATCCAAATTGCTCAAAAGAATGTAGATTCGCCACTTGAGAAACTGACAAATTAGCATCGTGTCACTTCCTTTCGAGTTTGACCAAGCTGATTCTGCACGAGTGGCACAATTCAAATACGATTTTGTAAATGAACGCAACGCAGGACTCTTACCTTCAGCACTCGCCCACAGCGTAAATTCCCTGTGAGCTCGACTCAGCCGAGCGTCAATGGCACGAGATTCCTCTGGAAGATCCCACACACCCAGATCGCATAAAAAGACTAAGCCTGATCCTGCTACGTCGCGCCCCATTCCTACTTTCCAAGCGTGGAAACAATCCACCTTGTACAATGATTCAGGGCACATTGGGTCAAATGGTACATCATTGAATGCAGGAGGGTTGTCTGCAGCCCAAGGCCTCTCAACAAACATTGACTCAGCCCACTTTGGTTCGTGCCCGCAATCTTCCATTGGAAACTCCTCCTTGCCAGCTAAACAAATCGAGCAAGCGGCCAATGCCCTTGACTGGCCCAAATTTGCATAGGACCGTGTTAGCTGAGCAACCACAAAAGCTTGAAACTTCATGTCACCTTTGGAAGCTACCAAAGCTGCGTAATATCGTATGCCCTGTACCAAAACTCCTTGATGAAATAGTTCCACTAAATTGTTGGAGACCTTTTCCAAATGTCGTTGCACAACTGATGGTGTTTTATCGTACAAGTACCCTGGGATGCCAAACAACAGGAAACGAGTAAGGTAACTATTGCCGGAATAGTTTGTGGCAACTCTGCTAGCACACCACATTTGGTCAGTGACTTCAGCAGTAGGACCATCACAGTTTGGGATCCAGTGCTCAGGAAACTTGCTCAAATATTTTTGACAATCGCATTTGGACTTAGGGGACACCTCTGATAGACCCAAACACGACTCAATAGTAGCTGCCATGTACCCTGCCCTCCTAGGACCACGTCCCTCATCACCAAAAAACATTATTGGTAGAACTTGGCCGAGGTGTCCATTGTGAAATCGGAAGACTTCGTGCCCAGGATGGGATTGTCGATAAAGCCCCCAAAATCCAGCTAATTGATCAGTGATCGAACTAAATCCACCAGCAAGTAAGCGTGGGTACTTGAGGAGCAAGGTATACAACCAGTCTGAAGGGTCAACGTACTCAATTGAAACCTTTTGGCCATTTGACAACGTATGGCCTAAAGTTTTGATAGGTATAGGCAAAGAAAGATGGTTTCTTGCAAACATTCGGTGAAGATCCCTTTCAGCATTGTTTGCCTTTCTCAACCCTTCCTCGGTTGTATCCTCATTGTTCTCCCCAACTCCCGCACCAAGCCCGGTAGTTCTACCACTAAAATGCATTTGCGCAGACCGCTTCACTTTTCGAGCATTGTCCTTAGGGCGTGTGAAATCCAAATGGATTATTGAATGTTTTGGGACCTTTTGGGAGATGTTTTCTGAAAAAGTATTGTTAGTAAAAGCTGATTGTTTTCAACCTTTTTCATTTTTCTCTAGCTCACATTGTGAGGGACTAGGTAAAAGCAGGGTAAACCTAGAAAACTGGAAAGAAACCTTCTCTCACTGCGTGCACGTTCCTGTATCTCCACAACATCCCTGAGGCAATGACGCCTTCTCCAAGGCATTCAGCCAAGTGTTGAAGCTGAATCTGGTCATTTGGCTTCATCTCACCTGGCAAGGGGGGACAGGATGGCAAAACTGGGTTCAAGATGGTTGATTTTTCCAATGTTTTTCAACAGGGTTGGAAGTGCACTTTGAAAGTTGGATGCTTCAAAAAGATGTGCACGTTTAAAACTGGATGTTTCAACTTGAAGGATGGTCAATGGTGGGGTTGTCACACAATACCGTATAGCGATACACGCAAAGCGGAGCAAAATTGTTTTCACCGATGGAGCTATTGTGGCAATAGACTTGATAAGTTGCCCCGGCATAAATTTCATGTAGCCAGCAAAATCAAGCTGTGAAAACAGCTGAAAGGCTAACATCCAAAAACACTGCACACTGCGAAGGTAGTACCTTCTAAGTTCTTGCCTTCTTAGAGGCTGAACCTTGATCTGCAGTCTTAGCACGTTTGCCAGCATTCGCCTTTGCCTTTGGATCCTTTGGTGCCGCTTTACCTTTGGCACTTGAATCCGCTTTCTGTTTTGGCGACGCTTTGGCTTTCTGTTTTGGCGACGCTTTGGCTTTTGCCGCTTGAGTATCACGACCCCCACGTTTGGGCATCATTGACCTTATCGATCATTAATGCATCCCAACCCCCAACATGAATTGGTTTCAAATTGCCATAGTGATAGGTGTTGCTAAGATCACAGCTTGGATCGATGCTCGAAAGTCAAGGCTTCAACTGCCCTTAGACAAAGCTATAGGTATGTCAACATGTTTTGTTTGATTGGCCACTTGTTCCGGACCAAGGCCGAAGCATCCGTTTCGCCTTTTCTGCCTCCGCCCTCAAGGACTTCTGGGACCTTGGAGCTATAGGTTGAGGAAGGGTGCCCCCCTTACTAAGATAAAACCTAACACTGCATTTCCAAGTTTGGGGCTCTTTCTTGAAACCACTCACGATGCCTGTGGTATAAGTGTTCATGATGGTGCCCTCAATGGCGGTCAGCTTTTCAATGAAATCCTCCAATTTCGTCATCAGCCTCAATTCTAGGAACGCAGTTTTTTCCAGAACCAAAAGATCTAAAGGGAAAATGGAAACAACAGTGTATCAACAATTTATCATTTGTTCCGAGAAACGTTTGTTGTTGGCCGGAAGGTTTTTCAACTGCCTTTAAACTGGTGACCATTTCCTGTAACTTGGTGGAGCGTTTTGTTAAACACTTGGCCACCTTGCTAAAGTCCGCTGGGTTGAATTTCGCACTCTCAATCTCGGGAAATCCCAACTGCCGAAATATTTTATCACCACTATCTTTGCAATCCGCTTCATCCTCACTCACGGAAACATGGCCTTCCTCGATTTTAACACCATCACCACCTGTGGCAGGATTGGACGAGCGAGATGTTGTCTTCATCGAGGACTGGTGGCTGTTGATGGAAGGAAAATTGCAAAATCATAACAACATTCCAAATTCCTAGACAAGCCTGGATGCCAGTCACCCAACTGAGCCCAGCCCTTGTTCACTTTCTTGTCAAGTTTGAACTGCGAAGTTTCTTCTTCCTTTTCAATCTCTTCTCGAACCGTGTCCCGGAGGGTCCGCCTAGGAAAAAAAAGGAGATGAAACCTTTAGGCGTTCTCATCCCAACATTTTAAAAATGGAAGTCTAAAGTAACTTCAGTTTTGAATTTGAATGAAAAGGAATTAGATCCATCGGCAGCCATGCCACTTGTTCTCACCCGACATCTTTTTCAGGGTCCAGTACATAGTGCCATCACCATACTGGGATTGCCTGGTTGGCGTGAGCCATCGGATGGGTGGACCAAACAAGGGGTAAGTAACATGGTAGGGACCTCACAAAAGTAGGTCTTGTTTCACAGTACTTCTTGATGCCTTTGATCTTCTTCCTTAGATTCAAGATGGTTGATGCTATCTTAAGGTACCCAGGATGCAAACGCTGGGACAGAAAAAGAGTTGACATGATGTTTTGAGAATGACTTTTAAATCTACGGTTGGGGGAGCCCGCCCTATAATTTAAAGCTCGTGGTATTCAATTACTCTACGGATGAATGCAGGAGTGTTTTTTTTCACTGAGTATCTAGTAGCTTGAATTCAACAAGGTGAACCAAGGCTCTCTGAAAAGCCTGCAGCAACCATGTCCTCTTCAGTCATGAATTCATAACCATCCAACAGGGATTGCTCAGTGATTTGTTCATGAACGTGGGTCACCTTCTTGATGAATCTATCCTCCAGGGGTTTTGACGGAAAACCCAAATATCGATGAAAACAACTATGAGGGCATTCATCCAAAACTAAATTATACATCTATCCCCAAAAGCTTTCATTGTTTAGGTCCTCTTCCCCAGATAGTAAGATAAACACCTTCTTGGGATGTTTTGGCATTTTCCCCTAAAAGGTTCTCATTTGGGGTTACCATTTGTGCACCACATCACCTATAACCAAAAACGTTTTTGGGAGCCATAGGCAGAAAATGCCAAACATCCAAACCACATTGATCACATTATGTTTTAGGAAACCCTGTCCGGATCACAGCCAACCTTCTCAAACATGGATTCAATGGGACCACGTTTGGTTTTGGACTTTGACTTCCAGTCCCTGACTAGTTCTTCTGGTACTTTGAAAGTGCCATCCATTCTTGGGGCAAAGACTCGCCTGAGTCTTTCCTGAAACTTTTTGCCATCAAGAAGTTTTGGTGGGGCAAGGACTACCAAAGGAACCTCAGTTTCCGAATCCTCCTCCGCCTCACTGCCTGGATGCTCAGAACCATCCTCCATTTGAGTCTTGGGAGTGGTGACGGGTTGAGCTGCCTGGGGGGTCATATTGTGTTTGGCTTCCTCGGCAACAGAATCTTTAGACTCTTCGTGAGGTGGATCTTGTTGTTGGGGTGTCGCCTCCTTTTCGAACCTTTCATTCAAATCCCGTGGTGGCACCACATCATCACCCAAGGGTTGCCAGCCTCAAGGGTCGGTTGGCTTCCAAGGACACACGGAGCGGTCGGGTGTGGTGAGGCCGGGGCCCGACTCCGTGATGCAATGATGCTGAGGCCAAGGCCGTTGATGGGTGTTGATGATTTCTGCCTGGAACCTGTTTGTCCTCTATTTTGGGGTTTGAACCCTCCAAAAGAAGGCCTTTTCCATTCAAAACAACGGTCATATGGGTTCCTATACCGTAATATACCTTTCCTGAAAAGAACAACAAACATAGCCTTGCTGGAAAATAGGTCATCCAGGTCTTTTAAAAGGAAAACCAGGAAGCTCGTCTTCCAAACCATCCGCGTTTGAAAATGGTCGAAGGTAGGGATTCTCACTGAAAGGATTTCTGCAAGATGGGACCCTATATACCATATATATATATATAAATGGGCTTGTAACCTCCATAAGTAGGGTGAAAGAACCCCAGGAAAACCCATTGATTTGTAAGGCCATTTATAGACGCCCCCATAACCCCAGTGATAACTGGTAGTGGCCCACTTTGTGGGAAGCAGAGCTTTTTTTTTGTCACAGCGGTTCCGAAGAGAAGGATGCTGGACAGCCAGCTGTAGATGATCCGCGGCAAGTCCTGGGATTTTTGCACAGAAGTGGCTACCAGGCAAGTCTTACATGCCATTGAGGAGCTCCAGGATATGCATCCAGTTTTTCTTTCATGGCGCTCAAAATTGGAGCAAGTTGCCTGTATGAAACTGCCAGTGGCGCAGACTTGGAGGCTCCTTGCATAAAAGTTGCCTTACGCAGGCACGGGATGTGCTGCGCTAGGCCAACGCGGGTCTGACAAGTGCAAAGCGCTTTCCTCGGAGAGCCGGCTACTGACTTCGCTTGCCTTCGTGCCGGCGGCGCAGGACCGCGCCAGCAAATGTCGCCGCCGGGGCGTGCCGCTGGCATGTTCGAACATGACTGCGCACACTGACTCTTGCAAAGCCTTCACGAGTCTCACGAGACATTGCTTTTAACGAGACATTGACCAAAAAAAATGGAATCCCTTGCCTCGGATCAGACTTGAAACCCGGAGCGGTACAGATGAGTTTCTGGCAATGTTTCTTAATGGTCAACCTTCCTTTCTCGTGCTGGAACACCTCCTGTATTACAAGTCCTTGTTTTTGCAACTTGCTTCAGGATGATTTGTCGTT
>OMLO01001863.1_pt1 | contig 16602 bp, 12 predicted proteins | sample 1674811 | NCBI WGS metagenome assembly OMLO01 (sample SAMN06265003, study PRJEB25207) | coral metagenome | isolation source: Coral host | place: Mexico:La Bocana,Puerto Morelos, Mexico | collected 2008-11-13 | reverse complement strand
ATACCTGAAGCCTGAAAAAGGTACCCCTTTCGGGCGGAGCCTCCCCGTATAGGCCATTATAGGGAGTACCCCCCGGGTGTTTTATTCAGTTTTGCTGTAAGACTTATCTCCCTCGACTATGAAATCGGCCTCTCTCCTATTGTTTCTTTCTGGGAGGGCGATTGTGTCATAAGCTACTACGAAATGTAACAAAAATAGAATGTTTAAAAAGTAATGGACTGCGTTTGCGAGTCTAGCAAATATATCCAAATTAGATCACTCGACGGAAGTATAGTCTACACGGTGTGAAACGAAAACGTCCATGACCAGAACGTCATGCTTTTGCGAAAACAACAAATCGAAATAAATTATTTTCGTTCCATTTACAAGTAAAAGGCTCTTCGTTCAATGGTTTATTATCTCGTTGGCGCAGCCTTTTTTTTCTTTATTTTTGCGATTGCTACGCTTTGAACACAAAAACTGAATTTAGTTCTGTAGCCATTTTAATTAGACTATAATTTTTTTTTTATTCAAAGGGTGTACAGTTCAATCTTTAACACTCATAGGCTAATATGAGTCTTAAAATATGTCAGTGGAAAGACTGAACTAAAATCCATAGACGAAAATATATGCAAATCCATTAAAAAATTTTTCAAAACGCGATACAAGAAAGTTCATTTTACACTGTTACTTTTTCTAAGTTGACTGTACTTTTCATCCAAAGTTAATATTTTACTTAAAGAACTCACATAGGAACTACTTTTTCTCTTAGTTAACTTCGTATTTTGGATTCAAAAGATAGCTAAAGTCAAAGTTTTGGATTAGTCAATTTCTTCAACCTTGGCTCCATGGCTTCCTGTCTGCTGCTGCTGTCCGTGTAACTTGGACATGATTGGTGAACACACTCTTTGAATGTCTTGCTCCTTTTCCTGATATTCTTCTTTCTCTGCTAGGGAATTCCTGTCTAACCAGTCTATTACCTCTATGGCCTTTCTCTTCGCCATGTCTATCTCAGCCGAGCACAGCTTGCTCTCGGCGTTGGAATCTTCTACTGCGTGTTTGACGCTAAAGGCGTAGTTCTCCAAGCTGTTTCTTGCATCGATCTTCTCTCGTTGCCTCTCGTCTTCTTCTTTATATTTCTTAGCATCAGCTACCATGCGGTTAATATCTTCTTTGGACAGCCTTCCCTTGTCGTTGGTGATGGTGATATTGTTGGTCTTTCCAGTGCTCTGATCCTTGGCGGAAACGTTTAAGATCCCGTTGGCATCGACATCGAAAGAGACTTCGATCTTTGGTACGCCGCGCGGTGCAGGAGGGATTCCCGCCAGGTCAAATCGTCCCAGCTGATTGTTGAATTTGGTCAAGATTCGTTCTCCTTCAAACACTTGAATAGAGACAGCTGTTTGATTATCTGAGTAGGTTGAGAACTCTTTTGAAGCGTTGGTTGGAATTGTGGCATTGCGTTCAATTAGATTAGTCATTACTCCGCCAGCGGTTTTAATTCCGAGGCTCAGCGGTGCAACATCGAGCAACAAGACATCCTTGATTTCTGAGCTCTGGTCACCGGATAAAATAGCAGCCTGGATTGCGGCACCACATGCCACCGCCTCATCTGGGTTGATCGACTTATTTAATAGTTGATCTGTGAAGAATTCTTCAAGGAGTTGTTGTACCTTCGGTATTCTTGTAGAGCCTCCAACCAGAACCACCTCGTGGATTTGGGATTTGTCAAACTGTGCATCAGTGAGTGCCTGTTTCACTGGTTCTAGACATGAACGGAAGAGATCAACACATAGTTCCTCAAATTTTGCGCGGGTAATCCTGGAGTAGAAATCGATACCATCGGAGAGTGAGTCGATCTCAATATTGGCCTGAGTACTGGACGACAGGGTTCTCTTAGCTCGTTCACAAGCGGTCTTCAGGCGACGCAAGGCTCTTGGGTTGCCCTTGAGATCGTTCTTGAACTTGAGTTTGAATTCTTCCACAAAGTGATCCACCATGCGACTGTCGAAATCTTCCCCACCGAGATGCGTGTTGCCAGCAGTGGACTGTACCTCAAAGAAAGATCCCTCATCTATTGTCAGTATAGAGACGTCAAAAGTTCCTCCACCGAGGTCGAAAATCAACACGTTTTTTTCTCCGCTGAGGTTTTTTTCCAATCCGTAAGCGAGAGCGGCAGCCGTGGGCTCATTGATGATTCTCTTGACATTCAGCCCCGCTATTAGTCCTGCGTCTTTGGTGGCTTGTCGCTGTGAATCATTGAAATAAGCTGGTACTGTGACGACCGCATCTTTCACTTCCTCGCCCAGGTAAGCTTCAGCTATCTCTTTCATTTTCGTAAGGACCATGGAGCTGATTTCTTCTGGAGTGAAACTTTTCCACGCTGCCTTGGTCTGTACTCGGATTTTAGGTTTTCCAGCCTCGTCGATGACTTCGAAAGGCCAATTATTCCTGTCCGATTGAACCACAGGATCGTCAAACTTTCTACCGATCAGTCTCTTGGCATCATAGACAGTGTTGCTTGGGTTCAGTGTGGCTTGGTTCTTAGCCGCATCGCCGATCAAACGTTCTGTTTCAGTAAAAGCGACATAGCTAGGAGTTGTTCTGTTTCCCTGGTTGTTGGCGATGATTTCAACTTTACCATGTTGAAAGACTCCAACACAGGAATAAGTTGTTCCAAGATCGATTCCAATCGCGGGAGTTGTCTTGACTGACATCTTCGGTAGCGTCTGAGAAAATCTTCTTGTGTTTCTTCTTGCTTAGTAATCTTTTAGTTTCAGTAAAATTTGCCTGCGTCGTGAAACTGGCCTGTATATATACCCCTGTTTTAAAAGTGCCTTACATCACGTTTCCAAAAATATAAAAGTGCTGACTTCATTTTCATCGAAGTGCGCCAATGAAAATGCTTTTATTTTGGGTAAGAAGTATCCAGAATTGTCTAAAATTCGTGTTTTAGAACATTCTGTCCTTTTTACACCGTTCTGGTTACTTCTACATTTCTGTAGAATGATCTCGTTTTTTGGAACAAAATCCACGCGGTTCTCGAATGTATAATTTCTCTTCGTCTCAATCTCTCTCGGATACTCGGGATTCCTCTGAGCCTCCTGTTAGTGCTTATTTGACCAGCTGCTGCACCAAAAATCCAATATGGCGGCCGCGAAGTTGTCTTTGTTAGCGCTTGGAATATTAGTTCATATTATATATCTAGCTTCTATTTTCGACATTTATTTCACTTCTCCTCTTGTTCATGGTATGACGCCTTATAAATCATCTCTAAAACCTCCGGCAAAAAGGCTGGTTCTGTTTGTTGCTGACGGGTTGAGAGCGGACAAGTTCTATGAAGTAGACGAAAACGGAAAAACTCGCGCGTCGTATCTCAGAAGTTTGATCAAGAAGAAAGGCAGCTGGGGCGTGTCTCACACTCGAGTTCCTACAGAATCTCGGCCTGGACATGTTGCTCTTATCGCTGGATTTTATGAGGATGTTAGCGCTGTGGCGAAAGGTTTGTAAAGAAAGCTACAAAACGAACTATCGATATTGTCTCAAGAGTAGAGCTGGGTATTATTGTATCGAAAGCGGAAGACCTAAGCATGATGTACCCAGGACCCGAAAACGAAGCATCCCAAACTCTAAAATGATAATCATGTCCAGAAATGATTTGTACGTCAAATAACGAAAATAACAAGTTTTTGTGCTAACGTGATTAAAATAACATACTGAACAAAGCTTCTCTCATACGACCTAACAAAGGTATGCGTGTGAGTAAGACATAAAAGAATAGAGCAGTGAAAATAAAAGATAGCAAGCCCGCGTGAAAATAACAAATTACATCTAATATGCAAAATGCCTGAAGGAAGAGTTGCTCACACAGAATGTAACCTAACTAACAAAAAAGTTATTTGCAAAATAGCAAACGAATTGAAAATATGAAGCTCAGGAGAAGATAACCTACAATAAAATAACAGACTTGAGCAAACATAACAAATGCAGTAAGAAAGTCATGTGATTTGTCAACAAGAAAAGTCATTAATTTGTGTCAGGCCAAAATTGAAATGTAATAACCTGGGCCCATCGTCATCGTAAAGATTTTCTATTTTTGTGATTGCCTGCACTTCTTGGCAGACTGAAAAAATTCTCAGAACTAACAATTTAAGTATCCACAGCTTAATTTGACATCAAGCATTTAATAACCAGCTCTATTGTCATCAGAAATTAATTTTGATAATCAACTATGACCGATAAAAGGTGAGGGAGTTTAACATTAACCCTTTTTTAAAGGAACCTAAGAATATCCTTAAATAAATTTCCAGAATGTCTGATCTTTAATAAAGAGTATACATAGAGTACAAAAATTAATAAACCACCTCTCTTACAGGCCCATTTGTCTGCTTGTCCTTGTATTATGAGTTTCTCTGGATAGCCTCCTTCCTCTTTCTAAAATTAATGTTGTGGCTTCAAGGAGACAAACGTAAAGAGGTACATATGTAGTAATTATTTAAACAAAGAATGCTTATGTAAACTGTGGTCATCAATTTTTGTATTCAATTCAAGAATATTATCTCCTCTTTCCAGGTTGGAAAGAAAACCCAGTAGAGTTTGATTCTACCTTCAACGAGAGCCGTTACACATGGGCATGGGGAAGCCCTGATATCCTGCCAATGTTTGCCAAGGGGGCAAGTGGGGGCCATGTCTTTACCTCTATGTATCAGAACTTGGAGGAAGACTTTGGAAATGAAGATGCTTCTAAACTTGACACTTGGGTGTTTAATGAAGTGAGAGGATTCTTTGGTTCAGCAAGGAAAAATGAGACTTTGAAGAAAATGCTTCATGAAGGGCAAATTGTGTTTTTTCTTCATCTTTTAGGTATGACATCTTTCCTTAACTCTGGGTTACCCAGAAAATCAAATCCAGTAAGCACCTTCAATGAAAACTCAATTTATTTTATGAAGAGCGTAGAACAGTAAATTTTATTTGGAGGTCTTTCCAGAACATGTCTCTACAGGTGTGTATATATTTGAGTGCGTTCCTTTGTGGTGATCTGGATCAGGGTGAGTGATCCAAGATCACATAGATCATGGGGCATCAAAGAAACAGATAAAGCCACTCTGGTCACTGAGTTCTGTTGAAAAGGGTGAAATGTTATTTAATGTCTATTATAATATTAAGTATTTGTTATGTTTTCTCTGTGACTCACACATTGTTATGTAAAAAGTGTCATTAAACATGCAGCCATGGGCTGGGTGCAGTTCTTTATCTACCCTTGGTTAATTTTTTTTTTTGTCGTTAAGCAGATGCAGACCACCACTCGGCCAAATTGTGTCCGGGACTTTGAATCATTTAACCAGTGATGTTGGTTCCTTTAATGCCTGTAAAATATATTTTTTGGGGTTTTATTGAAGCGTTAGATTTGAAGAGAATTTTAAATAACTAAAAATAGATGGAATGTGCTGATGTTACAGTTTTCACTTTCGCTACATGACAAATAAGATAGTCTTAATTTGCAAGTTTTTTTCACCAGAACCCACAGTCGTTAATTTATTTTGAATTTTGCGAGTATCTTCTGTGGGTTTAGGCAATTGAAGCGAATTCTTTGGCTCTTTCATCGAAGCGAATTCAGAGAAAATTAAATATTGCTGATGTAAACAAAAGCTTGCCTGAACATGCAGTTCTAAAATTAGCCGTGGATAGCGAAAATCTCGAATGGTGTGATTCGCATGACTACTTTACACAGACAAATTTAATTTTGACTTTTACTGAAAGATAGTTATCTTTTTTTAATAGCGTGATACTTGTTACTTTTTCGTATCATTCATGGGCATAACATCATCATAGATTTCATGAAGGCTAAGAGCCATGGAGCAATAATACTTTTGTTTTGATCAAGTGATGTGGTGACTATAGTACTCAGTGAATCATCAAGGACTGCTCTGGAATGTGCATTGTGTTGTGACAGTAGTGCTAAAAATACATTTAAATTTTTAAGCGTGGTCATAAGATCTTCTTGTCTGATTTTAAGTTTTAATTTAGTTCTACTTAAAATGAGATTTATGACATATTCCTAAAAATAAAAGTGCATCACATTTCCTTTGTCACAAACCAGGAATTGACACTAATGGTCATGCCCACAGACCTACTTCACAAGAATATATCAGGAATATTGCTGTGGTTGATGAAGGAATAAAGGAAATGGAGAAATTAATTGAGGAATTTTATGACCATGATGGTCAAACAGCATATGTAATGACAGCTGATCATGGTATGACCAACTGGGGGTCGCATGGTGCAGGGCATGCACATGAGACACTCACTCCATTAGTTGCTTGGGGAGCTGGTGTACGTGGACCCATGACACCCATTCATGGTGCTGATATTTTAGATGAAACCCATCAATGGAACCTTGCTCAGTTAAGAAGAACAGATGTCAATCAAGCTGATATTGCACCACTAATGACCTCCTTGATTGGTGGGTTTGTGTGAGGTAGAAATTAGCATATATTAGAAAGTCTCTTTCTTATGCTGAGTTATCTATGGGGTTAGAAGAAAGCATGGAGGGTGCTGTGACCTAATTGTTAGCATGCAGGACTTGTGATTGAGCAGTCTAGGTTTAAGTCTTGGCTAGGTTCATTGCCTTGTGTTCTTAGTCTCTTTATGGACCTAACTAGTGTCCCATCCTGGGGGTAGCAAAAATACTCCTAGTCACTAATGTTACGAAAACTGTGATAAGCTCTTGTGGTATGCACCACTTGGCCTGACACAGGTGTTATCTTTTGTCGAAAATCAAGAGAACTAAAAAGGCAAGTGACTTACAGCTATACAACTGGGCTGTAAAATATGCAGGACAACAACAGAGGGTTTTACCCTGAATTGTTTAATTTGCTTTTGAAGCCTCTTTTGCTTACTGCTAGGGTGTGATAGACATTGCACTGATTTGAACTTTGTGACATACCGCTTAGTGCATTTAAGCAGTGATAATGAAACTTCCTAAAAGTCATTAGGGAAGATTTAAGTATGTCATTTTTTTCTTGCATGAATTTAGTTTCCATGACAACCATGTTTTAAGGGAGGAAATGTGAGACATCATTTTGGAAACTATGATGTCACAGTTATTTACATGTGCAAGCCACTAAAACAATGTTTTCTGCACAATATAAGGTTCTTAGCAACAGCTTTAATAAAGAGTTGGGCACCCCCCGTCTCCCAAAGCTCAGACATGATAAGTTTGAAAAAGCTTCTTGGTTGGCTTTCTATTCCTCTATGTAAAACTCTCATAACTTGTTTGTTCCTTAGGTGTACCATTCCCTCTGAACTCTGTGGGAATTTTACCAGTGGAATATCTGAACAACACTGAGCAGTACATTGCAGAAAACCTCTTTATGAATTTGCTACAGATTCTTGCTCAGTATGATGTCAAAGAATTGTTCAGAAAAGAAACATCTCTTTGGTTTTGGCCTTTTACTTTGTTAGCAGGTAAATGAATGCTTGCACTCTAGTTTATAGTTTTTTGCAAGTTGTAGGAAACCTATGTGAAAGCTCTGACCTTTGCAGAGGAAGGGAAAATCACTCAACATGTGTCCAAGCATGATAGTAGATACAGAGGGGAGAGGCTTCCTAAGTATTCATTTACCAGAATGCTGTCAAGATAAAGTGTAGGGAGATTGGGGAGAGGGAGATATATATATATAAAGCCTGAGGAGGATGGGGAGAGAGAAAAAAGGCAAGCGTGTTTAACCCTCTTATAGTCCCTGCCTTTTTTCCAAAAAGATTGCAATAAGGTACTTATAATAGTCATAAATGCAGCGGACCTTATATAGGAACGAGCGTGGGGCAATGTAAAGTGCTCCCTTATAGAGCAGCCCTTTCCAAGTTCCCTTGAAGGAGGCAAAGGGCTTCATTGTAGAATAATTTCCGTTTTCTTTCTTTTGAAGGTGCTAAGAAAACGGGAATGATTCGAGACGTAAAGGAATTCATGCGAGCCAAGAAGTACAATGAAGCCGTCAGGCTCAGCAGAGATCTCATAAAGCTTGCGTTACAAGGACTCAATTACTACCAGAACTACGACAGAGTGTTCTTAAATTTAGTTGTCACGCTTGGCTTTCTGGGATGGATATTTTGTATTGTGCTTCAGATTATCCAGGAGCATAGCGACGTGATGAGGGAGGCGTCCAAACTCAACAAGGGAGACGGCCATCCGTTGGCAAAAATCTCATTTGTGGACAGCACATCGTGTGTCTTCGCACTTCTCGTCATGCTTTTGTTGGTGATTCAGAAGGCACCCTGGATGTATTACAGTTACTGTTTAATGCCGTTGGTGTTTTGGAACCGCATTGGAAAGAGACTTCACGTAATCTACGCTACATTGGAATACATCCGTGTGAAGCAGTTGCGACGCAGAGTGTTCTTTACGCTCTTATTTGGTGCATTTTCGTTAGAGATTCTAGTGATGAGCTTCTTCAGGCGAGAGATTCTCTCTGTAGGTCTTGTGTGCCTTGCGTTGTGGCCATTCACCACCCCGCTGTACTCAAACTGCAAGTGGTCAGTGGCGTGTTGGATGATCCTTAGCCTTGCTCTCTCTGTGTTTCCTGTTCTTCCTGTGGTCGGACGCGAAGCGAACTACAACTTAGTAACCCTGGCAGGAGTTTTAACTTTAGCCGCTTTTGGCTTTCTGTTAGTTTATGCCAGTAATATTTCACAGCTACTCAAGACGGAAGTGACAAAATCTTTTACCATTCTTTTGTCTCAAACGCTTCTTATAGGCTTTGCGGTTTATATTGTCAACGGTACAGCGTCAAGTCTACAGCGAAAACTTGGTCTTCCACTGCTGAACCAACTTGGAAGTTGGACGATTCTCCTTTTGTCCTTTTTACTTCCCCTGATCAACTCCAGCAATTTGACCGTCAGATTGTCAAGCATCGCCATGGGGTTTTCCTCGGTATATACATTGATGAGCACTGCTTACGAAGGGTTGTTTCTGTTTGTTCTCTCGCTTCTGATGGGGGCGTGGCTGCTGTCTGAACACAAACTTTCTGGCAAAACTCTTAACACGTTATTAGAAACACAACTAAGCAGTGATGATGCCACGACGACCCACCAACCGGCTTGGAAAGTTCTCACTAAAGGAATCGATACCCCGCTCATTAGAAAGCTCACTTTAGAAGATCTTCGCTGCGCCTATTTCTTTGTGTTCTTTATTGTTGTGGCATTCTTCGGGACGGGTAACATTGCAAGCATTAACAGTTTTGATCCTGCGTCCGTTTACTGTTTTTTAACAGTATTTTCTCCATTTGTCATGGGTAGTCTGCTTCTCTGTAAAGTCCTTATTCCCTTTGTGATTGTAGCTTGCGCGTTCGACGCCATACACGTGGTGCTATCGATACCAGTTCAAAGCCTTGTGTTGATAGTGCTTATCATGACGGATCTAATGGGACTGCACTTCTTTTATCTCGTACAAGATAGCGGCAGTTGGCTCGATATCGGAACAAGCATTAGTCATTATGTGATCATGATGGCGTTTATTATCTTCCTGCTGCCCATATTCGGTTTAGCAAGACTCTTTACCGGTGCGTCCTTATCGTTAAGGACGAGCAAGAAGAAAGCTTAACAGAGACCGTTCGGCTAGGCCATGTTTCACGAGGCATTTTGTCCTGCCATACGCAACGCAACAAACGTTTCGTGGCCTGCAACCCGCAATTTTTTCTTTACAATTTGCAAGAAAGGTTGACCCTTTCGAAATATTATAGGAGAACTTGCTGGGCGTGACTGCAGTTTTCTTCAGTAGTCAGCGTTGTAATTTATTTCCTAGGAAGATATTAATCACAGTTATATTTATAATGGCTCGAAATCGCCAGTGGTTGTATCGCTCTACATCATTAATAAATATAATCAAATGCTGATTATTAATGCTGCTCTGTTGTAGAGAAAGCTATGTGCAAAGACTAACAACACGTGACTGGTGACATTACAGAAGATGATCGGGAGTGCTTTTTTGGCGAACGGCGGAACGCCTAAACGCACGGTAACAACACCCACGACTGACTTCAGTTAGATTTTCTTGAACTTGGTATACAGTATACCATTCTTTTCACTGACAAGGAAGTGAATATCAACGGAACGTAAGATTTGCCACGTGTTCCTTGTTTCCCCGAGCGTAAGAATCAAGTAGTGAGAATTGCGCGCTTTTTCTTCATACGTTGCGACCAAAGTAACAAATTATAGAATGTCTGAAATTCGTAGTTGTGGCTGCTCCTAGTTGAAGCATGGCAGCATTAATGTTTGTGTCCAATGCCACCACTCCTGTAAAGATTTTCGCTTCTCTGTTTGACTTTTCATATTTTACGCTTCCCTCCCTGGAGGCTTCAGTATTGGAGTCACTGAGAAAAAATTCCGCCAGATAGAATCTCAGGCAAACGTTACTTTTAGTTGATGGGCGATTTCAGGGCAATGCATCCTCGGGGACCCAGGGGCAGTTAGTGGGGGCGGGAAAAAAGTCTAAACGGGCAAGAAAAAAATTCGGGCGAGGAAGAGTCAAGAACACTCTTTTCTTTCCGTTTAGACTTTTTCCGCCCCCACTAACTGCCCCTAGTTCTCCGAGTATTAGGGCAATGTCGATAGATATTCAACATTTCCGTCTGAAAATGGGTACGTTCTGCACACCTGGCCTGGAGAATAGGGTATGTTATTTAGAAGAAGTTTCTTTTCCCCGATTGACATCAGGAGACATCAGAAACCTTTCTCTAATGTTTATGATTGAGCAATTGGGAAAGTTATGGTGGCAGAGGACAGGAGGAGGGGGATATCAGTTCGGGGAAATACCACCAGAAAATACTTCCAAGGGAAAATTGCGGGAGAACGACAACAAAATATATTTTTTCCTTTATTAAAACTCTATTCATGGACTTAGGCGAGCATCCCCCATTCCATGCAAATTGGGTTTAACAGCTCGACCAATAGAAAGGCGTCATTCTCACGACACGACTGGATTGTAGACCGGCTGGCGCCATTTCCCATCGTGTCAGCAAAACAGTCAATATTTGCCAAATCTAAGTAACGTGCTTTCAAATCATGAAGCGTCGCCGGCGGAATCGGAAGCAGCTGTTATCCATTCCAAGCAATGTTACAGCCGTTAGCACGCGGGTGACAAGTCTTGTTCGTTGCAACAAATTCACCGAAGTTGAGAGCCTGCTGGTTGGTCTCCCTCAAACTCGAGCATATCAGGATAGTGAAGAGATAACTCGCGCAAAAATTGCGCTTGCCTGGCACAATAAAGACGTGCAAACAGTTTACAAACTTATAGAGGTAAAACAATGATTGATTATTTTCATTTCAAATACTAGTGCAGGCTCTGGAATACATGTTTGAATTATCTCCCAAAGTTGCCGGTTTCTAAAAATATAATTCGTTACCTAGGAAGGCAAATTCTCCAACGGTGAAGACCTTATTGTGATGTGGGATCAGGCTCATGCTTATGAAGCCAACGCTAGAACTCCAGTGCAAAGGCATCGCCTTAGACAAAGGTTTGTTGGAAAAGATTTAGTTACTTTAACCGCACTTATCATGGGTAAAATCTTGATCTAATTGAGTGTCAGTAAAAATGCGATCAACTCTTCTATTGTTGTTATTTCCCTAAAAACTTGACGTTCTTAACCCGTTTAGTTTTTTCTCATTCACTGCGGTAGAAGAAAGGCATAAGCGATTCAGGTCAGTTTTGTAACTTGTAATCGCTTCATACCTTGTCCGTTTCATTTAAATAAGAGTTTTGGTGTAATTTGGTGAGTCGTCTTTATTCATTTATAGCCTTAAGCGTCAGCCAGTTTCGGTCAAAAGAGTCGGAAACATACAGCAAGAATTGTTCGATGCTCATGTTTCTTTTCCAAAGTGAACAGTAAATAGTCTTTGAGTTGAAGTATCAGATTGCTTGTATTCAATTTGCGTTTCGTCTCCAGGCACGAACTCACATCCCAGCTGCTCCATCTTTGAGACAATCAAGACAGTTCTTTTTGCAGAAAAAACCGGTTCGAAAATTGAGCGGATGAAACTGACTGATCCCTCAGGGCTTTGGAATTGAACTAATTTCATCTATTCAAGGTCTTGAAAATTGGTAAATAAACAAATAAGCTATGAACTCGCAGCCTTTTTGCGACAAATTATCAACATGAATAAAAATAACCTTCGATCGGGTTTGGAGTCAAAAAGCAGTACGTTTGAACATGGTATGCTGAGATATTGTCAGATAGCCTCTCTGACTTACTTCAACAGTTGTGAATTTCACACACGTTCTGATTACGCGCTCAATTGGTTGATATGATGTTATGTTTGGCCTTTCTTTTGACACGGACGGTGAAAAATGCATCTAGTCCTGCAATAGACAACTGGTTGTATGGACAAACGAAAACAGTTTTGTTCGCGAATGGTGTTAATTACTTCTTGAAAATTTCTAAACGAGGAGGATAAAATACGAGAAGATGCATAGCTCGCGTAGTGACGGCGTAAGGTCAGGTCACAGTGTCAAAAACGGTAAACAAACGAAAAATATGTTTACATTAGCATTTATTTCTACGTGGCCATTTTACACCACAACGCAAATCCCGATTAGCCAAAGCTTATATAAAGAAATACTCTGTTTGCTATACTTTCTTGGCAGATGATACAAGCAACACACTATTTTGTAAGGGTGTTTATAAGATCTCTTCTATGAGCGACTCGTCCCCAGTTTCTCTGCGCCTCTTATTTGTCTCTCATTTCGCGAGAGAGATGGAAACGAGTCTCAACGCGTGCGTCCCTATTGAAGAGACTGGGTCAGTTCAAAGACGTACTACAGTAGAGTCCCGCGTTTGAGGCCCCCAGTTATAAGCCCATACAAGCCCTGTTATTTCCAAACAAAGATGTTATTATAGCTTCCCTAGCCTCCCCAGATGTAAGTCCATCTAATGAATAAGTGCGTTCCTTTTGCATTTCTTTACTAACATCAAAATTTTTAATGTTTCCTTCGATTCGCTTGTCAGGTGCATATTATCTCGTCCTTCCGAAACATATATAAGCGCACCCAAAACCCCTTAGGAAGTTATATAAGCTCAGGGCTTAAACGTGGGATTTTACCCTGTCTTTCCAGAACCGCTGTGCCTTAGATTATGTTGAGTGGAAAATTCAACGGGCCCTTGAACGTTTTTGACCGGTTAATTCTTTGTAGATTTATGCCACCGCGGAGCATTTGTCCTTCCGGTATTCGTAAAAAGAGAGGAATCCCCAAGGAAACCTGCAATGCATTGCAGGCGTGGTTTAAGGAGCACATAAGTAATCCATACCCCAATGCAACAGAGAGATTGATGTTGGCAGAACAACATGGACTCACTTTAGGCCAGGTAATATTCTGTTTCAGAAAAATTAAGTGGGAAAGAAAATTCCTATTCACCCCAAAGCCGTCTCGTTCCCAGGGCTTCCCTTTTATCTCTTAGGAAAAAGCCCTGGGAACGAGGGTGGCTCCAAAGGTAGGAGTGACCGTTATAATTACTATTTTTATTTCCATCTTACTGATACCAGTTTCCTGATGGCAAGACGTATAGTTTTTTTCGGGTGTTACGTGGATTTTCCGGCTCAAGTGACACACACAAAGTTTCAATTTCCAATGTAATGAGCTGTTCCAGCGGTTCAGCAGTCTTTTCAAGTTACGGTATGTGCAATCCGACCACTTTCCGTAAGCGACCACTTCTTAATATGCTAAAATTTTCCCACGCAGTCAAAATTGACTATAATCAAACCACATATGTATATGTGATCAGCCCTTGTAAACAACCGATTTTTGTAAGCGATCGCGACCACTTTCAGGTTGCCACTGTAATTCAAAAATTGATATTCTTTTATTTATTGTTACCGTGTAGCTTAAGAATTGGTTTGCTAATGCCCGAAGACGTCTCCGGAACAACACGCCGGGTGAATGCCCGAAGAATCTCTGTCAATACCAACGTCGATGGAAAACGACGGAAGACGAAACTCCCTCGGCTAACCAATCAGAGGAGAGTTTAACTTTATCTTTGAGCACAACCCAGGTGGAACAACCTCTAAGGTATTAAAAAATTGCGGTACTTTTAACCTCTTACGTTATCAAAATTTACCATTTACTAAAAAAACGGCAAACGGAAGAGGACGTGATAGTTATAAAGAATTTTAAAATCATGGAAGCGAAAAACTGACAACACCGGATAATGTTAAGCGCCGCCCTAAAGAACGGCGAAGAAGGACGTAAGGAGAGATAAGGGAATGAGCATTTCTTTGTTCTTATGTTTTTTTAGTTCAAACTTTGAGAAACAATCGGCTTCGTTTTTCAGTTAAATTCCCAATTATTAGTCACATTGCGACAAGAGGACCGCCCGAAAGACCATTGAATGGCGTCCTTGCGCGGGCAATGTATATGATTGGAGGGCTTAATTTCATCTGCCCGTTCCGATAGTCAACTCCAGAGGAAACGGCTGAAGCTATTTTCTCACAAGCTGCATGAATTTAGCAGTAACACCCCGACACGTTTTTTCTAATTACAGCATTGACAATCACCTATCGCCTCAAGTGTTGTGGAACAACTATTTCAACTATCCAGGTGTAAGCTCTGTGATTGGCGGTCCACAGTTCGCGCCTTTCGTCGCCACCAGTCTTCCCTATCAGTTGCCTTGGTTACCCAACGTCAGTCTATTGTCCGTGATACCCACCGCAAGATTCCCAACCAGTGTCAGTCTCCCAGGTCCTGTTTGCTGGAGCAGTCCCACCTGGCAAGGATATGAAGAGTGCCTCCAGTAGTGATGAGTGAATAAAAAGATGGAATAAAGAGAAAGGCGTTTCGTTTTTCATCAAGCAGGATAAAGCCATTCCAGTTCATATACAATACATTTTGTTTACATTTAGTGTTGTTCAGCTTTTCCAGTCGCATTAAACTTCTCTTTCGACCCTTTAACTTGCAGTTAGACCAGACGAAAAATAAATATCGTTACCATATATGTTTATGTAAGTTGGGTTTTCATCAAGTTTAATTTATTTGCTACATCACATCGGTTTTGTTAAGGGTAAAGCTTATCGTGTTCCCAGAAACGTTTTGATATTTATTTCAACTGAATGTAAGAACTTCGAGCTTGAATATTAAATTACATTCATTTAAGAGTATTCATTGTAGAAGTAACTGCAGTCCGTGGTAAATCAATTCCCTGGTCATGATGGTGTAACTAGGAATTGGGGTACATGTTAACATTAAAACACTGTCGCGTAACTCTTTTGGCCACTCTTATTGTTCATGGGATGGGTGAATAAAAAATGGCAGATCGTAGTCCTGTGCTAGCCAGCATCTCCACCAGTCTGCGCTGAGCTCATCCAGTCCACCCTATCATCTCTGCAGAGTACTTGGGACAGCCAATCAAAGCGAAACAGGGGGCTGTGTTCATGATAAACAACAAAGCTCATTCTCTCCATGCCCGTTTTTGACAGCGTCGTAGCATAAAATATTTGCGTCTCACGATAAGTTTGTACAACTGAACTGAGCGTGCACGGTAGATTTCTGAACTTGCGACCAATAATGTTACCTGATATCACTTAAAGTCGTAATGATGCTAATAGCATTGTCCAAGGAATGAAGCATCATTTACAAGCAACGGGTGAAATTAGACGGTAGGCTATGGAAAGCCATAACTTTCTGATGTGGTTGTTCATCATTATTTGGTGTGGTTTCTTCATTACGTGTCGCAGTTACTTCATTACGTTATGTGGTTTATTCTTTGCGTGTTGTAGTTACTTCATTAGACTCATTATGTTTTGTGGTTTCTTCATTATGTCTTGTAATGTATAGTCCTGACGTGATGTGTTTTTATCATGATGTGGTGTAATAACTTCATTGCGTGGTGTGGTTTTATCGTGATGTATTGAAGTTGTTAAGTTATGTTTTGTGCACTTGTCATGATGTAATGTGGTTACGCTGTTATGTTGTCTGGTATCTTCGTTATGTGGTTTGATCATTACGTGATGTGGTTTCGTCTCTATGTCTTCTTGACCTCAATTTCGATACCAAGCTCTAGTAACCAGGCTTTACTCGCTATCACGAACTGGTTAAACTGGTTTTTAAACGGTCCCAGCTCCTTCTCTTCCCCGTGTTAACGGACAACGAAATGGCGGGAACAGATAATTCCGATTAGCTCGTGGAAGAAATAAACTTTATGGAGAGTATTTTGATGGGCTTTAAACTCGAGTCTCTTATTCCGAAATTTGCTTCCGAAAAAGTTGAGCCTGAAAAAGTGGCAAATTTGTCCGATGAGGTGCTTTCACGTCTTGGCCTTACTACGATCGGCGATCGTCAACGTCTCCGCGCGCTTTGTGCTAACGCTCAAAAGCAATATCAGTCTGCGGCTGCAGCTGCTCTTAGTGAACGCATGCGAATGCATGCGGGCTCTTTTCAGCAGACGAAGTGGCAGTAGTAGAAGGGGTGGCCGTGGTGGACGACGGAATCCTAGATTGATGGCAACTGGCTCCGGGGGAGGGGGTACTCCCTTATATGGGCTATATAGGTATGTGCGGCCCCAAATTTTTCAGCCGTTTTGGTCATAAATTGGGTATCGATTTTAGCCATTTTGCCGCCATTTTGGTCATAAATAGGGTATC
>OMLO01001862.1_pt1 | contig 16607 bp, 12 predicted proteins | sample 1674811 | NCBI WGS metagenome assembly OMLO01 (sample SAMN06265003, study PRJEB25207) | coral metagenome | isolation source: Coral host | place: Mexico:La Bocana,Puerto Morelos, Mexico | collected 2008-11-13 | reverse complement strand
GGCTACGAAGCCTGCGAGTATTGTAGATCAGCAGTACTGCCAGAAGGCCCGGCTGCTAATGTATCATTCACGTGCGTTTGAAGAAGGCTAGTTGATATCAAGATTTATCGTTCTTTATGGGTATGGATAAGCATACAAAACAGAAAAAGAAGAAAAATTTCAAACGAAAGCTACTACCTAGTGACTCAGCGATCGATAAAGGTAGGCTCCGTTGACACTAAGCCTCTGAGCGAGCCGATCGGCTACTGGCACAGTCGTTGATTGCAATTAATAATTCTTCTGAATCGTGCATCATCGTTTAGAACTGAAGTCTCAGCTGTTTTGTGCATTAATCCCCTGGTGTCAAACCTTTTTTAGCTGAAATTAATGTTTGTTGTATCATTTACAGCTTCGAAGGCAAAGAAACATAAGGGGACAAAGAAAAGCCAAGGGGTTTTAAATTTCTCAGAAGACGAGAAAGTTCAAGATCAGGGTAACTTAAATATCATGCACGTATATATTATTAAGACTTATAGGGCTTTAAACGTTTGTTGGGTTCAGATTTTCAAAACCAGTAAACTTAGAACAGTTTATAAACATTGTCCCCTCACAGATATTTCCTGCATACCGAGCAACCACAAACATGTATTGCCTGCAAATCAACAGAACAATAGCACAATGACAGCCGGTTGTTGTTGTTTGTTGCATACTCTACATAAGTGCCACATGTATAAATTGCTTACTTTGCCATAGGTGGCCCAGATGTAGAGTGAGATTGATGTGTGACATTATGCTGTTACTGCGCATTGAAAAAAATAAGTATTTTAATAAAAGTGCAGTGGTGTACCTTACATGTATGTTTGTATTGCATTTTTTGATGTCTCTGTGTTCCTAGAGTTAAATTAAAGCCATTTGGACATGTTATTCCTCCTGGTAGTTTAAATCACCATAGGTAAAATCATTGCACAGTCCCTAACAGAATGATGTCACATAGTAATTGTACTCAGTGTTTGTGTAGCTTGTGACTTTGTATCAAATTTGTTCAAATTGTAGGTGGTGTGGGTGGTGATCCCACTGCTTTATCAGATGGTGATGGCTGCTTAGAGCCTGCTGTGGCAAAGCAGCAAAAACGATCATTTGAAAGTGTTAGCTTGCCAGAAGGTAACTTGTAATCCTTATCAAGAATCTCTTTATTGAGTAGGATGGTCAAATTTGGTACCCAAGAGAGACAATTAGAATAAATTTATCAGTACTTGGTAATCAGACCACATTGCTTTCATGTTAAAAAGTTTTCTGTTATTGGCTGAGAGAAGTAATTTGTCCAGTCAAATTGTTTTCTAAAATTTCCAAATAGTTGTACAAACACTTCTAACAATATTTTAAAAGGTGTATGGGAATGAGTGAGAATGCTTCTAAACACACCAGCTTGTTTAGTAGCCCCAGATGAAGGGGCCATGTAGTATTGAGACCCTTGTCATGACGGCATCGTCTGGTAGCTAAAGTTAGGACATGTGGTGTTTGGCTAGTCCCCTTGTCACAACTTTCCAAGAAGGCAGGATGGTCTTGATTCATTGTTTCATTTTAAATATTTTCTTTTGATCATGTACACTACATACAGGGCAAAAAAAATGTTTCACCCTGTCTTCTGGGACAAGGAGATTCTCCTTCTAAGCGAGTATCTTTTCATTCTCACTTGCCTAATGTTCCAGATCTGCCAAATAAATCATTAAAGGAGCAAACTAAGACTTTTGCCAGGGCAAGCAATATTTGAGAGATACTTGTCCTAAGTGCAAGCTGGAATTCAAGTTTTTTTCAAGTCCTTCACTACTCAAATTATTTTCTACATTGTGCCATGTACATGAAGACATAAAGCTTAATTCTGTAACAGTGAGCACTTTCAATGAGATTTCAAGTACTTTCTAGGTTGCTACCCTAGTATGGCAGCAGTCAGAGAGTGATAAGAGAGGCCTCTTCAATTTTTGTAAACCGCTAATGTTATAGTAGCTTTCGATTCACCAGAGCTCCAGAAATCCGGTGGAAGGCAGGTCTTACTGAAAGCTGTGTCTGTAACATACAGTGTAAAACACAGTTACAGTGTAAAATATCTTCTGAAATCTTCTATTACCGGTAGTTTAGGTATATGTTGTAGTAAAAATTAAATTCAGGTAAAAAATAAATTCCTTTGTCTCTTAACCCTACTTATTCATTGATTATGAATAATTAGGGTTAGAAGACAAAGGAAATTGAGAGTCAAACTAGGTTAAAATAATTTTTATGCGAATTTAATTTTTAACTACAACACATATAAAGTCTGTTTTGTGCTTGAAACTTTCAAATTAGGATCCTTTCTATGTTCCCTTGTCTGATATTTATTATTCGCTAGGTATAAAACAAACAAATGAAAATTTAACTTAAAATTTTGAAATCAAAACCAAGTTAAAATCACAGCTTAAGGAAGGCATTTCTTCATCTGTAGATGTGGCAGTTCCTGATAGTACAGAGTTTAAGACTCTTCAAGAATTTGTGAGTGAGAAGACTCTTAATGCAATCACTGACATGGGCTTTACCAATATGATGGAAATCCAGCACAAAAGCATAGTGCCACTGCTTAAGGGAAGGTATGTCTGCGCCTTTAAGTGTCAAATGTGTGTGGAAATAAATGTGGGGGGTAGTTATTTAATAAACTCTGTAGCACCTTAATATTATTCAGTTGCATGTAACATTGAAATACTATAGTTATACATAATAGTATTAATATTTTAATGAAGTACAATCAGTGATACTATTGGATCGTTAAAAGGAAATTGAAGGATACTTGTATGTACTAGCTATGTACTTATACACGAGTTTATGATACTGAAAACTTGAAGTTTTGTTGCAATTTTTCTTTGTTCTGTTGGTGAAAAAACATTCCTCAGTTACCTTTGTAAGATCTGAAGGCTTCAGTGCTTACTAAGCTCTGATCAAGGAGTATGGTAACTTTGAAAGTAGAGTTGAGAATATTCATTATCAACCTTTTATTGTTATTGGTCATGTGACAGGGATTTGCTTGGTGCAGCGAGAACAGGTAGTGGAAAAACATTGGCATTCCTTATCCCAGCTGTGGAACTGCTATACAAACTTAGCTTTAAGCCAAGAAATGGTAGGTGTTAAGCTGTCTCGGCAAACCTTTGTCTTTGTGTCATTTATAATCACCCATACATATATTTGACAAACAATTTAGAAGTCAAAAAACTCTCTCTGAGTTTAAGACCTACTGTATATATACTGCTCTAGGAAACGTTTCCAACAAAGTTGTTTTATGTCAAGTGTTATATGATAGGTTAAAAGTGATATACAAGGTCGTCATTAGGAGCTACATGGTGATGACGATTATTTTTAATTCACCAGTAACTACAAATGAATGAGATTAGCAACCTACTAATAAAAAAAACACTTGCTTAAAACCTTGCTACATACATGTACATTAAAACTTTTCAGTATCTTGAACTTCTCACTGTCTAAAACTCAAATCAGTCGTTTTGATGTTAATTATTTCTGCTGCTTTAGGAAATCAAATGGCGAAACAGAATATAATAATCATGGAATTCTACATTTCATGATCGTTCTATCCATGTATAGTTTGTGGGTTTCCTTGAAAACAGTGCACCTATGAAATTTTTTCTGGAGGACATTTGCCTAGGTTTGGAGTAACAGGAAATCTGGCTTAATGGTATTGATTGTCAAAATGCATGTAGCCAGAATTACTGAACATTGAATTACCATTTAACTAATTTGAGAATTAACCTGTCTGTTTTGGGATGATCAAACCTCAGAAATGGTGCAACCTTTCTTTGATGTATTTTATAATTTAAAAGATTTTGTAGAGATAGAAACTTACATGTAACTGGTGGTTTCTCTAATGTGCTACCTAATTTATGTCAATACCCAGGTACTGGAGTGATTATTATCTCTCCCACAAGAGAGCTGTCCCTTCAGACTTATGGTGTGGCAAGAGATTTGCTCAAGTACCATAGTCACACGTTTGGGATTGTCATGGGAGGGGCCAACAGAAAGGGCGAGGCTGAACGTCTGCAGAAAGGAGTGAACTTAGTGGTAGCTACACCTGGACGGTTACTCGATCACCTGCAAGTGAGTCTTAAACTTAAGGGATACGTGTAAATACATGAAAATATTATTATAAGAGACTTTAAAAATTATTCTTGCATTTGGATTGGTTCTTATGATATTTCAGAGGACAGACATGAAGATGACATTGTTGTTTTGTTTTGTTTTGTTTCTTTATTATTTAAAACAGATAGATTTCATGTCGCTGTGTATCTGTTCAATAATAGGTCACAGAAGATGTCAAAATGTGGTAGGGACATCAGTGTCACACTCGCCCAAACAGCTTGTGTGCCACTTTTTGTTCTTATCAAATTTTGATGTCTTCTGTGATCATTTACTGAACAGATGTATGGCAACATGGAATCTATTTGTTCAGTTTGAAGGATGTAACATATTAAAAGACTGCTTCAAAAAAGCAAGGGACTCACTTAATTTGCACTTTGAGGATGTTTATAGTACTTTAGATGGATTTTGAAGAACAGGACTTTGTAAAATTTTACATTTAAAACAATGATCAAATGAATGTAATTTTAATTTTTTTCTTCCCTGATCTGTGATGTATTTTGTAGAATACACAAGGGTTTATTTTCAAGAATCTCCAGTGTCTCATCATTGATGAAGCTGACAGAATTCTGGAAATTGGATTTGAAGAGGAAATGAAGCAGATTATCAGACTTCTTCCAGGTAAAAATTGTACAGTGTATTAATAAACTAGCAATATTCTTATTACTAAATTATTGCTGTTTATTGATTAGAAACTTTTTGTAATAACTAGTGTATTATTTTACGCTAACGATGACTACCTTTATATACAAACGGTGTGCTTGATAATGTGCGATTAGATGTTTAGGAATTTAGGAATTAAAATTTAATACTGCAGTTATTCTTTAGTTCGCAGGCAGACGGTTTTGTTTTCAGCCACTCAGACAAGGAATGTTGAAGATCTAGCCCGTGTTTCTCTCAAGAAATCTCCTCTGTATGTTGGTGTAGATGATCACAGAGAGACTTCAACAGTGGATGGGCTTGAACAGGTTACTGTGGATAGCAAAGAACTTTTAGAATTTCAAACAATAATATTTGAATATTACTCATTTAGCAGTGTTGTGGAAATGAGTTTAGTGTAAAAAGTGAATTTGATGATAGCTCATACACATTAGACTGTTGACTTACATCTTCAACAGTCTTAGCTACAGTTTGTACATACACCTACAAATATACACCTGCAGGATGAGAGGCTAGGGCATGTAATGAATGACAGATGTCAATAGTCGACATTGTAAAAAAAACTACAGTGTAAACCCCTTAATTTACAATCTTGTGAAATCTTAGCAAACCATGCGTGCATATTCTTTGTAACACAGGGATACATAGTGGTTCCATCGGAGAAGCGTTTCCTTGTGTTGTTCACTTTCCTAAAGAAGAATAGAAACAAGAAAGTCATGGTGTTCTTCTCATCTTGCAACTCTGTGAAGTACCATTATGAATTACTCAACTATATTGACCTGCCAGTGGTTCACATACACGTAAGTGCTATCATACTTTACTGCCGGAGTGAAGTGCTTGATAATGTCTAATGTAGTTTTGCTTACAACTGTCAAGAAGCCCAAACATGACTGAGAGTACAGTGGAACCCTGGCAATGCAGGCGCGTAGGAGTTGGGTTCTAAGGGTTCGAATGAACCCCCTTTGGAGGTCAATAATGGAGGACTGAAAACACAAACTGTTGATTTTCAGCTTTTAGCAAATAGTGGGGGTATGGAAAACAAACTTTGAGTGCTGCAGCTTTTAAATTGCCCTGCAAGAAAACGCTAGAAGTATCGGGAAAGTATTAAATTGTTAGGAGAATGGGTACAAGCAAATTCGAGAACCTTACTAAGCCGGTATGTATGTATGAATGTATCAAGTTAACAAAATGCCGGAAATATTGTTGTTATGACTAAAAACACCTGTTATGCCCCCAGACCCCCTTTTCGGCTCATGCCTTCGGCGCTCTCACATATTAAATAAGCCGAAAATAAATATTTCTGTCAATATGAACACCCTTCCAAAAACCTCAGCTACGCGCCTGCAATGCCACCATCTTTCTGGTTTATTGAGATCATGTTTTTTAAATGAAAAAGTGACTGACTAAACATTGTCTTTGGGCCAAAAAAGGCTTTAATAACAAATTGTTGTTTGTTTTTAGTAACGGTTTTCTGTGGGAGGTTTCACCATGATTAGTGGCATATTTTTGTGCTACGAGAGTGTGTAGCGGTTGTAAATTGCGAGCAATATGGCGTCTTAAATGTATGCAAATTTTACGCTTGCATTCAATCCTGCAGTCCTTATTCCAACATGTTTTATCTTCTAGGGAAAGCAGAAGCAACAGAAACGTACAACGACGTTTTTCGAGTTTTGCAATGCCAGTTCTGGAACATTGCTATGCACTGATGTTGCAGCACGAGGCCTGGATATTCCTGAAGTTGATTGGATTGTTCAGTTTGACCCTCCTGATGACCCCAAGGTAAAAGGAACAGACTGTTAACTAATATCATGGGATATTGGGCGAATTTACTAACCTATCTTTATTCTTGTGTACCTGACTTGGTATTTTACAATCAACAACACAAAGTGTCCATGGTGGCAAATAAAGTCTACACCAACACCGTACTCTTCTGTTTAACATTCTCTATAAAATGCTGTTATGATATGACCAGGGCTGCTCGACTAAAGGGTGGAGCTTTAGCTGTAGCTTGGGAGAGATGTACATGTGTGTGTTTAAGCTGCCCCTCCCATCAGTTTACCCTCCCCCTCCCTGTAAAAAAATAAGCCCTATTCCAAAAAGCCTCTCCTAACGAACATACATGTACAGCAGTCCCGTGGGCTCATCTCTTGATTCACCGTAGAGTGAACATATTGTTTTAATTTATTTCGTTATAGTGTGTTCGGATTTGGTGCCTTAGACCGAGGCTTGTCTGTTTTGTCAGGTCTTTTCAGATAAATACATGTATTCACCTGAAATTTTTTTTAACCCCTTGTTGCAACACTTGATTTGTTTTGAAGCATCTTAAATTGATGGCTTCTTGTCTCTAACAGGAGTACATTCATCGTGTTGGAAGAACAGCACGCGGAAGCGATGGTCGTGGCCATGCCTTGCTTCTGCTCCTACCAGAGGAGCTTGCTTTCTTGAGATTTCTAAAGCAGGCTAAGGTCAGTTGAAGTTACCTTAAGTGTAGCTGTTTTAGTTGTTGACTACAATGACTTTCGTGCTCACTGTTTCACTCTTGTAGCCTACTTGTGCATGTCATATGTACAGGCATACTTTTTTCAAACACTTGTTCCCCAACTCTGAAATAAGCTAAAATCAGTTGTTTTGAAAACTTGTTTTGCGAAGAGTTAAGAACTTCTTACAAATCCCTGGGGCTTAAAAACTTCCGCGTTCATTCAGCGCATATAAACCTTATGATAAACATCGCGGGTTTCAGTTCAGTGCTGAGAAAATTATTTTTTTTGTTCTCGGAATAATTTGCGACAAAAACCTGCAGACTCGCATAAAACAGAGAACCGACAATAATTTTTTCAAACCTTATCTCACCCGAAGACCTACCCACTACAACGAATTCTCACTTCGGGGAAAGTTGTGTAATCAATCAATCATTCTTAATTTTAAACGTTAGTTTTCAAAGCTATGTTATTGTTTTGTTCGTTTTTCTTCAAGGTTCCTCTCAACGAATACGACTTTTCAACATCCAAAATATTCAACATCCAGTCGCAGGTGAGCTTCCTATAAGCAACAGAGCGCATTTTCTTCGGGTTAACCAGAGTTCGATGGTCTCCCTCCATTAACTCTGGGTTAGCACGTGAAGAAAATGTGATTAACGCCCCTATAAACTCTGGTAGGGTTTGCCCAATATCCCGCGTGGGTCTCTAGAGCAAGACGAGACTCTGATGAAAAAAAATTTCTTCATATTAGAGTAGATTTTACTCGAGTGTCAAAAAGTAATTGCTTTTGCATTACTACGCTCTACGATTGGCTTAAAAAACCCGTGCCACTCTTCATCCAATCAAAGTAAAACCAATCGTGATTTTCTCACCTACGTTTTCCGGCGTATCGCGTCAGCTCCACGTATTTACTTTGAGTTTTGATTGGTTCATTGGATTTCCGCGTCCTTTGTGATTGGCCAGAGTGATTACTTTGGTTTTGTTTGAAGATACTCATTGAAAACCGCTTCAACTGTATGGGTTCGTTGTGTTTTGCAGCTAGAGAAACTCATAGAAAAGAACTACTATCTTCATAAATCAGCCCGTGACGCATACAGATCATACTTACAAGCATACGCGTCACATCAGCACAAGACCATCTTCAATGTCAGCGCTTTGGACCTTCAAAGAGTCGCACCCGCGTTTGGTTTCCTGGTGCCACCACGAGTTAATCTAAGTATCCTTTTGATCGTTGTGTTAACTCTTCTTACTGGCTTCTTATGTTTTGTTTGGTTCGTTTTGGGTGGACTTCAGTAGGCTTCTGGCACTTGCATCTGACAGAGTTGCATGGGTCAGGAAATGGTTAGGGAAAAAAATTCTTCAAGGTCAGGGATAAGTCAGTGTATTTTATTTTGAGTCAGGGAAAATTGATATTTTAAAGAAACGTCAGGGAAAATTGAAATAATTTAACACGGCTGAACCTTTGAAGAAGCCTGACAAAAATGTTTTTGGGTTAAAAACGACAAATCCTTAGCACTCCAACACTTAGTCTCCTTCGCAGCCGTTTTTTGGGATGTCACGCAACGCTCCCCCAAAGAAAAAGAAAAAAAAATTCTTTGGGGGGAGCGTTGCGTGACATCCCAGAAAACGGCTGCGAAGAAGACTATCCAAACCTGCGATCAGGCGTTCTTCTCTCCAAATAAAAACACCTGATCGCAAGTTTTAGTAGTCCAAAATATAGCTGCTGTTATTTTTCACGTTTGCGCATCATTTATCGGTTTTAATTTTTTTCCAGACACAAAAAAATAATAATTAAAGGAGCTTTAGAGTAGAAATTGGCGCATAAGGGAGACAGTAGCGAAAAAGTATGGAGAAAAAATATTAAGACTCACAGTTTTGATCTTTATCGTTACAATGAAAGTTAAGTAAATATAGCACAAAGGCTGTTGGGGCCAAGTCTTTGCGAGAAAAAAAGTAACTGAACTTGGGTCTAGCTTGAAACAACTAGCTAGTGGGCAGGATCAAAGTTATCAAGCATTTACGTTTTCTATAATTCAACGGTTTATGCAAACGGCAAGCAAAAATGCGTAATGATGTAAGTTCCGTTCGGTTTGGCCATTTACATTAAAACAACGCCCACTTTACCGAGAGAGCCAAGGACGGATTCGACCTGATGATATTTTGAAGATTGCGGCGAAGAATTGCACATGTTAAGTACATTTTCATTCGGTTATTTCGGTTGGAAATTTTGGACTACCATTTATATTGACTGAAATTTCTGGAATATTTGGGTAAATGGTAAACTCGCCTTTGTCTCTGTATACCTTAACGAATTCTCGCAGATGTTCACAGCAGCAAAGGAGAGCGAATTCAAAGACGAGGCGGCGGCGGCGGCTTTGGTGCTGGATATAAAAGCTCTAAAGCACAACAGAAAGCCAAGATTTTCAGTAAAAAGAAGAGAGGCGATTTTAGACAGTTTAGCAGATGACGCGGCTTTCAGAAAGTATAGCAAAGTATAATGCTGTGTCGCGTACGAGAAAGACTTCAGCTACATCTTACTGCAGAGCCGGAGACCAGACAATCTGTGACATCATTACAACGTGGAACTATCTTTAAAGGCTCGCTTGTGTTCATTGATTTCGTTATGCGCGCTCTAAGTTCACGTATGCTAGGTTGCAATGGTTAGAAATTTAAAACGGAGGGGAGTTCCAGAAGTTCGTTTTTGAACGGAACTAGAATTCCTTTTTCATCACATTTATGTCAGATTCCCCAAGTGGAAGAAATCTTCCGTAGTTAAAAGATGGCGGTCATACATTTTACCACAATCTAACACAGCTTATTATGCACAAGGAAAGCCATCTTTGTTTAATATTTTCCTCTGTACTAACGACATAATGGTGTATGTTACATTTGAAGACTTTTTAATTTGTCTGTACGTTTTTTTATTAACGCTGTTTGTTGTGAATTCACGTACCAGCCGCCATCTAATTGTTAGGGAGGATCGCGTCGCGAACGAGTTGTCGTATCCAAAAAGAAATGAACAGAAAATGATGTTAGAAAAAAACGGCTGTTTTTTTAGCAGTTTAAAATTCACTACCCACTAACTTATGATTATTCTTTTGCTACCTTAAGGGAATAATACAAAATAAACCGTCCAAACGTCCAACAGAAGATTTGTAAACTTGATTTCAAACTCCAACCCACGCCACGCTAACCCGAGTGTAGACTTTCACTGCGATTAGCCTTAATAACCGTTTTGTTGGTTAGCACTCGATAAGGGAAATTACACGATATATACTCAGAAACGTCTGCAGTCTGCGTTTTACCACCAGTCTGTAGTCTGATCTGATCTGAAGTCCCTTCAGTACCCTCTGACCCTAGAAAAGCGTTCTAGCTGCCAGGAAAGATCTCTCGATTGTTGCTTGCTGTCCGCGTTTACACTGACCGTTTCACCATTGTTAAGTGTGACAGGAACTTGAAAGAGGAGTAGTTTGTTCTCTCGGGGGGTTGGCCCCGTGGTCCACTGTTGACCGATAAGCTTGCAGACTGGGTGCAAGGTTTGTAGTAACAGCCTCAAGGCTGGTTAGCAAATACCATGAACATGGACGAAAGCACAAGAAACGCAGGCGCACTACAGATCCAAAAAAACTGCAACGAGCGCGAAAATTTGAAGTGAGTTTAGGGAAAGCTATTTAGTGTGTTCACGCCTTGATGAGCCGATATTGGCGAGACTCCTCCTGGTGGCGAGTTGACCCTAAATGTTAAATCTCATCAAACAACAGTTACTTTTTCTACCACCACGAGGCTGGTCTGCGTTTCTGCTTCTTCTTCGGCCTCTTTGTGGAGAAAGTATGTCATAAAGAAAAAGCTCGTACCAGTGAGTATACAGCTTCCGGCCACGTAGAATGCGGGCGCATAAGAGCCTGTGGAGTCCGCTATGTAACCTGGGAACAATTTCAAAACCACAATAGTGAGGAAGCGTCTTTAATTTATTCACGTGCATTTAGTGTTTGTTTTGTTCAATACTGTGCTATTACTGTACTACTACTGTAAGTTACGAGAAAAGTGAATTAATCAACATGACATGAGCGTGGGACAAAGAACCCATGACCCCCCGAACACATGGCGGCCGCTCTATCCACTGAGCTACGAGAACTCATGGAGAGCAATGCCATTTAACTGAGTTCATATGTGACAGGCGTCCTGCATACTGCTAGGATCAGCACTGTCGAGTTCATCGCGAGCAGTGATAGGTGAATGACTGATGGTGGATTTTTGAGCTCGCTGTGCGCCCGCTATGTGTTCGGGAGGTCATGGCTTCAATTCCTGTCGGGGAAGATATTTCTTTGTCATACGCTCGTGTCATGTTGATTAATTCATATTTCTTATTTCATTACCGAGCTCAAAAATTCACCATCTTCATTCACTTATTACTGTAAGTTATGTATGTGGCTGTGCCAAACTAGTATGAGGTCTGACCTGGTCACTTCGTGAGCTCGTGACATAACCGTAGAAGGTGAAGGATGCAAATGCATATCTTTCTCCGCAGTTCAAATATATGATCATATATTTATTTGCATCCTTCACCTTCTACGGGTATATTACGAACTCACAAAGTGACCAGCTCCCAGATGGCCCAGTTGGTAGAGCACTGCACCGGTATCGCAGAGGTCATGGGTTCTAATCCCGTTCAGGCTTGAATTTTTTTTAGGCTTTAATTTCATAACAGCGTAAGTTGTGTGTATAACTACGACGATCAATCATAAATTCAGGTCATTGTTAATGTAATGAGGAAAACTGGAGTCAAAAAATTACCAGGTCTGGGACGCAGAGTGAATTCGGAGATATTACTCAGTTCAAGCCTTATTCTCAAAGCGGTTCTTGGTTAATATACTTATCCAAATGCTTTTTTCCCCGGTTAGTTTTTCACATTTGCATTACAGTGTAATCCAACGTGTGTGCGAGGCAATAATTTCGGGCTATTTTGTAGTTTTAGCCCGAAATTTCCTCGCACGCACGTTGGATTACATTGTAATGCAAATAAAAAAACTAACCGTGAAAAAGGCTATGGATAGTGATTTATCCAGTGAATGGCGTTATCCCACAACTGGGGCTTGAATTACTAAGTCTGGGACGCCCAAGGTATTCGGAACTACGCGGGATATCCAATCAGGCATCGACTGAATCCGGTCTCCAAAATTTCTCGGTCTCAGACCTCTTACCAGATAACCGCCTATTTAAACTAAAAATTCAAAATGGTCACCACAAAGCAGGTAAGATTATCTCTCAAGATTAGCCCTATTAATTTAATGGGAAGGTCCTCTGTGCTTTTGGTAAGGAAAACATCAGCCCACTTACCTGCAAGTGGTGGTCCAGAAGCCATGGATAAAGACAGAAAAAAGAGCCACGATCCAAACGCGCGAGCTCTCTGTTCTTCACGAACAGCATTTAACAGCAGTACATTAGCCACGGATGACTGGGCACCGTCGAAGAAACCAAATGTGATGAAGTACAACAGCAAACTTGGAAACGTTTTTGCTAAAGGACAGAGCAAGGTTGAAATACCCGTAACGGAGAGACAGACGTGGTAGAGATAACGACGGTTGACAAATGTGAAGTCACACAGGCGACCGGCTAACAGTCTGGCAAATACTGAACACAAACCAAGCACAAGGTAAAGCTTCGAGGCTATGTCTAAATTAATGTCTTTCTCCTCACAGTAGCGTCCCTAGAAAAGAAATTCTTATGATCAGAAACAGAGCAGCAGACCCCGGGAAGGCCAGTCACATGACCACAAAACACACAAGGTTTTCAGCGTGCTAAATAGGCCATATTCATAGGACTGGAACTAGCTTGCAACTGAGGAATCTTTTCAAATAAATGCTAATGACTCTGATCTTTTTTTAAGTGATATACTGTGGCCTGAGCCTGCGAATATGGCCTATTATTTCTTCCACCATTTCCGTTCTTGAAGAGGAAAAGTTCTAAGCTGGAGACGAGGTTAGACTGCATTGTGATTAATATATTACTCTTACTGTTTTGCTCTGAACGTGGTTAAACACTCTAAGTGCTTAGGTACGAAGAAGTTTCAAAAGTAGAAATCCTCCATGGATTAGTCGTCAAAAAGGCTGTCTAATAGTGAATTATTATGACACACTTTACTAGATAGCTTTAAATGACTTACCAGGTGGACTTGTGGGACGGTGTTTCCCAACATTACAATAGTGGTTACAAACACTATTAATAAGTATTCGGTGTTTTTTATCAATTTTCTTTTCTTTTCCTTGGCATATATCTCTACATGAACACGTTCTTCACAAGTGTCCTTCGGGGTGTTTGGATCAAATGTGCATCCAAGAACACAAATGGAAGCGACAATACCAGCCATTACAATAAACGCTCCTCTCCAGCCCAGCTCCTCTATGGATAGTGCCAAAATCGGGCTCATCACAAAGGTACCGGCACCTGGCCCCGAAGCTATCATTCCGGTTGCTAAGGAACGCCACTTAAGAAAGTACTTTGGTACAATAACAAAGACTGCAGTATAAGTGCAACATCCTCCAAAAGCAAATAAAGCGCTGTATGTAAAGTATATGACGTACAAACTCTGAGCTTGAGAGGTTGATAAAAGTCCCACCACAGATACCAAGGCTCCCATGATTGAAACTACTCTTGGACCGAAGCGATCACAGAGTTTTCCCGCCAAAGGACCAAAAAAGAACGTTAAGGACATGCTGAGGGAGGCAATCCACGCTGAAAACGGAACAATCAAGTTGATGATAATATAGTCACCATTGCTTGTAGTTAATTTTTTATTGTGCTAATCTTCTTCTGACTCGATCTAACATTTAACTTCCAATCGTTCGACTCGAAAATTGCGTCATGACGAGTCAGAAACTGCCGTTTGTTCTTCGCGCTAATTTTCACTTGATGGTGGGTTACAGAATAATTACAAACAGATAAACCGACAGTTTATTTTTATCTTCTAATTATATTCGTACAACGAAGTCAAATGTATAACAAAGGATATCAGTTTTTCGCCCCAGCGATATTAAAATGTATGGAAAATTAAAGATCCTTGATACAACGAAACCTCGTTACAGCAAAATCAATGTATTTTTCCAGTCCCTTGACCCTTTCTTATATCGAGGTTCTACGGTATTATGCAAAAACATTGTTTCCCACCACCCTCCCTTCCGCAAAAAGAACGTAAGTTTCTTGATATCACGGCAGGCTTTAACAATGACATAGTGTATATGTTGTAGTTAAAAATTAAGTTCAGGTAAAAATTAAATTATTTGTCTCTTAACCCTACTTATTCATTGATTAGGAATAATTAGGGTTAGAAGACAAAGGAAATTGAGAATCCAACTAGGTTGAAATAATTTTTACCTGAATTTATTTTTTAACTACAACATATACATTAGATGCGACACGGAAGAAATTCGACGTTCTAATCGTTGTTGCATTTCTGTCGAATAATGCGACAAGACCAGTCGAACGTGTGGCAGAAATGTGGCAGTCGATTCAGACGTCGAATTTCTGTCGAATTTAATTAATTTAATTGAATTCGACACCGCAGAAATCGAGGCCCGGTTCGACAGAAGTTCGATGTCTGAATCGGCTGTACCGGCCCGCCACGGATCGGTACATTTCGATGTTACACTTGTGAGCCTGCTAGCTACACTCTTTTGGCCACCGGTAGAAATGCAAAATTATGGTATATGGGGTTATGTGAATGTCTATCTTTTCATATACATAACAAAAGGAAAACTCGCTAGAATCCAATATTTTGTGATGAAGGTCTAGATGTTAAGGTAGAAAAAGTTCGAGGATTAAATCGCAACTGTTCCGGTCGATCGCATCCTTTGTTCAGGATCATTAAATCTCTTATTTTTCTCATAATTGTGTTTGTTGATCGATGACTCTTTTCAATCGCATCTTTTGTTAGGGTTCTAGCATCATCAAAGCGTTCAAGTAGTCCATGGACCAGGTCCATACATTGGACGTACTAGAGGTAGGCGAAATGTACCAATCCCCCTATGCCCATAGCACTGCTTTAGTAGGGAAAATTTACCTGTCTGTGCTTTGCCTCTCTTAAATTCGTCCAAAAGCGAGGGATATATAACACCAAAACTGTAGGAACATCCGAGAACGAATGCGTTACAAAGGCTTCCACAAATGACGACCACCCAGGCCCAGCCACTGTCGTGTTTATGAACTCGCCTGGTTATTCGACAGCAAGCGAGATACCTACGGTCTTCAACGTCTGTCATTATGAAGTACCTTTCCCATACAGAGGTTTCTTTGTACTTTCTCTTACTCACAGCAATCCAATATTGTATCCCTTGGCTGCTGGATCACCTGCGTTATATGCAAATCAGTTTAAGTAAGGAGGTGGTGAATAAAACTTACAGGTTCTACAGTTTTTGTGGGGGCAAAGCCCGCACATTGGCGTCGACTGAGGGATTTATTTATTTATTTGTGCGTGGGTTTGCTTGTGTCACGTGGTCTTCTGCGAAAGAGCCTGAGGCCGGAGACGGGAAAGAAAATGAGAGAGAGCCTGGGGATGAGGTCGGCGGTGCGTGTCGAGTAGAAATCGGCCATATTGGATTTTGGCGTGTCGTTTCGTGTGGTTTCTTTTTGAACTGTTTTGATTTCAGCTGTTCCTGTAGTTGCTCGTCATTACAGCAGCTCACAAAGTCATACTAGCCAACATTTCGTTTGGCTGGAAGTCTGTGCAGGTTGCACATCAATTCAAGAGGAGCTTTTACGCTTACGCAAGCCAATATTCACTCGGCTTGATCCTCACTGAGGTAGCAGGTGATATTACTGAAATAGCCACTGAAAAGCAATACTAATCCCGCCTGAAATAGACACTGGAAATAATACTGAGTCACATTTCACTTGCTCAGTCATCTATATTTTAAAAACCGTAGCTGGAGATTCAAAAGACTATGGGGATGTCAGTTGAACAATATCGGTCCAGGATCGGCAGTCATGACAAAGCTGGTCTTGTCACGTATGAGAGAACAATTTTGGAACGTGATGTTAATGATGTTTTATTTGAATGTGTTTTACTTACCAACGTTGAAACAAGTTGTTGGACAATACAAAATGTGGAACGAAGTGAAGTTTTGGTTCACACAAATGACATTCTACAATATTTATAATCAATTGATTATAAGACAAGCAAATGATGTGGAGGAAAATCCAGGCCCTACAATATTTGATATCATTGACCCAACAACAACAGTATGTGCTGACTACAGCCAAAGAAATGAATTGCTCTTTGGAGAAAATGCTGGTAAGCAATGTGTAGCAATGTCACTTAGTGCTATT
>OMLO01001861.1_pt1 | contig 16618 bp, 20 predicted proteins | sample 1674811 | NCBI WGS metagenome assembly OMLO01 (sample SAMN06265003, study PRJEB25207) | coral metagenome | isolation source: Coral host | place: Mexico:La Bocana,Puerto Morelos, Mexico | collected 2008-11-13 | reverse complement strand
TTTCTCCTCCAAGTCGGGTCAGGCTTTCAACTTTCATTTTTTTAAGATGAGTTTGCTGGTCTTTGCGAGGTTCCGAGATGGTAAGCAGCATGTGGATATCACCTGGCAACTAGGACAAGAAAAGCAAGTGGCAGCCAGTGGGCGGGCACGTAGCAAGAAGCAAGCACGTCGGGAGGCAGCCAAGAAACTGTTGAAGTCGCTGCCTGTGGGAAAAGAGGCAGAGACTCAGATGCGGAAGCAGATGCTTCAAGGTCTTCGCTACAAATTGTCGGCCGAGGCAAGATGCTCCAACAAAAATGTCTAGTCTAGGCTAGTCTAGGCGCATTCTTTATGGATTTGTACATATGCTTTTGGAGCATGTTGGAGCTGTGTTTGAAGGGCGGTGTTTCAGAAGGTACTGTTTTGTAAGGAGTGCTTTTTACATACATAGACTGTACATATATGCCTTGAATGTTTTTCAGAACGAGATGCCCGAGGCTTTCTTGATCAAGCCCCCCTGAATGGACACAAGAGGTCCTTTAGCGGTAGGAGGTGTAAGTGGGGTGGCCACCAGCCTAATTGTAACTTTCCTCCGAAGTCTTGCTAGGGACCCGGTGTTTGAATCTTTACCTGTGGAACTCCCGACTTGCCTGGAGGGACCATTGGCTTTTGAGGACACCCCTTGGTTTTTCTTTGCCGCAGGAATTGCTGTGGGTGTTTGCATTGGACCTGCTATTGACCTGCTGTGGCTTTGGGGTTGATTCGCAACAGGATCAGCTGGGAGAGCTAACCTCTGTTGTGGAAGATTTGCAGAGGGAGAGGATTGAGAAGGAGGAGAAGAGAAGAGTTGAGGAGAGTGAGGCTGCGGGTCTTCCTTTACGCCGAGCTGAGGAGGCCGGTACCGAAGGAAGTTATTCCTTGGTTGAGGATAACCTGCTGAGCCAGATTCCTACCCCTGTTTCTTCAGGAGATTCAGTGGTTCCGTGGTCTTTCAGAGAGGAGGTTGCAAGAGACATCGGATCTTTTCTTCGTCGAGCTCTTGGTGGCATTACCTAGGAGACCATTCGAACATTTAAACCGAGTCCAGATTGCTCACGTACACAGAATATTTTTTCCACGTACATATGGTTTTTCGCGTACATATGGTCTATGTTCTCGGTGCCAGAACAATTTTCAGTGTTGCAGTTGCTGGTGAGGCCTTCACCAAAAACCATAACCTTTCAGGTTTCAGACAGTTTGGTCCCAGAGTTTCAGGCCATAACAGGCATGAAATTCACACATGTGAAAGTTCCAGTGTGACACTGCGGGAGAAAAGTACAACCAATACAAAAAATCACAAAATCCAGAATTCCAGCATGGCAGCTGAAGTATGGCCCAAAACATTTCATGAAATTCACACATGTGGAAAAAAACAGCAAAAAGTGGGCGAACCATATACAGAATGGTATGGCAAACCGTTTTTTTTGCCAAAACCATTCTGTATCTGTATATATAATATTTGTGATATCTTCAAATATATCAGTTAATATATGAATATGTTTATTGTGTTTGGTATTTGTGTTCACATTGTTTCTCCATATAGCTCTCTCTTTCTCTCTCATGGTTTGCATGTGACGCCGCAATTTGGAGGTCGCTGTTTGTAAAGTTTGGCTTACAAGATTCCACCATGAAATGCCATGAAATAAAATCAAACATATTTCAAATCTTGTTGGAAAACATATACCATCAACAAAAATATTTGGCGAAGAAAAAAACATGGATTTCCAACATTGCAAAAAGACTTTGAGACAAATATACATCACAAATTGCGCGACGTGAATTTCACACAGCCCGGGTACCAAGTTTCTTTTTGTGCCAGGTTCGGTCTAGGCTATGCACCGCAAAGTCTCTAAGCAGTGGTTTTACACACAAACCTTTCAAGATTTTTTGGTATGGAAAGGCACCACCTCTCAAGAATACGCCTTTGCGCTGTTTGCACAGCTGTTAATCCTAGCACCTTGCCAATTTTTTTGAGAAAATCCTCATCCATCCATGTGCTGTAATATGATTGGTTTATACAACGATGAGACCTGAATATGTGGCTCATCATGTGATGTTTTGGCCTTACTCGCCAAAGAAACTTCAATTCGTCAATGGCATTTTTTGCCAAAAACATGTATGTAGACAGGAAAGTGCTACCAAGGACATCAAGGTTGTCCCTTTCAGTTTGGGAAAGATATCGATCGGCACTGTAAAGCAAGCTAATAGCCTGGTTGGCGCACCAAATCAACGTACAGATTTCTTTGTACACATCAGTGTATGGTGCTAAGAGGGCTTCTAACCATCTCATCGCAACAAAAGCATCATAACCTGATGATGAAAAACCAGGATATGCGTTGTTTTTCCAAATCAACTTCGCACGTGTGATGCGTTTCAAACGAAGTGGATACCGATTAGATCTGGCAAACAATCGAAGGGAGGCGCTTGCTTGCATCAGCCGAATTGGCACAGTCGGTCCATTGAACACCGTAGGATTTGCCAAAATGACCTTGAGTGTTGAACCGATCACATCCCTGGCTACGCCCAAATTCCACACATGCAATAAATCCGGGATGATCATGGATATGTCAAATCCACGAATACGTGCATAGTTTGGTGTGATTTGCCATGGGGGGGGTGAACGACCAACAGTGTGCCACCACCTTGCTCCAGGAGAAACATCAGTAAAGCACAGTGATAAATCACCAGATAAACCTTTGGTTGCTCCACACAACCAGCACACCTTCAAGGGGTATTTTGATTCAACCCCATTCCAAAACATACAAAAACAAATTTAGGAAATACATCTTTGAATCCATATTTTTCACCAATCACACCTCATCATTGTTGTAGTGCCTTGTCATATTGAATAATGCAACAAGCGCTTTCCAGTCACCACGAAAGCCCATGCAATAGAGCCGCAAGGTTTTTACCTCAATTTTCGCATGTGGACACCTGCATTTGGATCATGCTTATAGATATAAACTAGTTTTTAAGTACAAAGGTGTGACCTCATAGCATTCTAGGGTAAAAATGAAAACTTTTCTTGGATCAATCAAAGATTCTAACCCCCCACCAAGGGATGGCAAATCATGGACCATGATGCCTTCAATAGAAAGTTTGTTGAAGGATTCACAAATAGCATGCGTAACAGCTGCCAAGGTGATGTTGATTCCCTCCCTGTATGCGTAAAGACTTGCAGGAAGAATGCATATCGGCCATCGACTGCTAGGGGAATGTGTCCGAGCTGGATTCGTATCAGACCCCCAAAGAAGAAACATCCAAGAATCGTTCAGGGTGTCAATCTCATCACCTGGGCTATATAAAAATGTCACCTGTGAAACATTTATAAAGGAACAAATAAACAACAGCTTTCCAACACCACACCTAAAAGATAAAGTTTGTTCACCCACTAAGTGTCCATAGAGTGTGCAACCGATGCTTGCACACAACTCAGGATCTACATCCTTCACAGGATGGTCATGGAAATCTCTCAACATCCCAGCCCAATATCCAGGCAGCTCCCGCAAGTTGCCGGTCAGGGCAGAGATGTACCCCTCTTGTAGCAAAGTAGATGCCTTAAATATGTGCAAACCGAAGTAATGTTCAGGCGATGATGGTAATTGAAAAATACTATGGATTGGGGAAACCAAAGGAAAAAAAACACTTGCTTGTACCATCATGGTTGCAAACTGGTCTGGAAGTAAAAGTGGCCACTGGACCAACTCAAACGTTGTGGATTCAGGGTTCTCTTTCATTGGGATCATCACTGTGGAAATAGGGCATGGACATGATGCACCCGAACGACATGCACGCTGAAACAGACCACGTTCTCGGTCAGTCCTTATGATGTTTAGTTGGTTTCTGAAAAAATCGAAAAAACATACCTGTACATAGTTATTCACTGATTCAATCATGGTCGACCCACCACAAGAAACTAAACATAATGTTGAAATAAATTTGTCAAAAATTGCAATTTTATCTTAATGACCCAAGCAAGTCCGAATCGTACACCTCTCCCACCAGGTGCGAATGCTTCACACTTGTATAGCCAGAGCCGATCGAATAGGCCAGCCTGGGATGTGATCAGGCATGATTGAGTATTAATTTTGATATTTATAATCAACTCTGATTTATTCATGGAGAGTTTCATATTATTTCATGAACTCATCAACATGACAAAAACATAAAGTATGGGGAGTATGGGTAAATATCAGCTTAGGAGCGTGTGATCTAATCGTTCACGGAGAAGTGCTTGTCCATGTGCAAACCGTGAAGCACCTGCGAGGGGATCATTCAAAAAATCATGGGCTTGGAATGAATGGTGAAAAACCTTCATGGTCCCAATACTCAAGTAGACACATTTTTTTCATGATCACACCATCGCGAATCACACCATCGATTCATCGATCCACCCACAAGTTGCGAAATCAGAATGGGCGGTTGGGTGTATATAGCCAGCTTTAAATGAAAAGTCTTCATTGCAGAAATCCACCAGGGTGCCAAAAATGATCATCAGACTATATATACAAATATATATATATATGTGTATGTTTATTGATTTTTTCCAATTGCATTTTGAATCCAAAAAACCAGTGTGAAAACAAAAAGTTCCAATCAGCAGCCCGCTATGTGGTAATCTGCCCATCAAAAATCGACCCGGCATATGATCGAGTCATCCTAACAGTCACAAGTCTCCATGTAGAAATCGCAGTCGGCCAATCACTCCTGCAGGTCCTTCTTGAGCTCGTTTGCAATGGCCTTGCACTGGGCCCTGACCAAACGAGCAGCCTTCACCTTGGTGGTGCTGGGACATGATAGTAACGAAATGAAACACTAAGAAAACAGTACACTTTTATTCCAAAGGTTGTTTGGTGTTCAATTCATGATTTTTTTGAAGGCCGTTCTACATTAAACTTTGTTGATAGTCCAAGCAACCTTGTCAGCGCATTCAACAGCAAAGTCTGCAATCTCATCGTCAGATTTGGCCTGCAGCCTCAGAGTTAATGAACTAATCATCATTGATTTTTGCGATGAATATTCAAAGTGTGAAAGTCATGAATTCCGAAACGTTGCGATGTACAAGCAGTGGGAAGAGTATTAATATATAAAAGATATATATATATATATGTGTGTGTATATAAATATAAATATGTGTAAAGTAAAGTCAAGCAGCTGTTCCAAAATTTGCTCCATCAACGTTTTTTGATCAATCAATTGGGAACGTAATGGGTTGTCCATGGGCAACTCGGATCCAACATTGATGATCTGGTTCAGCTCCTTCTTGATCTGATTTCCTCAGATTAAAGTCCATTTTAGATCGGGGTTCTGATCTAATTTCATCAAAGTTCAGGGTACTGAGAGGAATTCCAAAAAATAACATCATATATGGTGTAAGCTTCACAAAAAAATGCACAATTTGAAACAGGAAACGGACTGCCACACGCTGCTCAGCTGGTGTCTTCGAGGTCTCAACCTTCACCTTGGCCTTTGCCTTCGCCTTGGCCTTTCCCTTAGCTGCCGGAGCTGGGGTAGTTGAAGGATCAGGTTGAGCAGCAACATCCACCAATGCACGAAGGGCTGGTCGATTGGCAGTTGCTGTAGTGGAAGTTTCTGTGAAATCACCAGTCAAGGCAGCAAGGCTGTCACCATTCGTAGCGATAGAAGCCCTGGCGGTTCCAGTCACACTAGTTTTTTCACGCTCCGAGTGAGTAGCTCCTGTCCGACACCAAAATCTCACAGATTCTGGGTCCTCTGGCGCGTCTGGATCAGGATATGGTGTGGACTTTGCGATTATGGTGTCTATTTTGGTCCTTAGCAAATGGCAAGGAATCTCAGCAGGACGATTGTAATGGAAGAAACTGATGATCACCATTGAATTCATGAATTCAATGATGTTCATGAAAATATCATTTTCGGTGAAAAACCTTTTATCAAAAGAGTTGTTAGTTCAAACATGTTGGTGATAAAAAACACAAAGTGAAAGCAAGTAGCTGACTGAAGCCTTTTTGCTTCATCTCCTTAATGGTGAGTAGGGATCGCTGGTGTTCCACCTCACCCTCCTGTGTGCGTGTGACCACCAATTCCATCTCAACTGCCTCTAAGTTCTCCTTGTTGTTGACAAACTGTCGAAGCAAATCTTGTTTGTCCTGGGGTCCCGACGTCAGCTGAAACAATGATTGTTGATAATCAGTAAAACATGAAAACAATAAAAACATATCTATATATTTGTTGGATATTTGAATGAAAATGTTTGAAGCGAACATTTCAACAAGACCCATTCCCCATATAGTCCTTGCGTGTACCAGACTGCCATAATTTGCACATATTTGGGAAAACCGCTGGATCAGCTCGCTCCATTCGACGAACCAATCGGGCATGCGCAGCACGGTGTGTCCCAGAGTTGATAACATCATCAGCAGGTGCAGGAGTGAAGGCAGGCTTGGCAGGAGGTGTAGCAGTCGCAGGGCCAGGTGGTGAAGGTGAAGGTTCCGGTGAGGTCGGTGAAGGTTTTGAGCCAGCTGGCTTCCCTTGCTTTGCATCTTCCATTTCATCATCAGATTCAGGAAAGAGACTCAGAAGCTGGGGTGATATGTTGGCAACAACTTCACGCACACTTGGATCCTTGAGTGCTTGTTTGACCTGCGCCAAATGATCAACCAAGCCGACCAACGGACTAACTGCCGAACGAACGCCAGCTTCGGAAGCAGATGGGCCCAACCTCACCAGGTAGAAAATAGCCTTTAAAAGAGAATCACATGAAAAAAAAGCAATTAACAAACATTAAACATGAAAACTGAACAATTGAAATTATTTGGACAAGCAACTCAGTGTCATCCTCAGATTCGACACCTTTCTTCGGATCCATCTTAGCAAAAGAAGCTTGTCGAGACACATGTTGTTGTCCAAGGGCCAAGGTAGCACAAGACCTTTGAACAAATTCAGGCTGAAAATCAAACAAAAACAATAAGGATTTACAAAACAAAAAGTCAAAATTGGGAGGTGAAAAAGAAACACACTAAAGAAGGCAAGGGGCAGGGATGATTTCAGTGGAGCAACTGGATCGTCGGCATTCTCATCATCGTCGTCCATGCGAATAACGTTGTGGTTCACGAAACGAGTGCTGCGAGTAGCCGTAGGTGTAGTCTTCAGCTTCTCTTCCAACTCATCACGGGCATCTTTGCCTGCATCCTTCTCAAGGGGAACCTTCACAGGTTCCACAGGTTCAGTTGGAGAGACCTGGATGAGAGGTTTCTCCACCACAGCTGCTACGACTCCAGACGTTGGAGAGTCTTGATCATCATCCTTCCCAGTCCCACCTTGAACTTCGATGTCATCAAGGACAGCATCTTCCTCGAAAGCCTCTTCCTCACATTCTTCTACATATGTGTCATCAGCATCCTCAGCATCCTCTGGTTCAGGAAGTTCTGCAGGTTCTTCATGACGTCGACGCTTCACAGACTGCTCAGATTTGACTTCAACTTCAACAGGACGTTTGCCATCAGCAGGTAGTGGTTCGACAGGAGCAGCAAGGGCCGTGCGAGTAGCCTCTTCCAACACTTCTGCCTTGACTCTCTTCTGATACGCAGACCAAAACGTAGTCCCTGTAGGGTCTGGACCAACTACCTTGAGAAGCACCTCCTGTGTTTCCTTGTCCGTCAGTCCATGTAAGTCCTTGATCTTGGCGAAATTGGCCCATGTCACATCGAAGTCAAGTTCAGGAGCAATCGTTGTACCAACACCAGCCGTAGAAGGATCAGCAACCCCACCTTTGGAACGAACTCGTCGCTTAGGTGCAGGCTTAGGTTCAGGAGCTGTTGGTGCTGCAACAGCAGCTGTCATTTGTTTCAACTTTTCCGCTGCAGCATCAACAGTTTTGGCCTTTGTTTTGGCCATGTTTTGACCTACTTGGGAAGCTATCGCAAAAGACTTGATGGAAAACACTACCATTCAGATCGGTGTCCATCACTCTTGTGTTCCAAATGTCATCGGTTTTTGATTTTTTTCATTGAAAAACAGCATTTCACAAGTCTCAAACTTTGAATAAATATTCATCTGTTTCGTAACCTCCGTGGTATTCGCATGTTTTCGTGTTTTTCGTGTTTTTCGCATCATTTTTTGCTATGTTTGGCATTCACGTTTTTCACGGGATTTCCATGTACATGAAGCGCTTTCGCACGTCCAAATGCACACGAATTCACGGTACATCGTGATGACCGGATTGATCCGGTTTTGAATTTCTTCGAATTTTCGCATTTTTCGTGGCGATGTGAAAACAACAACATTATGAAAAACACAGATGACTTGGACAGATAGTGCTAGTTTTTTGGTTTTCATGAAAACCCACTCTAGAATTTCCATCAACTTTCAGTAGTTGTTGATTTGGATTGCCATGGTGTTTATTCATGTAACAAACGACCCAATAAAGGCTAGATACATGGAAAATCAAAACATACTTGGCATATCAAACTTTGGAGGTAAACCACCAAAAGTGAAGGTATAGAAAAGCTACACCACAAATTTGTCAGGGACATATGTCAACCTGTGTTTGAAACAGAACATCATTCCATTTCCATAGATCGGATCTTCAACTTGTCCAAAAGTGCGTCCTTAAAATGGATGGTGATGGCTCTACCAGAAAAATACAACACATAGGTTTCCATGAACATGTTTGTTTCACAAAAACCACATAGTGAAATGAAAAGTTCTTGAGAGTCACTGCCCCAAACAAGCCGAGATTCCCAACCACGTGGAATCTGCATATGTTTGCAAGCAGCTAGATACTTCACTGCGCCCCAAGCTTCAGCCTGGGTTTCTTTCAAAAGGACACCACTAATTATAATTGGTTATTATCTTGTTTGATTCACGCACATACGCTGTGAAAGACATATAAATTAGATATTCATAATTTTTCATGTGATACTGGAAGTATGTATACCAGTCTATGTGTATGTGTTTGAAGGTTGCTGGTGTTTTACGGTCATGATGTGAAATCTTGCAGAACGTTTTTATATGTTGATAATCAACAATATTTCTCAAATCATCAGAGATTGATTGTGATTTTTTTTTCTACACCACCACCACCACCACCATATATGCTGATTGGGCACATCATCCCAGCGGTCATCAATGGGTAGACAGTACTTCTCAAAGAGCTCCAAATCTGTGAGGTCAGACGGAATGCAGATCTCGGCCAATGGTGGTGGGAGCGGAGCCTCAGATCATGGAGGGTTTCGTTAACTTTCCCATATTGGCAATTCCAAATATCAAATTGCATATGTGGAAACAAATTTAAAACCAAGAACCACTGGTTTCTCCATAGCTAGCATAGCAATGAAATCACCAAAGGCTGGTGGGTAATGCCTTAGCTTTAAGTCAGGAGATGGAGGGTGGAAAATGTGAAGATAGGTTTCTCAAAAGAGTTTCCCATACCAGTTGAATCAAAAAAAACAAAGACCATACATGGAAAGATACGCTGATTCACGAAGTGCCGTTTTGATTCCCACACATCTCTTTACACCTTGCTTGTCTATATATGTTTTCACAAGCTTCTTGTCACATCGTTGTTGGTCAGCACGTGACATATAGCCAGCTTTAGCACACAAACGTTCCAGCAAGAAGTTATCGTTTGAGAACATACGATGCCGTTTTGGTGATCCCGATCCAAAGATCCCCATATACACCATACCAGAATACACCTGGAAGGAAACATGCATGAAACCATGAGAACAATGATTTTTTGGATCATTTTGATTTTTTTTATCCTTCACACAAACATGATTGGTGAAAAAAATATAAACACCACACCTTGACAACTTGGAACAGCCATTGGAATCGAGGGAGATCTGGAAGAAATGATCCATCTGGTTGCTCTATCAACCACCGCAACCCACAAAATGACGCCAGCAGCGCCACCAGTGCAACCCTCCCCGAGAGGGTGTTGCCAGTCCTTACGAAGGTGTATCCACGATGTCCAAGTGGTGTCAAGATGTTGCGTCCCGATGTGTGCCGACACCTCAGTTAAATTTGGCGAGTGTGAACTTCAAAGTTCATCATGCAAGTATATGTTACATATATAAATATATATATGCTAAATTTTTTGGAATACAAATACTGCGATTTCACAGCACAAGAACTGAAGAGCCAACTAAATGGATTAGTGCAACATGTTGTTTGAGCATGAAACAACCATTGAAGAACATCAAACTGACAGGCATCTATGGTGCTATTTGTGATTTTTTTCACAACTAATCAAACATGTTGTAACTTACCATATTTAAAAAGACAAGGTACATTTTGGACAGACTTCGGCAATCAGGTGCCATTATGATCAGGCTGCCAGGTTTGCATCGCAGCACTTCATTGAGAACAAGCCTAAGACAGGCATGTCGGTAATGGGATCATTTCAAAAGTCCAATGGTGCAAAAATAGAAACCAATCAATCATCATATGTCGAAATTTTCGATCGATATCAACAGACAATTCACAAGTTCTGGATTCACATAGGTGATCATGAAAAACGAAATAACACCAGAACCATTTTTAGCTCAGAAACACAGATGCAGCAGGTTGGGTCAAGTCAAATGCACGTTCATCCAGACATGTATCAATTGAGGATCCATGGAGGCCAGCCTTGGGAGAGTCCCAGCAGCAGGCAGGTCAATCAGAGAAACACATGGGGTAGAATGCAGGTGAAGAATCAACTCACATCAAGCTTGTAGGAGTATAATCAATACATAAGCGAATTCATGTTTTATTGGATACTTATCGACATATATGGATTTTATCTTTGATATTTAAATTATATACAAATACAAATATAAATATATATATATATATACATATATATAATTTTATATATTTATGTTTATGTTTATGAGTTAAACCCAGCCACTTCACGCATAGCTCGTGAGATCTCGCCACGACCAGAGAAGACTTCAACAAAGTCACGATCCTTGGATTCTTTCTCAGACATCCAAACATGAAAAATGGAATGCCCACCATTTCGGTTATGTTTGAATCAATTTTTTTTGGCCATGGTAGCGAAACAAAAATGGCATCAAATTCAAATTGAGGATCAATATCATGAGGTAGTTGAGTATTCCACTTGACCAGCAAGGTCAGGAGAATCAACACACGTGGTGCTTGCCACTTCATCAATTCATACACCACCATGACTGACAGGTGTGGTATCTACGAGAAGTTTTTTGCCTATATACGACCTCGACCATGAAATGCTGCGAAACCTTTCTCATGAATTTCATTTTCATAAATGATCATGAACTCGAGCTATCATGCATGCAGTTCAAGTTTTTTTGAAACAAGAAGGGCGGTATAAGTTGTACATGTTCTTTTTCACCTGGCCATCGGACATGTACGGTCACAGACATCCCCCTGCCTATGGTCAATCAAGATCTCTAGATGGATCTTTAAGACATTCACTTAGCCAGTATGGCCCCAAACTAATCAGACCAAGGATTAACTGTGCAATCTTTGGTGATAAACTTGCGACGTTTCAGCTCCTGGACTGAAACATCTTTGAGGTAATGGCGTTTGTCACTACTCTCATCCCACAAAGATTTGGCATCACCATATGAGACACCCTGTTCCAATCTGGCCTTCTGTATGAAGGACGCCCTGACATTACTATAGTTCCATTCCTGATGGGGTTTTGATTCACAATCTTTGGAAGGGGATTTTCGCTTCCGCCCAGGTGGAACCGGCGCTTGCTCTTCATCTTCACCATCTTCACCATTGCCAGGCCCTGCAGCTTCCTGCGCCGCTCGGACCACGGGGACATACTGCTGTTTGAGGGAGAATGGAACTGTACCAGATGGCTGAAGTTTTCGCATTGTGTCCAAAACCTTAGATGCCATGGGAATTCCACTACATTCACACTACATGTATAGACAAAAAATATGTATATATATATATATATATACAAAAAATATTTTACTATGTATTTTGAAATAAACATATGAAAGAACAAACCGTGTGAATATACAAACAATTGCTTTGTGAAGATGAAATGAAGTTACATCCCCAAATCAATCGTTGTGTTTCTTAGAGTTTCGGTTTTAAGTTTCTTGCCAATCACAAAGTACAGCTGCAAAGACAAAAAATGATCACAATCAATTGATTCCGAATGACGTGATCTGGCAACACATATGGGTTTTCATGTTTCTTCTTCTCATTAGGGATTTGAGGCACCATTGCAGCAGGTGCAGAGGGTGAGCTAGCACCGCCACCATCATGAGACTTCATGGCCATGAGCCGTTGTTCTTTAGCAGTTTTAGCAGCTTTGAGAAGTTTGGCAATTTGCACTGTGCGTGATTCATTCACTGGTGGTGGTACTACAGGTTCATTTTCTTCATCACTTGAAGCAACCACCATAGTATCAACAGGTTTCACCTCAACCTTATCCATGGGTTCTTTGGACACTTCAGGATTTCCACATTTGAGTTGCCTAAGTTGATCAATGATTCTCCCAAGACGCTCCGAAGATCCAGATGCACCCGACACACATTCACTGCCAGGGGCACATGTGGAAGCAAGTTCTTCCAAATCGTCCGGGCCACCAAGAGTTGCCGTCGAATGCGTGTCCTGGGCGTATATATATATATATATAGATATACGTTTTTTGTATTTATATATAGGCAGACAAATAAGTGAGATGGCCATGGGAAATGAATTAAGATAAACAAACTTCAAAGAGAAACTACGAATAGTCGAGCCAATCAAGGAACATCAGAATCATCAGAGTCATGGTTGGCATCGCTATCACCATGAGACCCATTAGTTTTCATGGCAAATTTGGCAAGTTCGCCCCATCCATACTGCCTAGCCAGCTGCTTGACTTGTGAAAGTTTCTTGTTCTTTGATGTCGATGCCCGTCTCATCAACCGAAGAAGCCTTGAAACCTAAGCTTTTTGTTCTAGAGCTGATGGGTTCCAGAAAGGTGATATGTGAAATCATTTGTTGATAAATTGAGTTTTCAGGACCCAAAAACTTAAAGTGAATGACAACAAAACCAATCCAACAACTAAAAGATTCCATCCGGAAGTAAAGGAACTAATTTTTTAATCGCAACAGCATGTTTAAGAGCCCAGTCTTGGACACATGGGAGATCAGCATAGACACCAGCTGGAAACAATTTCTTTTTTGTATAGTGATGAAGAAGAGCCTTTGCAAGCTCATGTGCACTAAGCCGCACTTTGCCACATGCACCCTTGATTGTTGCAAGGATCACCTACAGAAACCAAAAAACAAGGCATCCTCCATGTATTTCTCTTGTCAGTTGTAAGTTGTACATGGAACTTGTATGAACTCAAGCATGCAGGTATGGGTTTTACATGGTTTTACCGATGACATACATAGATGTTCGCACATACAAAGAGGTTCGCACATTCTTTGAAAATCATATATATATATTTATATATGCCCAAACCTCCTGGTTCACAACTATGTCCTTCAGTGTGCATTTACCACGAGTGAATACACGACCACTTTGGTCGACCAGCACCGTCATGCCAACCTCAGAGCGAAAACCCAGCATAATACATCATAAAGCATTGTGAATAGATATGCATGGTGATTCTTAAAATAAAAGATGACTTTCCAAAACGAAACAAACCATTTACAAACAATCAATCCCAGAAACCTCTTTGAATCGTTCTGTTTCTGCAAAAGCTGCAGCGAAGGACAAAAAGCTTCTTCTACCCTCAAAACCATCATCACCAGACTTTTCCACAGCCACCACACCCATGGCAGAATCTGAAGCCATATCTACCATTTATAATATATGGTCTGAGAATCCCAAATGGCTGTTTGTTTGAAACATTCACAAACTGCACGATTTCATGGAGTAATGTGGTGATCTGTATGTGAATCAGTGTCTTCTATATCTGTAGATATCGGTAATACCTACATCTCAATTCACATAATTCGAAGCAAAACCAACCCACAATCGCTCAGGCAAGGCGGGTGGGCCGTGAATGTGGCACCTCTTCTCGAATAAAAGAAGTGAACCTGGCGGTGCGTGCGGTCCGATGTTGCGAGGTCCACTTGAATATATGAAGTCATTCAAAGAAATTATGGTATTTGATTTGAGGAAGAATAAGATGGACCTGTGGAACTGGTCTTATATTTTTGGAAAAAACAACATCATATTTTTTGAGAAATCGACAGAAAAACAACTTCGTCAGGCGCACCATAAGTAGAGTCAGCAGGATTGCAGAACCACCAGAGCACCTCCATGAACAAATGTGAAAAACTTAAAGTAGAAACACATCATCTCACACCATGAATTGAGACAAATAATATAAAATATTTCCAACTCATAAAAGTCACAGATTTATACGCAGACTTTGCTGAAAACCTCTAGCAGGTACTGGGGGGGCCTCATCAGAATGCCATGCAATATGCCGCCATGGCAAGTGGAAAACGCAAAGGACAATTCATTTCAGTTTCATCCGTGTGTGATGAACTATTCAGCAATACCCATAATGGATATTTGTTCTTGAAGCCAATATGTACACATGATACACATGATGCATGATTCAAGAATTTTGTTTACAGAGATACGACTGGATTTTCCGATGCATGTTCAGGAAATACAGTAAAAAACTATTCATTATAATTATATATTGCCACATGACCTACGCAAAAGGTGCAAAACACTTGTGCACCACTGCAGCTGCAAATGCACTGGCGATCCACTTAAGACAGCGCGGTCTCGAAAAAAACCGGTGAAATTTCATGATTTGGGCTGTTTTTTTTGCAGAAAACACATGCATGCAGGGATATATATACATATACAAATGAAAGAGAAACTGATTTCAATGAAGTTTCCCAAATCCGAACGTACCCAGGTACAACGCAATGCCACTGTCATTTTGAAACAAATCTTGCTTACCACCCTATCCAAAAAAGAAAGGTGTAGAATCAGAAAGGTCACCAATTTTTTTGTATATGTCGATCCAGATCAAACTCTTTCGAACCCAAGTCGATCTAACTGCATCTAGAGTTCAGATGTTGTTTTCCACCATACATAGAAACAAAATACATATATAGTACGTTTATATATAACCAAATATTGATATATATGTACAGAAACAATATTGGAAAAAATCACACAAGGAAAAAATGCGCAACACACTAGTTCCTTGCGTGAAGTTTTCTTATGACATATAGGCAACATATGTGAACAGGTGCAGAATTCACTGCTTAGCAGATCTTCTACCTTTCTGTCTTCAAAGAGGGCAGGATCATGGTTTCTCATAGGTTACAAAAATGGTTTCGTGTACATATCCATTTTTGGAGTCCATATGGGCCATATGACCTTTGGACTTGGTTTTGGTGTCCAAAAGGCCCTCCAGGTAGGCGAGGCACTTCAGGCAGAGACCGACTTTCTTTGCCTTCCAAGTTTTACTTGGTAGTCCGAGATCGAGCTGGAAGAGTGTATCAGAATCCCGTGCCTGTTCACAGCCAGTTTTCAGCTGTGAAAGCAATTTGCTACTCCGGAGGAAGCTGGGGAGATAGCATGTTTGTCGGAGTTCCGACCCTACGCGAAGGACAAATCGCTGCACTTGCTGCCGGCTTCGGCTGGCCTAGTCAGGTGCACTGATGGAAAACCCAGACCCAAGCGAGCCAGGAGGTGGCCCTGGCTCGACCGAGGAAACCGTGCCATCAATTGAGGAGTCCCCGCCAATCCAAACTTGTTTGGTTCAGCAGGAGGAAGGTATTATTGACACTGACTATCCTTTAGGAGGCATAGCACTTTCTGAGGAGGCTGAGGAACTATGTGCGATCATCGCCATCGCCTTTGTCCAGTCCAAACTACTTGTGGCTGTGCCGGAAGAGGTCTGGCACAGGCAATTGACCAGAAGGAGACTCCCGTCCAGAACCCTTTCAAAGGCTGTGCTTTGTGCCGTGGGAGCCTGCAGCAAAGGAGCAAGAGGAGACGAGGAAGATATCATCCAGGAGATACGAGTCTGGGTGGGCTTCCTAGATCGCAGGATGGAGAGCGAGCTGAAGTTTCAGCCGGATCTTGGGTTGGCCCATCACTTCGGGTCAGCGAGAGGAGAGTTTTTGGTTCCCTTCGGGCCGGCCCTTTTCGGCCCTTGTCGAGGTCGCCCACGAACACTTCGGCTTTGTCACTGCGGAGTCTGGAGGACCTGGAGCCCCCCAAGCGCCAACAACAGTGGAGGGAAGGTTGAGTCAACTGGAGAGGATGATAGAAGGAGTGAATGCAAATCTGTCCAGTTTGATCGGGGCTCCCTCGGTCATGGTTCCTCGCCCAAAAGTCCGATCCAACCAGGAGAAGAACACGCAGGCGAGGAAGGCAGAGAGAGGAGGAGGAGTTGCAGGATTGAATCCGACTACGGTTGCAGCAGCCCTGGAAGCCGGAGTGGCCATGGCTCATCTCGAAGAGATGGGGAAGATTCTGCAGAGCAAGCCTCCTCGATTGGAAGATGTTCCACGAAAGCCAGCTTTGAAGAAGAAAGCTGGTTTCTTGGAGGAAAGTGCCGAAGAAGAAGAGGAGTCAGACGGAGCCGAACTTATCCCAGACGATGCTGGAGGAGCCGACCAAAAGCTCACTCGTGCTCAGTAGGGAATCAAG
>OMLO01001860.1_pt1 | contig 16622 bp, 8 predicted proteins | sample 1674811 | NCBI WGS metagenome assembly OMLO01 (sample SAMN06265003, study PRJEB25207) | coral metagenome | isolation source: Coral host | place: Mexico:La Bocana,Puerto Morelos, Mexico | collected 2008-11-13 | reverse complement strand
TAGCAATTTGAATGTCTTCCGTTTCTGTAATAAACTTGTTTTTACAGGAGTGGGTTATCAACCCCCAGCCCAACCCCCAACCTGGAGGACCAGTGAGGTCACACGTCGTCTGGCCTCTACCCTTTGACCTGTTCGGCATGGGTGACCCTACCAGGAGTACAAGACTCCAGCCGACAAAGCTCTAGGGGTCACTGAGACACACAAACCATCTCACCGCGATAGGGTGATGACCTCATGATGACCTGATGAGACACTGCTCTAAAAAAAAAGCAATCACCTGCAGCACCAACATCTAATATTGACAACTCATGTTGAGCTAATCTAGATTGCAACAAAATATGACCATTAACAGGACCTGGGTTCAATTCAATGTCACCTGAAGTACATATATATCTTTACCCATAAAACACAATACTTTTCTTGTTGTTTCTATTAAACTTTATTAAATAAGGTATTCAAGCCACAATCATCATTCACATAAAATAGTACATTCGTTTATCATGAGTCATATAATAGTAAGCTGAACAAGAATTTTTACAACCGGGTCTACTTCTACACAATCTAGTGGCAAGGTAAATTCAGAATTTAATGGATAAAAAGTGTTTCATTTCAGACAAATGCGACGTATTGTATAATATAACGCTAACTACGTATTTTCTTCTTGACTTACTCCTTTTTAACATTGCAATGATTTTCCTACATCGTAAGCTCGATGGTTCTCTGTCACAGCAGGTATATTTACAAGTAAAGTTTTACTTACTTCTTGACCATTTGGATACTTCTTCGTCTCCATACCTGCTAGTATTTTAGCTTGAATCAGAACACAGGTACTTTGTTTTACTGAATAGCCACATAAGTTATTTGGTTTTGCGTGATCTCGTCAATGCGCGTTTACTATTCCAATATGGCGTCGGGCTCGGAATGCGCGGTTGCTGTTCGAACATGGCGTCAGGTTCGACCGGTCTCGTTCGGCCCGACTTATTAGTCGAATGAGTGAGTGAGTGATATATTTGCATATTCTACGCTTCGCGTGTCCACGAGTTTAAAAGCGCTAAATAAAAATAATAATTTGTAATTATTCAAAGCAAAACAAGTTTTAACTTGTTCTTAATAGAGTTCAAGTAAGATAAGAAAACAATGGCAGAGTTTCTCAATATAATTATTGGTAAAATTGGTTTACGTGAAAATGGTAAATTTTACGCGTAAAAGTCTCTATATGACAGAAAAAGTTACACAGTAATAATAGAAAAAGTGGCAAACGAACAACATGGAAACAAAGTAAAATAAAAATAAAAAAGTAATAAAGAAAAAACATTGAAAAAAAAAAAAAGATGAAAAACCGATAATTGTAATGTAGTCAGAATTGAAAACTGGTTAGTGAGATAAAACGATGGCGAATGAGAACACTGTAATGCAAACCTCAGGTTTTGGGGAAAACAATTTAGCTTTATAACATGTATTGTTCATAAACAATGCCACTGCATTGATAAAAAAAAAAAATATATGTAATGACAACAGTTATTTAATTTTCCTGTTCAAAACTTGTCATCTTGCCACATAACTTCCACATCCTCTTAATTTTCCAGGGCATTCTAAGTAAAAAAAACCAAAGTATTGTGGAGGCCGATGCCTCAAAACTCACTTTATTTTGTTTCCCTGTCGCCTCATCCCTCACAATTTATTTGATCCCACTTTGAGACGAATGTGCAAAGCAATTACAACTATCCTTCCGATGAACTTAGACATGATGGGTAATGATTGTTTATCCGTTTTAGTGTTTAAAGCAAGTGTCTTCGATATTGAGTTATGTTGTTAAACCTTGTTAAATCTCAAACTTTGGCTACTAAAATAAGTTAAAAATGCACAAGATTTTTGTTTTCATTTTCCGTTTAGTAAAACTGAAACACTTTTCTTGCTATCTTCCTGCTCTTTCTACAACCTTGGTGAAAAGTCTTTTGCAGATCAACATTTCTGTAATCTTTAACATGGCTTAAAATCTCAATTCCTTGATCCAAAAAGTGACAGTGCATCACGTTTGTGTCGTTCTATGTTTAAATAAAGAGAATATATTGACAATTTTATCATCTTAGACTACCGATGGTCTTCTTTAACAGACAAAAATGCTGGGCAACACTTGATTTAAACATACTGTCTTCGTCTTTTTAACTCCGAATAACATGCAGGATCTGTTATCCATTGCCAAGGGAAAATCATCTTGGCTCTCTCTTCTCTTCCCAATACAAGATCGCAATTATCTTCCCGATGAACTTGGACATCATATGTGCAATGTTTATTCTCCGAATGTTTTGGTCTTAACTTTATCCACCTCACGCATACATACCTGACCTATATTTTATTTATTGGTCACGGCATAATCCAAATTCTCCTTTTATCTATATTATGAAAACATGAGTCTTCTTTGTTGAGTTGTTTTGTTGAACCTTTGTTTAACTCAAACTCTGGTTTTGCTCCTCGAGGCCTAGTCGCGCGTAAAGTGCAAGTTACAGATGTATAAGGCATTTTTTTTTTCCAGTAGTGTCATGGCTGCATTCGCATATTTCATTCTTTCATTTAATTGCTATTGTTGGACACCTATTACCAGGGAATTCATATGCTTCAGCCGAGTATTGCGTCCGCTGAATTTATAAGGCCGAACTCACACACGACCGCTCTTATGTGGCTTTGATAGCTCAGTTGGTAGAACATTGCAACGGTAACGCAAAGGTCGTGGGTTCGAATCCCGTTTAGAGCCTGAAAATTTTTTCAGGACCTTTTTCCAGTAGTGTCATGGCTGCATTCGCATATTTCATTCTTCCATTTAATTTGCTACTGTTGTATACCTATTACCATCAAATTAGCTCACATTCCCTTTTATAGAAGCAAAACACTTCTTAGTGTTTCTTAGTCAACAGCAACAAAAAGAACAAAAATGTAATCTCTGTCGTAAATGGATATTTCAATGAGGTTGTCCAATTAGTGACAATTAACCCAAAAGGTCGTTCTCCTTTCTGCAGAGAAAGACTTCGGAATCACCTCCTTCCACTGCCGATGATCTCTTTCAACCGATCAGAATATCGGGTAACAATTTCCATGTGCACGTACTGTGCTCGTCCTTTCTTACTCGTAGTGAGATATGCTAACTGTGTCCCACCAGGAAAAGCAAATAACCTGGCTCTGGTATCCCGCCGCACGTGTCAAATCGTTTAAAATGCAGACATACCAATAAGGATAGGAACAACAACCGCTTCTGAAACGTTAGACGACATCGTCAATGTACTGTCCCATAATAGGAAAGACCCATATCAAATTCTCTAGCACTAAGAAAAAAAAAACGCATGAAGAAATCCAAGGAACGGACTTTCGTTTATTAGAATGATAATTATCTCAAAGAGGAAAGCTCTTGTGGTGTGTCACTAGCTGGAACAAGTTAAGAGCAACACGTGACAGAAAACGTCGAGTTGGGTTCCAACAACCTATTTTGCCTTTACTACACAACCGAACACACTCAAAGGTTGAGGCATGGGCACGTTGGTCAGCCAGGCCCAAGAGATGTTTTATTTGCGACACGTAAACCCCCAAAACATCTTCCTAGGAAAAATAGGGACCGTATATAAACAACACGGAATGAAGAAAAAAATCATATGACGCTATTTACACAACAAAAATAAAGCTTGCGAGAAGGTGCTAGTGGCAACGCTGACAGTAGAATGTGACAAGTTTCTCACGGTCCCTTTATACAAACGTACTACCCACGAGCCTTTGCGTACTACTCTTGCCAGTCCTCCGTTCCGTGTCGCGGCAAAATAATAATTCATGTCAATACCGATTATCACAAATTACATTATACGTCCACCGAGTGCAGGCTTTAATAATGCTACAAAAAGGAATAAACCCAGGCGCACTAAAACAATCGTTTGGACAAAATGTTAAACTTTAAAGGAGTATTAACAACCGGAAAAGTTACACAGTAATAATATGAAGAAAAGGACAGATCAACACCGCTGTAATCTCTGTCCTGGTTACAACTCTCAATGTGGTGGTCGAAATACAGACAGCCTGGCAGGTCGTTAAACGTTCTGCAAAGAGATAGTATAAGGATCCCTTCGCCTTCGACTACCGATGGTCTTCTTAACCAGGTCAGAATGCTGGTCATTGTTTTCACTCCGAGTAAAATGTGGGAATTACAGAGAAAACGAGTCATGTTTCTATCTTCCAAAACATTATTCTTTCATTCTAAAAGAGCTTATTGTGATTATGTTAAATGCAAAACACAAATAAAATAATAAATAATAAATAAAAAGAAAAGAAGAAACACCTCAATCCGTCTTGAAGTATACGTCTTCTTTGTTGAGTTAATAAAGATAAAACACTTTTATAACTGCCTCCCTGATTTTCAGTAGGTCTTTCTTCAGTCTTTCTTTCCACCTAATAAAGGTAAAACACTTACTATCTTCTTACGTCTGAGTAGGTGTTTCTTTAGCCTTGGTGAAAGGTCTTAGATCAGCTTTGCTGTAACTCCCTGTCATGGTTCAAAATTTTCATATCCAGATCCATAAGTTAGAGTCCACCATCTTCTTTAAAAGATAAGAATACTAGTCAGCAATTGATGTAAATGTACCGTCTTTGTCTTTTGTTTGTCCAAGTAAGATGTGGGGACAAAAACTGCTTCTGACAAAGACCTTGTCAGTGGATCGACTCGATAGGTGGCTTTTCTAGCTACGCAACAGCGATTATCAGCCATAAAATACACAAATGTCCCTTAGAGTAGCCGAGTGGCCTTGGAGTGACCGCGTTTTCTCCACTCACAACAATTCGTTGACACATATCCAGCGTTTTTGCCCCGATGGTGAACTGGATATACCACGTCCAATTACTATGAAGGGAGAAGCGGGCTAGAAGACTCCTAGGGTCACGATTGTTTCTTGAACTTTACAGATATGCTAGTTGATTTTCAATAAGGTAGAGAGAGGAGAGAGGAGGATAAAACAAGAGAAAGTTAAGAAGTGGAAGGAGGAGGACTTACAAGGAGAGTTTGTCCAATAAACGTCCGATGTTGCTTGGGAGGAGTCTTGGAGATGGCAATTAGGAATGGATTCTTAAAAAAAATTAGACTGCAGGTTTGATACTAGCTGCACAGGAACACGCTTCAAAAACAAATTCCATCAAGTACAGCATATATAGATCTCAGAGACACAACTGTGTAAACTGTGTTAAGAATCCTCTGAAACAGTATGGCGTACTGTCAGTGGATTCAAGAAACTTGCTCAGAATAGATGTAATAAACGCCACGAAAAGGTGGCCGGGTGGATACACTTGGAGTGTGCAGGAAATTTGGGATACAGTGAACTCACAAATGTTACGACTATCAACTCTCCCGATCGTAGATCCACTAGTCAGGATTCCCTGAGACGGGACTATCTACACAGACAAAGCCCTGAAGAATAAATGACCAGATATTACTCTAGTGCATAGAATACACATAAATAAACAGTTATTGGCATAGATGGGCCAGCTGACAAGAACATCATCAAGACCGAAGAGAGGAAGGTGGGAAAGTACAAGGAACTAGCATTTGAAATCAGAAGGACTCATGGGCCAGTAGAAAACTGGTAATAATAATAATGATGATGATGATGATCATGATGATGATCATGATTATTGGGTCTTTAGTCCGATTAGGCTTAAGCTTTGCACAATGATAAAGCTTGTTATTCCAAAAATCGTATCATTTTTTTCTTTTAATTTGAAATGTTTTTTTTTTCTTCGAGAAAATAACGTGACGGACGTGCTCAAGGCAACTTTTCATTTCACTCCAATGGCACAAAAAGAACATGACACTGAAAGAACTTACTGAGATTAAGTGAAATGCAAAATAATAATATTAATAATAATATTAATAATAATAATAATAATAACAATAAAAAGAAAATAAAAAAAAAGGAAAAAAGAAATAAGAAACACCTCGATTCATCTTCTTGAAGTATACGTCTTTTTTGTTTTGTTTTGTTTTTTTTCTTTTGTTAAACCTTAGAATAACTCATACTGTGGTTACAAATGTAACTTAAAAATGCAAGGGATTTCTTTTCCAATTTTTCTTTACAAAACGGTGAAACACTTTTCTTACTATCTTCTTGAGTTTGAGTAAGTCTTCTTCAGCCTTGGTGAAAGGTGATCTGCAGAATAGAATTACAGTAATCTCTGCTATGGTTCCAAATTATGGTTTCAAATGCAACTAAAAATTCAGGTTTGAAACACGTTTATTACCATTTCCCTGGTTTTGAGTAGGTCTTATCCTTTGTGAATGGTGTTTTGCGGATCAGTATTGCTGTAGTCTCTGTAGCGTATCAAAATTCCAATGCAGTGATCCAGAAAGTGACAGCCCATCACATTTCCATCCCACTACGTTCTTAAGCCGGCGAAATATTACAGATCCATCATCTTCGACTACCGACAGGCTTGTTTCACAGATAAGTATGCTGGACAAAACCTGATTAACATGTACTGTATTCGTCTTTTGTTACCCCTAGTAACATGTGGGAGCTGTTACTATCTTCCTGATATTGACAAAGTCTTTCTTTAACTTTGGTGAAAGGTCTTTTGCAGATCAGCATTGTTGTAGTTTCTGTCATGGTTCCAAACTCATCTTAAATGTTATTTAAAAATGCAGGAGATTTTGTTTTTAATTCCTCCATCTCATAAAGGTAAAACACTTTTATTACTATCTTCTTGATTTTGAGTAGGTGTTTCTTGTGTGTATAGTCCATGTGATGGTTCAAAATATCAATGTGGTGATCCAGAAGTGACAGTCCATCACGTTTCTGCCGTTCTATGTTCAAAAAATTGTATCATGTTGAACTAATTCTTTAATAGATAAGATACTAGACAACAATTGATTCACATGTACTGTCTTGGTCAATTTTTATTCCGAGTAAGATGTTTGAAATAAACAACAAACAACCATTTTGTGCTTGGTCATTGAAGATTGTCAGTGTTCAAGCGAGGCTTTTCCTGTCGTTCGAACTATTTTTTTTTCTTTACTTTTTTATTGAACCAAGGTGAGACGCAGTTTCAATAAAACGTGATTTCAATATTATCTTGGATGCTTCGCAGCCTAACGGAGGATACAAGTCCCAAGAACCTCTTTTGTTCAACTGAGAATCTTCCACGGGCTTCGAGTAGTAAAGAGTGAGGGAAACAAACACTGGCTGATACATAGAAAAGGAAGTGGTCAAAAAGAGGTTCCCACACTCACCTTTCCGAGTGGAGAGAGAGAAGTTGAGTGTGGACGGCTTTTTTGCCCGTTATCTTTTCCCGTGCATTGACTACGGGATCTTGCCCACAGTCGATCGATGGTGGCGCTAGATACCTTCAACGACAACATGTAACTCTGGCGCTGCACCTCACACGTGCATCATGACAATCAATGTTTTCGGTGAGCACGCGTCCCTCATCAAAATATTGGAAAGCTAACAACTTTTTCAATGCGTGCATTGCTATTCAAGATTCACAAAAGCTGGTCACCTCTGACGCCACAACATTTCTTGCTTAGGAGGAGAGACCCTTTTTTTCCCAAGCACACCGCTTTACTTGAATCGCTTGTGTAGACTGAAAAAGAGTAAAAATTCATATCCATGTGCGACCACGGGGTGAGCGGTGATTGGAAGTTGCTGGTGAGGACGGGCATCACCTTGAAACAAAAACGGTATTCCAGTATCACGGTTGTTACTGGTCAGTTGCCCTAAATGCTTTCCAAACGATCGTAAAAGAACAATTATGTTCCGAAATGACCATTCCCTCGAAATTGTCTTCAATGACTCTGCGCCGTACGAGAGACCTCCGAAAAGCTGGCTATAAAGTCACTGAGGCATGGCAATGCAAAACCGAAAAAAATTTACACAAGAACGAACCCCCACACAATTTCGTACGATTTCGAATCTGTCATGGGCAGCCGCCAGAGGAAGGAGTTGATGCGAACCCACGCCAATCTGCAGGAGGGACCCACATGAATTAATCCACAAGTTCATGGAGGAGTAGCAAAGGCGGGATGGAAACCTTCAGGAAAAAGGTTCAGGTCCGGTGGTCACTTTCAACTCCAGACGTTACGATGTCAACCTGCTCAGTGAAACATTTCGTTTAGGTGAGAGTGGCCAAAAGCGCAAACAAAATCATGTTTATCGTCCTACGAATGCGCGAGCGTCAAAGCGTGGTTTCCATTCCAGTGGTTTGACACCCCCGACAAAATTGATTTCTCCGAACTTCCGAAATATGAGGAGTGTTATTCGAACTAATAATTCTTTCTCACGCGGGAGGAATTCGAAGTTTGTCAGCACACCTTCGCGGACTGGCTGCGCTACTACAACAATCTCAATGGGGCTCCTGGCCTGGAAACCTTCGAAAAGATGAGAGACTTTTACACCAAAAGGAGCATCGGCACCCCGTCAGCATCCCGGGCGTTAGCTTGAATTCGGTCGAGAGGGGCACGGAGCCGTATAGCCCTGGAAAGAAGCGTACGATATGCTGAAATGTGCTGTGGTCGGGGGTACGAGAATAGTGTTCACACGGTACAACGGAGTCGGCGTCACCAAAATACGGGGTCACCGGATCGAAAACTTGAAGTTCGAACTTGAACTTTCTGACCACCTTCCGAAACCTTCAAAAACCCGATGTCGGGTGAAAGAAAAGCTTGATGAATGTCCGGAAAACCCACGCGGAAAAAGAGGTTTGATGAGTGATCGCGGAAAGAACTCCCTCTGTGGTAAAACGCCTGGTATTTCCAACCCGTGGTCGCTGATGAAGTCGTCCACCATTTTCAGTCCGCCGAGGAAGTATTCCTCCTTGAAAGGCTCGCCTCTGTCTCGCTACACATTGAATTTGATTTTTCAAGAAACTTGAGTCTTGTTCATACGTTTCATCCAAAACAATGTGAGAAATACTAAGCAATATTTTCTATCGAAATCTATAAGCAGCCTGGGGTTGTCTAGATCTATCATAAATTTGCCGCCAACGCTCTTCACAACAGCCCCTTGATTGTCACGTATTTTAAAACTGTTGGGGGCAAAGCAAGTCAAAATAATATTCGGAAATTTAATTTTAGTAGCTCTTTTTTGTTTTTGTTAGCTTATTTCATTTTGAAGCGATCTTGAGCTGGCGTATGTATGATCTCAATTGTTTGAAATTGACCGCATTGCCATCATCAGTCCCTTCCAGGCTATATTGTTGATTATTGATGATGGCAAACAGCGCATTAAAAATTAACTGCCTCCATATCCCTCTCTTTCCCCTCAACTCGATAAACAAACAAATGGCCAACGCTCTGAGTCGGTCTGTTTGCAACGCCTTGACATCTCACGTCGAGGAAGATGCGTTCGGGAGGAGTAATGTAATATCTCTCGGCTGTATTTCGGAAACAGCTTAGTTGACTGTTGACTGATATTAAATGAAACAGAAAGAACAGACACTCTGACCTTATCTATGGTTGGTGGAAACATTCAGTCGCCAAAGTGAAATCGCCATCTAGAAGTTTGAACCTGTTCAAACCCAGCCGTAATAAATGGATCATGTTATCCTCGCTTGATGACTCATCGCCCTCTTCCATGATGTATCGGAACACCTTTTACTGGTTTGTTGAGCTGCTGATATGTGAGTCATTTAACTTTTTGTCACTTTGATCAGTCAGCCTCGCACTCAAAGCTGTACTGGAGGTGTTTATGGAACGAACATTTGCGGCAGAGAGGACGTCGACGCCATCAGTGGCAAGTTGGCAATTTTTTGTGCTTCATATCAAGATTTCCAGTTATTGGCATCGTTCCGTCAAGGGGGAAAGTATCGTCAACTTATGGGCTGACCCCATGGATCCGTCTTTTCAACTCACCTCTTATTTGAAGAATAATAGGGTAATTGATCGCATCACCATCCTGATTCTTTGCATCTCCCACATTGGCGATCTTTTTTTGATAAGCAACCTTGCCCGGGAATATGACTGGCCCTATTCAACTAATGATGCCTGGCTGGATGCCATACACGGTGCACCAGTTGGACGCTGAAGGAGATCTAAAGCTTATCAATCTGAGTTGTGAAGTTATCACGAGAAGAAGCGTGAACAGCGTGGCATTGTTACTGTCACAAGATCATCATCACACTAGTTGAACTGATAACAAATAATGTTTGGGTCTCTTGTTTCCATGGTAACAGCACAAGCCTTGGTATGGTGTCAAACAGGTTGCTTTTCTTATAACAATAACTGAGAAAGTCACTCAGGCAAGAAACAATTTTTTTATAAACTATGTTTATAATGGTCTATGCAATGAACCAAAATGGTTGGCTGGCATTGATTATTTGCAGAGAAAAAAAATTCTGAAAAGTTGCAATTTGCAAAACAGGCCTTTTTGGCCAATACCCAGCACCAGTGTTTTGCCTGCCGTAGCACCCTTCAGCCTGATCCTCGGAAAGCTGGAAAAGTTAAAAGCGTGGAAAAATAGAAATGTTCCCATTTACCTTTTCCATGCAAGTGTGAAAATTGAAAACTGCATGGGGTTGAGAAAAAAATTCCTAGGATAAGAATTTCTAGTGCAGAAGTATTTGTTTTGCATTGGAACGATGGAGGAAAATAGATGGCAGCACTGTGGTTTTCCTCAGAAAAGTTAGAGAATGGAGGTTGCAGATAAACAACATACCAGCTCCAAAACAATGCAAGAATTTCATGCAAATTTTACCTCACAAGCAAACAGTCTGAACACGTCTTTCATTAACTCAGTCGTACAACTCTTCTGCCTCCAGCTCGCATGTAAAGTTTGGCCAAAAAAGTCAAACAAGAGCCCAAGTAGCTCAGCAACTTCAACCAAGCAGCCAACGACCAGGAATCTGACCGCACTGCATCCTGGGAAATATGATTTTTCTTTGAGTCTTTGACCAGGTTTCAATAATACACTAAACGTTTTCCAGTCACTTCCATCGTTGATTGAAACTTTCATGTTTGCAATTTGAAGATTGCTGAGACAAGGCTCATTTGCTCTATGGCCTTTTGTCCATGAACTACAAACTGCCAGTAGCTGGAATCGAGCATCTGGTCGAAGTTTGTCACATTCACAGTGCCAATAAACAGTTCTTTGGAATTGGCAAGGTTTAAGCCTTCTCAGCCCTTCATGATGAGCTCAGGCACCAGCAAATGAAACAAAACACAGCAGTTTAGCTAGAGTTTTTCCCATCTTTGAGGTAATGTCGCAAACGATTCTTCGCAAAGTGAATGCAAACAAGCTGACTGTAGCCACGTGAGCAGCTGAGTTCCCCATCATGACTTTTTCTCAGAAAGGTGTGTTTAAAATATCCCCCCCCACCCCACCCTCTCAGATTCTTATATATTTCCTTGACTATTGAACCACCTTAACGCAACGGAAACGGGACCTTTATTTGGGGGCTTTTAGCATCTAACTGATCGACTGAGGCCATACAGCTCTGACAAACTCTGAAGAACGAATATTAATACTCTAAATGTCTTAATGTCTCTAGATCACGTTCTTTCTTTTCGGGTGCCTTTCGCGAAAAATTGTTACGCACGTCAGTTTCAATAAAGCGTCGGCAAAACAAGGAAGCATGTTTCCAGACAAATTCATAGGGCACACATGCTTACCCAATGCTTTCCAGTTTTGCCATACGAGAATTGAGCACATTTTACCAAGAGTCCGAGGATGCGAGCAGTGGCAATAATTTTGCGAGGACGACCAATCGAGCACTCATCTCACGTTTGCGAATAATTCAACCAAAGGAAAACCCTTGCAAGCATTTTCAAATTGAATAGGACCATTCGATACTGCCCTTGCAGAGGAAAATCCTTGACGCAAGTTAACACTGGCGCATTGTTGACTTTTCTTCCGACATATTCGTTGCACAATCGTGTCTTAGAAAGTTCCTGTTATATTGCGCATGCAATTTCTACAATCTTGATTACACTTATTAGGTACAGTCTAAATCTATAGTGCATCTATTAGTGCAGTTAACTATATTGTCCATTCGTCAGTGCTGTCTGTGACTATAGCTGTTATCATGACGCATATATATGCCTAAACCAAGTCGGATTTATTTCATCTCAGTTGACTACACAAAACCATACGGATTAATTTCAAGTGCCGCAAACGGCTGTTGAGCTGTTGATGAATTATCATCAACATTTCGGACGCAGTCGGATATTGCAGTAAATTAGAATATCGAGTGATAAGTTGTTTCTGTGACTATATCTACACTTGAGGTTGTTGCGTCATGGGTATGTATATATGCCTTATATATTTAATCCAGGTCGTCCCGCATTTATTTCAAGTGCATAAAACAAATATTGATGATCATTTCCGTTCTGAGAATTATTATTATGGATAACGCGTCGCACTAGAGCCAGTTGTATAGGTAATAGGTAAAAGTTTTAGCTAAAGCATGTTGTTCTAATGCCACCACTGCCAAAATTTGGAATTTGCGAACGCTTTGCATCCTTTTTTTTCCTCGCAAAAATTTAGAAATCTTTGAATTCGCTCCAGTGCGACCCGTGTTTGAATGTCTTAACTTGCTGCCTGCCCGGGCATTACAATGTACCTTATTTCCAATCATGAAAAATTTTGAATTCCTAATGTGTTCAACAGCTTTCATCATCATCATGTCTCGTCGCGCCGTCAACAGCTTTACTCACAAAAATATGTCTTACACTCTTTTCACTTCAATTAACATTATGAAACATAAGACGAAAGAAACAAAATCTTGTTAAAATTAAAACATTTAGACAGATGTTTAGACAGCTGATTGACTTTCTCCTGTTACACAATATTGGTAGTAAAAATACGTCATAGTACCTCATTCAAAGAAGTTGACATTCTTGAGGACTGATCGTCATAGAAGTACTTGGACACGCGTTGACTTCGCGTTCACTTTTCAGAGGAATCCTTTAGGGTCAAGGTTACGTTTGCTTACAGATTATGGGTATTCGTTTATTCGTTTATTCGTTTCGTGTAAACGCTTTAAACACGACAAGTAGGTGTATCTGTTGCACGGTTCTGTTATCGTAAGTGGTATAAGAACATGTTATAACAGGTACTGCCTTCGTTTTAAAGCAGTTAACTTATCCATGCGCTCTTACTAGAGAACGAAATATACATCCACGCCATCCAAGGTTGCGATTTGTCGAATATTTTGTCAAATTAATACGCGGCCCTGGTGCTGAGAGATAATTAAGAAGACAAAGAAACTCTAAGAGATTACTAATCTCGCACAAAAGTTCCTGTTGGCAGACTTGTATTTTTGCTATTTGAAAAATGGTCAAAGTTCGGAAGCTGTTGCTGCGGGTACTGATGAGGTTATGTTTCGAAGAAAACCAAGTAGTAATAAATTTTAAACAGGTCGTAATAAAAGTTCACTAGCCAAAAAAATTCGCAACAAAGGGCAAGTCGTAGAATTTGTACCTGTGTTCAAACTTGTGCATTCTGCTGCAATGCAGGGAAAATATGATTGTCCTTTTTGGGGACATTCAAAGTACAATAAATCTGAACTCTTGCATCAATGATTGTATAACAAAAACAAAACACAATCATATCCGCGTCTTACTTTAAAGCAAAACTTTACATCGTTTTGCTTACATTAAAGCAAAACTTTTTACTTGACAGTTCAAGGGTACTACGCTTGGTATTTTATTTTTTATTCATCGATTATTTTTTTATCTCTTAATTATATGCACTGAGACTTTCACACGTACACTTACTATATAACGAACTCACATAACGTATCTTATTTGAATTTGAGAATGATGGCATGGAGCCGTCGAAACGTCATTCCTTAATATCGCTGCTTTTTATTCTTAATTGCTTATCGAAAACCTTAGTTATTACTTTAAACTATTTTTTTTTTTGTTCTGACCCAGGTTAATTCTTGAAGATAATAGTGTTCTGAAGTTTTGCTAACCAGCACGTTTTCCATTTTCCACCATTCATGAGGAAGTTAACAGGTTTTTTCAAAATCAAATCAAGAAAAAAAAGAAAGACTTCAATTCTTAATTACATTAATCGCAATCCATAGAAACCCAGAACTTTATGATGAGAAACTTCCACAAAACTTGGCTGCGACAAGGGTTTTTTTTTTGGTGTTTTTTGTTGTGGTTGTTGTTGTTGTTTTTTTCTTATGTTAAAGGTGCGTGCGTGTAGAGCGCCTTTTGGGGGAACTGGCCGCGAGAGCGAGGTTCTCCTTGTCGTAAAACAGCCATATAAGTTCGATTTAAAAATCTATTTAATAGTTTTTGTTTTCGATTACTGGCCTTTTCCTTCTTCTCTGGACTGCTCTTCTCAGAAAGTTCTTCTCTGTTATTCACTGACAGTATGCCGTCTTTTCAAAATCCTCTCCTTATAATTACTGATTATATGTATTTTCGAACCCTCAATTAGATGCACATACAATACTCTAATTATCTTTCCGTAACAACAAATAGGTTTGGATATGTTTATCACCTTATTTATGTCACTAACTATTTCTTGGTAACAAATATTAAAGTTATACCTACTATTATTCAATACAGCTTTCACTGGTTAATAACAACATTGAATGTCACTAGAAAATACTTACCGTAGGCTGTTGTTAAACAACCGTTTAATGAGATTAGATAAATATCCTGAGTAAAGATCGAGTCATGATGTCCTAAAATAGACGGGCAAAATGCGTCAGTTGCATTATCAGTAATTTCAGATCACGGAACTTCATAAGCACTTAAATCTAAAACCCAAGTCTCATCCCTACGCCTACGTCAGGCACCTACAAAAATATTATTTTTATTGTAGGTGTATGTTACATGAGATATATAAGTGATTAGCACTGTTTCATCTTTATGGTAACTGTTTGAAATTTTTCATAATGATAGAACAAGAACAAGTTCCTGGAAGATTTATGGTGTCAATTACATTCACCTTCAAATCTCATTTTAATGTTGTCGTTTTATACGCAGTTAACCTGAATTCATTCTGCGATACTCACTACAGTTGCTTTTTCACAACTGAATTTAAAAAGTCTGTCCTAAAAAAAATGCAACTGAACTTTTTTTTTCTTGTACCAATAAATTGTGCCTAGCTAATACTTTATGATGAGAATGCTCCAATAAACGTGGCTTCGTTATCTTATCCACAATTGAGTTAAAAAGGTCTATCCGACTGATGTAGTGCCGCCAAAAAATGGAAACAATTTCCCTCCCACAATTTAACTCTATAGCAAGTCTCTACATAGCCCTGAAAAAAATTGTTATATCGAAAGTATGAAAACTAATTTCAAATAAATGTCTTCTTGGACAGCACAAAAAACACGATTTTTCTTTTTCTTCTTATCGCTGTTTTATTATCGTCTAGCTTTGTCCGGCAAACCAGGATGGGCAACGGCATGTTCGCACCTCTTAACCTTGTTGTAATCTTTGTCATGGCTTATAATCTCAATGCAATGATCGACAAAGTGATAACCTGGCAGCTTGACATCCTTCTCCTTAGCTCTGCAAAGGAACAAAAAAGTCTGACTTTGGGTTGAGTGCATAAGCGTGCAAAAATACAGTTATACTATTTCTGATATAAAAACACCTAGCAATGATCCTCGCGTAACCTGAAAAAAGGCTATCTCTCTCTCCTACATGTACATAAGTAAGGTTATGTGCTGGGTATATAAGTCAGTATTTTTTTTTAATTTGTGATCCAACTAGTTTCAAGGTTATCCAACCCCAATCCCCACGAGAGTCATCTACAATCAAGTACTCGGAGCTTAGTTCATTGCTTTCATTCTTCAGTTGTTCACTAATTGTGTATCTGTTAAAGAAGACTTACTTGTAAGTAGTTTTAAAGTTACATCGGTAATGGGCACCTCCATTAAGCAACTGAGCCATGGTAATATCACCAGTCAACACTCCATCACGCACGTACATTTTCTCAGTGGATGGCTCCCATTTCACCGTCTGCCTCTGCATAACTGGACCATTGGGGGGAAAGTTTACACCATCAAAACGAACTTGATTATAGAAAGTGTCGTCCATCAATCTGATGATCAAGTAAAGATACCTTCTTTACTTCTACCTACCTTCTTCCTTCTGGATACAAACATAAAGACATACTTAACAAAAAGGAAAATATTTAAATTATTTCATGATATAATTTTTCAGCATCATCGAAACACCAGGGCAACAAAACATTAGTGATGCTGTGTCTGGAAATAAACAATTTTTGTCAAGCTGGAACATAATGATACGTTTTTCTTTGCAGGAAGCATCCACTTTACGTTCCACTTACTTAATGTCGCTTCTGACGATGCAAATGCCGCCGTCCTCAAAAGTCAGGCTTCGTCCCCAGGAATATCCCTTAGGTAACGACTGCTTGAAATAATCTGGTATGTCTTTTGGGTAGTCGACGAATGCCCTGTTGCAGTAATGGAGTGCTGTTGCCAGGATATCGTAGGCGAAAGGCAGAGGTGCGCCATCTTTGACATTAAGGTCCATACTCTCAGTTTTCCTATAATATACAAACAGCCAACCAAAAACGTAAGATAACGTCTGTTCATATGCGATACATGCAATTAAACTAAGCACTATTTGCTGCCTGACCTCAAATAATCAGAATCGAATGATTTTTCGCTTT